>ENA-OZAI01001224-OZAI01001224.1-human-gut-metagenome-genome-assembly--contig:-NODE-1224-length-9993-cov-4.170256_pt1 | contig 9993 bp, 8 predicted proteins | sample MGYA00243299_ERZ653495 | MGnify/ENA primary metagenome ERZ653495 (study PRJEB26926, sample SAMN06164907) | human gut metagenome | biome: ENVO:00009003; feature: ENVO:2100002; material: ENVO:00002003... | reverse complement strand
TGTGTATAAGAGACAGGCATTGTCCGTGAGCGTACTGACCGGCTGCGGCAGCAACGAAACAGCTGCTCAGACCAGCGAGGCAGCTGCAACAACAGCTAACCAGGAAACCACTGCCCAGACTACCGAGGCAACAGAAAGCAAGGAAGTAGCTGACACCGATACCACTATCAAGGTAGCTGCAAGTGCAGTACCTCATGCAGAGATCCTGGAGGCAGCAAAGCCTCTGTTAGCGGAGCAGGGTTATACTCTGGAGATTCAGATTTTTGATGACTATGTACAGCCTAATTTAGTAGTAGAGTCCGGTGATTTCGATGCAAACTACTTCCAGCATATCCCTTATCTGGAGAGCTTCAACGAGGAGAAAGGTACCCATCTGGTAAATGCCGGCGGTATCCATTACGAGCCCTTCGGACTGTATCCCGGAACCGAGACCAGCCTGGACAACATTGACAATGCAACCATCGCAGTACCCAATGATACCACCAATGAGGCACGTGCTCTGTTACTGTTACAGGATAACGGTTACATCACCCTGAAGGATGGTGTGGGTCTGACCGCTACTACTAAGGATATCGTTGAGAACCCTCACAACATCACCTTCGTAGAGCTGGAGGCAGCACAGGTTCCCAGAACCCTTCCGGAAGTATCCTTCGGTGTCCTGAACGGCAACTATGCTATGGAAGCAGGCCTGACTGTTGCAGACGATGCTCTGCTGTATGAGAGCGATGATTCCGAAGCAGCCGCTACTTATGTAAATGTAATCGCTGTTAAGGAAGGCAACGAGAATCTGCCTAAGATCAAGGCACTGGTAGATACCCTGAAGTCCGATGAGATCAAGCAGTTCATCAATGACAATTATAATGGTGGCGTTATCCCTTACAAGTAAGGTGAAGTGCCAGTAAAGTAATGCGAAAATCCGGAGAGCATTCCGAGGAATGGGAGGAGATTTTTCCGAACAGCATTCGAGTGGATGCTCTCCAGATTTTTCTGTTGTTTCCACAAATTCTATATGAACTATAGGAAAAAGAAAAATAAAGAAAAAATAAGGTAGAATCTGTGGAAACCATAGAAAGATCGGAGCAGTTTTGAACTGCTTTGGAATAAGCAGGCTGATATTAAAAGTGAAACAGAGCAGGAAGATGCTCGGAAATGAGGATAGGATGAAAATTTCAACCAAAGGAAGATATGCAGTACGTGTCATGCTGGATCTGGCATTGAACAACAACGGAGAGTGTATCAAGGTAAAAGAAATTGCTGCCAGACAGGGGATTTCCGAAAAGTATCTGGAGCAGATCATTGCTGTTTTGAACAAGGCAGGTTATGTAAAAAGCGTCCGTGGTGCCCAGGGCGGTTATCGTATTGCCAAGGATCCGGCAGATTTTACCGTAGGAATGATCTTACGACTGACGGAAGGCTCACTGGCCCCGGTGGCATGTCTGGAGGAAGGCGCTGACATCTGCGAACGATGTGATACCTGTGAGACTCTGGAGGTATGGCAGGAATTGTATGATGCAGTGAACAAGGTAGTGGACGGAGTCACCATTGCGGATCTGGTGGAACGACGGAACAAGCGCCTGGAGAATCTGGATTACTCCATATAAAGATAGGAATAATAGAAGACAATAACGCAGCCCGACAGGAGATCCTGCCGGGCTGTTTTTTGGGTTTGCAAAGAATGAAAGGGGGTCATTCCTGCAGAAAATGTTAACCGGGGGAATGAATGGTTAACAACTCAAGTATATCGAGAGAACTGCCCATTGTCAACGAATGTCGTATGTAGGTTGACATACTTTCATCGACAAATATCGCGTAATTCGGATTTTTCATACATATAGTTATAAAAACTACATAAAACAGCATAAAACACCACAAAATGAAATATAATAACAAAAACTCATTGCTTTTTACTCCACAACGTGGTAAGCTAAACTCTGCAAACAAGTAGAAAGGTGTATGCGAGAATGAGCGAAGCATTTCATATTATATCAGACGGTTCCTGTGATCTTCCCATGGAGATGACCAAAGAAAAAGACATTACGGTAGTTCCTTTTTATGTATCTTTTGAAGAGGGGAAATACCAGAAGGAAATGATAGAGATCGGTGTCCGTGAGTTCTATCAGGAAATGGTGGATCACCCGGATGTATATCCGAAGTCTTCCATGCCTTCCGTGCAGGATTATGTAGATGCATTTCTTCCTTTTGTCAAGGCGGGAATTCCCATCATCTGCATCTGTATCACAACCAAGTTCAGCGGCTCCATGCAGTCTGCTCTGAATGCAAAAGCGATCCTGGAAGAGGAATATCCCAATGCACAGATTTATGTCTGCGACTCTACTGTGAATACCGTATTGCAGGGCATCTATGTATTGGAAGCGGTACGCCTTAGAGATGCGGGGAAGAGTTACCAGGAGAGTATCGATCGCCTGAATGAGATCAAGAGCTCCGGCAGAATCTTTTTCACCGTAGGAAATATGGAATATTTAAAGCACGGCGGACGTATCGGCAAAGTAGCCAGCGTGGCCGGCAGCCTGCTTGGCATCAAGCCCATCATTACCTTAAAAGAGGGAGAAATCTTCCCCTCCGGTATCGGCAGAAGCCGTCGCAAGACGGTAGATAAAAATATCGATCTGCTGTTAGCATATTTTGCAGAGGAAAAGGCAGATATTGCCAATTACAACGTCTGCGTGGGATATGGCTACGATTATGAAGAAGCCGTAGAGTTCCGCGACAGACTGGCAGGCAGACTGAAAGAAAAGGGATACGACATCGACACCATTCCCATCTTCCAGATCGGTGCCACCATTGGCGTACACACCGGACCTTATCCGTTGGGAATCGGTGTCGTGAAGAGAGCTATTTAAAATTTATTTCACCCTGGCAGGCATTTAATAATTCCTGCACATTTTCAAAAGCATAGTCCGGCAGATATTGGGTATTCGGCTCCCCCTCGGGAGTCAGAATATCCTTTTTTTGTGCCTCGCCGGTGAAGAGAACACAGGTGTCCACACCACCGTTGATGCCGCAGGCAATATCGGTGTACAGACGATCGCCAACCACCAGAGTCTCCTCGGGAGTGAAGCCGGAGACTTCAAGGCAAAGCTTTACGACCTCTTTGCTGGGCTTGCCCAGATAGATGGGCTGTTTGTCTGTGGTGGCGGTGATCATGTCGCAGATGGCACCGCAATCGGGGATAAAGCCGAAGTCGATGGGGCAGCGCAAATCCGGGTTGGTGCCGTAGAAAGGAACATCCTGGGTGAATAAAACCTTGCAGACTTCGGTAAGCTTTGCATAATTTAATTCACTGTCATAGGCAACGACCACGCAGTCAATGCCGTCCTCGCAGACCTCGGTTACCCAGAGGCCATTCTTTCGCAGTTCCGCCACAAAAGAAGCGGTTCCCAGCACGAAGATTTTCTTGTCTGCATAATTCTTCTTCAAAAAACGCAGCGTCATATAGCCGGAGGTGATGAAATGATCCTCCGTGCTGTCCAGGTGAAATGCATCGTAGAATTTTTTCACATAGTCCAGTCCGCTTTTTGTGGAATTGTTGGTAATGTAATAAGCCCTGCCGCCGATGGCCTGAATGTAGCGGAGAAGATTCGCACTTCCCTCATACAAGGTATCGCCTACGGCAATGGTGCCGTCGATATCGAACAGGAAAAGCTTTTTATCTTTCAGACGAGCCAGCTTTGCGGCATCGCTGTAAATGTGCTTCGGGTCAAAAGTATCCATAATTATCCTCATTTCTAAGCATCAAACGCTCAGGTTCATGTTAGCAACGAATACCCCCACTGTCAAGGAAAAGACGGCTTCTGGAGGGAAACGTGAGTGGAATTGCGGAGGCATTTATGGTATGATGGGCATAGGCATGAGCTGTGTTGCCTGTGGCTCTTATGGAATTCGACAGATTGCATACAAGATTGCGCAAGGGACATGGGAAATAGGATGAAGTGATTTAACGACTACAATTAAAAAGGACAACATTACGGTTATGGACGAAAAGAAAGATAAAGGTTTACAGGGAAATGAGAAAATAGAGGAGGCAATTCTGGCATTACAGCAGGAGCCGACAGAAGAACTTCTGGCTCATGCTCTGACGGTGGTGCGCAGACGTATGCGGGAGCAGGGACAGCTTATCGTGGCGGTGGAACCGCCCTCAGCAGATGTGCAGGAAGCGGTGACACAGGCCGCCGGAACTGCCATGCGCCTGCAGGCGGTGCAGACCTCCGATGGGAAAAAATGGTGGTCGGCCTTCACCGGATTTGAGGAAGAATTAAAGGGAAGCGGCAGCGTAATGTCCACTTTTCTCACGGATATGGAGCAGCTGTTCCGCATGACGTTGACTGCCGATGATATCGAGGGTGTGATCCTGAATCCCTGGAACCGGACGTTGATGCTGGACAAGCGGTTCCTGCATATTATTCTCGGAGAATAGCAAAAGAGGGAGAAGCGGAGCATGACAGAGAGCTATGAACTGCCCGTGCTTTTTACGGACGATGAATGCAAGGCTTATGCCGCATGGGGCATGAAAAAAGAAAAAGTACTGATGCCGTTTGCCCTGATCACTATACTGATCTATATGGTAGCAACCGTGCTGGTAGTGATGAAGGTCTGGGGTGTGCGGGAGAGTGACCATCTGCTGTTCCAGATGCTGTTGTGGGGTGACTGGATTCCGGAACTGACGGGAGCGCTGGCGGTTTTCATGACGATCCTGTTACTGGGACCGTTGAACTTTATACTGGATAAATTATGGAAAAAACCGGCAGAGCCCATGTGGCTGTGTGTAGTACCGGAGGGTGGGACTGTGAAGGTCACTGCCGTGAGAGGTCTGGAAGGTAATCCTCGTACACCGGCAGAGACCTATCCACTGACGGAACTGGAAACCTTTTTAAACCCGGCGGACAACACGATCTGCTATCAGAAGAAATGGTATCGGATCGGGGAAAATACCATAGAAAATATTTATCCGCCGGAAAAACAGCATCCATGGATGGATCACCCGGAAAATAAAGCCAGCGGCATCATCGATGTACAGAGACTTATGGAGATCCTGAAAGGGTACGAAGCGTCTCTGAAGGCTGCCCGGAAGGAATGTGAATGGATGGAAAAGCACGGCGGATAGAACGAATAGATGACAGAAAAGCGGATAAAAATTATGACCGGGATAAGATGGCATAAGACAAATTAGGAAATAGGCAGACAAAATGATAACAATCAGAAAATTTGAAGCAAAAGATGTAGCAAGAATGGCAGAAATCTGGAATCAGGTGGTAGAGGATGGCGTGGCATTTCCTCAGGAGGAAGGACTGACAGGGGCAGAGGCCGCAGAATTTTTTGCCGCACAGACGGTAAGTGCTGTGGCAGAGGATGAACAGGGCAATGTGAAGGGACTATATATTCTGCACCCCAACAATATCGGCAGAGTAGGGCATATCGCCAATGCCAGCTATGCAGTGGACAGAGCCTGCCGGGGAGAGCATATCGGCGAACTGCTGGTAAAAGACTGTCTGGAGCAGGCAAAAGCAAACGGTTACCGCGTATTGCAGTTCAATGCGGTGGTGGCTTCCAATATCCATGCGTTCCATCTATACCAGAGACTGGGATTCGTGGATCTGGGCATTATTCCGGGAGGCTTCCTCAATAAGGACGGTGTCTACGAGGATATCCATGTGATGTACCATAATCTGGTAGAAGATTAAAAAGATGTGACTTCCGGTGATAAATTATTTAGATTGCAGATGGTGTCCTGAAAATGGGACAAAAAATATAGATAATAACAGTAGGACTGACAGGAAAGGGAAAATATGAAACTGATTTCATGGAATGTGAACGGGCTGAGAGCCTGCATGCAGAAGGGATTCCTGGATTTCTTTCAGGAAACGGATGCAGATATTTTCTGCTTGCAGGAGACAAAATTGCAGGAGGGACAGATCGCACTGGATCTGCCCGGATATCATCAGTATTGGAATTACGCAGAGAAAAAGGGCTATTCCGGCACTGCAATTTTTACAAAGGAAGAGCCCATACAGGTGACTTACGGCATCGGCGTGGAGGAACACGACCATGAGGGCCGGGTGATCACTGCAGAGTATTCGGAGTTCTATTTTGTGACAGTCTATGTACCGAACGCCCAGAGAGAACTGACGAGACTGGAATACCGCATGCAGTGGGAAGCGGATTTCCTGGCGTATCTTAAGAAGCTGGAAGAGAAAAAACCGGTGATCTATGCGGGAGACCTGAACGTGGCGCATCAGGAAATCGACCTGAAAAATGCGAAGACCAACCGTGGCAATGCGGGCTTCACTGATGAAGAGAGAGCCTGCTTTTCGAAGGTACTGGAGAACGGATTTATCGATACGTTCCGCTATTTTTATCCGGACCTGACCGGGGTGTATTCCTGGTGGTCTTATATGTTCCAGGCGAGAGCAAAAAATGCCGGATGGAGAATTGATTATTTCGTGGTATCGGAGTGTCTGAAAGACCGTCTGGCGGATGCGAAGATCCACACGGAAATTTTGGGATCGGATCATTGTCCCATTGAACTGGATCTGAAATAAACGGACAGCATAACGGAGGAGACTTATGAGCTTACGTTTCTGTTTTGGCCCTTCCGGGTCGGGCAAAAGCCACAGAATCTATGAAGAGATCATGCAGCGGGCGGCAGAGGAACCGGGCAGGAATTTCCTGATCATTGTGCCGGATCAGTTCACCATGCAGACCCAGAAGGATCTGGTCATGCGCAGTGACCGGGATGGCATCCTGAATATCGATGTCCTGAGCTTCGGCCGACTCAGCCACCGCATTCTGGAGGAAGTGGGGACCAAAGAGATGCCGGTACTGGATGACACCGGCAAAAGCCTGGTGCTGCAAAAAGTGGCGGCGGATCTGAAGGAACAGCTTCCGGCCATGGGAAGTCTCCTGCACAAGCAGGGCTATATCCATGAGGTGAAAAGTGCGATCTCCGAGTTCATGCAATACGGTATCAGCACACAGGATATGGACAAGCTGATCACCAGTGCACAGAAGCGTGGCGCGCTGGCCATGAAACTGAAAGACTTAAAGACTCTGTACCGGGGCTTTCAGGATTATATCAGGGATCATTTTATCACCACCGAGGAGACACTGGATGTACTGCGCAGATCCCTGTCCAAATCAAAGATCTTAAAGGGCAGTGTAGTGGTGTTTGACGGCTTTACGGGATTTACTCCAATACAGAACCGGCTGATCCAGGAACTGATGCGCGTGTGCGCAGAGACCATCGTTACCGTGACCATTGGAGTGGGAGAGGATCCGTATAAAATGGATGGTGAACAGAAGCTGTTCCATCTGAGCAAGAAGACGGTGGCGGATCTGGAAAAGCTGGCAGCGGAGGCAGAGGTAGAGCGGGGAGAGGATCTCTTTGTCAAGGGGGGGCCCAATCGCTTCGCCAAGGCACCGGCATTACACTATCTGGAACAGAATCTGTTCCGGTATCAGTATGAACCGTATGCGGGAGAACAGCAAGAGATCCATATGTTTGAAGCCCTTTCCCCCAGAGAGGAAGTCCACCAGACAGCGCTGTACATCCGGCACCTGATCAGAGAGCAGGGGATGACCTACCGGGACATTGCCGTGGTCATCGGAGATCTGGAAGGATACGCTTCCTATGTGGAAACAGAATTCGGACAGCTGGAGATCCCATGTTTCCTGGACCGTACCAGAGGGATCGTGCTGAATCCCATGATCGAATATATCAAGAGCGCATTGCAGCTGTATATTAAGGATTTTTCCTATGATACGGTGTTTCATTTTCTGCGCAGCGGCATGGCGGATATTTCCAGAGAAGAGATTGATGAGCTGGAAAACTATGTGATCCGCACCGGGGCGAGAGGCTATCGGACCTATAGCCGTCTGTTTACCCGCAGAACGGAAGAACTGCAGGGAAATGCGGAGGGGAGCGAACAGGCGGAAGAGAAGACCATGGAGCGTCTGAACCGTATCCGGCAACAGTTCATGGATGCGGTGGAGATTCTGCACATGGGAAGCCAGGAAAAGGCTGGAGACTATGTCAGCCATCTGTACGATTTCCTGGAACAGAATCAGGTGCAGCAAAAGCTTTTGAACTATCAGCAGCAGTTTGAAAAAGAAGGAGACTTATCCAGAGCCAGAGAGTATGCACAGATTTACCGGCTGGTCATGGATCTGCTGGATCAGGTCTATGAACTGTTGGGAGAGGAAGAAATCTCCAGACAGGAATTTGCGGATATTTTAGAGGCCGGTTTCGGCGAGATCACTGTCGGTACGATCCCTCAGAACGTGGATCGTATCGTGGTGGGCGATATGGAGCGAACCCGTCTGAAACAGGTGAAGGTATTGTTTTTCCTGGGAGTCAATGACGGAAATATTCCGAAAAATGCTTCCAAGGGCGGGATCATTTCGGATATGGATCGGGAATTCCTGATTGAATCCGGGACAGAGATGGCACCCAGCCCGAGACAGCAGATGTATATCCAGAGATTATATCTGTATCTGAATATGACCAAGCCCTCAGAACAGCTGTATCTGTCCTATGCCAAGGTAAACAGTGAAGGAAAGGGCATAAGACCGTCCTACCTGATCGATACGGTGCGGAAGCTGTTCCCGGCAATGAGCGTGGAGTATCCCCAGAACCGCAGCCGCCTGGAACAGATCGAGGGCAGACAGGAAGGTGCCAGATATCTGGCGGAGGAACTGCGGGAATATGTGGAAGGAACCCTGCCGGAAGAAGAGAGGCAGGACTTCTATCTCATGTACCGTGCCTACGAGGCGGATGCGGCGGGCAGAGACCTGCTGACCCGGGCGGCATTTCGCAGATACAGGGAGAGCGGTCTGTCCCGGATCGTGGCCAGAGCATTGTACGGACAGCAGCTGGAAAACAGTGTCAGCCGTCTGGAAACTTATGCTGCCTGTGCCTGCAGACACTTTTTGCAATATGGTCTTTCCCTGCAGGAACGGGAAGAATTCGGCTTCGAGGCTTCGGATATGGGTACGGTATATCATGCAGTATTGGAAAACTTTGCAGGAAAACTTGCAGAATCCAACCTGACATGGTGGGATTTTACGGAGGATTTTGCAGCCAAAGCCGTCAAAGAATCCGTGGAAGCCTATGCGGCAACCTACGGGGAGACGGTATTATACAGCTCTGCGCGGAATGAATATGCCATTACCCGCATGAGCAGGATCCTGACCCGCACAGTGCTGACCTTGCAGAAACATTTGAAACAGGGCAGTTTCCAGCCAGATGATTATGAACTTTCTTTCCGGTTTGCGGAGGATCTGGACAGCATTCATGTGGATCTGTCTGAGGACGAGAAGATGCATTTGCAGGGACGGATCGATCGTATCGATGTGTCGGAAGATGCAGAGCATGTCTACGTCAAGGTCATTGATTATAAGTCCGGCAACCGGAAATTTGATCTGGCGGCATTGTATTACGGTCTGCAGTTGCAGCTGGTGGTATATATGAATGCAGCCATGGAGATGGAGAGCCGAAAGCATCCGGACAAGGAGATCGTTCCGGCGGCACTTCTGTATTATCACATCGATGATCCCACCATAGAGACACCGGTGGAGCTCACGGATGAGCAGATCAATGAACAGATCCTTGCAAAGCTTCGTATGAACGGTGTAGTAAACAGTGATCCTGGGGTCGTGGAGCGGCTGGACCGCTATATGCAGGATAAGTCTGTGGTCATTCCGGTGGAGAAGAAAAAGGATGGAAGCTTCAGTGCCAGATCCGGTGTCTTAAGCCGGGAGGAGATGCAGCTGATATCTTCTTATGTAGATGCCAAGATCCGCAGCATCGGGCGGGAGATCCTGGACGGAAAAATAGCAGCCAATCCCTATGAGAAAGGCAATGAAGAGGCTTGTACTTATTGCGCCTATAAAAAGGTCTGCGGTTTCGATGGCAGTATTCCGGGCTATGAGAAGAGCTGTCTCTTATACACATCTGACGCTGCCGACGAATAGCCTTGT
>ENA-OZAI01001208-OZAI01001208.1-human-gut-metagenome-genome-assembly--contig:-NODE-1208-length-10087-cov-21.560207_pt1 | contig 10087 bp, 23 predicted proteins | sample MGYA00243299_ERZ653495 | MGnify/ENA primary metagenome ERZ653495 (study PRJEB26926, sample SAMN06164907) | human gut metagenome | biome: ENVO:00009003; feature: ENVO:2100002; material: ENVO:00002003... | reverse complement strand
GATCTACACAAGGCTATTCGTCGGCAGCGTCAGATGTGTATAAGAGACAGAATAATAACCATTTATTTCAATTACTATAAATTATTCAAATACAGATGTTCGCAAGTACATGTATTACATTTTTGTAAACATATAAATTCACATTATGTTAATCTCTTATTATTTATATTCAAATAAATATCAATACCATATATTTAAATGCCATAAATTATCACATACAATTTCTTTTTAATCATGCGATACATAAAACACGATATTACTTTTTCTACTATTCCAATTAAAACCGAAAATTCATAATATGTATTTATATAATTATATATAATAATATATTAATAATAATATTTATGGTGTGGTGGGGATGCTTTAAACTATTTCCCATTAAACTATTGCCACCCGCTACGCGGTCGGCGCCAAGAAGCGTCTCGCTCGCTACGCTCCCTCAACTTACAGCTTTTCAGCTAAAGCTGAAAATCTGGACTAATCATTACTCGTTTTTATATTATTATAGGGGTTGACAATTAAACGTTTTTATGGTATATTAGCCACAGTACAAAATTATTTTATATAATATAATATATATAATTATATATAATATAACGCTTGTACATTTCGTGAACATTTTATGAACACGAAGAAGTGCTTCATGCTACAGATAGAGAATAAGGATTTTACAAATAGCATGTGTTTGCGCGAAAAAACCTTTCCTCTGTGAGGAGATATCTTTCCTCTGTGAGGAGAGATGTAAACATATTGTAAATTAGATATGAATAAGATGTGAACATACCATACTAAATGATGAATAAATTATGAACAAATGGAGGATGATTGCATGGCAGAAAGGCTGGTATTACTTGATGATGATACTGGGGAAATTAAAGACTTCATCGGTGAATATAGGACGCAAGAGCAAATTGAGGCACAAACAAAGTATGTTGTTAATAAAGAAAAGCAAACTTTCAACTCTGACTTTACATGGATCGTTTTTGAATATGGCAAAGAGTTGTTGCCGAACATAAAAGATCAAAGCCTTGTTAGACTGATCTATCTATCAACAATTTGTGATTATGATGGTATATTGCCACCAAAGAGTGTTATTAAAAAGAAACTAAAACTGTCGGATAAATATTGGTCGTACTTCTTTAAGGAGATGCGTTCAAATAATTTAATCTTGGAAGATGAAGAGACTGGTGCGCTGTGTTTAAATAAAGATTTTTTTATTAAAGGCAGTTTAAAAGAAATGAGCGATAAACGTGATTGCACTCGGCTTTTTTGCAATTTTATCCAAGATGTCTATGACGCATGTGACAACATAAAAAGCATCAATCAAATTTCCTATCTCTACAAGCTCATTCCTTTTGTGAACCGTAGAACAAACATTGTATGCTACAACCCAAAAGAGCAAGATCCAGAAAAGGTATATCCTATTACGCTTGGTGAATTTTGTGATATGATTGGGTATAGCCGCAAAAATGCACGAAGGCTTGTTAGTGATTTACTTAGCCTCAAGTGCAATGGACAAAATTTAATTGGATTCTTCGTTACAAATCTGAATCAAACTTCTTGGAAGATTATTGTTAATCCTCATATCTATTATGGTGGACAGAATGACAAGATATATAAAGAGCAAATTGCTCTATTGACAGATTACAATCCACAAGAAGCATTTGATGTAAACAATACATAATTATAGGAGGGATAATTGTGGCGCAACTTTATAAGATGACACTATATGTGTGTGACTTAGAAGATAATTTATCTTTGAATGAAATTAAAACTATGATTGAGCAAGATGTGTTGAATGGAGTTTCTGTAAATTGTGCTTGCCATTTTGCAGATGAACAGACTGGCCCACAAGTTGAATGGGATGATGACATTGAACTTAATTATCTTGACTGCCCTACTTCTGCTTGGGAAAAATATTTTAAGGAGAAAACAGAATGATTGAAAAAAATATTGATTATTACAAAGCTGCTAAAAAAGCATACTGTATGTCAGGAAACCAGTTTGATTGTAGAGATTGTGATATGTGTGATTATTTTGAAAAACATCATTATGATGGTATGGCTTGCAAGACAAAACTTATTGTTGAGTTGGTAAAAATTATTGATGCGTACAAAAAGTATGATACTTTTTTAGCATCACATGGAATGTTTAAGGATGAAACAAAAAATGACACTTGAAGAATGGAGATCCACTCACCCCGAAGGCGCTGTCCAGTATGATAAATCTATATCTTGGTTTAAAGACCATGTAAAATGCTGCTATAATTGCTCTAATTGGTACAGAGATCCTATGTTGATAGGAGACTATACTTATAATTGTTGTATAGCTCATGAAGGACATATGACAGCGTGGGATGCCTTTTGTGACGATTGGTGTGGGTTTATTGATGGTAAAGAAGAAAATTTGCTTGATTTTGTGAAAATTGAGTGGAGGGAATAATAAAATGAGCGAATGGATTAGCGTATTTGATGAAAGACCAGAATTTCCAAATGATTCTTGTCTCATTATGGTTTTGGAAGATGAAAGTTATGGCAAAATGACAGACTTGCGTGTCCATGTATGCGAAGGATGGTACACTCTAGGGGGATACATTCCCGCAGCAAATGGAGAATTCGTATTTGACACATTTAATGATTGGGACGAAGGGCAACCTATTTGTGTGACTCATTGGAGGCCGTTTCCACAACCTTGTAAAATCAATAAAGATGATATGGTTAAAATGCTGAAAGATACGCCTAATTATAAAAGGAGGGCTCACAATGAGAGATGTTTATAAAGTAGAAATTTCTGCAAAAGATTGTCCAATTACAGGGTGCTCTGATTTAACTATTGATTTTAATAAGCCAATTGATACAACAGAGATTGTTGGAAATGCTAGAGTGGCTTTGATTAGTTCAGGAGATGTATTACGGATTGGATATGATGGAGATACATATAAACTAGGAGATAAATATAAAGATTTTAATGCAATTATATCTCGTGTATATTATGAGCCAAAGCCATGGTGGAAATTTTGGAAAAAGAAAAAAATATTTGGATATGAAATTATGTTTCTATAAATTATAGGGGGGGTATTTTGAACTATGTTTGAATTAACTAAATCACTTAAGGACTATAAGTTCCCGCATACTCTACATCAATTTAAAGAATTGCCACTTGCAATTAAGTATCGGTTCCAACGTGCATTTAGAGGCTGGGCGGACTATGATGTTCTTAGTATGGACACATGGTTTATGGAAGTAATTCCACAAATGCTACAATATCAGCGTGATTGTAAAGTTAGCACACCAGTTTTTGATGTTGACGCAAGCTATGAAGAAAATAGAGAAAAATGGGATCAGATTCTTGATAAAATGATTTTTCTATGTCAAGAAATGAATGAAGAGACATGCTCAAAGAAAAATGAAGTAAAATTTGATGATGAAATGTGGTGGGAGTGTCAGCAGGAAATTGATCAATATCGTCAGCAGTGTCTTGAATCATTTTTTAAATATTTTACAAAATATTTCCATAGCCTATGGATCTAAACTTGAGGAGGAATTAAAATGAAAACATTTGTTAGAACTACGCGAATTACACCAGAAGAGAGAGAGTCACACCTTTGGTATGATCCATTTCATAAAACATGGACAATGGAAACGAATATTCCAAAACATTTTAATAAGGCGCTAAAAGTTGGATGGGAGCCAATTTTGCAGGGAGTATATGAAGATGGTACTGTCTGCTGCATGACCCTTGTCGCATCGGAGCGTGGTATTACAATTAAGACTCCAAAGAAGCGTGAAATGAGCGAAGAGCATAAGGAAAAGCTTTTTGGCACAAAAAACGTAGATTTAGACGATAATTTTGAAGATGAGATTTAATATGCATAGTTACTATACTTAATCATTACAATATTAAAAAACATAAATATATATGATAAAAATCACACATTTTTTTGATTTGGAGGAAATAATACGATGAGCAACAAGGCAACAATGGAAGATTTTGCGAGAATGTGCCATTCTTATCACGATTGTATTGACTGTCCGTTGCATGACGAAGACGTTCTATGCATGATGGATGATGCACTTGTAATGAATGATTTTTCTAAACTTGATTATATGAATAATGCTGTATATGAGTGGTCTATCGCTCATGATTAAAACAAAGGAGATTGAATAAATATGTTAAATTGGACAGAAGAAGATATTGAGTATCTGAGTAATGTGATGTTTAAACCATACACAGAAGCTCTCGCAGAACAAATGGACGAGCATGATGATATGTCCTATGATGTTTGTAAGAAGATGATACTACAGATGGCGGATTTAGTTAAAGTAAGAATTAAAGAGTTAAATTATAATGAAACCAGAGACAGAATGTTCTTTATGACGTTACTTTGCAATCAATTTGAATTTGATAAAGATGTGCTTGATAATGTCTATAAAGAATATTGCGAGAATTTTGATGCACTTAATAAACATCTGATTACAGAGGAGGATGGGAAAGATGAATAAGTCATGTGAATATTGTCAATATAATGGGCCATATGGATCCATTATTAATCCTTGTGAAAATTGTCCAAATAATGATTTTATGATTAATGACACATTCCCAATTATACAGCCACTTCGTGAAACAACAGATCATATAACCAATAAAACTTACATAACCGCCACTACAGGTTGTAGAACGAACAATAACGGTGCAAAAATTAATGATGTATTTGCGACTGATCTAACAACTGATTTACCGACTGCAGATGAATACCGAAAATCTATTGGCGTTCCATATGATTATCAATATGAATGGTCAGAACCAAAGTATATTTGTCCAAAATGTGGCGGCGGAATGTGCAAGAATAAAACTATGGTTCTTGCAAGTAATCCTCCTCAATATAAATATCAATGTAATAAGTGCGGCCATGTGGAATATCAATTTGGGTGAGGTGCATTATGAAAAAGAAAATTAATTGTCCAACGTGTGGTGGGTCTGGTTTTGTGGCAAAGTTTAGTAGCTACTCTGTTTGGAGTGAACGTTGTGAACAGTGTAATGGAACTGGTGAAATTGAAGTCCCTTTTACCATTGGTGATAAAATTCGCAGCATGAGTGATGAAGAGATTGCAATATGGTTGAATGCACATGTCACTGATACAGTATGCGATCTTGTTTGTGGGAATGATTGTGAAGCAATGGCGACATATGATAAAACGTTTGATGAAGTGTGTAAAGATCTAATAAAGAAAAAACTTACGAAGGAGTGGCATTAATGATGAAGATTGGTTATATTCAAGAATATGATTTGGAGCTTAATCCGCATTTGACTGAAAGATTCAAATTTAGAGAAGCGTCTTTTACTAGAAGAATATCAAGTCGTGGAGATAGAGTATATTCAAAAATGTTACAGTTCCCAGTAGATTACGAGGAAATTGTAGATAATGCAAATATCATGAAGAATAATAGTGATATCATCTTAGTCAGAGAGCCATTTCTGCTTGATGATGAACTCAAAGAAAAGGTAACAAAGTGGGTTGACTGGGCTAATAAAGCAGATCCTCATGAATACGACCCATTCGCAGAGGATGGCTGACAATGGCTAATTTCTATCAGGTGTTTAAAAACGCGCTGATATGTAAGCATGCAGAATCTTATTGTGAGTACGATGGAGACGTAGAAGTTGTATGCGGTAAGTGTGCACACGGGAAACTGTTTTGTAGTAAGTGTAGCGAGTACGAACCAAAGGAACAGGAGGTCTGACGATGGATGTTAGGGAAAAGCTGGTGGAGATTTTGAAGCAAGCACCTTTTGAGGGGAAAGTGCTTGACGAATGGTGGTGGGAAGAAAAGATTAGGATAATTGCCGACCATCTTATCGCCAACGGCGTAACGGTGCAGGAGCATGGATATTGGGTATCATTAACAGATTGTGCAAATGCGGGAGTTTATTGCTCTGTGTGCCATAAAAAGGTTTATAAAGAAGATTATGCGAGATGCAACAGAAAGAACAAATTTTGTTCTGCCTATTGCCCGAATTGCGGTGCAAAAATGGGGGGAGATTATGACTGATGGATGTTAGGGAAAAGCTGGTGGAGCTGCTTGCTGAATATTTTAATATCGGAGACAGCTACGCTTATAATCTCACAAGGGTTAAGAGCGCATTTGCTTGTGGAACTGTTGGACTTGATGATTTTGAAGAATTTGACGATGAAACTGTTGAAGATATTGCATCCTACATAATTGATAATGGCGTAACTGTGCATGAGCAGAAAAGCCCGTGTTCCTTATGTGGGTATGGTGGAAAACATTTGGATTCACCGCCTTGTACACAGTGTCCCGCTCATCCGAAGGAGCAGCCTAACGCAAACCAACGCAATTCTAACGCATCTAACGTGCAGGAGTGGATTTCGGTCAAGGATAGGCTTCCGGAAGAAAAAGTGGACTGTATTGTGCATTACAAACACGCCTATTGCGACAATGATGATTATTGGGCAATCGGAATTTGTTTTTATGACGGCGAGAAATTCCAGATGGATCCAGCATATAAAGTTACTCACTGGATGCCGCTTCCAAGTATGGATGGGTTGAAATGATTGCGCCAATTTACAAAGTCTATCGCTCGCGCCGATTTATGTTCAGCGCGAAGCGCACCATAAAAAATGAAATGGAGGCAAGGTAATATGAAAGTATACAAAAATCCGTTTGTTTCAAGAGAAAGTTACTTTGTAAAAACAGGCGCGGGACATTCTTACAAAATAGAAGCGCCGAAGTCAAAAGGATATATTGTTGAGTTTGTTGGCGGAAAATGGGAAGTACGCGAGGGGTGCTATTATGATTTTTCTTTGAAAAACGAACTGCAAGTGATTGCGGAAAACAAAGTATCAATCAAGAGCGTCATTGACAGAGCCGTTATAAATGCGGTTTTGGATTTGGTTGGCGAAACAAAAATGGAGGCAAAGGAAGATGGAAATTAACAGAGTTTGGGAAATGCCCAATAGCAGGACATTTCAAATCAAGGCAATTAAGGAGATTATTGAAAAGTATTCTCACGGGGTTGTCATTGATCCATTTGCCAATTCAAATAAGCTGGCAACAATCACAAACGATTTGGACGAACAATACGAAACCGACTACCATATGGATGCAACCGATTTTCTGTCGATGTTTGAAACCGAGAGTGTTGATGTGGTTCTGTATGACCCTCCGTATAGTCCACGGCAGGTCGCAGAGTGCTACAAGGCTCTGGGCAAAACAGTAAATATGCAGACAACACAAGCAAGTTATTGGGCGAAGCAAAAGGAGCAGATTGGACGGATTGTGAAACCGGGCGGTTATGTGATTACTTGTAGCTGGAATAGCGGTGGCATTGGCAAGAAACACGGATTTGAAATCGTGGAGATTTTGATGGTTGCACACGGTGGGTGGCACAATGACACAATCGTTGTTGTCGAAAAGAAAAGAGATGGAGATTATCAAAGAACTTAAAAATCTCAATATAACAACAGAACAAGTAATGTTGGGAAAAACTCCATCAATTCAATATAAATGGCATACAAAAAAAGGCGATTATGTTGCTGAATTTAAAATTTGGGATTGGTGGGACGGCACAAATATTAGCGATCTTGAGATTAGTGAAAATTATAAAGGACTTGGGCTGTCCTATCAACTTTTAGATTATGCTACAAAAAAATGTGGTGCTAAAAATTTAGCCGTAAAGAAAAGCAACATTATAGCAAAACATGTTTATGACAAGTATGGATTTCAAGTAACAGATGAAGATAACGAATATTATTATATGTCGTTATGAGATTGTAATGGTACATGTAATAGAAGTATGAAGCAGGAGGGTTAACAATGACTAAATATGTCGAACTGAAAACGGCTATTGATGCCGTCAATAACGTTTATTATGATACCCCGGATATAAATTTGTCCGCAGACAAACTTGAAGCTGCTTTGCTTGGCATTCCATCTGCAGATGTCGTACCAGTAGTGCATGGGCTATGGATAGAATACCAAATTCCACACGTTATATGCTGTTCAAATTGTGATTGGGCAACAGATGCGGCAGAAAAGAACTTTCAATATTGCCCAAAGTGCGGTTCGAGAATGGATGGTGATAGTAATGCGTTTGATTAATGCGAATCTGTTGTCCGAATCTATATGGGACAATGTTTCTGACATATACGAAGATGCGAGATGTGCAAAAGAAGAATGTTTAGCGGAAATTGAGGAGGCCCCGACTGTGGATGCGGTACCAGTGGTGCATGGGCGATGGGAAACTAATTCAGACAGACCAGATACACTAATTTGTTCTATATGTAAGTGCGGATTTGATATGTGGAAACACGACCCACACAACTACTGTCCCAACTGCGGTGCAAAAATGGATTTGGAGGCGTTACAATGAGCGAATGGAAAACATCTGAAAGGAAAAAGTTTAATATTCTGTTCGGCAATGCACAACTATTAGAGTGTCCACAATGTGGTACATTATCAGTTGTAGATTTTGCGTATTGTCCGGGGTGTGGTAAAGATATGCATATCCCTGAAGACAGGCGTTTTAAAATGCGTATTGATTCAAATAAGTGCCAATATGCTTGTGTGATGCAATCGTATGTGCCTTCAACAGAATCTGTATATCTTAAACCAGAAGATATGCCAAGTTTTAATGATCTTATAAAAGAGATGTATAAATATAAAGGAATGTATGGGATGTGATAAATATATGCAAATGATAATGTATGCAGAAGTGCGAAAAAATGATGTATGGGAAAAAGTTGATGCTATTTTCCCAAGTGCATTCAGCGATATGCATGATATATTAACAGATCGTGTTTGTGATGAAAGGAATACTATTTTATATGAGCTATTCGGATGGTTTGCAAACAGGACAGAAAAATATACTGAGGTTAAACCAATTAATGAGTTAAAAGGGCTACCAGAGGATGTGTCGGCAGATATCGCAAGCAATGATTATTTTCGTTTTGGAGGGTTTACTTCATATTTAACTCTTGAAGAAATACTGAATTATAATTGGGATGCAACAATTTCTCATATTGGGCGAATTCCAGAAAAATCTTATGTGAATTGGAAAAAGAATGGCACTACTCCAGCTCGTTGGGATAGACATATTGCTGGAAAAGATAAAAAAGTAATTACCCCATTTATCATGAATGGTATTTTAGATGGAAGCATCCAAAGAGATGAGGGTGTTAAGTATTATATTGTGGTTGAGTACGAGCCGAAAAGCTATAAGGAGTATTGTAATTTCTTTTGTAGCACTTCTCTTCCACTACTTATGCAACTTGTGCCCAATGGCGGTAGCTATAAAGATGTAAGAGTTGTTTACACATTTGCTGCTTGACATTTGTCAGCTTTGTGATATAATGTGTTTTGTCCAATAAAACAATACAAAATTATAGTAAAGGTGGTGATGGCTTATAGCTAAGCAACAGAAAACACAACAATTTTGCTTTAAGTTAAATTCATCTTTTTTAGAAAAATATAATTGGGATTTAAATCTCCCAATTGAAGAAGCAAGAAAAACTCCAGGAGTAGTAATTTCATTAGCAGATTCTCAAATTCTGACATGGATTAATGAGTTAAATGGCACAGAAAATTATGATGAAAAGGCTAAGAAAATTAAAAGTGACATTAAGGTGATCAAAAAAGAAAAAACTACACCTGATAATAAAACTAAAATCAAGGATTTGTATCAGCAGCTTTATAAACTACAGTTTAAAGAAGACTACTTATGCTTAATTATTGATAAGCCAAGTCATTATGATAGAGCGAATCAAGGATTTAAAGTTAATGGCATTGAATATAGGAGACTTTTAACTACTACAAATGGTGTTAAAACGTCAACGGTAGTCTATACAAGTACTAGGTTACATGATGAATTAAAAAAGCGCATTCAGAATGGTAGAAATTTAAATATTCCTCTTGTACCAGCTAAATTAGGAGCGTATGAGGCACTTTGCTCTAGTGCATCTATACCAGTTAGTTGGCCAAAGGGCATTATTGTTGTAAATGATTGTTTTACAAAGTTTAAGGCAGATTTGATTAATATTGATGACAGCGACACAACTAAAGAGCCAATT
>ENA-OZAI01001198-OZAI01001198.1-human-gut-metagenome-genome-assembly--contig:-NODE-1198-length-10128-cov-5.171846_pt1 | contig 10128 bp, 7 predicted proteins | sample MGYA00243299_ERZ653495 | MGnify/ENA primary metagenome ERZ653495 (study PRJEB26926, sample SAMN06164907) | human gut metagenome | biome: ENVO:00009003; feature: ENVO:2100002; material: ENVO:00002003... | reverse complement strand
ACAAGGCTATTCGTCGGCAGCGTCAGATGTGTATAAGAGACAGTTGGGTTTCCCGATTTGTTTTTATCTAGTTCTTCCATGATTTTCAGTTTTGTTAGAAGTATCCTTCACGTTTTTTCTGTTCCATACTAGCTTCCTGGTCGAAGTCGATGACGCGGGTTGTACGTTCACTCTTGGTAGTAGTCATCATTTCTTCTACGATTTTTTCTATCGTGTCGGCTTCACTTTCGATAGCACCGGTCAGAGGCCAGCATCCCAGCGTACGGAAGCGGATTTTTTTCATTTCTATTTTATCGCGGTATTTTTCCGGCAAACGGTCGTCGTCTGGCATGATCAGCTGTCCGTCGATGTTGACAACCGGTCGTTCTTTGGCAAAATACAATGGAACGATAGGAATATTTTCCAGACGGATATACTGCCAGATGTCCAGTTCGGTCCAGTTGCTCAACGGGAATACACGAATACTTTCTCCTTTGCGGATACGGGTATTGTATATGTCCCAAAGTTCCGGACGCTGGTTTTTGGGATCCCACTGGTGAAATTCGTTACGGAAGGAGAAGATACGTTCTTTGGCACGTGACTTTTCTTCATCGCGACGGGCACCTCCGAAAGCTGCATCAAACTTATATTTGTCGAGTGCATGTAGCAGAGCTTGTGTCTTCATCAGATCGGTATGTACTTTACTTCCGTGAGTAAACGGGCCCACACCTGCGCGGAAAGCTTCCATGTTGCTTTCTACAATCAGGTTCCAGCCATATTTTTTTGCGTACTCATCGCGGAATTGGATCATTTCTTTGAATTTCCATTTCGAATCGATGTGCATCAATGGAAATGGAACTTTTCCCGGAGCAAAAGCCTTTTCGGCAAGTCGTACCATTACAGATGAATCTTTTCCGATGCTGTATAGCATAACCGGATTTTCAAATTCGGCAGCCACCTCACGGATTATATGGATAGACTCGGCTTCGAGTTCTTTCAGGTGGCTTAATTTATATTCTTCTTTCATATCTGAATTATGAATGTTTTTGTTCAAATTTTTGGATAAGTGAAAAACAGACTCGCACAAAAGTACTCATATTATTTCATAAACCAGTAGTTTCTTGTGCAAAAGTCGTAGTCCTGGCATGTTTACCGGGTTACTCTCGGCAGGATTAATTCCAGCAGTTTATTGACTGATTCTTCTACGGAAAGTTTGGAAGTATCCAGTGAAAGGGCTGGGTGTTGCGGAGCTTCGAACGGTGCAGATATACCAGTAAAGTTTTTGATTTCTCCCTTGCGTGCCTTGGCATACAAACCTTTTACGTCGCGACGTTCGCATTCTTCGATAGGAGTGCTTACGTAAATTTCCATAAAATCTTCCTTACCTATAATATTTGCTGCCATTTCTCGAATGTCATTGTTCGGACTGATGAAGGCAGCAATGGTAATGATACCTGTATCGACAAACAGTTTGCCTATTTCGGCAATACGGCGGATGTTTTCTATACGGTCTTCGGCAGAAAATCCCAAATTATTATTGATTCCGCTGCGGATATTATCACCGTCTAGGATACGACAAAGTAATCCGCGCTTTTGAAGTTCACGCTCTAAAGCAATGGCGATAGTACTTTTTCCAGAGCCGCTCAGTCCGGTAAACCAAATCATTACGCTATGTTGTTTTAATAATTCTTCTTTATCAGAACGGCTTAGCATGCGGTCGAATATCGGGTAAATATGTTTAGTTTCTTCCATATAGTTTGTTAGTTAATTAAAAAGGCCATATTTGAGGTATGACGAATACAGAAATTAAGAATGTGATAATATTCAAAGGTAATCCGATTCGTACAAAATCGGTAAACTTATAGTTTCCAATACCTTGTACGATAAGATTTGTCTGGTAACCGATTGGAGTAGAGAAGCTTGCTGAAGCTGCCATACATATTACAACGAAGAAAGGCATCGGATTTACTCCCAGCTGCTGTGACAGAGAAAGAGCCAACGGGAAAGATAAAGCTGCCGCAGCATTGTTGGTTATCAGTTCTGTAAAGATATTGGTAATAATGAACAGTACGGCCAACAGAATATATGGACCATGGCTTCGGCTGAGATCGATAATGTAACCTGCAAGTAAGTCAGCTACTCCTGAGTTTTCCATTGCCTTGCTGATTGCAAAGGCACATGCGATGGTTATCAGGATATCCCATGAAATATATTTAGTGTATTTGCGAGGTGGGAATATCTTGGTCCATGCCATAATGACCGTTGTGATGGATACAAAGAAAAACATATCCAGCTTAATGCCTTCTGGCAGGAGTTTCTGTATAGCAGGTAATTCACCAATAGTTGCTCCTATAATCATAAAAAGCAATAGGAACAAGGCAAACCAGCGTTTCTTTTTTCCTGCCGGTTCATAATCTTTACCATTGGCTAGCATAATAAATACGGAAGATTCTCCCCAGGTCTTCACGAAACTGTCGTCGGCAAGTAATATCAGTGTGTCACCTTCACGGAAACGGATTTCGCTCAGGTCCTTATAGGTATTACCTCCTCGGCGGAGTTCTTTTACTTCTGCACCATAATGGCGTTTAAAGTCGAATTCGTTAACCCGCTTGTTAATACCGGGGAAACGTGCACCGATGACGGCTTCTACAGGATGGAGGGAGGGATTGTTTTCTTCTTCTTCATCTGACAGAGTCTCAGGACGGTCGGCCGGCAGAAGTTTACTAGAGAAAAGGAACAGGTAAATAATGCCTGCAATGGCTATGAAAATACCGACTTTCCCTAGCTCGAACATGCTGAATCCTTTCATTCCGGCTTCTTGTATCATACTGTGTACTACCAGGTTGGTTGAAGTACCTATCAGTGTACAGATACCTCCCAGGATAGTTACATACGACAGAGGTATCAGAAAATAGGTTGCAGGTAGTTTTACATAATTTGCCCATCTCTTGATAATAGGAGCAAAGATAACTACAACCGGAGTATTATTCAGAAAAGCTGAAATAAAAGCAATCGTGGGCAGCATGCGTGCCTGTGCCTTAAAAACAGTAGTCTGTGATTGAGGCAGTAGCTTTTTTATAACTTGTGTCAGTGCACCGCTTTGGCGGATACCTTCGCTTACCAGGAACAGCATGGCAACGGTGATCATACCTTTGTTGCTGAACCCTTCTAGCATTTCTTTAGGACTGAGGATTCCGGTACAAAGGAATATGACAACGACCGAGAATAGAATCATTCCCGGACGCATCTTATCCATTATCAGCGCAGTCAGCATGGCAACAAGCGCGACGAGTACAATAATAACTTCTAATGTCATAAATAGGTTATTCGGCAATGAACCATGGATTTAACAAGTCTTCTTTATTGTATACCAAAGGATGTTGGGTGCCGGCCTGATAGACTTCTTTTCCCATGGCACGAATTATGGCGTGACCGGCAGCGGTATCCCATTCCATAGTAGGAGCAAAACGGGGATATACGTCTGCTTTTCCTTCAGCTATCAGACAGAGCTTCAGTGAACTACCTTTCGATACGGTTTCCACTTCTTGATGTTTTTGCTTCATCTCTTCGATATAAGCCTCTGTTTCCGGCGTAAGGTGAGAGCGGGATGCAACTATTATGAAACTGCTTCGCTGCGCTTCTTCCTGATAGGGCAGACGATGTGCCTTGCTGATAAGGCTGTCGACTGTTTCCTCTGAATCCAATTGAGTGATATGCTCTATTTTGTAAGCTCCGTACTGGCTGTCGGCAAAGTATAATTCCTCTTTTACAGGAATATAGATAACTCCTGCTTCCGGCTTTCCATTTTTTACATAAGCAATGTTGACGGTAAATTCTCCGTTACGTTTAATAAACTCTTTAGTTCCGTCCAACGGATCAACAATCCAAAGTTCATTCCAGCTTTGCCGTTCTTCAACCGGAATTTTTTTCCCTTCTTCGCTGAGAACAGGATAAGGAGTTGAAGCTAATCGTGCTGCAATGACCATATGCGACTTGCGGTCGGCGATAGTCAGTGGTGAGTTATCTGCTTTTTTCTCTATCTCAAAATCCGCGTTAGGATCGGTGTATACACTCATTATTTCTGATCCGGCTTCCAGTGATGCGCGGATGGCTGTAAGTAATAAATTCTTGTCCATATTATCTAAATCGTTGTAAAATAACAACATTTTATCCTATTGTTAGTAGTTTAATCTTCGCTTTTTTTGGCCATCGTCATTGTTTATAACTTCTTTTAAGCAGAAACCGCTTTTATTCGAGTGGTTTTATCTCTTTCGACTGCTTCCATACTCGTAGCATATAATACGCGCAATGAGTAAATGCAAATATGAATGAAATAGTCAATAATGTTTTGTCTGCATCCCAGCCTACGGTTTGCTGATGCCATAATCCGGTAATGATACATAGTACAGACAGAGCAAGTCCTAAGATATTTAATACGATATCTCCTTTACGATGTGCTTGTCCCGGTTCCAGCTTGCTGTATTTTCTACCATACGAAGCATATACATCCAGACCTATCAACATCCAGAGAACAAGTCTTATCCATGTGTCGGCCGGAAGAAAACACATCATACACAGGCAGGTAAGGATACCCATAATAGGAACGAAGGGGACGAACGGTGTCTTGAAGGTACGCTGCACATTGGGCATGGTTTTTCGTACGATTAATACAGCTGCACATACTAATGTGAATGCAAGCAGTGTTCCTATACTTGTCATTTCTCCTGCCACTTGGGCTGGTACAAATCCGGCCAGCAGGCTGACTACAATCATAAAGAGGAAATTACTATGTACAGGAGTGCGGAAACGCTCGTTGATGCGTGAGAAAAATGGAGGCAACAGTCCGTCATGGCTCATGCTTAAAAATACGCGGCTTTGTCCGAGTAATGTTACCATGATGACCGAGCAGTATCCGAAGAGAATGGCTAGAATGATGGCTTTATTCAGCCATGGATAAGCTTGCACGAATACACCTGCTGCATTTGTACTTCCCATATGTTCGATAGCTACTGCCACGGGAGCGATACCTTCTTGTCCTTTGAATTCTGTATAGTGTGCTACTCCTGTCATGACATGTGCAAACAGAATGTACAGGATGGTACATACCAGCAGAGAAACGAGGATTCCGATAGGCATGTTTCGTTGTGGATTTCGGGTTTCCTGAGCAGCAGTGCTTACTGCATCGAAGCCTAGAAAAGCGAAGAATACGATGGCTGCTCCACGCAATATGCCGGAAATGCCGAACTCTCCAAGTTTACCTGTATTCTCTGGAATATAAGGCACATAATTTTCTGCTTGAATGAATTTCCAGCCGAGAATAACAAATACCAGAATAACACCTATTTTCAGGAAAACAATAAATCCGTTGAATAAAGAACTGCCTGCTATGCCACGCATCAGAATCAGGCTCATGAGTACTACTATCAGCATGGCAGGAATATTGACTATACCTCCATCCCACGGACATGCACTGAGGGCATGTGGCAACTCAATGCCTATACCTTGCAGGAAGACAACGAGATAACGGCTCCAGCTGATGCTGACGGTCGTTGCTGCTACGGTATACTCCAATACGAGGTCCCAGCCTATAATCCAGGCTATCAGTTCTCCCATTGTTGCATACGAGTAGGTGTAAGCACTTCCTGCTACTGGAATCATGGATGCAAATTCTGCATAACACAATCCGGCGAAACAGCAACCTATGGCTGCAACGATAAAGGATAAAGTAATAGCTGGGCCTGTATATTCGGAAGCTACAGTTCCGGTAATGGAAAATAGTCCGGCTCCAATAATGACACCTACTCCCAAAGCTACCAGACTGACTGGTCCGAGTACACGTTTCAACGTTTTACTACCCGACTGCTGTGCTTCTGCTTGTAGGGTTTCAATACTTTTTCTTATAAATAATCCCATTTTGAAGTATTTGCTTGAATGTTATAGGTTGCAAAGATAGTATTTATTCTGGATGTGTGACTCTTTTTTATATGTATCTTGTTGATATATACAGAAAAACGTCCTGATGTTTGGGGTAAATTATATGTACTTTAACCAAAACTATCAGGACGTTTTTGTTATTATTTGTGCTGATTGAAAGATTGTTTATGTAAAGAATACTTGCATTGTTTATGAGTCTGCGAATGTTTTATTTCAGGTATAAAGAAACTTTTCCGCTAATTTGCAACAGAGATATTTCACACATCTTTGTATCGTATTCGGCAGAAAGTATTCGTTCTTCTGCATCTAACAGGCTCTTTTGTGCTTCACGCATTTCAATACCAGACAAATCTCCTAACAGATATCGTTCTTTGGCTATTTCGTGATTTTCTTTTGCTGCAATCAAGTTCTGACGTTCCAGATTGAGTAAGCGAATATTGTTACGGTATGCCTGCCACAAATTGCTGAGATCGGCACGTAAACCTTGTTCCAGTTGCTCGCGTTCAAGTTGGGCATTTCGTATAGCAAGGCTTGCATTGCGTTTTTCACGTCGACGATTGCCATCGAAAATGTTGAATCCGATGGTAATACCTCCATTAAATCCCCAGTTGTTCCGTCGTTGGATGGAGTTGATATCATATTTGTTCAGGGTATAGCCATATCCGGCATTCAGCCTTAGATAAGGATAATTGCGTGACAACACTTTCTTATAGTCCAGTTCAGCTAAAGTTGAATTTTGGTCAGCTTTCAATAAATTGGCATTGGTGTTTAGCGTAGCATTCCACAATTCATTGAAATCGAGCGAATGCTTCAGCTCGATAATAGAATCCTTTACTTTTATCGGACGGTCTACATCTTTATTTGCCATCATTTCATTCAGGTTGATACGCGAGGTATGTACCAGCTCTTGCTGTTTCATATACTGTGCACTATCGGCATTAAAATCGACTTTTGCCTGTTGATAATCCAGACGGGAGAAGTTTCCGATGTGATAGCGCTCTTCTACGATACGTAAACGTTCTTTTGATAACGAAACAGCATAACGGAAATTTTTCAGGCGTATTTCCTGCTGAATATAATTGTAATATTCTGCTGTCAGACTGGCGATAAAGTCTTCTATTGCTATACGGGTATTGGTTGCTCCTTGGCGTTCCAGTTCCTTGAGTTCCTTGTATGTTGTACTGATGTTGAATCCGTCGAAGATGGTCCAGTTCAGATCCACACCGGCATCAAGAGTCTGGTCGAATACGTTTCGCTCTTTGACAACACTTCCGTCGTTTCGTTGTGTAGAGTTGGTATTGTCAATGTTTCCGGTATACCCTGCCGTCAAGTCTATTGTAGGCAGATAACCGGCGTTGGCAAGCGTTGCATTATTCTTGCTTATCTGTTCTTCATTGCGAGAGATGCGGAGAGAGTAATTGTTCAACAGTCCTTCCTCCAGACATTGCTTTAATGTGTATTCATATTGTGCGTGGGCCGGAAGGGTAGTGACAAACCAGATTATCAGTGATATATATGCAAAATGTTTCATGCTTTTTTCTCTTTTTTTATTCGGTTAGTAGAAATGTAAGTGTAGATAGCTGGTACGATATACATCGTAAGGAAAGTAGATATTAACATACCTCCTACGACGGCTGTTCCCATTGCAATACGTTGGTTAGCGCCTTCTCCTGTAGCGAACGCCAATGGTATCAAGCCTAGAATTGTTGATGCACTGGTCATCAAAATCGGGCGTAGGCGCTGTAAGGCCGCGTCGCGTATAGCCAGCATTTTATCTTCTCCAGCTTCTTGTTTCTGATTGGCGAATTCCACAATCAGAATACCGTTTTTGGCTACCAGTCCAATCAACATAATAATACCTATCTGACTGAATATATTCATCGTTATATCACCGAAATACATGAATATCAAAGCTCCAGCAATGGCAAGTGGTACTGTCAGCATGATGATGAACGGATCTTTAAAGCTTTCAAACTGTGCTGCCAGAATCAGATATATCAGCACGAGTGCAAGAATAAAAGCAAACATCAGGCTGGATGAGCTTTCACGATAATCTTTCGAGTCGCCCGATAAGGCTGTACGGAATGTTTCGTCCAGTGTTTCAGATGCTATTTTATCCATTTCTTCCAATCCCTGTCCGATAGTTTTTCCTTCTGCCAGTCCGGCTGATATTGTTGCCGATATGAATCGGTTGTAGTGGTAAAGCTTAGGAGGCGCAATGGATTCTACGAATTCTACCAGATTGTCCAATTGAATCATTTCTCCTGCATCGTTACGGATGTAAATAGATTTGATGTTTGCCGGCTGATTACGTTGCTGGCGGTTTATCTGTCCTAATATTTCATATTGCTTACCATTCATATAGAAATATCCCATACGCTGTCCGCTCAGTCCGTATTGAAGTGTTTCGGCAACATCACGCACGTTTACCCCCATTGTTCCTGCTTTATCTCGGTTGATGTTTACCCGTACTTCGGGGCTGCTGAACTTTAAATCAACGTCAGCCATCTGGAAGGTAGGATTATCGTACACTTTATTTAAAAATTCGGGCAGGATTTTTTCCAGTTTTTCTATGCTGGTCGCCTGCAATACATATTGTACAGGCATACTGCTTTTTCTTCCTCCGAAAGAAGATTGCTGCTGGACGAATGCCCTTGCCTTCGTTTTGCTCTTGATTGCTTTCGATATTTTTTCGGCCACCTCCATCTGGGAGTAGTCACGGTCTTTGATGTCTTTCAATGTAATCTGGACATTTCCACTACCACTTGACACACGTGCTGTAACGGCTTCTGCATCCGGAATGATAGAATCTACCAAAGCATTGATGTCTTCAGTGTAATCGCGTATGTATTCATAACTGGCTCCTTCGGCAGCCTTTGTACTAATGGTTATTTTCGAACGGTCCTCTAAAGGCGCCATTTCTGCTGGTATTACATTCCATAATACACCGATTAGAATTAAGGTGATAATAGAAACAGGAATAGCAATAAAACGTTTCTTTAAGAATGCATTGAGGGAGCGACTGTAGATGCGGTTCATTCCTTCAAAAAATGGTTCAGTCTTTCGGTAAAACCAACTTTGCTTTTCTCGATGGACAAGCATTTTGGTCGCAAGCATTGGGGTAAATGTCAATGCTGCAAAAGAAGAGATTAATACCGAACCGGCTACAACGAAGCTGAACTCCCGGAAAAGTCTGCCACTGGTTCCTTCCATAAATACGATAGGCAAGAACACAGCAACCAATGTTATGGTAGTAGAAATAACGGCGAAAAATATTTCTTTGGCTCCTTCTATACCGGCATCGAAAGGCTTCATACCTCTCTCTATGCGGATGTAAATATTTTCAGTCATCACAATGGCATCATCTACTACCAATCCAACCGACAAGACAACAGCGAGCATTGTAAGCACGTTGATAGAGAAACCTGCTACGTACATTACGAAAAAGGCTCCGATTAGCGATACTGGAATTACAATACAAGGTATAAGAGTAACACGCCAGTCGCGCAGGAAAAGGAAGATGATAATGATTACCAGAATGAAAGCTTCGTATACGGTGCTTTCTACTTCGGCAATAGAGGCACGGATAAATTTCGTGTTGTCAAATCCATAAGAAAAACTAACGTCTTCGGGCAAATCTTTTTTCATTTGCTCCATACGTTCGTAAACAGCATCCGCTATTTCGATATGGTTTGCTCCCGGTTGAGGTATGACTACTACTCCTACCATAGGAACTCCATTCATTTTCATATAACTTTTAATATCGGCAGCTCCCAATTCGGCATAGCCGATATCGCTTAAGCGTATAACCTGTCCGTTTACTTCCTTTATTACTACGTTGTTAAATTCGGTAGCCGTGTGCATCTGTCCCATAGTACGTAAGGTAAGTTCCATTGTGTTACCTTCTATACTGCCGGAGGGAAGTTCCACATTTTCATTATCTATGGCATTTTTGATGTCTACAGGAGTAATTCCGTAGCCGGCCATTTTGGTCGGGTCCAGCCACAGACGCATTGAATAGCGTTTTTCTCCCCAAATGGAAACACTACTTACATCGGATATTGTCTGTAACTGTTCCTTGACGGTGAGATCGGCTATTTCGCTCAACTCTAGCAGTGAACGTGTATTGCTTTGGATGGCTACCATCAGAATAGGGCTGGCATCGGCGTCAGCTTTGGAAACAGTAGGAGCTGTCTCTTATACACATCTCCGAGC
>ENA-OZAI01001197-OZAI01001197.1-human-gut-metagenome-genome-assembly--contig:-NODE-1197-length-10131-cov-4.744740_pt1 | contig 10131 bp, 6 predicted proteins | sample MGYA00243299_ERZ653495 | MGnify/ENA primary metagenome ERZ653495 (study PRJEB26926, sample SAMN06164907) | human gut metagenome | biome: ENVO:00009003; feature: ENVO:2100002; material: ENVO:00002003... | reverse complement strand
TTTTACGGAGGTCTGGATATGAGCATAGTTAATTTACACTAATTACGGTAGAACCCACATAATTATTGATGTTATCCTTATTCATTTTCAATAATCGAACGGGATTGGTAAAATCATCAAAACCCGGAGCACCAGCCCATCCTCCATTTTCATCATATACAGGAGAAGCGGGAGGATTAATCATTGCCCACCATGTTTCACTTTGGTCTCTATACTGCAAATAAGACACAGCTAGATTTTCGCCAACTTTCAAACGATTTTTTATCAAACTATATTCTGTATTGGCACGTACCGAATATTGTCTGAAGAATGTATGTATCTGTGTACCTTCATTGTTGAAATAACCCAATGAAAACAAACTTTTGGATTTCTCAGAACCATTGGAAATAGTCAACTGATGATTATGGGAAACAGCGGTCTGAAAAACTTCTCCCATCCAATCTGTATCACTCCCTCTTACAGTTTGGTCTGCATTAAGGAATTCCGCTACTTTAACCCCGTCCAGCACGGCCATTCCATTATCACCTCGATGCCATGTATAATCATAAGCCGAAGGCAAGGAAATAGAAGTACCATATACTCTTTCATCATAAGCTTGAGCTTGGAATGCCGCTCTACCATATTGCTCGGCATTCATTAAAGCAGGTTTGTTCAATACTGTATTTATGGAAACACTACCGTTATACTCAATGCTTGTCTTACCTGCCTGACCTTTTTTCGTCTGGATCAAAATAACACCACCGGAAGCCCTTGCACCATAAATAGAGGCAGACGCAGCATCTTTCAACACTTGAATAGATTCAATATCACCAGCATTTATATCACGAAGATTCAAATTCTCAGTAGGCATACCGTCCAAAACTATTAAAGGCTTAACTCCTCCCGAAAGAGAAGACAATCCACGAATCTGCACCGTAGCTCCTTCAGCAGGATTACCACCGTTTGTAGTAATATGCACACCGGCCATCTTTCCTTGCAATGACTTCATGGCATTGGCAGAAGCATTCTTCTTTAAATCACTCGCACTTGCCATTGCAACGGAACCTGTCAAATCAGCTTTCTTCTGTGTCATATAACCGGTGTATACCACAACTTCTGACAACATTGTAGCATCACTCTTCATGACAACATTCAAAAGACTCAAGCCTTTAACCGAATATTCTTCTGTTTTTTGACCAATATATGAAAAAACCAATACCGCTTTATCAGAAGGTATTTTTATAGAGTATTTTCCATCAATATCAGTCGTGGTACCGATAGTAGTTCCTTTAACAACGACATTCACTCCAATAAGAGGTTCATTGGTTCCTTCTTCCAAAACCGTTCCTTGTATTATCCTCTCTTGTTGAATCATGTTAGAAGTATCTATGCCATATCCAGATGCTTGAATAAATTCTTTTGTCTCCGATCCGGCCACAGAAAGAGGTAGAATATCTTCTGCATAAGCTGCCAATGATAGCATTGATACCAATGCTACGAAACCATTTCTTTTGAAATATTTCATAATATAAATAAAAAGGTTAATAACTATTTATCTACCGTGCAGTACAATTCATCTTACCAGAAATTGTACTGCACAGCTTCTATATCTTAAACTCTCATTCTTACCATCTTGGTATTTCGAGTTCGTCCTTGTTCGGAAGACTTGGGAATCTTGCATGCGGCTCGGTCTGGTACCAGAAGGTGGTCGAGGAGATGTCCGACTTCTGGTTGTTGTAGCGTCCGTCGTGGCGCCATCCCAGGTCCTGTATGGTTACCTTCAGGTCCTTGTCGAATCGCACCGGGTCTAGTATGTGCCAGCGGTATAGCCCGAAAGCTGTCACCGCACGGTACAGCCCGTCGGGACGGATCACCTGGTGCATGCCGGCGTAAGGGGTGGTGAACTCCTGGTACCGGCGCGTCTTCTGGTTCTCGAAATTGTACGAGCCGCAGAAGTAGTCCTCGGCCCCTGTCCCGCAGATGGTCGGGTATTCCTTGTCGCCGTCCATGTAGAACTTGATCTCGCCTTCCCCCCACCAGCAGTTGTCGTTCACGCGCCATGCCATGTATGTGCCCACGTACTGTCCCTTGCCCTTCACTCCGTCGATTAATGTGTGCAGCGACCCTTGGGTCGGGTTGGAGCGGCGGAACTGCGCGTGGAAGTAGGCCTCGTCCTCGGGAACTTCCGTCAGGGTGTAGTTGACCTGGTAGTACAGGCGCATCTCCTCGGCGGTGTTGATGTTTTCCAGCGTGATACGGGCTTTCTTGCGGAAAGGCATCTTCCAGTAGCAGTTGAAGGCGCTGCCCGGATTCACGCAGACGGCCAGTGAGGAGAGCTGTGCATATTCATTGTATGCGCTGCAGAAGAAGTCACCCACCGGACATTCGACGGAAGGCTCCTTCTCGTCGTCCCAGTACATTCTCAGGATGGAGAAGCGCCAGTTCCCGGTCGGTGTCATCCAGATCTGCTGGATGGCTCCCGGACCCTCGATCTCCGCAATCGTGATTGTCTCTCCCGGTTTCACGATGATGAAGGGGTTTACCTTCCAACCCTTGCCTAGGTCTTTGGCCGCATGGTGGGCGTTGGCCACATTCCGCTGGTCCTTGTCCCTGACCGGGTCGGCCATGCCGCCCTTGCCCTTCTCACCCGTGAAGTTCTCGGGACTGATGGAACGTGTCTTCGCATCGGACAGTCTTGACAGGTTGCCCATGTTCATGTCCAGACCGTTGAACGGGTAGTTGCTTTGGGCGTAAGCACCCACGGTGACCATGCATAAGGCCGCCAAAATTAATGATTTGATTCTCATGTTTTAAATAGATTAATGGTTTGTATACTTAGTTAATGGTTTCAGCAAGTTTTGCCAGTTCAAGATATTTCTTGTATATTTTTTCGTAGATGAGGGTTCTTTTCTCATCCGGCCGGTATTCAGCCTCGATGTCCGACCCCATGTGCCTTGTCGCCTCGTTGATATCCTTGTACACCCCTGCGGCAACTGCCGCGAACATTGCCGCTCCCAAGGCACAGGTCTGTTCCGAGCGTACCACACGGATGGGCATGTCCAGCACGTCCGCCAGCGTCTGCATCACGAAGGGCGCCTTCTTGCTGATACCTCCGATGGCATTGACCGAATCAATGCGCAGCCCCTGGCCCTTCATATGCTCCACAATACGGCGGGAACCGAAGGCGGTGGCTTCCACCAGCGCACGGAATATTTCCGGGGCGCTGGTACCCAGCGTGAGTCCCGCAACGGCACCCTTCACGTTCTGGTCCGCATCGGGGGTACGGCGGCCGTTCATCCAGTCCAGGGCGACAACACCGTCCTCGGAGGGTTCCATGTCCTGGGCCTCACGGGTGAGTTCCACCAGCATGCCGTCCAGAACTTTCTGCCTGGCCTCCCCTCCGGGGATATCTTTCAGTGTCCATGCCAGCATCTTCCTGAACCAGGCGTAGATGTCTCCGAAAGCCGACTGTCCGGCTTCGAAACCGATGAATCCCGGAAGCACCGAACCGTCCACCTGGCCGCAGATTCCCTTGATACAGCGTCCGCCTACCTCGTCTTTGCCGGCAACCATGATGTCGCAGGTGGATGTTCCCATGATACGTGTCAGTATCCCCGGGGCGACGGATGCGCCTACGGCTCCCATATGGGCGTCCAGCGCCCCCACGGCCACGGCGATTCCTTGGGGAAGTCCAAGCCTGTCTGCCCACTCGGGTGTCAGTTCCCCTGCCTTGGTGTCGCTGGTGTGGGTTTCTGTGAACAGATGGGGGAGCATTTCCTTCAAGGCCGGATTAAGTTCTTCGAGAACTTCGCCGGAAGGAAGACCCCAACTGGCATGCCACATTGCTTTATGTCCAGCAGCACAACGGCTACGAAAGATCTGTTCCGGAATAGTGTTACCAGTTACTAATCCGGTCATCCAATCACAATGTTCTACCCAAGCATAAGCAGCATCCTTTATAGCGACGTTTGTGTTGATAATATGTAAAACCTTTGACCATACCCATTCTGATGAATAAGTACCACCTTCATAAAGTAAATAATCAAGGTTACGTTTATTGATCAGTGCATTGATTTGCTCAGCTTCTCGAACAGCTGTATGATCTTTCCAAAGAATAAACATAGCATCCGGTTCTTCTGCAAACTCGGGACATAAAGCTAATGGCATTCCTGCCTTATCGGTTAAAGCAGGAGTACTACCAGTTGTGTCAAAACATAATCCACAAATAGAAGCAATCTCTTCTTCCTTCAAATCTGATAAGGCTATATGTACAGCCTCTATCATGGATTCAATATAATCCAATGGATGTTGGCGATAACGATTGTTGTGTGCATCGCAGTAAAGCCCCGCTTTCCAACGGGGGTAAAAACTTACCCCCGTAGCCATTTCACGGCCAGTATATGTATCCACTACCAGTGCACGACAAGAATCCGTACCAAAATCAAGACCAATAACGTATTTCTTGTTTGATTCCATACTCTAAAGCATTATTTGGTTGTTAACTCTTGTTTTCTTGCAATGAAAAGCCCATAATAGGCAATCACTGCAAAAGCAACGGCCGGTACAACATATGCAGCCATAATACTACCCGTCTGGTCGGAGACAATACCCTGAATTTGGGTCAGAACGGCAGCACCGGCAATAGCCATTACCATGAATGAACCTCCAATCTTAGTGTCATCCCCCAAACCTGTAAGACCAAAACCATAAATGGTCGGGAACATCAATGACATACAACCAGAAATGCCCATCAGGCAATAGACGCCGAAACTGCCCTTGCCGAACATGGCACCCAAACAACACATTACAGCAAGAAGCGCAAGTCCTATCAAGAGTTTATAAGCTTTCACATATTTCATCATGGCAGTACATACGAATCTCATTACTACAAAGAGAATAAGTGACATGATATAGTAAGTAGCTGCAGCCTGTTCTGCTGTACGTGGCAGCAAATCATTCAATCCAAGCCATTCACAACAATTATAGAATGCGGCAGCTACCGGTTCCACTCCCCGTAATGCATTTACAACAGCATCTGCAGAAGCAGAATCTCCTAAAGAAGCCAATACACCGTCAAAATTCAGCTGTACCATAGCATAACGGATCACGAATGACCATACGGCTATCTGTGCACCAATATTGAAAAATTGTGCTATTACACCCCATACATAATTCTTATTCTTTATAAGACGACGAAGAGTGGCACCAAACTCTATTTTTTCACCTTTTTCACTAAGATTGGGCATTCTGGTAAGCCGGATGGCAAGCAAGAGCACCAACATCACCAGACCAAGTACCACATAAGCAGTAGTAACAGCATTCAATTCCTGCCCCTGGATGGCGGCCAGTTCCTCAGCCGGAAGTTGGGCACGCTCTGTCGCCGTCATTCCATTCAGTTGTGAGAGGATGAAAATCTGACTGATCACCACTCCCGTAATCGCTCCGAACGGATTGAAGGCCTGAGACAGATTCAAACGGCGTGTCGCGGTACTTTCAGGACCGATTGCCAATACATAAGAATTAGTAGACGTCTCCAGAACTGAAAGTCCGGCAAAGAGAACAAAGATTGCCAGCAGATACATAAAGAAGCTGAAATCAACATTCACTCCCGAGCTAAGCATGGCAGGATAGAACAGTAAAGCCCCAAATGCATATAGACCAAGCCCCAGCATCACGCCTGATTTATAAGTGTATTTCTTGATAAACAAGGCACCGGGAACAGCACAACATCCATATCCCAACAAATAGCACACTACCTGTATCCAGGCTGTTTTTGAATCACTCATACTCATGATGCGCTTGAAAGCTGCAAGCATAGTATCTGTCAGATTATTCGGCACAGCCCAGGCAAAGAAAAGAGTAGTGAGCAGAATGAATGGGAAGAGGATTCCTTTCGGTATTATTTTATTTGATTCCATACGAATTCTCCATTATATAGTTACCCTATTGAAACTTTGTTTTTATTACATTCAAATCCGCTCCAAATAAATCTTGCACGATAGGAACCAATTGTTCATCCTTACCTTGTATATGAATCACCTTTTGCGTATGGACCAATGAGGCACCGGGAGCCAGCTCCGCACCGGGAGAAGACGTTTCAATTTCATAGAAAGGTCCCATTATAGAACCGTCTTCTACCGGACCGTCATTATAAGAGTTGATTACATCGCCGGCAAACGGATCTTCCTGAGGTCCCCATTGGCCATTTACGTAGACTGAAGGAGTTTCGGGAAGACTACACCACAGGATTGTGAGTACGCCTTTCGACGAATCATAACTTCCGCAAATATCCGTTGCCCGTGAAGCCGGCAATCCCAGCTTGGAACGATAGAGCCCGTCAATCTTGAAATAGATAATACCATTTTCCTTTATCAGCCTATCCGCCGGTATCTTACCGAAATATTCATCATTCACAATTGTTCCTTCCGCATCTTGCTTATAAGGAATGAATACAGTAGTGGTCGGTGTAGGATTAAAACAGCCGAGCATCCACACAGATACAAGACCACCCTCTTTTGTCCATGCCTTGTCACCTGTATTGGTAATCTTATTCTCACTCTTGTAAGCTACAATTTTCATATCATTTGTAAGCTGGATATTAAAATCGGCAGCAACTTCACCAGCATCCATCAACGATACAGTACGGTCAATATTCATATCAAAAGTAGTACCGGAAGCATTTGTCAAACGAGTATCTTTCACAAAACGGATACTACTGTTGTCTTGCGACTTTATGTCAAAAGCTTCAGTATCAAGTACCGGAGGAACTATCCAATTATCATAAACCTGCTCTTGTCCTTCCTTAAAATAAAGTGAGAACGGACCACCTTCCGGACCAAGCCAGAAGCGTTCCTCACCTCCTACCGGATTAAATTGAGAACTGACTTTGCCTTCATTTATGAAACGATAATTAATCCAGCCGTAACTATCACCTTCATCGCCGGAAGCAGAAGTAGTCATTACACGGCCTTGCCATGCAGGAATAACCATCACTTTAGAATTCCCATCAGCAGATACCAATTCAGTATATTCAATGCCGTGGTCCTTTAAGAACTGGGCATCATAAGCATAACTTCCCATCTTGATTTCTTTTTGTCCGCCGCATGATACAAGTATTGCAGTTGCACCTACCAGCAGAGTGTTTTTCAGTTTGGTTGATTTCAACATAACGCCTGTTTCCTTTATTTATAGAGAGGTCCATAATTCTTGCAAGCTCTATAGTCACTGCCTTCCATATCCTCGCCAAAAGCGGTCCATGCACTGGGACGGAAAATATTTTCCTCAGAAACATTGTGCATGCATACCGGGATACGAAGCATGGAAGCCAGAGTAATCAAGTCAGCACCGATATGACCATAACTGATAGCGCCATGATTAGCCCCCCAGTTATTCATAACAGTATATACATCACGGAAATACCCCTTACCTGTCAGACGTGGAGCGAAGAAAGTGGAAGGCCATGTACGGTCAGTACGTTCATTGATAGCCTTGAAAACATCCTTATCCAAATTTACTGTCCAGCCTTCGGCAATCTGCAATACCGGACCTTGACCTTTTACGAGATTCAAACGGCACATTGTTACCGGCATTTCACCACGAGTCAGGAACTGGGAAGAATAACCACCGCCACGCATATATTCGCGACTGGCCGGATGCCACTTGGTTACAGAAAGACAAGCTTCCACTTCCTCTTCCGTAATTTCCCAGAAAGGCTTCATTACCGGTTTATTGTCACGTGTCTGACAGCCTGTTCCATCAAGCGTACAAGAACCGGAGTTGATCAGGTGAATGAAACCGTTTGCCGCCTTACCTTCCAATTTCTTACCCGTTACCCGTTCTATGGCATTCGGACTCCAATAAGTACGCACATCCGCAAATATCTGTGCAGTATTGGTCAATAGATGATTGAAGAGCATTGAAGTACAATTCAACGTATCATTTTCCGTAGCGAAAGTAAATGCTTCACGGATACCGTTCCAATCGAAAGAAGTATTCAGTATAGCTTCTGAAAAATCACCGTCAGGCTTATAATCCGTCCACTGGCGCTGTCCCTGGAAACCCGCAGCAATCGCATTGTGTCCCATTGACTCTTCCTTGAACCCCATTTCAGCCAATTTGGGATTGCCAATCATCATATCACGGAAAATAAGAGTCATTTTTACCACGTATTCCCAACGGGCATCTTTCTCTTCACGGGAATATACCAGATGTTCCGGATTAAAGTCTGTCCCTTCATTACTCTTGCAATACTTTTCTGTCCATGCCATGGCACGTGCGAACTCTTCATGGTCATAAATGCCCAACTGGACACGACGTTCTATCTCACTGGCATCCACATACTCATTACGCATGCCCAAATACTCTTGGAAGAAATCAGGATTGGGAATAGAGCCTGCAATGCCCATGGATACACTGCCGATTGAAAGATAGGATTTCCCCTTCATTGTAGCCACAGCTATACCTGCACGGGCAAAACGCAACAATTTTTCCTGTACATCTTCCGGTATCTCCATATTGGTCACCTCCTGTACATCACGTCCGTAAATGCCAAAAGTAGGCAATCCCTTCTGTGTATGGCTTGCCAATGCTGAAGCCAGGTAAACCGCACCCGGACGTTCTGTACCATTAAAGCCCCAGATGGCTTTTGGCATTTCTCCGTCCATATCAATAGTTTCGAATCCATAACACCAGCAAGGAGTTACAGAAAGTACAACACCGACTCCACTATTACGGAATTTTTCAGCCGCCATGGCAGCTTCAGCCACTCCACCAATAGTTGTATCTGCAATGACGCACTCTACGGAAGTGCCGTCACTATGACGTAAGACAGAAGAATAAAGCTCGGCCACTTTATGGGCCATGGCCATAGTCATATCCTCCAATGACTCACGGATACCTCCACGACGACCGTCAATAATAGGTCTGATACCAATTTTCGGCTTTCCACCGATTAATCTTGAATTTCTCATGGTTCAACTGATTTTATTGAGATTAATATAAAAATTAACTAAATCGATTAAGCTATCATGTAAAAAAAACAGCTCTCCTAAGGAGCCATTTCAATAAATTCTCCCTCGGCAAGCACAGACTGCACTGTATTACCGTTAATAATGATATCTATCAGTATTTCAAGTGCTTTCTGTACTAAAACATCTATAGGCTGCTGAATATAGGATATAGGGGCATCAAAAAAGTCAAATACCGGATTACCGTCAAAACCCACTAAACCTATTTTACCAATAATTCCCTCTCCCATGTCCTTTATTGTATATAAACAAGCCAATGAAATCATGTTGGTGGCAAAAAGAAAAGCGTCTACACCGCCATCAATCATTTTAGGCAACAAACGGTCTGCGGACTTTCTGGGAGCATCCTGCCTCAAAAAGACCACGTTAGCCAAGTTTCTCTTACCGGCTTCATCCATAGCCTTTTTATAACCACGGATACGCTCTTTCATATGGATAAGGTTGACATCATAAGCCACCATACAAGGAGCGTTATAGCCTGCATTCAAAAGATGTTTGGTTGATATATAGGAAGCATTGAAGTTATTCAACGCCACATAGCTGACATTGATTTCCGGAAAATAGCGGTCGAACAAAACAATAGGGATATTATTGTTCACAAGTGAAGCGATGGATTTCTCAGAATTGTCACAAGGAACAATGATGAGTCCATCTACCCCTTTATTAATAAGGTTACTAACAACACGGGTCATCTTATCCTTATCCTCATCTGAACTTCCAAAAAGTACGGTATATCCCCGTTTGGTTGCCTCATCTTCCAATACACGCGCTAATTGAGAGAAAAATGGGTTGGAAATATCAGAAACCACTAATCCTATTGTTTTTGTTTTGCCACTACGAAGACTTTTGGCCGCAAGATTAGGCTGGTAGTTCATTTCATTGGCAATTTTCAATATGCGTTGGGCAGTTTCTTCTCCCACGCGATACTCTTTCTTTTTCCCATTCAAAACGAACGAAACCAATGCTGTTGAAACGCCTGCAGCTTCAGCAATATCCTTCAGCGATATTTTTTTTAGTGACGACATATATTTGTGTAACGTTTTTGCTATATAATAGTATTATACTTTTAGGTTACCTCTTGAATCAGTAGCACTTATCGTATTCTCACGATGCAAATATAAACATA
>ENA-OZAI01001189-OZAI01001189.1-human-gut-metagenome-genome-assembly--contig:-NODE-1189-length-10174-cov-5.754620_pt1 | contig 10174 bp, 5 predicted proteins | sample MGYA00243299_ERZ653495 | MGnify/ENA primary metagenome ERZ653495 (study PRJEB26926, sample SAMN06164907) | human gut metagenome | biome: ENVO:00009003; feature: ENVO:2100002; material: ENVO:00002003... | reverse complement strand
AGATGCAGCGTAGTCTCGTGGGCTCGGAGATGTGTATAAGAGACAGATCCTGAAGGATACCAGTTGAAGGTAACCAGCGACCAAGTGGTTATTTCCGGACCTACGGAAGCCGGAGTATTTTATGGCATCCAGACTTTGCGTAAATCTATTCCGGTGGCACAAGGAGTGGATATCGCTTTACCGGCGGTTGAAATCAATGACTATCCTCGTTTCTCTTACCGTGGTGCTCATTTGGATGTTTCCCGTCATTTCTTCCCGGTTGATTCGGTAAAGCGTTTTATAGATATGTTGGCTTTACATAATATGAATCGTTTTCATTGGCATCTTACAGATGATCAAGGTTGGAGAATTGAAATCAAAGGTCTTCCTGAATTGACGGAAGTGGGTTCTAAGAGAACGGAAACCGTTATCGGTCATAACTCGGGAAAATATGATGGAAAGCCTTATGGTGGCTTCTTCACACAGGAAGAAGCAAAAGAAATTGTAGCTTATGCTGCCGAACGTCATATCACGGTTATTCCTGAAATAGATTTGCCGGGGCACATGCAAGCGGCATTGACTGCATATCCTAACTTAGGCTGTACAGGTGGTCCGTACGAAGTATGGAAAATCTGGGGGGTATCGGAAGATGTGCTTTGTGCAGGAAATGATGAAACCTTGAAATTCATAGATGATGTATTGGGAGAAATTATTCAGATTTTCCCGTCAGAATATATTCATGTGGGTGGTGATGAATGTCCTAAAGTGCGTTGGACAAAATGTCCAAAGTGCCAGGATCGTATCAAAGCTTTAGGTATTAAGGCTGACAAGAACCACACGGCAGAGGAAAAATTACAGAGCTTCATTATCAATCATGCGGAAAAATTCTTGAATGACCACGGACGTCAGATTATTGGCTGGGATGAAATTCTGGAAGGTGGGTTGGCTCCTAATGCTACTGTCATGTCATGGCGTGGTGAAGGTGGCGGTATTGAGGCTGCCAAGCAGAAGCATGATGTTATTATGTCACCGAATACTTATTTGTATTTTGACTATTATCAGAGCAAGGATGTGGAACAGGAACCGGAAGCCATTGGCGGTTACTTACCTTTAGAACGTGTGTATAGTTATGAACCTATGCCGGCATCACTGACACCGGAGGAACAGAAATATATTAAAGGTGTACAGGCTAATTTGTGGACTGAGTATATTCCTACATTTAGTCAGGTGGAATATATGGAATTACCACGTATGGCCGCTTTGGCAGATATTCAATGGACAAATCCTGAACATAAGGATTATCAGGATTTCTTGCAGCGTTTGGTACGTATGGTGAAGATATATGATGTATATCAGTATAATTATGCCAAGCACGTGTTTGATGTGACTGCCCGGTTTGAGCCTAATGCGGAAACTGGTACGGTGGATGTTACTTTGTCTACTGTAGACAACTGTCCGGTATATTATACATTGGATGGCACAGATCCCACTACCGCTTCACAGCTTTATACAGAACCGGTGAAGATCAATACAAATTGTACGTTTAAGGCTATGGCTGTCCGTCCTACAGGCAATAGTCGTATTGTGAAAGAAGACATTGCGTTCAGCAAATCGACTTCAAAGAAAATAACAGCTCTACAACCTGTGAACAAGCAATATGAATTTGCCGGTATCTCTACCTTGGTGGATGGTTTGAAAGGAAATAGAAATTATAAGACAGGACGTTGGATTGCTTTTTATAAGAATGATATGGAAGCCGTGATTGATTTCGGGCAGCCGGCTGATTTCAGCAAAGTGACACTTACTACAAATGTGGAGAAGGGTGACTGGATATTTGACGCGCGTTCCATCAGTGTCGCTGTTTCAGAAGACGGTGAGAATTTCAAGCAAGTAGCTTCAGAAGAATATCCTGCAATGACTTTGGATAATCCAAACCAATTATATGAACATGTATTGAGCTTTGAACCTGTGAAAGCACGTTATCTGAAAGTATTGGCAAAGCCGGAATACAATATTCCTTCTTGGCATGGAGGTAAAGGAAATCCTGCATTTCTGTTTGTAGATGAAATTACTGTAGATTAATTGTAAAATCAGTGCTGGTGTTGCGTAGCGTTTGTCCTAAAAGATAGCTGCGCAACACTGCTTGTAAAGAATTTGTAAACTTCACCATGAAAACATGATCAGGAAAATAATATATGGCATTTATGCGATAATAGGCATGATGGTAGTGGCTGCTTGTAGCAGCCGGCCGGATGTTTATGAAATATCTCTTGAGAAAATGCAGGGATTTCCTACGGAGGATGCTGGTTTTCTTAAGGGAGTTTCTGCATTATATGCGGGAGTGATTGATGGAAATTTATTAATAGCCGGAGGTTGTAATTTTCCCGATACACCGGCGGCCGATGGCGGGAAAAAAGTCTTTTACCCAGATGTATATATAACCTCTTTGTCAAATGATACGGCTTTTGAGTGGAAAAAAATAGGCCAACTGCCTCAGGCAGCAGCTTATGGAGTCACTATTTCTACTGAAAAAGGGTTAATTTGTGTTGGAGGAGCTACAGCAACCCATAGCCTGTCTGATGTTTTTCTTTTATCTTTGCAAAAAGACGTTTTGAAAAAGGATACGTTACCATCCTTACCTGCAACTATAGATAATATGGCAGGTGCATTAGTAGGACATTCACTATATATTGTCGGGGGAAATGTAAATGGCATTCCGTCCTCGGCCATGTACATGCTTGATCTGTTGGATTTGTCTGGAGGATGGAAAAAAGAAACAGATATTCCGGGTGAACCCAGAGTACAACCTGTTTGCGTGGCGCAAGACGGAAAACTTTATATATGGGGTGGCTTTGCCCCGGCTATTGAAGGGCACCAGGCTTCTTTATCGGTAGATGGATATATGTATTCTCCGGAAACGAAAGAATGGTCATCGGTTGCCACTCCGTGTGATGCAGAAGGTAATGAGATCTCTTTAGGTGGTGGAATGGGAACCTCTTTTGGCGAGGGGATGATATTGTGTGCCGGAGGAGTTGATAAGGATATATTCTTAAAGGCTCTCCAAGGTATTTATGCGGGAAAAGAATATTTGTCACATCCTGTAGAGTGGTATCGGTTTAACAGAAATCTGCTGCTCTATCATCCACAGACGAATAAATGGACTACATTAGGCGAATATGAGCAAGGTGCGCGTGCCGGAGCTGTAATAGTTTCTCAGGACGGATTCCATTACATTATTAATGGAGAACTGAAACCGGGCATTCGTACCAATGAAATTAATAGAATTAAAGAAAATAGAAGATGAGAAAATTGATTATATTGGCAGGAGCTGCATTGGGCTTGTTGTTTGCAAGTTGCACAAAGGAAGAGCAACGCACACTTTCTGTTATTCCTGCACCATTGAAGGTGGAATTGCAACAGGGAGTGTTTCCTCTGAATCCGGAAACAGGATTGTATATAGATGCGTCCGAAGGAGATAAAAAGATTTTGAAAGATTATTTGGCGGCTTCTTTCATGAAGCTGAAACCGGTAGCGGCAGAAGAGGGACATACTATTGTCTTGAAGCAAGTGGCTCAATTGCCGGAGGTAAACTCTTCCGAGGGGTATGTTCTGACGGTAACTCCTGATCAGGTACTTATTCGTGCGACTTCCGGAGCAGGACTATTCTATGGAGTTCAGACTATGCTGCAAATGGCTGATGAAAAAGGATTGCCGGTAGGAATCATTACAGACGAGCCCCGTTTTGCTTATCGTGGCTTTATGATGGATGTTTCCCGTCATTTTTTCAACAAGGAATTTATAAAAAAGCAGATGGATGCTTTGGCATATTATAAATTGAACCGTTTGCATCTGCATCTTACTGACGCTGCGGGCTGGCGTATTGAAATAAAAAAATATCCCCGTCTGACAGAATTTGCGGCATGGCGTGAGTTTCCTACATGGAAAGAATGGTGGAATAACGGACGACGGTATGAAGAAGAAGGTAGTAAAGATGCTCACGGAGGTTATTATACTCAAGATGATATCCGTGAACTGGTGGCATACGCTCAGGAACGTTTTATTACTGTTATTCCTGAGATAGAGATGCCTGCACATTCGGAAGAAGTACTGACTGCTTATCCCGAGTTGTCTTGTACACACGAACCTTACAAACAAGCCGATTTCTGTGTCGGTAATGAAAAGACTTTTGAGTTTCTGGAAAATGTGCTGACAGAGGTGATGGAACTTTTCCCGTCTGAATATATTCATATAGGAGGGGATGAGGCCGGTAAAGCCTCATGGCCCACTTGCAAACTGTGTCAGGCACGTATGAAAAAAGAGGGCTTGAAAGATGTGAACGAGTTACAGAGTTATCTGATTCATCGTATCGAGGTCTTTTTGAATGCCCACGGACGTAAATTATTGGGTTGGGATGAAATATTGGAAGGTGGTTTGGCGCCTAATGCTACTGTCATGTCATGGCGTGGCACGGAAGGGGGAATGAAAGCGGTTGATTCCGGCCACATGGCTATTATGAGTCCGGGTGAGTTCTGCTATTTTGATTCTTATCAGGATGCTCCTGATTCCCAGCCGGAAGCAATAGGAGGGTATCTGCCTTTGGCCAAAGTTTATTCATTTAATCCTGTACCCGATACTTTGAGTGCGGATAAAGTCCAGTTAGTGTATGGAGTACAAGCTAATTTATTCACAGAATATATTCCGACTCCGGAACATGCGGAAATGATGATTTATCCTCGTATTCTTGCGTTGGCGGAAGTTGCTTGGAGTGATCCTTCTGTGAAGAACTATGATGATTTTCATGCTCGCGCATTGAAAGAGGTAGAGGCATTGAAAGCTGAAGGATACCATCCTTTCGATTTGAAAAATGAGATAGGAAATCGTCCGGGAGCGGATCAGCCCATACAACACTTGGCAGTAGGTAAGAAAGTGACTTACGGACCGGATGCCGCTTATTATCCCGGCTATTCGGCCGGTGGTGATAGTGCCTTGGTAGATGGGGTGATTGGAGGCTGGACTTATGGTGACAAGCGCTGGCAAGGTTTCATAGACAAAAAAAGAATGGATGTGACCATTGATATGGAAAAAGAAACAGAAATTCATTCTGTTGGAGCAGACTTTATGCAGGTGTGTGGACCTGAAGTCTTTATGCCTTCAGAAGTAATCATTTCCGTTTCTAATGATGGTAAGGAGTTTACGGAACTGAAGCGCATGGAACACAAAGTAGTGAAGGATGACAAGGTGACTTTCACCAACTTTGGTTGGGAAGGAAATGCCAAAGCACGTTACATACGTTATCAGGCATCTTCGGGTGAATTCGGAGGTTTCTTGTTTACAGATGAAATTGTAGTGAAATAATAGAACCTATATAAACAACAAATAGCATGAAGAAACAAATTTTGTTATCGGCTGTTCTGATTTGTATCTCAGTTTTTTCTGCGGCAGCACAGAAAGAGCCGGTAGATTATGTAAACCCTTTTGTGGGTACTACTAATTACGGTACGACAAATCCCGGAGCATTAACTCCTCATGGAATGATGTCGGTGACTCCTTTCAATGTGATGGGAGTTCCCGAAGGGGATAAGGATAAAGATAAGCAATGGTGGTCCACTCCATACGAATTCAATAATAAATATCTTACCGGTTTTGCGCACGTTAACCTTAGCGGGGTAGGCTGTCCGGAATTGGGGTCATTGTTATTGATGCCTACCACCGGCAAACTGGATGTGGATTATCATAATTATGGAAGTTTCTATCAAGGTGAGACTGCAAATCCGGGTTATTATACCAATATACTGGATAAATACAATGTGAAATGTGAACTGACTGCCACCCCACGTACCAGTATGGCACGCTTTACTTTTCCTGCCGGACAAAGCAATATCTTGTTGAATCTGGGAGAGGGATTGACCAATGAGAGTGGTGCTACCGTTCGTTTTGTAAACGACCGTGAGATTGAAGGTACCAAGTTGTTGGGAACTTTCTGTTACAATCCTCAGGCAGTATTTCCCATCTATTTTGTAATGCGTATCAACAAAGTACCGGCAAAACGCGGTTATTGGAAAATGATGCGTCCGATGGGTGTGGAGGCGCAATGGGACGATACAGCCGGTAAATACAAACTCTATACTGCTTATACAAAAGAAATAAGCGGAGATGATATAGGAGTGTGGTTTACTTACGATACTACGGCGGAAGAAGTGATTGAGGTCAGTATGGGCGTATCTTTTGTCAGCATTGAGAATGCTCGTCTGAATTTGGAAAAAGAACAGCCTTTCGGCACAACATTCGACAAACTGCGTGCGGAGGCCCGTAAGAGATGGAACGATGATCTTTCCCGTATCAAGGTAGAAGGTGGCACGGAAGAACAAAAGGGAGTATTCTATACCGCTATGTATCATACCATGATTCATCCTAATATTTTGCAGGACGTAAGCGGACAATATCCACAAATGGAGGGAGACAAGATTCTGACCACCAACCGTAACCGTTATACGGTATTCTCATTGTGGGATACTTATCGTAACTACCATCAGTTGATGACTTTGGTCTATCCGGAACGTCAGATGGATATGATACATACTATGATGGGTATGTATAAGGAACACGGATGGTTCCCGAAATGGGAATTATATGGTCGTGAAACATTGACTATGGAAGGTGACCCCTCTATTCCTGTTCTGGTAGACAGTTGGATGAAGGGATTGCAAGACTTTGACATTGACGAAGCTTATAAGGGAATGTATAAGTCGGCCACTACTCCGGGCAAGGATAATCTGATGCGTCCGGATAATGACGATTATATGTCCAAAGGGTATGTGCCGATGGAAAGCCAGTATGACAACTCGGTTTCTCATGCTTTGGAATATTATGTTGCCGACTATGCGCTGTCCACTTTGGCAGAGGCTCTAGGTAAAAAGGAAGATGCGAAACTGTTCCGCAAACGTTCTATGGGGTATAAGAATTATTATAGCAAGGATTTCGGAACTTTGCGTCCTATCACCAAGGAAGGTAAGTTCTATGAACCGTTTGACCCGAAAGAAGGAGCGAATTTTGCACCTAGTCCCGGTTTCCACGAAGGTAACGCATGGAATTACACTTTCTTTGTTCCTCATGATATCAATGGACTGGTGAAACTGATGGGAGGTGATAAGAAATTTGTCGATAAGCTGCAAAGCGTGTTCGATGAAGGAAATTATGATCCGGCTAATGAACCCGATATAGCTTATCCTTACCTGTTCAGTCGTTTTAAGGGTGAAGAATGGCGTACACAGAAATTGGTGAAGGAATTGCTGGCTAAGTATTTCACAACTAAGCCGGATGGAATTCCTGGCAATGATGATACGGGTACGATGTCTGCATGGGCTATATTCAGTATGATGGGATTCTATCCGGATTGTCCGGGTGTGCCCGAATATACATTGACTACTCCTACTTTTGATAAAGTGACCGTTCAGCTTGATCCTAACTATTGGGGCAAGAAAGAATTGGTTATCAAGAAAGAAGGACAAGGGGATTATATAAAGGAAATCAGACTGGGCAATAAGAAACTTAATAAATATTTGATTTCGCATGATGATTTGATCAAGGCAGGTGAAATTACTTTTATAGTAACAGAAAATCCTAATAAGAAATAACTATGAATACGAAACGATTTTTGTGTGCTGCGTTAGGAGCTGTTTGTTGTTTTGCTTTTATGCAAGCGCAGGTACGTACAGAGCAGACTTTCGAAAAAGGGTGGAAATTTACGCGTGAAGATAATGCGGAATTTGCCAATCCCGGTTATAATGACAGTAAATGGCAGAACGTCACCGTTCCTCATGATTGGGCGATTTATGGTCCGTTCAGTATCAATAACGACAAGCAGGAAATGGCTATCACTCAGGATGGACAGACAGAGGCTCTGGAACATGCCGGCCGTACCGGAGGTCTTCCATTTGTAGGAACCGGATGGTATCGCCTGAACTTTGATGCTCCCGGTTTTGAAAAAGGCAAGAAGGCTACTTTGATATTTGACGGAGCAATGAGCCATGCCCGTGTCTATGTGAACGGGCAGGAGGCAGGCTATTGGCCATACGGTTATAATTCCTTTTATGTGGATGCGACCCCTTATCTGAAACCGGGTGAGAAGAACGAGCTGGCAGTCCGTTTGGAAAACGAGCCTGAATCATCACGTTGGTATCCGGGGGCCGGTTTGTACCGCAATGTTCATCTGGTAATCAATGAAGATGCGCATATCCCGACATGGGGGACGTATGCTACTACTCCCGTGGTGACAGACAAATATGCAAAAGTGTCTTTGAAAACTTCTTTGGTTAGTCCCGAAGGAGCCAATAAGGATAATTACCGTATTGTGACGCAGATTAAGGATAAAAACGGCAAAGTGGTTGCTACCGGGGAAAACAAGTTGAGTGTTTTTGACAATACTTTGTTTGAACAGGAGTTTGCAGTAGCCAATCCTGAGTTATGGAGTCCTGAAACTCCGGTTCTTTATATGGCTGAATCCAAAGTATATGAAGGGAATACCTTGAAAGACGAATATACCACTCGTTTTGGTATCCGTACCTTGGAGATTATCCCCGACAAGGGTTTCTTTCTGAATGGAAAATTGACCAAATTCAAAGGAGTATGTAACCATCATGACTTAGGCCCGTTGGGAGGTGCTGTAAATGATGCCGCTATCCGTCGTCAGATTCGTATTCTGAAAGATATGGGCTGTAATGCAATCCGTACTTCTCATAATATGCCGGCTCCCGAACTGGTGGAGGCTTGTGACGAGATGGGTATGATGGTGATGGCGGAATCCTTTGACGAATGGAAATCGGCAAAGATGGCCAATGGATATCATAAAGTATTTGATGAATGGGTGGATAAGGATTTGACGAATCTGATTCGTCACTATCGTAATAACCCAAGTATTGTGATGTGGTGTACAGGTAATGAAGTGCCTGATCAGTGGAGCGGCAGTAACGGTCCGAAACTCTCGCGTATGTTGCAGGATATTTGCCATCGTGAAGACCCCACCCGCCCTGTAACACAAGGTATGGATGCGCCCGATGCCGTGGTAAACAATAATATGGCTGCCGTTATGGATGTGGCCGGTTTCAATTATCGTCCCCATAAATATCCTGAAAACTATAAGAAGTTGCCTCAGCAGATTATTTTAGGTAGTGAAACAGCTTCTACAGTAAGTTCGCGTGGTGTCTATAAATTCCCCGTTGTCCGTCAGGCTATGAAGAAATATGACGATCATCAGTCTTCTTCTTACGATGTGGAACATTGTGGTTGGTCCAATTTGCCGGAAGACGACTGGATTTGGCACGAGGATAACGCATGGGGGATCGGAGAGTTCGTATGGACGGGCTTCGATTATCTGGGCGAACCGACTCCTTATTATACTGACTGGCCCAGCCATTCTTCTTTGTTCGGTATAATCGACTTGGCCGGATTGCCCAAAGACCGTTACTATTTGTACCGCAGCCATTGGAACAAAGATGAAGAGACACTGCACATCCTTCCTCATTGGACATGGCCGGGACGTGAAGGAGAAGTGACCCCGATCTTTGTCTATACCAATTATCCGTCTGCAGAAGTGTTTATCAATGGCAAGAGCCAGGGTAAGCGTACCAAGGATTTGACTGTAACGGCTGAAAATAGTGCGGATTCTGCTTCCATAGCAGATTTCAAGCGCCAGAAACGCTACCGTTTGATGTGGATGGATACAAAGTATGAGCCGGGAACCGTGAAAGTGGTTGCATACAATGAGAAAGGGGATGCTGTAGCCGAAAAGGAAATCCATACGGCAGGTAAGCCCGACCATATAGAATTGGTTGCAGATCGCAATGAAATAAAGGCTGATGGCAAGGACTTGTCATTTGTCACGGTGAGAGTGGTGGATAAAGAAGGTAACCTTTGTCCCGATGCGCAACATCTCATCAAGTATGCTGTAAAAGGTGCGGGAACCTATCGTGCCGGTGCAAACGGAGACCCCACTTCATTGGAACTTTTCCATGTTCCGCAAATGAAAGTGTTTAACGGAATGATGACTGCTGTTGTGCAAAGCACCGATAAACCGGGAGAAATTACACTGACCGCAACAGGTAAAGGACTTAAATCAGGTAGGCTAGTTTTAATAAGTAAGTAAAAAGATTTGTTTCAATTTCCACTATCTGCTGTCTCTTATACACATCTGACGCTG
>ENA-OZAI01001161-OZAI01001161.1-human-gut-metagenome-genome-assembly--contig:-NODE-1161-length-10299-cov-7.344201_pt1 | contig 10299 bp, 10 predicted proteins | sample MGYA00243299_ERZ653495 | MGnify/ENA primary metagenome ERZ653495 (study PRJEB26926, sample SAMN06164907) | human gut metagenome | biome: ENVO:00009003; feature: ENVO:2100002; material: ENVO:00002003... | reverse complement strand
AGGTCGTCTAAACAACGGCGCGAGGGTTCAAATCCCTCCTACTCCGCCAAGAAAAAGCTCGATGGTTCGTTGAAACCACCGGGCTTTTTCCATTGTTGCACACTTTTGTGAATTTTCGGGGCGGATGATTTACTTTTGCACCCATAACAAAAACAGCACCCCGTCTGGGGTGCTGTTTTTGTTATGGGCCAGGCAGGACTTGAACCCGCGACCAAGCGGTTATGAGCCGCCAGCTCTGACCAACTGAGCTACTGGCCCACGAAGACGGCGGTCTGCCGCACATGGACTAACTATAAGTATACCAAAAAATCAGAAAAAAGCAAATCCCTTTGCCGGAATTATTTTGTGCGGCGGGCGTCGAACTTGCGCAGCATGAACTCGTCCAGCATCGCGGGCTGGAACAGCGGCTCTTTGTAGCCAAAAGCTTCCCGGATGAAGATGAGGGTCACGATGGTCTGGCGGCCCGGGTCGAACCGGAGGGTGTAGAGGGTGTCCAGCGGCTGCTGGGTGGGCTGATGGAGCGTCAGGTGGAGGGTGAAGCCGCCGTCGTTCTCCCGGCGGCACTCGTAGGCGAAGACATCGTCCGGGCTGTGCTGGTCCAGCCGGTCGAAGCAGTCGTCCAGCGGCAGGTCGGTGCGGAACTCGGACAGGCCGCTGGGGCCGTACTGGCTGCGGCGGTTCTGGTCTTTCTTAGACAGCAGAAATACGATAAAGCCCAGAATGGCCGCGAGAAGAAGGATGGAAAAAACAGCGTTCATGTGCGCCTCCCCATGGAATTTGTGTCGAGTTTTCCTTATTGTAACACAACACGCTCCAAAATGTGTTATAATATTTGAAAAATTCCAAAAACTGATGGGGAGCCTGCGCCCTTTCTGCGGGCGGGAGGGACGATATGAAACTCAAATTCACGCGAAAGACCTGGTATTTCCTGCTGCTGGCTTCCGCAGCGGCCTCCATGCTCAACGGCTTTGCCGTCCTGAGCGGCACCAGCTTCGGCCTCATCGAGCAGATCGCATTCGCCGCGGCGGGCATCGCGGCCCTTTTCCTCGCGGCGGAAAAAGGCTCGGCAAGCTGGGAAAAACGCAACTTCACCGGCGTGTTCGTGCTGCTGATGGTGAGCTACATGGTCAACGGCTGGGCGGGCTACCTCTGCTCTGCGCTGGCCTGGCCGCTGCTGCTCAGCACCGAGTATAAGCGCGGCATGGCCATCCAGCGCCAGCTGCAGCTGGTGGGTGCCGCCGAAGCGCTCCACCTGTTCTTCCTGCTGATGGCGAAATACGGCGGCATGGCCGCGCTGGGCTTCTGGACGAACCTGCTCTGGGTGCTGCTGGCCTGCGCCCGGGGCTGGGCAGCGCTGAGCCTCTATAAGATGCAGGAGGACGCATGACCCAGCGGGGGAGAAGACGCCGCGCCCGGCGGGGCCGGTTCGGGCGGCGGGCGTTCCTGGCCGGGGCAGGCTGCGCCGCTCTGGCCGGGGCAGCGGTGCTGCTGGGCCGGGGCCAGACGGCCTCGGCGTCGTCGGTGCCGCCGACGGACGAAGCAGAGTCCAACGCCGCCCTGCCCACGGGTGAATGGCGGGCCGTCTGGGTGAGCTATCTGGAATGGGCCGGGATGGACTTTTCCTCCGAAGAAGCCTTCCGTGCCGGTGCGGCGGAGCTGATGGACAACTGTCTGTCCATCGGGCTGAACACCGTCATCGCGCAGGTGCGGCCTTTCGGGGACGCGCTTTACAGGAGCACCCTCTTCCCGTGGAGCCATCTCTGCACCGGCGTACAGGGGCAGGACCCCGGCTTCGACCCGCTGGACGTCCTCATCACCGAAGCACACAGCCGGGGCCTCTCGCTGGAAGCGTGGGTCAACCCCTACCGCCTCCGCTCCTCGGCGAAGATGCCGCCCGCGCTGGCGGAAAATAACCTTGCCAATGTACATCCCGAGTGGGTCTGCGCCGTGGGCGAGGGGCTGTACCTGAACCCGGCCATCCCGGAAGCCGCAGACTATGTGGTGCAGGGCGTGGCCGAGCTGGTGCAGAACTATGCTGTGGACGGCATCCACTTCGACGACTATTTTTACCCCACGACAGATGCTGCGCTGGACGCGGCCCAGTTCGCCGCCAGCGGCGCGGGGGATCTGGCCGCATGGCGGCGGCAGAACGTCACCGCGCTGGTGAAAGCGGCCCACGATGCCGTCAAAGCCGCCGACGCTACCCTCCGTTTCGGCGTCAGCCCCCAGGGCAACCCCGACAACGACCTCGGCCAGCAGTACAGCGACGTGAAAGCGTGGCTGGCCGCCGAGGGCAAAAACGCCGTGGTGGACTACCTCTGCCCGCAGATATACTGGGGCTGCGGCTATACCCTCCAGTCGGGCAGCACCCGCTTCGCCTTTGAGAACATCGTGCCGGAGTGGCTGGCCATGCCCCGGGCGGCATCCACGGCCCTCTACTTCGGGCTGGGAGCCTATCGCATCGGCGAGGGGGACGGCGGTGCCAACGAGGACAGCCGGAGCCAGTGGTGTACGGGCAGCGCTCTTGCCCGGCAGGTGGAACGTCTGCACAGCCTCGGCGCGGGCGGCTGGGCGCTCTACCGGTACGATTCGCTGTTCCGGTCAGCCCAGCCGGAGCTTGCCGACGCCGAACGTGCGGCGCTGGCCGCTCTGACTACAGCCTGAACTCTTGTATGGGAGCATAAAATGCGGTATACTATATAAATCGTGTAAAACCTCGTGTTAAAACAAAATTTGAGGATAAAAGATCATGAAAAAGATAAAGCGAATCGCCCTGCTCGTCGTGGCGGTGCTGGTGCTGCTTGTGGCTGCATCCGGCGTCAAGACTGTGCTGGACATGAAGAACAGCGCGGACAATGAGGTGCAGGAAGAGGACAGCACCCGCTGGGCCGAACCGACCAGCGACCCGCTGAACATCGAGGGCATTGCTGACGCCTCGGCCAAGTACGCCTCGGCGGCGGTGAACGGGAGCCTGAATATCGTGTTCAACGGCATCTGGAGCCGCCAGACCGATTACTTCACCGTCCCGGGCGGCAGCCTGACCATCACCGGCTACGGCACCGCCGAGGGTACCCAGCGGTACAAGGTGTCCGTCTGGCAGAAGGTGGCCGGCGGCGCACAGTACGTCAACGGAAGCACCTATTATATCAAGACCGATGGTCAGAACTACCGCTGCGTCATCTCCGGGCTGGACCCGGCGGCCAGCTACCGCCTGACCATCTCCTACGATTCCAGCCGCTACTACCTCTACGGCGGACTCAAGGTGGAGGGCATTGCAGGATGAAGACACAGACCAGACATTCGCTCATGCTGATGCTCTGTGCCTTTATCTGGGGTACGGCTTTCGTAGCTCAGAGCGCAGGCTCCGGCATGGGGGCCTATTCCTTCCTCGCAGGGCGCAGCTGGCTGGCTGTCCTTGTGCTGATCCCCACCGTGTTCGCTTTCGATGCCGTGCGCAAAAAACAGGGCCAGCCCTACGGCTGGCCAAAAGAGAAGCCGGAGCGAAAGACCCTGCTGGCGGCGGGCCTCGTCTGCGGCACCTTCCTGTTCGCGGCCTCTGCGGCTCAGCAGATCGGCATCACCATCAACCCGTCCACGGCCAAGGCCGCGTTCCTGACGGCCATGTACGTTGTGCTGGTGCCGGTGTTCGGCCTCTTTCTGGGCCGGAAGGGCAGCGCTCAGCTCTGGGTCAGCATGGTCATCGCCGTGGCGGGCCTGTATATGCTCTGCATGAAGAACGGCTTCGGCGGCATTGAGACCAGCGACTGGATACTTCTCAGCTGCGCCGTGCTGTTCAGCTTCCAGATCATGTCCATCGACCACTTTTCGCCGCTTGTGGACGGTGTGCGGCTGAGCCTCATCCAGTTTATCGTGGTGGCTGTGGAGAGCTCTGCGGCGGCGCTGATCTTCGAGACGCCCACGCTGGCAGAGTACGGCGCAAACTTTCTGCCCGTGGTCTACTGCGGCGTCATGTCCAGCGGCGCGGGCTATACGCTTCAAATCCTGGGCCAGAAAGAGCTGAACCCCGCCATCGCCAGCCTTATCATGTGTTTGGAAAGCGTATTCAGCGCGCTGGGCGGCTGGCTGCTGCTGGGTCAGAACCTTTCGATGCGGGAGAGCGCAGGCTGCGCCCTCATCTTCGCCGCCGTCCTGCTGTCTCAGCTGCCCCTTGCGGAGCTGCACAGATGCAAAAAGAGCGCGTGATGCTGCGGGCGGCCGGGGGCATCCCCTATGAGCTGACGCGGGGGCGGGTCAAGCGGCTCAACCTCCACGTCCGGCGGGACGGCACCGTGGCCCTCAGCATCCCTCTGCGCACGACGCTGGAAGCGGCTGACGCCTACGTCATCGCCGAGGCGGAGTGGATACGGGCCGCACAGGCCCGGCAGGCCGCCCGCGAAAAGCGGCAGGAGGAGCTGCCCGACAAGGCGGCCGCCCTGGCCCGCTTCACGGCCATGAGCGACAAGGTCTACCCGGCCTTTGCCGGGGTGCTGGGCGGGCAGAAGCCCACCATCAAAGTGCGCAGCATGACCAGCCGCTGGGGCGTCTGCCACATGGCGAAGCGCCAGATCACCTTCGCGCTCCAGCTCTACAATATGCCCGAGGCGGCACAGATCTATGTGGTAGTGCATGAGTACTGCCACTTTTTGCAGCCCAACCACAGCCCGGCTTTCTGGGCCGAAGTGGCGAAGCTGATGCCGGACTGGAAAGCCCGAAGAGACTTATTAAAAGGATAACGGCCTTGCCCTCTCCGTCACCTTCGGTGACACCTCTCCCAAAGGGAGAGGCAAAAAGGCTCCCCCTTTGGGGGAGCTGGCAGACCCGAAAGGGTCTGACTGAGAGGGCAAGCCAGTAAAAAATAGAGGAGAAAATCTTTTGGAAAGCGAAAAGACCTCCGGCGGCGATAAATATTCAAAGCTCGCCGGCAATACCATCATCTTTGCCATCAGCAGCTTTTCGTCCAAGCTGCTGACGCTCATCGTTCAGCCGTTCCTGACCTACGCGATGGCCGAGATCTCCGACCTCGGCCTGTCGAAGATCCTGAGCCAGTACGCCAACCTGCTCATCCCCTTTGTGTCGATGGGCATGTCCAACGCCATCATCCGCTTCGGCCTCGACAAGGGCAACAGCGAAAAGCAGGTGTTCACCAACGGCCTGCTCACCATCCTCGGCGGCTTCGGCATCCTCGTGCTCTGCTGGCCGGTGGCGCAGTTTTTGCCCGATATGGCTCAGTACGGCCTGCTCATTTATATTTACGTCCTGATGAGCTGCCTGCGCACCCTCTGCACCCAGTTCGTGCGCAGCCGCCAGTGGAACAAGCTGGTGGCCGTGGACGGCGTGCTCTGCACCGTGGCGACCATGGCGTTTTATGTGCTCTATCTGGTGGGCTTCAAGTGGGGGGCCAACGGCTATCTGCTGGCCATCATCAGCGGCGACCTCGTGAGTGTGCTCTTCCTGATGTTCACCGGCAGGCTCTGGGATTTCATCGAGCTGAAGGGCATCAACAAGACCCTCTGGAAGCAGATGCTCCACTTCTCGCTGCCCATGATACCGGCCCAGATAAGCTTCTGGATCATCAACGCATCCGATTTGTTCTTTGTGCGTGAGATGTGCGACGGCCTCGACGGCCACAGCGGCGACGCATGGAGCGGCCTGCTCTCCACCGGCTACTTCCTGCCCACCATCCTCACGACGCTGGGCCTTATCTTCTACGACGCATGGCAGCTGTCGGCTGTCACCGAGGAAGAGGGGAGAGCCAAGTTCTTTACCCAGATCTTCCGCACCTATTCCAGCGTGCTGTTCTGCTGTGCAGCGGGCATCATCTGGCTCTGCCGCCCGGTCATGCACGTCATGAAGTCCAACTACTATTACGCATGGCACTTCGTGCCGTTCCTCGTGCTGGCGTCTACCTGCAGCTGCTTCAACCAGTTCATGAACAGCGTCTATGTCGTGAATAAGAAGTCCCAGCGCAGCATGGTCACCATGATGGCCGGTGCCATCAGCAACTGCCTCATGAACTACTTCTTCATCAAGTGGTGGGGTCCTGTGGGTGCGACCTACGCGTCCTTCCTCGGCCTCGGGCTGGTGTTCACTCTCCGCGCCATCGACGCCCACGGCATGATCGGGATGCATGTCCACCCGGGCCGTGTCCTCGTCAACGCCGCCGCGCTGGTGTTCGAGGCTTTCGTGCTGCTGGCCGATACGCCGCTGTACGGCCTCTGGACGGGCATCATCACGGCCCTCATCATCCTGTACAACTTCTCCGGTGTCTGGGCCATGGCCCGCATCCTGCTGCCTAAAATCCTGGGCCGCCGGGGCAAGGCCCTTGTGGCTGTCGTGGACGGCTGGGCAGCCAAAAAGTAAAGAAGAAAAACAAAAAAACGGGGCTGTTGCACAACAGCCCCGTTATGTTTATCAGATCTGTTTGTTCAGCCAGCCGGCGATGTCCGCAAACACCTCGGCTTTGTTCGTCTCCACCAGCAGCTCGTGGCGGGCGCCGGGGTAGAATTTCGACTCGATGTTCCCGACACCGGCGTCCCGGAGGCTCTGGATGGCCCGCCGGACTCCGGCGGTGCGCTCGCCCACAGGGTCGGCGTCACCGGCGAGGAAGAGAAGGGGCAGGTCCTTCGGCACCCCGGCCAGAACGGCGGGGTCGTACAGCCGCAGGATGCCTGTGAACATGCTGTAGTAGGCGTTCAGAGTGAAGGTGAACATGCAGCGCTCGTCGGCGCGGTACTTGTCCACTTCGGCCTGGTCACGGTTGAGCCAGTCCTGAGGCGTGCGGCCCTCGAGCCCCCTGTTATAGCCGAGGAAGGAGAGGTTCGCCACCAGTTTGCTGCGGTGCTCCCAGCCGAAAAAGACGGCCAGCACCCGGCAGAGCGCCCGGGCCGTGGCGACCAGCGCTTTGGGCTGGAAGCCGGTACCCATGATGATGGCTCCGTCAAGCTCACCGCCCCACTCGCAAAGGTACTGCCGGGCGTAGAACGAGCCCATGCTGTGGCCCAGCAGAAAATAGGGGACGCCGGGATAGAGCTGCTTCGTCAGCGCAGTGACAGCGTGGAGGTCGTCGAGGACGGCGCGGTTGCCGTCGGGCTGGGCGAAATAGCCGTAATCCGCCCTGGTGCGGATGGAGCCGCCGTGGCCCAGATGGTCGTGGCCGGTGACGAGGATGCCCCGGGCGGCCAGATACTCGGCCAGAGGCTTGTACCGGTCGATGAACTCCACCATGCCGTGGGAGAGCTGCAGGATGGCCCGCACCTCACCCTCCGGCACACAGCGGAATGCATGGAGCGTCCGGCCCGGTACGCAGGAGGGCAGGGTGAAGTCGATCATCTGACTCATGTGATTCTCCTTTTCCGTTTACAGCGCAGCGATCTTGGCCCGGCAGGCGGGGCAGATGCAGTAACCCTCATACTGGGCCATGTCAGCCGCCAGCTCACCGCAGAAATCGCAGCTGCCGGCGGGACGGTGCTTTTTGAGGATGATCTGATCGCCCTCCACGAAGATCTCGAGCTTCGAGTCCTTGTCGATGTGCATATTGGTGCGCAGCTCCTTGGGGAGGACGATGCGGCCCAGAGAATCGATGCCCCGAACGATGCCAGTTGTTTTCATATTCATTTCTCCTTTTCAGTGTGTCCGGAAAGATGGCAGAATGAGCGTCGTTTACACCGACACAACGCAAAAAATGTTCCTGTGCAGGAAAAACAGGAAAATTCTGTCAACTTCGTGCCTGTTCAGTATACAAAAAGTTGAGCCATTCGTCAATCTAAACGGGCAGATTCGACAAAAACTTCTCAAAGAAGCAAAGAGTGGCGGCCAAGACTGCTCCTCTTTGCTGTCTCCGTTGACAAACAGGGCCGGAGAGGGTAAACTTAGGCAGAGATATTTGCAATTCATTTGCCGATGATAGATTAAAACCGATGATAGATTAAAAGGAGAAATCATTATGCCGAACAATAATATCCGCACCCGTTTTGCCCCCTCGCCTACGGGTTATATGCACGTTGGCAACCTGCGCACGGCCCTGTACACCTACCTGATGGCCAAGCACGATGACGGCACCTTCATCCTCCGCATCGAGGACACCGACCAGGGCCGCTACGTGGAGGGCGCTGTGGATGTCATCTACAACACCCTGCGGGAGACCGGCCTGCGGTGGGACGAAGGCCCGGACATCGGCGGCCCCGTCGGCCCCTACGTCCAGAGCGAGCGCATGGGGATGTTCAAGCAGTATGCCGAGCAGCTGGTGGCTGAGGGCAAGGCCTATTACTGCTTCTGCACCGAGGAGCGTCTGGAAGCCCTCCACGCCGAGCAGCGCGCCCACGGTGAGATGACCCACTACGATGGCTGCTGCCGCGACCTGCCCAGGGAAGAGGTGGAAAAGCGCCTCGCCGCCGGTGAGCCTTACGTCATCCGCCAGAAGATCCCCCGCGAGGGCGTGACCGGCTTCGACGATATGGTCTACGGCCACATCGAGGTCAACAACAGCGAGATGGACGACCAGATCCTCATCAAGACCGACGGTATGCCCACCTACAACTTCGCAAATGTCGTGGACGACCACCTCATGGGCATCACCCACGTCATCCGCGGCAGCGAGTATCTGTCCTCCACCCCGAAGTATAATCTGCTGTACCAGGCTTTCGGCTGGAACATCCCCAACTACATCCACTGCCCGCCGGTCATGAAGGACGCTCAGAACAAGCTGTCCAAGCGCAACGGCGACGCCAGCTATCAGGATCTCGTTGCAAAGGGCTACCTGACCGAGGCGATCCTGAACTACATCTGCCTGCTGGGCTGGAGCCCCAAGGGCGAGTACGCCGAGCAGGAGATCTTCTCGCTGGCGGATCTGGTCAGGATCTGGACGCCGGACGGCATCTCCAAGTCTCCCGCCATCTTCGACCCTCTCAAGCTGCGGGCCATCAACGCCGAGTATATCCGCCGCCTGTCCCCCGAGGAGTTCCTGGCCAAGGCCGAGCCCTGGATCGACAGCGCCGTCCATACCCCCATCAACAAGAAGCTGCTCTGTGCAAATCTGCAGCCCCGCTGCGAGGTCCTGGGCGAGATCCCCGAGCAGCTGGACTTCTTCGACGCCATGCCCGAGTATGACGTGAGCCTCTACGCCAACAAGAAGCAGAAGACCACCCCTGAGTCCGCAAAGGAGGCGCTGGAAGCCCTGTTGCCCGTGCTGAGCGACGAGGCACTGGACTTCAATGACCGTGACACCGTCTTCGACGCCTGCAAGGCCAAGGCCGAGGATCTGGGCAAGAAAAATGGCTGGCTGCTCTACCCGCTGGGCATCGCCCTCTCCGGCAAGCAGCGCACCCCCGGCGGCGGCACCGACCTCGCCTGCATGATGGGCCGCGAAACGACCCTCGAGCGGGTGAAGGCCGCCATCGAGAAGCTGAATGGCTGAGCCGCTTTTTGGCGAAGCGCACTACTTCTGCTGAGATTTTATCCTATTCCATCACCCCGCCAAAAACTGCGCGCGCCCTGCGCTACAGTATACGCAGAAGGCGCGGGAAACAGAACAGCACAGCGTGATATTGCAAAAGATCCCCGCCGGAAAGCGGGGATTTTTTCATGCAGGTGTCTTTTCGGACGATACAGCTCACGGACGGGAAAAAGCGGGTGAACGGTGCGCTCCGGGCGCGGGCGGCGGTGCGGCCTGCCCTGCGGCAGGGCAGCGCATTCCTGCTGGGGCTGGCCGGAGGCTGGGCCGTGCTGTACGGTGCGCTGATGCCTTTCGGGCTGGGGCTGACGCTGGGATTTGCGGAGGACTGCTTCGCCGTAGGGGCTGCCGGGGCCGCACTGGGGGTGCTGGCCCGGAGTTTCGGAACGCTGACCGTGGAGAGCGTCTGCCTGCTCTGCGCACTGGGCGCGGCGGTAGCGGCACGGTGGCTCTGGCCCGGCCGATCCGTCCCGGCGGTGGCAGCGGGCTGCGGCACACTGGTGGGAAGCGCAGTCTGCTTCGCGGCGGGGGAGGAAAACGGCGTTCAGACCATCCTGTTCTGCGGCGGCGACGCCCTGCTGGCAGCAGCAATGGGGTATGGACTGCGGCGATTCCCGCCCGAAAAGCCGGGCATGGGCAGCCTGATCTTGTCTGCCGCTGTGGCCGCCGCACTGGGCGGGGTGAGCTTTGGCTTCTTCCTGCCCGGGGTGATGGCCTGTGCGGCGGCAGAGCTGGCCCTCTGCTGCAAGGGCCTGCCGCTGGAGGCATTGGCTTTCAGCGGGGTGACGGGTGCGGCTCTGGCCGCGTCAGACCCTGCCCTTGCGCCTGCCGCCGCCGGGCTTGCCTGTGGG
>ENA-OZAI01001160-OZAI01001160.1-human-gut-metagenome-genome-assembly--contig:-NODE-1160-length-10301-cov-18.239215_pt1 | contig 10301 bp, 9 predicted proteins | sample MGYA00243299_ERZ653495 | MGnify/ENA primary metagenome ERZ653495 (study PRJEB26926, sample SAMN06164907) | human gut metagenome | biome: ENVO:00009003; feature: ENVO:2100002; material: ENVO:00002003... | reverse complement strand
TTTCTTCACACTTAAGCTTGTATATGAAGGTGAATCACTGGTTGATCAGAAGCTTAAGATTTATTAGTATTTTGCAGCAGTAAAACGATATTACTGCCGCAAAAATATTGACAAAAGCATTTTAAATTGTTAAAGATTTAGAAACAGTTTTCAACAGAAGTTTACACCTTATTTCAGACAGCAAAAAAGCCCTGTTTCTACGAACAGAGCCCTATGCATTATTTTGCACTTACAAGCCTTACTATCACATCAATTCCAGCCGCCCAAAAGAGTATCGCCCCCACGATATATACCTTTGTCTTCTGCTCAAAACCGAAATGATATCCTGTGTAAATGCCTGCCACTATACAGATGACAGTGAGCAGCGCCACCATTATCATAATGGTGAAAAGTCCGGTACCGAGGAAGCCAAATGCTATTCCTGCAAGAACCGTATAAAATGCGGTGATTCCTGCTATCCTTAGCACCCTCTTCATGTCAAGCTGCGCCTGACAATGCTCCTCAATCCTTTCGTTTCTTATAGCCTTTCCTATAAGCCTGATCCCCAGTCCTATCAGTATTCCGATAGAAATTATCTCTCCTAAAAGTGCTTCATCCTTCACCGAGTATTTCCCATTAAGAAAGCTTGACAGAAAATACCCGATATACATTGCTAACAACTGGCAAACTGCAACTATGAAGCAAATGGCTGTAAGCTGTTTCTTATTTACTTTCTGGATCAGGGATCCCTGACATTCCATCGCAACGAAAATCTCCAGTGAGCTTCCCGCCACGATTAACAGATATTCTATCCAGCCCATTTTTGCCTCCCATAATCTTTAAACATCCTTTAATTAATTATTTGTCGCTATCTGCTTTAGCATCTATTGAAGCTAATTTATATATGAACTTAACGCTGCCCGTCTGTCCATCAGCGATTGCTGAGTATGTCTGATATTCCTCACCTGCATCAATTACTGCCTGAAGCTTGTCGGTGAATGGCTTTAAGTCACCGTTGTATGCGTCGAGAATCTTGTTGATTCCTTCCTCATTAAACTGTACCATACCATCTGCAAGTGTGTGTGCACCCTCTGAAAGTGTCTTAGAGCCTGTTGTGAGCTGGTCTACACCTGAGACTATCTGATTTGTTCCATCTGCAAGCTGTGATGCTCCGCTGTTGAGCTGTGCATTGTTTGCTACAAGTGTGTTTGAACCGTCTACAAGCTGCTTGATACCGCTTGTGAGAGTTGGTACTGAGTTATACAATGTCTGTGTTCCATCTGCAAGTGCCTTCATTCCTGTTACAAGACTGTATCCATTTGCCTGCTTTTGATTAATAGAGGCTGCTACAGTCGCTTTTGTCTGCTCTGCAGACGTTATAGTAGCCTGCTCAGCTCCTGAAACTGCTCCTGTATAGGCTGCTGTTGTTGCTGCCTGACTTGCTCCTGTATAGGCTGCTGTTGTTGCTGCTAAACTTGCTCCCGCATATGCTGCTTCTCCTGCCGTCTGTCTTGCTGCTGTATATGCTGCTGTTCCTGCTGCTAAGCTTGCTCCTGTATAAGCTGCTTCTCCTGCTGTCTGACTTGCTGCTGTATATGCTGCTTCTCCCGCTGCAATCTTAGAAGCATCCTTGGCTGTTGATGCTACACTTCCAGCTAAGTTATTTATTATTGTATCAATCTGTTCATTGACACATGCTTCAGCCGCTCCGTCTTTCATTCCAACATTCTGGTCAAAAAAAGTCTTTGCTGAATCATAATCTGTGATTGCAGGATTTTTTTCAGCCATCTTCTGTACAAACTGTGCTTTCACACCACTCTCAATTACCGGCTTAATACTTTCTAATTGTTTCTTTGCTTCATTTGTTATATAGTCAGTTTTTCCGGATGTAAATTCCTGTTCAACAGCACTTGCTGCCTGATTCTTTATTTCAGTTTCCTGTTGTTTTACTGTCTCAGCTGCTACTGACTTAATCTGCTCCTTCTGATCGTCTACTGCGGCCTGAGCCTTTTTCTCAATATCTTCTTTCTGATCAGCTACTGTACTCTGTGCCTGTTTCTGTATATCTGTTTTTTGTAAGTCAACAGCACTCTGTGCCTGCTTTTGAATGGCTGTTTTCTGTGACACAACTGTTGTCTGTGCCTGTTTTTCTATTTCAGATTTTTGAGACTCCAATGTGCTGTGTACCTGATCTAAAAGAGTCTTCTTTTCTGAATCAGTAAATTTTGCTGAAACAGTTGCATTAAGCAAAGCCACTCCATCATTCAGTGATTTTGCACTAGAGTTTAATGTTGTTATGCCATTAGATAAAGTAGGCACATTTGAATTCAGTTTATTCAATCCACCACTTAATGTACTAACACCATCAGTATATGTCTTAAGTCCACTCTTCAGTGTGCCAACTCCTGATGCGAATGTGCCGAGCTTGCTCTGCAGTGTTGAAAGTCCGTCAGAAAGTGTGTCCGTACCCTCTGCCAGTGTCTTTGAACCATCCTGAAGCTGTGTTGAGGCATCCTTTAAGTCATTTATCATGTCATCGATGTCTGATGTGTCAATTCCGTCTGTGCTTACATAATCAGATGCGTTTACCACGAAGGTCATGGCTGCAGGCATTGAGAAATTCTCTACATCTGCTGTCATTTCCATGTATTCAGGGATATTTACATCGCCATCGAGGTCTTTGTCCTTGATTCCGAGGCTGTCCTTTAAGCCCGGAAGTGCATAGCCGAGCACTACGCTTGATGAATCACTTACCTCAGCCTTGCCGTTTGTCACTTCGATATTCTCGAAGCCATCACCGAGTACAAGTCCTGTTACTGCTGCAAATGGTACGGAAACTGTCTGTTTCTCGCCGTTTACTGTCTCTGTATATGATGTGGTATTTGTGTAGTCAAAACGGATTTTGACCTTTCCTGATTTTCCTGCAAGATCCTCAGGTGAGATTTCTTTTCCATCGAGGTAATATGTAACCTTCTGTGTTACAGGTGGCTCCTCTGTTGCTGTGCCCTGATAGTAAATGTCCTTGCCACCGGCCTGCCAGGTGAGCTTGTCACCGCTTTGTGTGAATTTTTCCTTGCCCTTTACGTTCTCGATATCTGAAAGGTTTGAAGCATCCTCCAAGGTATCCTTTTTGTCTTTATTTTTAAGGTGATCTACTACGATTGTTTTGTTTACGTTGCCGTTTGCATCTGAGATGAGATATACGCTCTCGTCCTTGTCTGCATCGTTATCCTTCAATGATACGCTGTCCATGAGCTTATCTGCTATGTCATCAGCATCCTTGCTGCTTCCTGTTGTGCTGTCTGCCTCGGCTGTGACTGCGGTGCTGTTCTTCTCTGCAAAAACCGCTGTTGCTCCGATTCCTGTACCTACAAGTGCTATTGTGAGGACTCCGGCTACAACACGGACAATATATTTACTTTTTAACTTTTCTTTCAATTCTGGTAATTTCATGTCTTATTCCTCCTGATTTTATTTTTGAGGTCATATTTTTATGTTATGAGGGTCAAAAAGTATTTTATCCCTCATTTATGATTAATCAGATTACTAAGCTGTCAGGTTCTTATTTTTAAAGCCTGCGCTTGTGGCACATATTACTTTGTCAAAAATCATAAACATTGACGGAAGTATAAATACTACTACAAACATACTGATGATTGCGCCTCGTGCAAGCAGTATACAGATAGAACTGATCATATCAATGTTTGAATAAAGTCCTACACCAAAGGTTGCGGCGAAGAAACAGAGTGCACTGACTATAACTGAGTTTGTCGAATCTGCAAGTGCCTTTGTGATTGCCGGCTTTTTGTCCATTCCGGTGTATCTGTTCTTTCTGTACTTTGTGGTCATAAGTATCGCATAGTCAACCGTTGCACCAAGCTGTATGGTTCCGATTACGATGCTCGCGATAAACGGAAGCTTTGTTCCTGTAAATCCCGGAATTCCCATGTTTACAAAGATTGCAAACTCGATGACCGCTACAAGTATGATTGGAAGCGATACCGATTTGAATACAATCAGGATGATAAGGAATATCAATACGATTGATACTGCACTTACACGCTTAAAGTCTGTATCTGTGATAGTGATAAGATCCTTGGTACAAGGTGCCTCACCGATAAGCATTGCGTCCTTGCTGTAATTCTTTACTATCTTTTTAATCTCTGTAATCTGGTTGTTTACCTCATCAGATGCTGTCTCATATTTTGATGAAACAAGCATCATCTGGTAATCACCGTTTTTGAATATCTCCTTTGCCTCATCCGGCACCATATCATCCGGTATGGTAGGTCCGAGTATTGAGTCAAGCGATACCGCAAGCTTTACTCCATCGACCTTCTTTATATCATCTATCATGCTTATGCTGTCTGCCTTTGACATATCGCTCGGCGCGATGATGATATGTGTGGCACCCATAGCATACTCCTTGTCGAGTCTTTCATTGGCCTGCTTACTGTATGCACTGTCAGGCATGGTTCCTGCAAGGTCATAGTAGACCTGATCATGAGTGTATCCGTATATTGCCGGGATGAGCACTACGATGAAAATCACTGCAAGTATCTTATAATGATTTGTTACCCAGCTTGCAATCCTGGAAACATCAGGCATGAGAATCTTGTGCTTTGTCTTCTCGATTACCTTATCACATGCAAGAATCAGTGCAGGGAGAATTGTTACACATCCGATAACTCCGAATACAACACCCTTTGCCATTACGATTCCCAGGTCAAGTCCAAGTGTAAAGCTCATGAAGCAGAGAGCTACGAAGCCTGCGATTGTTGTGATTGAGCTTCCTGTTACTGAGACAATTGTGTGGGAAATGGCATGTGCCATGGCTCGCTTCTTGTCTCCGTCATATCTGTCTATCTGCTCCTGATAGCTGTGCCACAGGAAAATCGAATAATCCATTGTTACGGCGAGCTGCAATACTGCTGTCAGTGCCAGTGTCAGGTATGAAATCTGTCCCTGTATAAAGTTTGTTCCCAGGTTATAGATAATAGCCATTCCTATGCTTAGGAGGAATAACATCGGAACAATTATTGAATCCATTGTAATTCCCATGACAAGCATTGAAAGCAATGCTGCTATGATGACATATATAGGAGCCTGCTGCATAACAAGTGTCTTTGTATCTGCGTTGACCGCTGCCATTCCTGCTACGAAGCAGTGGTTTTTCACCATCTTATCCATCTTGTTGACGGCTTCCATTGTCTCATCCGAACCCATTGTGTCACTGTAGGTGACGAGCATGAGCTGGCTGTTTGCATCCTTGTTGTTGAATGCATCATACACCTCATCCGGAATTGCCTCTCTTGGCAATGTGGAATCAGCGATTGTTCCGTACCAGATGACATCATTTACACCCTTAAGGTCCTCTATGTCATCTGCCAGAGTCTCTATGTCCTGATCCTTCATATCCTCTAAGATCACAAATGACAACGCTCCGGTTCCAAACTCATCTACCATGATATCCTGACCCTTCATAGTCTCTATCTGGCTTGGCAGATAAGAAAGGATATCAAAGTTGATTCTCGTGTTGATAAAGCTGATGCCCGACGGTATAAGCAGTGCAAATGCAACTATCAGTATCAGCACACGATGTTTTACGACTCCTTTTCCAAATTTAATCATTAGATTCACCACTCTTTCTTTTATTCGTATTGAAGTATAAAAAAAAAGACCGAATAAATAAATATTCAATCTCTTCGATTTGTCATGTGAGATATACAAATCCATCAATTTGTATATCCGATATGACACATATATGATATTGTATTTGATTTCTGACACTTTTTCACAGCATTTTCATATTTATATGAACACATGCCTCTTTATGATTCTGCTTTATGAGCTTGCTTAAGCCGTCATTTTCCATGGCAATTGTCCTCTACAGCTCACTTAGTATATCATCCATTGAGCGCGTAATCAGATACATGTACGCCTCAGCCATCTCCTTCGGCTCAATATCATCCATGCCCTGGGCTATCCAGCCCTCCGTGATAAAGCACAACGACTGCGCATAATATGTAGAAATCACCTCCGGTGTGAGCCAGCGGTATTTGGATTTCTTTCCTGTACTCTTTTCGTTTATGATATTCATAAACATCTCGCAGACGCACTTCATGGCAATCTGATTAAACGTCACTGCACCCTCCAGCTTTAGTGCTTTCTTGTAAAAAACACTGTTTGCCGAGATATTATTGAGCATCAGCACAATCGCTTCAAAAATCATTCCGGCATTGAGCAGTGGCTTGATGGGCTCAAGCAGCTCGCTTTTGATAATCCACTCTATCAGCTCGTACTTGTCCTGAAAATGATTGTAAAACGTAGGGCGGATAACTCCGGCCTTGTCCGTTATCTCTTTAATTGTAATCTTATCGATTGGCTTTTTCGCCGAAAGCTCTATAAGGCTCTCAGCGAGCACCAGATCTATTGCATTCTTACCTTGCTGTGTCATTACTCATCAAACTCCATCGTGACAAAGTAGCCCTTCTCAGTCTCCCTCACATCCACGACATCGCCCTCACGGCTTTTGAGCCTCTCGCTGACCACGTAGTTTCCCGACATGGCAATCGCATGCTCTATCGTATAATAATATGAAGTAGGAAGCTTGCTCTCTGTTACCTTCAGATGGTCACCGACCTTGGTAAGTCCGGGTCTCTCCATCTTAAACTCCATCCGACGCATTCTGCCGCCTTTCTGTTACTGCTTAATTGTCCTCTTTTCTGTCCTCAACAAACGTTGCCTCAAACTCCTTTTGCTTGTTGTAGGCGCTCTCAGCCTTTGTGGCACGGCTTGTAATCCAGATATTGGATACTCCGTTGAAAATCAGTATGATACCGACAACAACAGTGGCTGTCTTCATTACATCAAATGCATTTGTCACACAGATTATTCCAAAAATCAGACTGATTATTGAAAAAATCAGGCCGACACTCCAGCCTCCGTAACCGTATTTTCTGGCATCCACTGCCTCAATAATGCTCCTGATGCTGTGAAAAATGAGCACCAGACCGATGACTATAGGTATCAGGCTCACCACAACCTTTGGCTGTACCAGAAACCATATACCCACTGCCAAAACCACAAGCCCCAGCATCGCTGAAAAACCATTCGTAACTATATTCAAAAAATAGCTGCACATATAGACCACTCCGATGATGATAAGCACTACCGCAAGCACATTGGCCACAATCGTGAGCACCGAAGCTCTCCATATGATAAACACCAGTCCCAGCGCTATGCAAAGCACTGATGACAGTAGAAAATCAGCCTTTATTCTGCCTAAAAACTCCTTCATACACGACCTCCTTTATATATCCTGCCCTACATTACTTTTCTAATTCTGTTCCTCTGCACTTTTCTTAACCAGGTCAAGAACAGTCTGAAGCTCAGCACCCTCAACCGGTGCAGCTCCATATCCAAGACGCTTGTAATCCTCTGTAATCTCAGCCAGCTCAGTAGTTTTATCGCCCTTCGCATCAATTACAAAATATCTGCCCTGTGACGCAGCATCATCCCACACGAGATAAGCACGGATTGCGCAGTTTGGAGCCATATCTCTTGTCGGGAAATCGACTCTGGTGACATTAAGCGTATCAGAAATCTGCATAGACATAACAGAGAAATCCTCCTCCATATATGGATACATACGCTTCTGCTGATATGCCTCCTCGTACAGCTCATCTATTAGCTTTTCCTTCTCATCGGCAAGTCGGTCCATGAACTCTTTGCCGCCCTCAAACATCTTTGCCGGCAGGAAAATATGCTCATACTGCATACGCTCAAAGATGACATACTGCTCTGCTGTCATCTGTACAGTCTTGCCCTTTGTCGGTGATGTAGGATGTCCCTCTCTTCTGGCCTTTTCCACTGCCTCAATCTTTTCTACAAGAGGCTTTTTGAAAATCAGATTGTGAGTGAACGGGTTGAATGCGATACCATTAATCTTTGACTCTTTATTTGCCACCATATTGTTGACTGCAAGAAACGGCATATTTACAATGCATGGTGACGGATGATCCTTAGAAAGCTGTGCCTTTGAGGTATAAATCGGCATGAAAGCCTCTCCCTCACCGTTTTTAATAAATAGCGGAATCGGCTTGTTGTTCTCTCCGACATTTGCAGGTACCAGGAATCTGCTCTTAGTGCATTTTTCAATGAGCTTATTGAGCGTCTCCGCCTTTTTGTCGCTTGAATACTGTGTCATCAGCGCCTCAACCTCCGGGTTTTGCACCTCAAGAGTGAAGGCCGGATCATCCTTTAATTTATTTTTGATTTTATTTTTATCCATTTATACTGCTTCTCCTTATATTAAATGCCCGGATTTACATCCAGGCATTATTTTAACACATTTCTTTTATCAACTCAACAATCTTAGTGTCTCTTGCTATCCATTCTTTATCAAGAAAAGCGCTGTTGGCCTTTATTATCTCATCCGGCGTAGCCCATGACAGATGATACTCAAGCCTTATCTCGCTGTCTGTCATCTGTGCTGCCACATGCTCGTCCTTCACATCACAGAAATACACGTAGGTGTGACAGTAATATATCTTGTCAGCCTCAAATATATCGCGCCTCTTTTCTATGACCTTTCCGCACTCCCTGATGCTTTCCGGCACGACAAGAAGCCCTGCCTCCTCGCGCACCTCACGTGCCAGCGCCACCTCGTTGGTCTCGCCTGCATCGATGCCGCCGCCCAGTATCTTGTAGTAGCCCTCACCGGCCTGCTGCATGGCAAGCTTTCCATCCCGGATAATAACAGCGCGCACTGCGAAGCGCTCAAATACCTCCATATCATCGGAATAGTTGTGTTTGTCAAATGTATATAGCGTTCTCATGTTTGTCCTCCGTGTATGGGCTGTAATCATTCATTAGTATACATGGAAAGTAGTTTTTATTCTACACCATTTGACGGCGAATTGGAATACTATTATTGACCTTTTACCTGCCTTTTATCTGCAAAGTAAGACCACTGTCTCTATGTGCTCTGTATATGGAAAGCAGTCATATGGTGTTGCACGCTTCACTGTATATCCATGCTTTGTGAGATACTTTAAATCCCTCGCCAGTGTTTCCGGACCACACGACACATACACCACTCTCTCCGGCGACAGCTTGACAACCGATGATAAAAATGCCTCGTCGCTGCCGGTTCTTGGAGGATCCATTATGACAACATCCGCTTTCTCACCCTTTTGTGCCATCTCAACCATGAATTTTCCGGCATCGTCATTGTAGAAGCGGATATTTCTGATGTCGTTTCGCTTTGCATTGATGACTGCATCGCGGATTGCATCACGGTTTAGCTCGACCCCGATGACTTCACCTGCATTTTTCGCTGCTATGATGCCTATTGTTCCGGTGCCGCAGTATGCATCGATTATGCGCTCCTTGCCGGTGAGGTGTGCCTCATGAATGGCTTTTTCGTATAAAAGCTCCGTCTGTACCGGATTCACCTGATAAAACGAGCCTGGTGAGATGCGAAAGGTGCAGCCGCACAGCTTATCCTCTATGAAGCCCTTGCCATAAAGCGTGATGTTTCTGTCTCCGAGCACCATGCTTGTCTTTTTATCATTCACGTTGAGCACCACTGTCGTGATATTGGGATGCTTTTTCCTGAGTGCTTTTACGAAATTATTCTTCGATGGAAGTATCGGCGATGCCAGGACAAGCACTACCATTATCTGCCCTGTTGCATAACCCTTTCTTACAAGCACATGTCTGAGAAGCCCATAGCCGGTGTCCTCATCATAGGTCTTTATCCTGAATGAGCGGAGCATATCCTTTATGTCCCTTATTATCTCATCTGACTCCTGCTCCTCTATCATGCAGCTTTCTATATCCACCACATCATGTGTGTTTTTCCTGTAGGCTCCCGCCACAATCTGACCGCGCCTCGTACAGTCAAAGGCTGCATGAACCTTGTGACGATAATAGAGCGGATTTTTCATGCCGACAATCGGCTCCACAAAGCAAAAAGGCTTTAGCAGCTTTTTCATGTATGCCTGCTTGGTTTTTAACTGTTCCTTATATTCTACGCCCTGATAGTCGCATCCGCCACATTTCTTCGCATACGGACATACGTTATCGCTCTTTGCCCGGCTGCTTTTCTCCTTTAGTCTCGGCTGTCCGTTGGCTTTTTTGTATTTCTTCTCATTACGCGTGGGGTTTTCCCTGTAATTGCCTTGATTTCCCGCCATATCTGCGCTCCTTAAAATCAGCTGTGCTGATTACTTGCCGTATGTATTATATAAATACACATGATTATCTATACAGTGCCATCCGCTTGAAGCGCCTGCTGTCACACATATATATGTCTT
>ENA-OZAI01001123-OZAI01001123.1-human-gut-metagenome-genome-assembly--contig:-NODE-1123-length-10561-cov-3.529602_pt1 | contig 10561 bp, 8 predicted proteins | sample MGYA00243299_ERZ653495 | MGnify/ENA primary metagenome ERZ653495 (study PRJEB26926, sample SAMN06164907) | human gut metagenome | biome: ENVO:00009003; feature: ENVO:2100002; material: ENVO:00002003... | reverse complement strand
GCTATGACGTAATCGGGGCAAGAGAAAACGGACTGCTCTGTGTCGGCGTATCGTATGGGTACGGCGGAAGAGAAGAACTCGAGGCAGCAGGTGCCGCAAAGGTATGTGATACACCGGAAGAACTGAAACTGCTGGCGGAGGATCCGAAAGAAGAGAAGAAAAGACGCGACCGCATCAAAAAAATGAAGCCGGAGCGTATCCCGTGGCTGACAAGAGGAGAAAGTGGAACAGGAATCTTTGCGCAGAAAGAGAAAAAAGCAGAGAATATAAAAGAAAAAAGGACAGCGAAAACAGAGCCAAAAACGGAGGAAATCGTAATTCCTATCCAGCGGAAGCTATGGCGTCTTTTAAAACCGCTTCTGACGTACGAACTGTTTCTGATCGGAGCAACCGTACTTCTGGCGCTGATCCTGATGACGTTTACGACCGGCGGTTATCTGGAAGAGCGTATGCACGCGACATCCGTTCTTGCATCAGCAATCGGCAGTCTGGCGGCGATCCCGGTTCTCTGGAAACAGTACAAAAAAGATGAAGGCATGTTCCCGAAACCGGAAAAACGGTGGAGTGCGGCAGAGGCAGCCGCCTGTATTCTGCTGGTTATGACCTTCGGCCATCTCCTGAATACTGTAATGAACGTGACCGGCTTTACCAGAATCTTTTCCGGCTATCAGGACATGGCATCAAAGATTTATGAAGGACAGAACCCGCTGCTTCTGATCCTGTCCGTCGGTGTGCTGAGCGCGGCCGCAGAGGAAATTGTTTTCCGCGGCATGATTTACCGCAGGGCAAAAGATTTCTGGGGAACCGGCTGGGGCATCGCAGCATCATGTCTGCTGTTCGGTGCATATCACGGCAATGTGACGCAGTTTGTCTATGCAGCCGTGGTAAGTGTGCTTCTGATCCTTATTTATGAGCGGTGCGGAACACTCCTTGCCCCGGTTCTTGCGCACATGGCAGAAAATATCTGGGGACTTTACCGGAGCCAGTTCGTATCCTGGATGACCCAAAAAGCACCGGCAGGTGCATGGATGTTCATCTTTTTGGAAGCGGTAATCTGCGCCGGAACATTCTGGTATCTGTTTTTAAAGGATAAACAGGGAAAAACACAAAAATAACAGAAAAAAACCGCAGAATCCGCGAAAAAAATGCTTGTCATGAAAAAAACTCTGTGATACAATCTTACTGTTGCACAATAAGCACCCATGCGGTACCAAGGATGGTGCCTGTTTTTTGAAAAACAGGTTCCAAGGTGAAAAAACATGGGGAAGAATAAAACCATAAGGAGATAAAACAATGAGCGTAATTTCAATGAAACAGTTACTGGAAGCCGGTGTTCATTTCGGACATCAGACAAGAAGATGGAATCCTAAAATGGCTCCGTACATCTACACAGAGCGTAATGGTATCTACATCATCGACCTGCAGAAATCTGTAGGAATGGTAGATGACGCATACAAAGCTGTTGCAGACATCGCAGCAGACGGCGGCACAATCCTTTTCGTAGGAACCAAAAAACAGGCTCAGGACGCTATCGCTGTTGAGGCAGAGCGCTGCGGAATGTACTATGTAAACGAGAGATGGCTCGGCGGTATGCTGACCAACTTCAAAACCATCCAGAGCCGTATTGCAAGACTGAAAGCAATCGAGACCATGGAGCAGGATGGCACCTTCGAAGTTCTTCCGAAAAAAGAAGTCATTGAGTTAAAGAAAGAGCTTGCAAAACTGCAGAAAAACCTTGGCGGTATCAAAGAAATGAAGAGACTGCCGGACGCTATCTTCGTAGTAGATCCGAAAAAAGAGAGAATCTGCGTACAGGAAGCTCATACACTGGGAATTCCGCTGATCGGTATCTGCGATACCAACTGCGATCCGGAAGAGCTTGACTATGTAATTCCGGGTAATGACGACGCTATCCGTGCCGTAAAACTGATCGTTTCCAAAATGGCAGACGCAGTTATCGAGGCAAAACAGGGCGAGGCTGAGGAAGCTGCATACGAAGAAGCAGCAGAGACAGACGCTGAATAATTTACGCGAAGTAATGAACTGGGGGGAACTTGAAATTCAGGTTCCCTTCGGCGAATCTCACAATAGCAGACCGGCATGAAGATGCAGTCTGCTGAATCACGTATACGGAGGAATAAAACAATGGCTATTACAGCAGCAATGGTAAAAGAGTTAAGAGAAGTAAGCGGTGCTGGTATGATGGACTGCAAGAAAGCTCTTACAGCTACCGAAGGTGATATGGACAAAGCAATGGAGTTCCTGAGAGAAAAAGGACTTGCTACTGCTCAGAAAAAAGCTGGCAGAATCGCAGCTGAGGGTATCGTTATGCTGAACGTATCCGAGGATGGAAAGAAAGCTGTCGCTGTAGAAGTAAACGCTGAGACAGACTTCGTTGCAAAGAACGAGAAATTCCGTGGCTATGTAGCACAGGTTGCAGAGCAGGCTATGGATACAACTGCAGCAGACGTAGAAGGATTCCTGGCAGAGCCTTGGAAATTCGATACCAACGAGACCGTTGGCGAAGAGCTGGCTCATCAGATCGCTACCATCGGCGAGAACATGAACATCCGTCGTTTCCAGCAGGTAAAAGAGGAGAACGGTTTCGTTGCTTCTTATACTCATATGGGCGGTAAAATCGGTGTTCTGGTTGACGTTGAGACAGATGTTGTAAACGATGACCTCAAAGAGATGGCTAAAAACGTTGCAATGCAGATTGCAGCTCTTCGTCCGCAGTACACAAACCGCGACGAAGTAAGCGCTGATTACATCGCACATGAGAAAGAAATCCTCATGGCTCAGATTCAGAACGACCCGAAAGAGTCCCAGAAACCGGAAAAAGTTATCCAGGGAATGATCCAGGGCCGTATCAACAAAGAGCTCAAAGAGATCTGCCTGCTTGATCAGGTATACGTAAAAGCAGAAGACGGAAAACAGTCCGTAGCTCAGTATGTAGCACAGGTTGCAAAAGCAAACAACGCAACCGTAGCAGTAAAAGGCTTCGTTCGTTTCGAGACCGGTGAAGGAATCGAGAAGAAAGAAGAGAACTTTGCTGAGGAAGTTGCTAAACAGATGAACGCATAATTCAACTGTGAATTTGTAAAAATAACGCAAAAATATAAAACCCTCATAAATGTGCAGAAAATACACGATTTATGAGGGTTTTTTACTGTCACAGGCAGTATCCATCGGAAATGCAGTAAGTGCCCTGAAGGATACCGTCCCCGGAGATTTCTCGGCAATGAATCTTTCGGAGATTTGTGAATTAATCCAGGAACATAAATCGAATGGTCCGGTAATGGAGATGAAACGTTAAACATAAGAAAAGAGGAACAAATTTGAAAAAACAAGACAAAAGAAACTGGCCGAAAGCAGTGATTCAGATCCTTTCTTTCCTGCTGATCCCGGGCTTGTTTGAGGCGCAGTTTTCTGCGGTTGGGACGATTATTTCCGCAGTTTATCAGGGGACGGTTTCGTGGGAACGGATCAGGTATTCGGTATGGATGGTGCTGGCGACGGTTCCGGCGGTGATTATTGTGGGACGGTTTTTCTGCGGATATTTCTGCAGCTTCGGGGCTGTGCAGGATTTTCTGTGGTTTGCAGGAAATAAGCTGAAAAAGCGGTTTCGAAAAGCAGGTGCGAAAAACCTGCATTCAAATTCAAAGAAGAGTGGAAGAAATGTTCCAACAGGCTGGATCAAATATGGTGTGCTCCTGTTCTGGGCAGTCTTCGTATGGAGTGGTATGATAAAATGGAACATCGCAGGGCCGTGGCAGGTGTTTGGACAGTACAGTTCCATCGGACACCGGCCGGGCGTGAAGCCGATGTTTTCAATTGGCGGTGCGCTGATTCTGGTGATTTTCGTCGGATCCGTCTTAATCCAGCGCTTTTTCTGCCGATATCTCTGTCCCATGGGAGCCATCTACAGCCTGATTTCCAGATGTGCTCTGTTAAAAATTGTAAAACCGCGGAGCAAATGCGGAAACTGCCGTCTCTGTACTGCAAAATGTACCATGGGAATTGATCTGACAGAAAAAGAGCAGACGGCAGGCGGCGAGTGCATTGGATGCGGGGTATGTGTAAACGGATGTCCGAAGAACAATGCACACTGGAAATACCGATACAGCGTGTGGATCGGTGTCGGGGTGACCTGCCTTACGATTGCAGCGTCGCAGTTCCTGATCCGGAACAAGAGCGGTTCCGTTGGTAAGACAGCAGGTGATGCGGCCATTGATACGGCAGAACAGAATCTGGACAGCAGATTCCAGGACGGCACTTATTCCGGAAGTGGAGAAGGCTACCGCGGAACCGTGACCGTTTCCGTAAAAGTGGAACAGGGAACGATAACCGGACTGACGATAGAGAACGCCGAGGATGATCAGACATATCTGGACAGAGCAAAGTCAGGAATCTTTTTGGAAATCATGAAAAAACAGAGTACCGAGGAGATAGATACCGTTTCCGGCGCCACCTACAGCAGTAAAGGGTTGATTGAGGCCACTCAAAATGCGTTAAAAGAAGCCGCCGGAGATGAGAATACTGTACAGGAAAATACAGCATCTGAATCGACGGATACAACGGAAGAAAAACAGGCATTCCTGGACGCCGGCCGTTTCCACGACCTGAAAGACGGCATCTGCACGGGTACCGCCGATGCCTTCCGCGGGGATGTCGAAGTGCAGGTGACGGTAGAAAACCAGAAAGTGACCGACATCTCCATCCTTTCCTACTGCGACACCGAGGAATACTTTTTCCGTGCAGCGCCTTACGTGATAGGGCAGATGAAAGAAGAACAGAGCCTTAACATCGACGCCTTGAGCGGTGCCACCTACAGCAGCAACGGTATCATTCACGCCACCGCCAATGCACTCGAAATCCCGGAAGACGAATATGCACCGCGTCCTGGCCGGGATCTGGCACATAAGCAGAAAGAGCACGGTCATATTGTAAAACATACGATCGAGAGCCAGGAGCAGTATGAAGAAAAAGTAAAAGAATACGAAGACGCACAGAATTAAAAAACAAAAATAATCTCAAAATAAGCACTGTAAATACATTCATCTGTATTTGCAGTGCTTTTCTGCTGTAACAGAACCCCGCCCGACTGCATCAAAAATATAAAAAATTTAACAATCATTTGATATAGACCTTATAGGAACAGGATAGCAGTTAAAATACAAATGTGCTACGATCGTGATTGTAGTAAAAAATATTCTGAAAGAAATGGCAGGAACAGTAAAAATACAGCGGTTAGGCTGGAGTCTGGAATGGATGCAGCGCATATCTGAAAAAGGAAACGAAAACCTGGGACAGCTGGGATATACGGATCATTCGCAGAAACACTGTATGCAGGTTGCCCATCATGCAGAGTACGGTACACTTCTTGCAAATGAACTTTTAAAAGAAACGGATATGACGTTGGAAGACAGAGTAACCATCGTTCCTCGGTTCTGCAGTTATTGCAGCTGTAAAACTGGCAGGCGGAACGATCAACGTGGCGGTTGCATGCCTGGCGATTTTATTTGCACTGGGATTTGTTTTCCTGAAAATTGCAGATCGGCAGCCGATGGCGGGGGAGAGATAAAACAGAACATAGCATAAAAAATCTCAAAGCAGGAGAGAAATCCGCTTTGAGATTTTTTGCGTTTCACTCCGGGGTTCCGCAATGAGAGGTTTTGTGGTACAATAAGCAGTGAGTCGGGCCGCAGGGGATGAGGGGGCCTGAAAAATATGAATCATACAGACAGGATGAAACAAAATGGAAAAAACCAAAAAACTGGCGGTAGGCATTTTAGCGCATGTCGATGCGGGAAAGACGACGCTGGCAGAGGGAATTTTATATAAAACAGGCCAGATCCGGAAAGCCGGAAGAGTGGATCACAAGGACGCCTTTCTGGACACGGAGGAACTGGAAAAAGCAAGGGGTATCACGATCTTTTCCAAACAGGCCGTGCTGAAGCTGAACGAGACGGAGGTCACACTCCTTGACACGCCGGGCCATGTGGATTTCTCGGCGGAGATGGAGCGCACTTTACAGGTCATGGACTATGCGGTTCTTCTGATCAGCGGTGCGAACGGCGTGCAGGGTCATGTGGAAACCCTGTGGCGGCTGCTCGCGCGGTATGAGATCCCGGTCTTTCTCTTTATCAACAAGATGGATCAGCCGGGCACGGATGCGGAAAAACTGCTGGAAGAACTGCAGAGCCGTCTCTCAGAGCACTGCCTGAATTTCTCGCAGGATCTCCAGAACGCAGAATTGCTGGAAGAACTCGCCATGTGTGATGAGGACGTGCTGGAGCAGTATCTGGAAACGGGAAGCGTGGAAGAAGACCAGATCCGCACGATGATCGCAGAGCGGAAGGTTTTTCCGTGCTGCTTTGGCTCTGCACTCAAGATGGAGGGCGTGACGGAATTTCTGAAAATTCTGGACCGGTTTACAAAAACGCCGGAGTACGGCGGGGATTTTGGTGCGCGCGTTTTTAAGATTTCAAGGGACACGGCAGGAAACCGTCTGACGCATCTGAAAATCACGGGCGGCGTGCTGAAGGTGAAGCAGATGCTCGGCGAAGAAAAGGCAGACCAGATCCGTATTTATTCCGGTGCGGGCTATACGATGGTACAGGAAGCACCGGCGGGGACGATCTGTGCCGTAACGGGACTGAACAGCACTTTCTCCGGTCAGGGCATCGGCAACGAAACCGAGGCGGAAAAACCGGTGCTGGAGCCGGTGCTGACGTACCGCATCGAGCTTCCGCCGGACTGCGATGTCCATCAGATGCTTGGAAAACTGCGCCAGTTAGAAGAAGAAATCCCGGAGCTCCACATTGTCTGGAATGAGCGCCTCGCGGAAATCCATGCGCAGGTCATGGGTGAGGTGCAGATCGAGATCTTAAAGAGTCTGATCCACGAGCGTTTCGGCGAATGGGTGGAATTCGGAGCCGGAAATATTGTATACAAAGAGACGATCCGCAGTACCGTGGAGGGTGTCGGCCATTTCGAGCCGCTGCGCCATTATGCGGAAGTTCATTTGCTGCTGGAGCCGGCAGAACCGGGCAGCGGACTGCAGATTGGAACCGTCTGCAGCGAGGACACCCTGGACCGCAACTGGCAGCGTCTGATCCTCACACATCTGCTGGAGCGGAAGCATCCCGGCGTGCTGACCGGGTCGGAGATTACCGATATGAAAATCACGCTGGTCAAGGGCCGTGCGCACATTAAGCACACCGAGGGCGGCGACTTCCGCCAGGCGACGTATCGTGCGGTGCGGCAGGGGCTGAAAAAAGCAGAATCCGTTCTGCTGGAGCCGGTCTATGCGTTCCGTCTGGAAATTCCGTCGGAATCGACGGGACGGGCGCTGAACGATATCCAGCGGATGTACGGCAGCTTTGAACCGCCGGAAATGGAAGGCGATATGACAGTGATCACCGGAACCGCACCGGTTGTGACGATGCAGGATTATCAGAAAGAAGTGACTGCTTACAGCCGGGGACGCGGAAGAGTGTTCTGTACCTTAAAAGGATATGAGCCGTGTCACAACGCGGAGGAAGTGATTGCCTCCATCGGCTACGATTCCGAGGCGGATGTGGAAAATCCGACGGGTTCTGTGTTCTGTGCCCACGGGGCAGGCTTTGTCGTTCCATGGAATGAAGTGGAAGACCATATGCATCTGGAATACACGCTGGAAAATCCGGAAGAAGAAAGCGATTCAGCCGAATCTGCGGCAGACCGGAGCGGCGGAGCATCCTCTGTGCAGAAAGCAAAAAAAGCATCTGACCGCGTGCCGATGGCAGCTTCCCTGCAGGAGGCAGAGGAGCTGGAAGAAATCTTTACGAGGACATACGGCAAAGTGGAGCGGAAGCGCGCCGGTTTCGAGCGGCGGACACGTCCGGTCACCTCGTCATCCGGCATCGGGGATCCCAAATATGCAAAATCAAACCGCCCGAAGGAGCCGCAGGAGGAATATCTGCTGGTGGACGGCTATAACATTATTTTTGCATGGGATGATTTAAATGAGCTGGCGAAGTATAATATTGAGAGCGCCAGAGGAAAACTGATGGACATCCTGTCAAATTATCAGGGATATAAAAAAATGACGCTGATTCTCGTCTTTGATGCCTACAAAGTAAAAGGCAACCAGGGTGAGGTCGGCATGTACCATAATATTCATGTCGTTTATACGAAAGAGGCGGAGACGGCTGACCAGTACATCGAGAAAACGGTTCACAGGATCGGCCACAACGGCAACGTAACGGTGGCTTCCTCGGACGGTCTCGAGCAGATCATCATTATGGGAGCGGGCGCGCATCGTCTCTCCGCACGGGATCTGCGCACCGAGATTGAACATACAAACGGCCAGATCCGGGAAAACTATCTGGAGAAAGAACAGAAAACGAAGTCGTACCTGCTGGAGAACGCCTCCGGAGAACTGGGAGACTTTTTAAAAGAGCTGGAAGAAGAGCGAAAAAAAGAGAGTAAAAAGAGCAAAGGAAAGGCTTAAGATGAATTACGCAATCATACTATCGGGGGGAATCGGAACGAGAATGCAGATGGGGAATTTTCCGAAGCAGTATTTGGAAGTGGAAAAGAAACCGATTCTGCTGTATACGCTGGAGCAGTTTCAGAAAAGCAGTGCCGTTGAGAAAATCGTCATCGTGGCGGCAGATGCCTGGAGAGAGAAGATCCGCGGATGGATGGAAGAAGACGGGATTACGAAATTTCTCGCCTTTGCGGATGCCGGGGATACGCGGCAGGAATCCATTCATAATGGCCTTACCGTCTGCATGGAGGATTCCGTATCGGAGAACGACGGTGTGATCATCCACGACGGCGTGCGGCCTCTGGTGAGCGAACAGCTGATTGGCGACTGCCTTGCGGCGCTTGCCGATCATGAGGGCTGTATGCCGGTGCTGCCGATGAAGGACACGATCTATCAGAGCAGCGACGGAACGAAAATTGACCATCTGCTGGAGCGCAGCACGCTGTTTGCCGGTCAGGCGCCGGAAGCCTTCCGGCTGCATCCGTACGCGAAGATCAACCGGGAAGCATCGAAAGAGGAGCTGTCCCTCACAAGGGGAACGAGTGAAATTGCCTACCGCCATGGAATGGATGTGGCGATGATCCCAGGGGATGAGCGGAACTTTAAGATTACAACAAGGAGCGACCTGGAGCGTTTCTGTACGATTGTGGAAGGAGAAACGAAATGAGAGCATACGAGCTGCATGGAGTCAATGATTTAAGAAGGGAAGACATCGAAAAACCGGAAATCCCATCCGGCTGGGTTCTGGTGCAGGTAAAGGCATCAGGAATCTGCAGCTCCGATATTCCGCGGATTTTCACAAACGGAACATACCATTTTCCAACGATTCCGGGTCACGAGTTTTCAGGCGTGGTTGCCGCATACGGCGAGGGTGTGCCGGAAGAGCGAGTTGGAAAACGGGTCGGCATTTTCCCGCTGATCCCATGCCGCACCTGCCCGCAGTGCCGGCAGAAAAAATATGAGATGTGCGAACACTACGATTACCTCGGCTCGCGCCGGGACGGCGGCTTTGCGGAATACGTGGCCGTGCCGGACTGGAACCTGCTGGAGCTGCCGGAAAACGTCAGCTTCCGCGAGGCAGCAATGCTGGAGCCGCTCTCTGTGGCGCTTCATGCGGTGAAACGAAGCGGTGTGAAGCCGGGCGATACCGCAGCAGTGATCGGAACGGGCATGATCGGTTTTGCAGCGGCAGCGTGGGCGAAAGCGCTCGGCGCCGAAACCGTTTTTGTGATTGGACGGGGCGAAGCAAAACGTGCGATCGCAGAACAGATCCCGGGCATCTCATATGTGACGGAAGAGGAGAGTAAAGCGATTCAGGCGGATGTTGTAGTAGAAGCGGTCGGAACGCCGCAGGCCGTTTCCAGTGCAGTTCTTCTTGCAAGACCGGGCGGAAGCATCGTGCTGATGGGAAATCCATCGGGCGATCTTGCGATGGAAAAGAACGTGTACTGGCGCATCCTGCGCAAACAGCTGAACCTGATGGGAACGTGGAATTCTTCTTATGAAAAAGATGAAGCCTGCGACTGGACGGAGGCACTCGATGCGCTTTCGAAGAAGAAAATCCCGGCACAGGCGCTGATCACGCACTGTTTCCCGTCCGAAAAGCTGATGGACGGACTGGAACTGATGAAAAATCATAAAGAGCCATACTGCAAAGTAATGGTTTCATGGGAGTAGAAAAATATGAGAAAAAGTCAGATATCGGCATCCATGATGTGCTCAAACCTTGTGGATCTGCAGGCGACGATCGATGTATTTGAAAAAGAAAAAGTCGAATATCTCCATATCGATGTGATGGACGGCGAGTTCGTTCCGAACTTCGGCCTTGGCGTCGACTACATCCGCGGACTGCGGGAACTGACGAGTATTCCGCTTGATCTTCATCTGATGATTAAAGACCCGGAGTACAAGCTGCCGTGGATAGGCATTCACAAAGAGGACATCGTGACGATTCATTATGAGAGCACTTTCCAGGCTGTCTCTTATACACATCTGACGCTGCCGACGAATAGCCTTGTGTAGATC
>ENA-OZAI01001118-OZAI01001118.1-human-gut-metagenome-genome-assembly--contig:-NODE-1118-length-10587-cov-3.297759_pt1 | contig 10587 bp, 9 predicted proteins | sample MGYA00243299_ERZ653495 | MGnify/ENA primary metagenome ERZ653495 (study PRJEB26926, sample SAMN06164907) | human gut metagenome | biome: ENVO:00009003; feature: ENVO:2100002; material: ENVO:00002003... | reverse complement strand
GGGCTCGGAGATGTGTATAAGAGACAGCCTTCACGGCACGCACGCACACGACCGACCGCATGGTCTTCTCGTCGATCGGCAACATCGCGCCCCGCACGGCCGAGGCGGTGGCCCGGCGCTACTTCGCCGCCGAGGAGGCCTCGCAGCGCGGATTCCGCCGCGCGGCACCCGCCTATACGGCCCCGTTCGCCAAGGAGGTCGCGCGGCATACCCACCAGACGCACTGCATCATCGGTGCCCGGGCGCAGGGGATCAACGACGCGGAGCGGCTGCCGCTGGCACTGCTCGTCAATCTGCTCGGCGGCCCTTCGGCCAACTCCATGCTGAACGTGCTGGTGCGGGAGAAAAACGGCCTTTCGTACAACATCGAAGCCTCTTACACGCCTTACAGCGACAGCGGCATCGTGGCCATCTATTTCAGCTGCGACCACGACAACACGGATCACTGCATCGAACTGATCGAGGGAGAGCTGGGACGGCTCCGCAACACGCCGCTCTCGGCCCGGCGGCTCTCGATGGCCAAGAAACAGTTCATCGCCCAGCTGGCGATCTCGATGGAGAGCAACGAAGGTTACATGCTCGGTGCGGGCAAGAGTTTCCTGGCGCACCGCGAGGTCGATACGATGGAGGAGGTTTATCGCAAAATACAGGCTCTCACGGCCGAAGACCTGACCGCCGTAGCTTCGTCGGTCTTCTCCTCACCATCGCGGCTCATCTATAAATAACGGTTTTCAACGACCCGACACACAATTATATATTATGGACGCACTCGAACGATATATTCACGATTTTTCGTCGCCGGAAGAGGAACTTCTGCACGAACTCGACCGCCAGACGCATCTGCAGGTCGTACAGCCGCGCATGCTCTCGGGGCATATCCAGGGTAAGCTGCTGGAGCTGCTCGTGCGGATGTTACGGCCCCGCAACATCCTGGAAATAGGCACTTTTACGGGGTATTCGGCCCTCTGCATGGCCGCCGGACTCGAGGAGGGCAGCGTGCTCGACACGGTGGAGGTGGACGACGAGCTGGAGGAGATCGCCGCCTCGTTCTTCTGCCGCAGCCCGCACGGGCATAAGATCCGACACCACGTCGGTTCGGCGCTCGACATCGCTCCGACACTCGGATGCACGTTCGATCTGGTGTTCATCGACGGCGACAAGCGCGAATACCCGGACTACTACCGGATGCTGATGGGCGGCGGAGGCGGCAAAGCGTTGGTGCACAGCGGATCGATATTGATCGCAGACAATATTCTCTGGTCGGGCAAGGTGGTGGAACCGGTGGCACACAACGACCGCCATACGCAGGCGTTGCTGCAATTCAACCGCATGGTACTTCAGGACGAGCGGGTGGAAAGCGTGATCGTCCCGATCCGCGACGGACTGAACCTGATCCGGGTAAAATAGGACAGCCGTCTGCCGATAAAGGCAGGGCAGGAAAGGAAAACCCGACAAACAAGCGAACGGCCGGCAGACAACGGAAAAAACCGGCTCGCAACGACGAAATTTGAAAAACGACCGATATGGAATTGAGTGAATTGCAAAAACGGGTGGACGCATGGATCCGCGAATACGGCGTCCGCTATTTCAGCGAACTGACCAACATGGCCATCCTGACCGAGGAGGTGGGGGAGCTGGCCCGCGTCATGGCCCGCAAATACGGCGATCAATCCTTCAAAGCGGGAGAAAAGGAGAACCTGGCGGACGAAATGGCCGACGTACTGTGGGTATTGGTCTGCCTGGCGAACCAGACGGGAGTAAACCTCACCGAAGCCCTCGAAGCCAACTTCGCCAAGAAAACGGCCCGCGACAAGGAGCGGCACCGCAACAATCCCAAGCTATGAACCGAAACCCCGAAAAGCGGGGATAATAACTTATCCGAGAAGGGGGTTCGGGAGAGGATGAGAATCACAAACGCGGACACAGGCTGTGAATAAGCGACCGTCGGACGATGGCTGGAACATTGAAAAACAAAATAATTGCCTGATAGGTATTCCGGGCGATTACGTTCCCGAATCGTTCCGGCAGGTTATGTACGACGGAAGTCATTATCGACAAAATACGGCCCTTCCGACAAACCATCTTCCGGCAAACCGCCCGATAAAAGCGGGATCGGATACGAAAAGCCCGTAATCCCCCGAACAAGGGGCGATACCGCGATAAAATACGGAACTGTTACCTGTAATCAAATACTTTAGAGTTATGAAATACGATTTCGATGAGATTATTCCGCGACGGGGTACCAACTCCGTCAAATGGGATCTGGCCACAGACGAACGGGTGCTGCCTATGTGGGTGGCCGACATGGATTTCCGCACGGCCCCGCCCGTACTCGACGCCCTGGAACGACGGCTCCGCCACGGCGTTTTCGGCTATACGAAGGTACCCGACGCCTATTTCGAAGCCGTGAAAGGGTGGTTCGGCAAACGATACGGATTCCGCATCGAAAACGAGTGGATCCTCCCGACCACGGGCGTCATTCCCGCCCTTTCGGTCATCCTGAAGGCCCTGACCGAACCGGGCGACAAGGTGATCCTCCAGACACCCGTTTACAACTGTTTCTTCGCCGTGCTGGAACGGACCGGCCGTCAGCCGCTCGCCAATCCGCTCATCAACGAGAACGGCGCCTACCGCATGGACTTCGAAGATCTGGAACGCAAGGCGGCGGACCCGCAGGCCAAACTGATCTTCCTGTGCAACCCCCACAACCCGGCGGGCCGGGCCTGGACCGCCGAAGAGCTGACACGCCTCGGGAAGATCTGCCTGCGGCACGGGGTAACGGTCATATCGGACGAAATCCACTGCGACCTGACGCTCGACGGCCATCGCCACATTCCGTTCGCCTCGCTGAACGAAGAGTTTCTGCGGCATTCGGTCACCTGCACCGCCCCGAGCAAGACCTTCAACATCGCCGGTCTGCAAGCAGCCAACATCATCGCCGCCGATCCCGAGATACGCCGGAAAATCGACCGGCAACTCGTCGATAACGAACTCCACGCACTGAACGCCTTTGCGGTCGAAGCCCTGATCGCAGCCTACAACGAAGGCGGCGAATGGCTGGACGAACTGAAAAAATACCTGTGGGAGAACTACGAATACCTGCGCGACTTCTTCACCCGACACCTGCCGGCTCTGCCGGTCACTCCGCTCGAGGCCACCTACCTGGTGTGGGTGGATTGTCGGACGTTGAAACGCCCCACGACGGAAATAGCCCGGCAGTTACTGGAGGAGGAGCACGTATGGATCAACGAAGGCGAAATGTACGCCGGAGAAGGATTCCTGCGCATCAACATCGCCTGCCCCCGCAAGACGCTCGCCGAAGGGTTGGAACGCATCCGGAAAGTACTGGGGTAGCATATACCGATCACCTGTCCGACCATAAACGAACGCAGAAGAGTCCCGTGAGGGACTCTTCTGCAAAAGGAGGCCATGATGCAATAGCAAGCACTGTCCTCGCAAATGAATAAAATACCGAAATACGACACTAAAAACCACAACGCCCCGATACCGCCCCCCGGCAAGGCGATTCCGAGCATACCGGGTTCAAAAAACTTCGTGTCCGCAGAAAGAATCAAAACCGGTAGCCCAGCGTCAGGGCATACGTCGTATTATGGTCGGAACCGGGTTTTGTCAGACGCGTCAGTCCATACTGTACTTCGGGACCGATGACGAAATGTCCGACGATGAAATCCGCACCGAAGCCCACCCCTGCATCCCAGCGACGAACGTCGAACCCGGTACCGTCGGGCAGAGAAGAGTGGAGCAGACAGGCGACATAAAATCCCCCGTGCAACGCCAGTCCCGTACGCGCCGAAAGACGGAATGCAACGAGAGCTTCAACGGGAAGATCGAGGTAGGAGAGCCGTGTGGCCTTATCCGAATCGTAGTTGAAAACATTATTCGAAGTCGTGGCTCCCTTCATCGAGAAAAAAAGCCCCGAGCGAAGCCCCCAATGTTCTGAAAAGAGGTATTCGACACCGGCTCCGGCACGGATGCCCATTTTGAGGTGCCGATCGCCGAAGGAAGAGGCCGTTGCACCGACGCGAAGGTCGGCATGAAGTTGTGCCGAAGCACTGAAGGCGATGAAAAGCAGGATGACCGCAATGATGATCTTTTTCATATTACCGATTGTATTAAAAATATTATTTTTGTATCGCAAAGTAAGATCATACGCCTTTTTCGGGCAATACTGATTTATCAGTAATGGAGGCATTGCAACGCGAATACGAAAAGCTGCTGAACGCCCAGCGGTTCGACCCCCGGGAACTGGATTACTCGGTGTTGGAACGCCACATATCCCAATTGACACTGCTGTCGCAGGTTTCGAACAGCGGCATTACGGTCTTCGACATGTACACCCGTCGCCACGCCTTCGCATCGTACAACTTCGCGGAATTGTTCCAATACGACCTGGAAAGTATCGCCACGGAAGATTCGGACTATTTCACCGGCCGTATCCACCCCGACGACCGGAAGGAATTGCACCGCAACGGCATTGCTTGTCTTCGCTACCTGATGGACCACAAGGAGTTGGCTCCCGACGTAAAGTTGATCGATGAATACCGGGTGGATGTCGGAGGACGTTACGTGCGGGTGATCGAACAATTTCAGGTATTGGAGTTCGACCGGTCGGGAAACATCTGGCTTTCGTTGAGCATATTGGACGTATCTCCCAATCAGGGAACGGAGGGCGGCGTACGCAGCCAACTGCTCAACTATCGGACGGGAGAAGTATTTCCGCTCCCGACACCCGAGGCATCCTCCCTTTCCGGCCGCGAACGGGAAATACTGCGCTTGATCAGCCGGGGAAAATTATCGAAAGAAATTGCGGACCAACTGAATATCAGTGTACACACGGTCAATACGCACCGACAGCATATCCTCGAAAAACTGAATGCGGATAATTCGATGGAAGCGGTTCGCTACGCTTCGGCCCGGGGTTTACTCGCCTGATACGGACAAAACGAAAGCGACGGGCGACCGCTATCGGCCGGGCTGCAGACCGGAAAACATCTCTTTGCGAGCCGCACCCCGGCAGCCTCCTGCCCGGAGAATCGGCTCGGATCGACGAAAAAGAGCCGCTATCTTTCTATTATTGTGCTTACAAAAAAAGCGTAACAACTCGATTTCTCGAACTGTTACGCTTTTTTCTACAAGAAAGTCCATTAAACCTTCCTGCCCCCATATTCGACTGCCGGAATCAGTGCGACCGACACGGACAACGACGGCAGCCAGGGAAATATAAAACCTATTACACCAATTTCAGCTCCTTCTTGATCCATTCGATCTTATCGTTCAGTTCGGCCCGTACCTTTTCGTAATCGGCAACGGACGGCAGGGCAGCCTTCACCCCGAAGTAGAACTTGATCTTGGGCTCCGTACCCGACGGACGGACACAGACACGGGTGCCGTCCTCGGTGTACCATTGAAGTACGTTGCTCTTATCCTGCTCCAGATGCGTCTTCTTTCCGGTACGGACATCAAACGACTCCAAAGTCTGAATGTCGTTGATCTTCACCACGGGCGAGCCGAGAATCTCTTTCGGAGGATTGGCACGGTAATCGACCATCATCCGCTGGATCAATTCGGCACCCTCCTTACCGGTACGTACGACCGACACGAGGCCTTCCTGGTAAAATCCGTACTTGACATAAAGCTGCTTGAGCCACTCGTACAGCGAGATACCCATCGTATCGCGCACCCAGGCTGCGGCCTCGGCCGCCAGCGAGCAGGCCGACACGCCGTCCTTGTCGCGGACGTAGTCCCCGGCCAGGTAGCCGAAGCTCTCCTCGCCGCCGCCGATGTACTGCATATCGGTACCTTCGTGCCCGCGAATGATCTTGGCGATGTATTTGAAACCGGTGAGACATTCGTAGCATTTCACCTTGAAATAGTCGGCTACGGCATCCACCATTTCGGTCGTAACGATCGTTTTGATCACGTACTGGTGCCCGTTCAGGCGTCCCAACTCGGCCCAGCGAGTCAGTTGATAAGTCATCAGCAGCACCAACGTCTGGTTGCCGTTCAACAGCACGTATTCGCCGTTCTCGTCGGGCATCGCTACGCCGATACGGTCCGAATCGGGATCGGTAGCCAGTACCAGATCCGCCTTCACCTTCTTCGCCAGGTCGATAGCCATCGACATCGTTTTACGCTCCTCCGGGTTGGGGGATTCCACCGTCGGGAAATTACCGTCGATCACCGCCTGCTCGGGAACCAGCTGCACGTTGGTGAAGCCGAAACGCTTGAGCGACTCGGGAACCAGACGCACGCCGGCACCGTGCATGGGCGAATAGACGATCTTCATGTCGTGGAAGCGTTTCACGCTCTCGGGCGAAAGCGACAATTCATATATTTTATTAAGGTATAACTCGTCGAAATCCTTGCCCAGAGCACGAATATTCTGCGGGTTCCGGCCGGTAAGCACCTGATCGACCTCGGTGATCTTCTCCACCTCGTCGATGATGTTCTTGTCGTGCGGTGCCGTAACCTGCGATCCGTCGCTCCAGTAGGCCTTGTATCCGTTGTATTCTTTGGGGTTGTGCGAAGCCGTGATGACCACGCCCGACTGACATTTCAGCTCCCGGATCGCAAAGCTCAACTCGGGCGTCGGACGCAGTGCGTCGAACAGGAACACGGTAAATCCGTTCGAGGCGAAGATGTCGGCCACGCGCTCGGCGAACATCCGCGAATTGTTGCGGCTGTCGTGTCCTACGACGACCCGGATTTCCTCGCCCGCGAAGTTGCGCTTCAGGTAGTTCGAAAGACCCTGCGTCGCAGCGCCTACCGTATAGATATTCATACGATTGGTCCCCACGCCCATAACCCCGCGAAGACCGCCCGTACCGAACTCGAGGTCCTTGTAAAAACTCTCTACAAGTTCTTTCATATCGTTATCCATCAGGTATTTAACCTGTTTTTTCGTTTCTGCATCGTAATTGCCGTCGAGCCATTTTTGCGCTTTCGCCAGCACTTGTTGTTCTAATCCGTTTTCCATAACTACATTGGTTTTATTTATAGCTTAAAGCCGTTATCCTTCAAAAATTTTATACGCAAATATACACAAATTATTTCCAATATTCACTATCAGCAAGTTAAAAAACAGGTGTCCGGAACGACCTTTTTTCCATAGTAAAAGTATCGACTTTTGCAAGCATTTTGCCGCTCCATTTTCACAAATTTATTTACAACTTTGTGCTACCAAAAAACGGATATACCCCTCCATCGATGTTAGCTCCCGCACAGACATATTGCGAAAAATGGCAAACCTGCTTGGACCAGATCAAGTCCCGAACGACCGAAGAGGAGTTCGTGAAGTGGTTCAAACCCATCGTGCCGCTCGAATTCGACGGCAAGACGCTGCGTCTGTGCGTACCCAACATGAGCTACGTCTATCAGATCGAGAAACACTACATTCCGTTCCTGCGGCCGATCATCTCCCAACTCTACGGACAGGAGATCCGTCTGCACTACGCCGTTCCCAAAAACGACGCACAGAGCGTGCCAGTGTCGAAAGAAGCCGACACGACGGCGATTTCGCAGTTCAGCACCCAGACCAATACGGCAAATATAAAAAATCCGTTCGTCATTCCGGGCCTCAAGAAGATCGTCATCGACCCGCAGCTCAACCCGAACTACACGTTCGCAACCTTCATCGAAGGGGAGTGCAACCGCCTGGCCCGTTCGGCGGGTATGGCCGTCGCGGTCGATCCGGGCCATACGCCTTTCAACCCGCTGTATATATACGGCAACTCCGGACTGGGCAAGACCCACATCGTGCAGTCGATCGGCCACGAAGTGCGGCAGCGCCATCCCGAACTGCAGGTGCTTTACGTTTCGATGAACAAGTTCCAGGCGCAATTCCAGACCGCCTACAAGAACGGCGAAATTCCGGATTTCATCCATTTCTACCAGATGATCGACGTATTGATTATCGACGACATCCAGGAGCTCACGGGAAAAACCGGCACCCAGAACGCCTTCTTCAACATATTCAACCACTTGCAACTGGCAGGCAAACAGTTGATCCTTACCTCGGATAAACCGCCCGTGGAGCTAAAGGACATCGAACAGCGACTGCTGACCCGCTTCAAGTGGGGACTTTCGACCCAGCTCAACACGCCCGACTACGACACCAAAGTCAAGATCATCAGAATCAAGGCTCAGAAACTCGGCCTCCAGCTTACGGACGAAATCGTCCGCTACCTGGCGGACAATATCTCCGCCAACGTCCGGGAAATCGAGGGCGCTCTGTCGGCCCTGGTAGCCAATACCGTTTATATGGGCAAGAAAGTTTCCCTGTCGCTCGTCAAGGAGATTCTGAAGGTCTATGTCCGGGTATGCCAGAAAGAGATCACGATCGAGCACATCATCGAAGTCGTCTGCGACTTCCTGCATATCGACATCCAGCGCCTCAATTCGCCCGAACGAACCCGCGAAGTGGCTCAGGCGCGTCAGATCGCCATGTACTTGGCCAAGCAGCACACCAAATCCCCGCTGATCGCCATCGGTTCGGCCATCGGAGGACGCAACCATGCCACGGTGTTGCACTCCTGCAAGGCGGTATCGAACCAGATCGAAACAGACAAGGCTTTTCAGCGACAGATGGAAGAGCTCGAAAAACTGGTCCTGGCATAACCCGCCGGGACTTTTTTCACCCCCTCCCGAATCACAAATTTGCGAAAAACTTACCGACGGCTCGATATTTCGGATGACATCCAAGTCCGTAAGCACCGTTGCCTTCCGCTTGTTATCACTCCGGCAAAACCATCCCCGACACCGGCACGCATACACTTCTCCAATCCGGTTGCACCCGGACATTGAACCATACCGGAGGCAGTCGATTCGCCGACCATATCCTCCGCCTCCGAAAACCCCGGATTCTTCAGGCCGTCGGCAACGAACGGCCCTGTTTCCCCAAAATACGACCCACCCCGACACGCAGCCGCAAATTTCCCCTTCACACCACAGAATTACATCCGCAAACAGCCATAAATCCGGCCGGAAATGGCGATAATTGCATTTTATTTCGTAATTTTGAAAAATAAATCCCGTTGTGTAAAACACCCGGAGCGAAACGGCGATTCCGACTTTCAGGAACCGTGTCGGAAGATCCGTCAGTCGCCGGGCAGCGACGACAGAACAACAAAGTTCGGCAGGCGGGAAAATCCAGAGTTTACGTACAGGACACCGGATACGAAATACGAAAAAAATAAAAACAATTCAACCATATGGCAGAGAAAACACAAGCAAATCCCGACAAGTTAAAGGTACTTAACGCGGTGATGGAGAAGATCGAGAAGGATTTCGGCAAAGGCTCGATTATGCGCATGTCGAGCGCAGAGGTCGCCGACGTGCAGGTGATCCCCACGGGTTCGATCACCCTGGACATGGCGCTCGGCGTAGGCGGTTACCCCAAAGGCCGCGTCATCGAGATTTACGGCCCCGAATCCTCGGGCAAGACGACCCTGGCGATCCACGCCATTGCCGAAGCCCAGAAGGCCGGCGGTATCGCCGCTTTCATCGACGCGGAACACGCTTTCGACAGCTCCTACGCCCAGCAACTCGGCGTGGATGTCGATAACCTGCTGATTTCGCAGCCGGACAACGGCGAACAGGCGCTCGAAATCGCCGACTCGCTGATCCGCTCGAGCGCCATCGACATCATCGTCATCGACTCGGTGGCGGCCCTCACGCCCAAGGCCGAGATCGAGGGCGAGATGGGCGACTCGAAGATGGGTCTTCAGGCGCGACTCATGTCGCAGGCGCTGCGCAAACTCACGTCGAGCATCTCGAAGACCAAGACCGTCTGCATCTTCATCAACCAGCTGCGCGACAAGATCGGCGTGGTCTACGGCAACCCCGAGACCACCACGGGAGGCAATGCGCTGAAATTCTACGCTTCGGTGCGTATCGACATCCGCCGCATGTCGGTCATCAAGGACGGCGAGGACCAGCTGGGAACCCGCACGAAGGTCAAGGTCGTGAAGAACAAGGTGGCCCCTCCGTTCAAACGCGCGGAGTTCGACATCATGTTCGGCGAGGGCATTTCGAAGATCGGCGAGATCGTCGACCTGGGCGTCGATTACGGCGTGGTCAAGAAGGCCGGATCGTGGTTCTCCTACGGCGACCGTAAGATCGGACAGGGACGCGACGCCGTCAAGGAGCTGCTGAAAAACGACGAGGAGCTGCGCAACGAGATCGAGGCCAAGGTCCGCGAAGCCATGAAGACCACCAAAAAGGAGTAGTCTATGGGATATACTGCCGAGGATGAGAACCTTATAAAGGAGAAATGGGACGACCTGCTCCTCTCGTGCACCAAGATCTGCAAGAACGACGAGGACTGGAACTTCATCAAACGTGCATTTTTCCTGGCCAAGGAGGCACACGAGGGGGTAAGGCGCCGCTCCGGCGAGCCGTACCTCCTGCATCCTATTGCAGTAGCCAAGATCGTCATCGAGGAGATCGGGCTGGGCGTGAAATCGGTCGTCGCGGCCCTGCTGCACGACGTCGTGGAGGACACGGAATACTCCGTGGAGGACATGGAACGCATTTTCGGCCCGAAAATCGCCTCGATGGTCGACGGAC
>ENA-OZAI01001112-OZAI01001112.1-human-gut-metagenome-genome-assembly--contig:-NODE-1112-length-10619-cov-5.407800_pt1 | contig 10619 bp, 8 predicted proteins | sample MGYA00243299_ERZ653495 | MGnify/ENA primary metagenome ERZ653495 (study PRJEB26926, sample SAMN06164907) | human gut metagenome | biome: ENVO:00009003; feature: ENVO:2100002; material: ENVO:00002003... | reverse complement strand
CCTAATGCATTTACTACTTCCATTCTTTATTATTTAAGTGTGTTAATATCAATTACTTTCGGAGTCTGAGCTTCATGCTTATGTTCAGCACCTTCGTATACATAAAGGTTGCCCAGCAACTTAGCTCCCAGACGATTTTTCGGAAGCATACCTTTTACTACTCTCTTCATCAATTTTTCAGCGCCGTTCGGTTTAGCCATCAAGCGAGCCGGAGTAATTTCGCGCTGACCGCCCGGATAACCGGTGTAGCTCAAGTAGATTTTATCATTCCACTTGTTTCCTGTAAATTTCACTTTGTCTGCATTGATGATAATAACGTTATCACCGCAGTCTACATGAGGGGTGAAGTTTGGTTTATACTTACCTCTCAACAACTTTGCAACTTTTGCACCGAGGCGACCTACCACCTGATCGGTAGCATCCACTACGACCCATTCTTTAGTCGCAGTTTCTTTGTTTGCAGAAATGGTCTTGTAACTTAAAGTATCCACTCTTAAATCTTTTTTAAAATGTTAACTACTAAAAAACAAATTCCTACGACTTACTCTTCCCGGACAAAGAAGATATAAAGCCTTCAGAATTAAACTTTTATCACTATTTGATAATAATCGGCTTGCAAAATTACTGCTTTTATCTGAACTGACAAAGATTTTAAGTATTTTTTTCTACACACAAGCCTCTGACTTAAGGGTAATTAGCGAATGATATTTTCAGGATAAGCAGAAGGCATCTCTACCCTTTTCCATATTTCATGACACCAAGAGTCTATTTTATTTCCATTACGGTCAGTTTTCAGATAATACTTCACAAGCATCAGGTTACCATTTTCCTCTAATTCAAACTGCATTACATTTTTTTCTCCATTCAGCTGTGGCAAATGCAGATTCTTCTCTACATATTCTGTATATGAATTCTCGGACTCCTGCTTATATGTACCATAGCCGATAATGATAGCGCCGGTCTGCATCATTACCAAATTAATAAAGCGACCATCATCTGAAAGAATCTTAAGAGAGTTACCTGTCTTCAACTCACCTACAACATTAGGAGAACTAGAGCGGTAAAAACACATTTGCCATACACCATTCAATGTAGAAGGAATTTTTTCCTGAACATCCTGAGCCAACAAATTTGTAACGCCCAAAAAGAGGGATACTACCCAAAGGAATAAAGAACGTGTTTTCATAACAAATAAATTTAAGAGGTTAAACGAGAAATGAGTTGATATACAAATATATAAAATATATCGCATTAAAAGTTATAATTCCACGTTTTTATTTCACTATTCCTTACTACTTTACCTCATCCTAGAGAAATAGGTTTTCACATGACAAGAAAAAAACAAGAGACAGAATTCTGTATTCAGAAATCCGCCTCTTGTTGTATTATGAATAAAAGCTTTTTTAGAATTCAGCATTACGCGGAGTACGCGGGAAAGGAATTACATCACGGATATTTGCCATACCTGTAACGAACAGCAGCAAACGTTCGAATCCCAATCCAAAGCCAGAGTGAGGACATGAACCGTACTTACGTGTATCAAGATACCACCACATATCTTTCATCGGAATATTCAGTTCCTGAATACGAGTCAACAGTTTGTCATAATCAGCCTCACGTTCAGATCCACCGATAATCTCACCAATTTTCGGAAAGAGCACATCCATTGCACGAACAGTCTTACCATCTTCATTCTGTTTCATATAGAATGCCTTGATTTCCTTCGGATAATCTGTCAAGATAACAGGACGTTTGAAGTGTTCTTCCACCAGATAACGTTCATGTTCAGAAGCCAAGTCTACACCCCAATATACAGGGAATTCAAACTTGTGACCTTTAGCAACAGCATCTTCCAGGATCTTGATACCTTCTGTATAAGGCAAACGTACAAATTCTTCCTTCAACACACCCTGCAGACGTTCGATCAATCCCTTATCGAACATATCATTCAGGAATTTCACATCATCGTAGCAGTTATCAAGCGCCCACTGAACACAATACTTAATGAACTCTTCAGCCAAGTCCATATTGTCATTGATATCATTGAAAGCAACTTCCGGCTCAATCATCCAGAACTCAGCCAAGTGACGTGGAGTGTTTGAATTTTCAGCACGGAATGTCGGACCAAATGTATAAATAGCGCCCAATGCAGTAGCAGCCAATTCACCTTCCAGCTGACCAGAAACAGTCAAGCTAGCCTGTTTGCCGAAAAAGTCATTATCATAAATGATAGATCCATTTTCATCCTTTTTCAGATCGTACAGATTCATTGTTGTTACCTGGAACATCTGACCGGCACCTTCACAATCGGAAGCTGTAATAAGAGGTGTATGGAAATAGAAGAATCCACGTTCATGGAAGAACTTATGAATAGCTATAGCCATATTATGACGAATACGGAACACAGCTCCAAAAGTATTAGTACGTGGACGCAAATGAGCAATCTCACGCAAAAATTCCATAGAGTGTCCTTTCTTCTGAAGAGGATAAGTATTGTCACAAGTACCCAACACTTCTATTTCACGAGCCTGAATTTCTGCAGCTTGTCCTGATCCTACCGATTCTACCAGTTCGCCATTTACGCTGATACATGCACCAGTAGTAATTTGTTTCAGTAACTCTTCATCAAAGTTTGCCAAATCGACAACGACCTGTACATTATTTATAGTAGAACCGTCATTCAAGGCAATGAAGTTTACCTGTTTGCTACCACGGCGAGTACGAACCCACCCTTTCACATTGACCATTGTCCCGAAATCACGGCATTTCAAAAGGTCAACAATTTTTGTTCTACGAATTGTTTCCATGTTATTATTTCATTAACTAATTATTCAAAAGATCCCATACGGAGCATGTTTACTTCCTGCTCAGTCAGGTAACGCCAGTCACCGCGACGCAAGCCCTTCTTAGTCAGTCCTGCAAAATATACACGGTCCAGCTTAATTACACGATAGCCCAAAGCTTCGAAAATACGACGTACGATACGATTCTTTCCTGAGTGTATTTCGATACCAACCTGCGACTTATCTGTTTCTGAAGCATAGCTAACTGCGTCAGCATGAATTTCACCGTCATCCAGAGTAATACCAGATACGATCTGATCCAAATCAGCCTTAGTCACATTCTTATCACAATAAACGTGATAGATTTTCTTCTTCAGATATTTTGGATGAGTCAGTTTCGAAGCCAAATCACCGTCATTAGTCAGCAGCAATACACCAGTTGTATTACGGTCCAGACGTCCTACCGGATAAATACGTTCCTTACAAGCACCTTTTACAAAATCCATAACAGTCTTACGCTCCTGAGGGTCATCAGAAGTAGTAACACAGTCCTTCGGCTTGTTCAACAAAACGTATACTTTACGTTCGATATTAACCGGCTGATCGTGGAACTTAATTTCGTCTGTACGTTTTACCTTTGTACCAAGTTCAGTAACCACTACTCCATTTACCGAAACAACTCCGGCAGTAATAAATTCATCAGCCTCACGACGAGAACAGATTCCAGCATTTGCCAAGAATTTATTCAAACGAATTGGTTCATCCGGATCAGTCAATACATCCTTGTATTCTATTTGCTTCTTCATGCTATACTTAGCATTCGGATTATAGTCGGCTGTACGAGGACGATATCCTCCACCCTGCTGGCGATTGTATCCTCCTTGCTGTCCGCCACCGTTATTGAAACGAGGACGCTGCGGACGATATCCACCTTCACCCTGCTGTGCATTATTGAAACGAGGGCGATATGAACGTTGCTCTCCACCTTCTCCATTATTGTTGTTATTATAACGAGAATTATACGGACGATGCGGACGAGCATTATTATTAAAGTTCGGATTGTATGAAGAACGTTCACCGTTATTATTATCGTACGACGGACGATTGCCATATGAGCGTTGCTGGCGATAACCACCTTCACCCTGCTGACCACCGTTAAAGCGCGGACGATACGGACGCTGTTCTCCACCGTCACCATTATTATTGTAACGAGAGTTGTAAGAACGCTGAGGACGCTCACCTCCTTCATTATTCGAAGCGAAGCGCGGACGACGTCCATAATTATTACCTCCCTCGTTGCGGTTGTATCTGTTATAACCTTCTCTGTTGTAAGACTTGTAACCATCGCGGCCAGACTGAGTGTTTTCACCATCTTGTCTGTTTTCTCTTTCTGCCATAATTGTTGTTTTCTGTTTATAAATTAATAAATGCACCCTTCTCGGGCTAGACTTTTTTATATTACATTCCTGTATAATTGTGCGGAGTTATCGCACGCAATTCCTTCTTAATATCTTCACTGACATTCAGTGTTTCAATAAAGTCTTTAATAGAAGCTTCGTTGATAGCCTGATTTGTACGAGTCAGCGCTTTCAATGCTTCATAAGGATGTGGATATGCCTCACGGCGGAGAATAGTCTGAATAGCTTCTGCCACCACACTCCAACAGTTATCCAAGTCCTCATAAATCTTATGCTCGTTCAACAGCAATTTACCGAGTCCTTTCAATGAGCTCTGGATAGCAATCACTGTATGTCCGAACGGAACACCGATGTTACGCAAAACCGTAGAGTCTGTCAAGTCACGCTGCAAACGTGATACAGGGAGTTTAGACGACAAATGTTCCAATACGGCATTTGCCATACCCAAGTTACCCTCTGCATTTTCAAAATCGATAGGATTTACCTTATGAGGCATCGCACTTGAACCAACTTCTCCCGCTTTGATTTTCTGTTTAAAGTATTCCATAGAAATATACTGCCAGAAATCACGATTCATATCAATCATAATCGTATTGATACGTTTCATAGCATCAAATATGGCGCCAAGATTATCGTAATTAGAAATCTGAGTAGTATATTCTTCACGCTCCAGACCGAGCTTTTCTGCAACGAACTTATTTCCGAAGGCTTTCCAGTCAAACTCCGGATATGCTACATGATGAGCATTATAATTACCAGTTGCACCACCAAACTTAGCAGTAATAGGACATGCTTTCAGAACAGCCAACTGACGGTTCAAACGGTAAGCAAATACCATAATTTCTTTACCCAGACGAGTTGGAGATGCCGGTTGACCGTGTGTTTTAGCCAACATCGGAATATCTTTCCATTCTTCCGCATACGCTGTCAGCTGATCAATCAGCTTCTGAATCTGCGGATAATAAACATCATTCAATGCATCTTTGATAGACAAAGGCACAGATGTATTATTAATATCCTGAGAAGTCAGACCGAAATGAATAAATTCCTTATAAGATTCCAGACCTCCCAATTTATCAAACTGTTCCTTGATGAAATACTCAACAGCCTTTACATCATGGTTTGTAACACTTTCAATCTCTTTAATGCGCTGAGCGTCTGCTTCTGAGAAGTTACGATAAATATCACGCAATGATTCGAAACGTGCTGAATCGAAACTTTTCAGCTGCGGCAACGGCAATTCACACAAAGTTATAAAATATTCGATTTCAACCTGCACACGATATTTTATCAGTGCAAACTCTGAAAAATAAGCAGCCAAAGCACCGGCTTTGCTTCTGTATCGACCGTCAATAGGTGATATAGCTGTGAGTAAATCAAGCTCCATCATGTTTCACAAATACTTTTTGAGTCTATATAATGATCATTATTGAGAGTGCAAAGGTAATGTTTTTTCCCGAGTTGAAGGGAGTAACATTGAAAACTTTAGTATTTATTTTACAATTATTTCCGTTTTAAGAGTCCGCATCCACACAAAAGTAACCGAAGTATGTTATATCTTGCTAATTATCGGAACAATGAAAGGCAAAATCATGTAATTTTGCACCCGCAAATAAAATAAACAACAAACATTATGGAATTACCTAAAGACCCGATGATGCTATTTAGCTTCATCAACATGAAACTTCGGGATTTCTATCCTTCTCTGGATGCGCTTTGCCAAGACATGCAGGTCAGCAAAGAAGAAATCGTAAACAAGCTAAAAGCTGTAGGATTTGAATACAATCCTGAACAAAACAAATTCTGGTGATCATTCATTTTGAACAATCACCAGAATTTTTGTTTTTATTCGTTCAAGCAATACCACATGCTTTAACTGTCATGATATATCTTCATTAGTCCGAGAGCTAATCTCCCTTTACAAAAGAAACTACCTAAGCCACGCAAGGCAACACCCAAATAGACTTTTATAAACTTCCGATTGGCAACACATCAACGATGTAACCAAAGTTCCGGATTTAATTTTTCAGTTTCTTTGCGAAGCTGGAAATGAAGAACCGTATTGCCGTCTTTATCGGTATTTACCTGACCAATAATATCGCGTGCCTTCAATACACTGCCTTTTTTCACCAGTACCGACGACAAGTTACAATATACCGAGATATAGCTACCATGACGGACGAGCACATTCGACAATCCGTTATATTGAAATACAGCCGAAACTTCTCCATCGAATATAGCACGAGCCTGTGCGCCATCTTTGCCTTTTATATCAATACCTTTATTGTCCAGACGTACGTTTCGCAGGCCTTTGACCTGATACTGTCCAAAATGCCCTACTATCACATAAGGTCCGGTAATAGGAATCGGAAGCCGACCTTTATTTTGCATAAAGACACCCGACAAGCGACGATCTTCTGAATCCACTTTATACTCTCCCATTTTCGACGGAGTAGTTTTAGACTTAGCACCTTCTTTACTTTCTCCGGTAGCCACAGCCTCTTCCTTGACCGTTCCAGCTTTCTTCTCAGCCTTACGTCGTGCTTCTTCTTCAGCTCTTTTACGCGCGTTTTCTATTTCTATTTCAATCAGGCGATCAATCTGTGCATTCAACCGATCTGCAGAACGACGCTTCTTCGAAATTTCAGACTGAATGCTCCGCTGTTTCTTTTGCAGAGAAGTAAGCAACGTTTTACGTTCCTTTTCCTGTTCTTCCAGCTTCAATCTTTCAGCTTCTCCCTGTTTCAGCATCTCTTCCTTAGCCTTTCTGCTAGCCAACAGCGTTTGTTGTTTTTCTGAAACCTGTTTCTGCTTCCTTTCCACTTGTAGTCCTTGCAAACGCTGATAATCAGCATATTCACGGACATACCTTAACCGACGATACATCTGGCTTAAATTATCAGCAGAAAAAATAAACATCAGCTTCTCTTGTATCGACTTATTCTGATACATATACTTCACTGACTGTTCGTACTTTTTCTTCTTATCAGCCAGCTCTCGCTGCAAAGCTTTCAGTTCCACCTGTAAACGGCTGACTTCTGTCTGTATAATCCTTACATCCTGCTCGATTGTTTCAATATATTTCTTGCGTTCATTAATCTGCCCCGACAATAAAGCTAAATTATCCAACTGACTTTTTACATCCTTCTTAGTCGACTGCAATAGGGTTTCCGATGCAGAAATCTGTTTCTGCAACTCCGCATGCTGTTTTTCCAATTCTCGGATCTTACGCGTGCTTTGTGTAAATCCTTGTACACAGAGCAGGCAGACCATCAACAACACAAGTAATCGTTTCATTGCTTAAACAAAGTCTTTAGCAGTTCCTGCAATTCAATTTGTTGATAACGGGATGAAAGTTCAGTCTTTCCTTCCCAGTCTCCACCGACCGACAGGCGTGAAAATTTCATATCAAGTGAAAGAGTTTTTCCTGTTCCTTCTACAGCAAGCAACATATGACTAGGAAACAAACGATTGTCCAACGTTGTAAAATCATCATATTTCCAATTCAATGCATAAGGCGTATTCGACACTCCTATGCGACTCTCCTCCAGTAATCCGCGATCGGCAGAAGTACGGAAACGATAAGACAGTCCTTTGGAAGGTTTCGCTTCCAGCAGGGCATAGCCATTTTCCAACGAAATACGGAAAGATTTCGCGTCAGAAACATCCAGTTGCACTTTTCCCGGTAAAAATAACTCATTCAAGAACAGCGATTGCAGAATATTAAAACTCAAGTCCGTATTCGCCAGGCGACTAAGTTCTTCGAACGAAACGTTAACATACCGTTTATTCAACCGGTCGACAGCCAGCAATCCACCAGGAGTAATTTCCAGACGTGCAACTTCAATACCCAATAACGGAGCTACAAGCAATTGTATAGACTCTCCGCGTTTCAGACGAAGCGTAGCACTTACCTTTGCATCTTTCTGCCCCTCCATATTCAAAGTCAGTGCAACCTTTCCACTAACAGTCTTCCACGAAGGCGAAAGTTCGATCACTTTTTCCATATATGCCTCACCGGTCAGTCCTCCAATCATGGGAGTCTTTTCCAGCTTTCGGGTAGACGAACACGAAGCTACCAGCACAAGGGCAACCAGTACATATAAATATCTTACAACCAATTTTATCATTCTGCAATATATTTCTTTTGAGCTATTTTTTGCTTCAAACGTTTCTTTTCCTTTTCCGTTGGAGGAGTAGACCCATCTTCAGGAGTTTCATCCATTGCGTCTGCTTTTTTCCAATACTCCAACGCTTTGCCTTTCTCTCCCGACATATAATAAATATCACCGGCATGCTCTACTATCGTACGGCTTTTATCTCCTTTATTACGTAAAGCTTGTTCAATATAAATACGCGCTTCGGTATATCTTCCTTTTTCGAACAGAATCCACGCATAAGTATCAAGATAAGTTTCATTATTCGGTTCAGCCTTTACCGTGCGATAACTCATTTCTTCTGCTTTATCCAAATTCTTACGTTCAACAGAAAGGAAATAAGCATAATTGTTCAGTGTCGCAATATTATCCGGATTGTACACCAAAGAAGAATCATAGGCTGCATAAGCTTCCGCATGCATTTCCTTGGAATGATACAAATCACCCAATATGGCGTAGAAGTCGGACGCAATACCTTTATCGCTCTTTTCGTTTATCTGTTTCACCCCTCGTGTAAAGACATCCAGAGCCTCATCATCCTCCCCTTTCTGATGATGGGCGATACCCAAATAATAATAGAACTCAAGCGACTCCGGATTATACTCCAATGCAGGCTTTGCTATCTGTATCACTTCATCCAGATTATTATCACGTATAGCATAACTCAGCAACTGAAGACGTGCAGGTTTATTTTCCGGATCAAGTTTTAATATTTGGTGCAATACCGGAACGGCCTCTTTCTCCATCTTTTTTGTCAGCAAATACTGTGCACACAACATTGCCAGATCGGCATTTTGCTGCGGCCGCTTCAGTATATTCTGAAACAAAGAAACAATCTGCGTACTGTCCTTCGTTCCTTGTTCCGACTGAAGAATCAGCTGACGCATAATTTCCATTTTCGTATCCGACAGCACATTATCATTCAACAGAATTGTATCAAGCTGCATCCGATACAAACTATCCTGTCCGGTCTTCTGATAATAAGAAGCCATCGATACCAAAGCAGGAGCATAACCTGGTTCTTCTTTCAATATACGTTGATAAATACCCAAAGCTTCCTGAGGCTTGTCATTATTCAAATACACATCCCCCAAAATAGTCTGATAGCGCATATCATAAGGATATTCTTTCGACAAGCTTTCTATTTCCGTAAATGCTTTTTCCTGATCACCCAACAGCAGATACATACGGAATTTTTCCATACTGATTTGTTCTGACTTTCCATCCAGTTCCTCCAAACGATTCAGTGTATTAATGACCTGCTGATAGCTTTTGGTCTGATTATACAAGTCAATCAAAGACATCAGCGGTTCCAGGCGAGAAGGAAACTGGTCTGCCATATTTTCATAAACTGTTATCGCTCTAGGTACGTTACGCTTCCGTTCGTAATAAGAAGCTAGCGTCTGCTTATACCAAAAATTGGACTCATCCGAACTGACAGCCTGCTTCAAAGCCTGTTCACCTTTTTCTTCTTGCCCCAAATACATATAAAATTGGGCTATTTCATACAAAGCAGCCCCCGAAGTCGGATAAATATCAAGGCAGTGCTGATAAAGTTCATAAGCCGCATCGTATTCTCCTTTTTGCTTCATGCGTACAGCTTCCAGAAAATAATAATCAAATTTTCTGCGCTGTTCAGGAGTAAGCGGATCTTTTACAAATTCGGCCTGCTGGCTTTTTGTTTTCGCCTGCTTGCCCGAAGTACCACAAGCGGCTAATCCCACCGCCATACAGAGTGATATGATATATATAATTTTTCGCATATCAATGACTATTAAAAATAAAGGAATCGCACATCATTCTATTTGACTCCTGTATGCCCAAATCCTCCAGCGCCACGTTCTGTATCTTCCAGCACTTCCACTTCCTGCCATTCAGCCTGTTCATAGCGGGCAATTACCATCTGTGCAATGCGCTCCCCGTCTTCTATTATAAAGTCTTCAGCAGAAAGATTGATCACGATTACACCTATTTCTCCACGATAATCAGCATCAATCGTACCCGGAGTATTCAGTAAAGTAATACCTTTTTTCAAGGCAAGTCCGCTCCTCGGACGTATTTGTGCTTCAAAACCTTCAGGAAGAGCGATATACAGTCCAGTAGGGACAAGACAACGTTGCAAAGGTTTCAATACAATAGGATTATCCAAATTGGCACGCAAATCCATTCCGGCCGAACTACTTGTTGCATACTGAGGTAACGAATGCTTTGATTTATTTCTGTCTCTTATACACATCTCCGAGCCCACGAGACTACGCTGC
>ENA-OZAI01001079-OZAI01001079.1-human-gut-metagenome-genome-assembly--contig:-NODE-1079-length-10800-cov-4.585295_pt1 | contig 10800 bp, 13 predicted proteins | sample MGYA00243299_ERZ653495 | MGnify/ENA primary metagenome ERZ653495 (study PRJEB26926, sample SAMN06164907) | human gut metagenome | biome: ENVO:00009003; feature: ENVO:2100002; material: ENVO:00002003... | reverse complement strand
TCCCCATGCAGCACCGCGATGTTCGCCAGCACGCTGGCGTTCGTCCATTCCATAGCCAACAGGATCGCGCTGCGCTGGAACTCGCCCGCCAGCGCGCAGAATGCGTCGCCGTTATGGTCTTTCACCGTGCTCCACATATCCTTGTGCACGTCCTTGATGGCCTTCATCCGGCTCTCCACGTTCTCGATGTTTTCCTTCAGCTGTGCCCACGCTTCCCGGTCACTGGCAAATCCGCGTCCGCATTCTTCCATAATGCCGCTCAGCAGCTCCGCAGAGGTCGCCTGCATGTTGCCCATCAACTTCTGCTGTGCGCTCAGGTTATCCATGCCGCACCTCCGCGATCTCCCAGTCCTCCGCCAGCATGTCCGTCTGGCTTGCCAGCCACGGCACGCAGCTGCGCGGTGCATCCGGATTGTTGCTGCACAGGCCAGTGGTGTCGATGTAGATGTACGGGCTGGTCATCTTGCTGTGCTCATCCGGCACCTGCAGCTTGATGAAAATGCCCTTGCCGTTCCAGCCTCTGCGCCGAACCGGCCAGCCGCAGCGCAGCTTGCTCAGCGCCCAGCCGAAGTCGTGCGTTTTCACTTCCACCGCCTCGCACTTCGCAGCGCACTCCTCGTCTGTCTTCTTCTGCAAGGCGTAGCCCTCCAGCTCCCACAGCCGGTTTTCGATGTGCTGCAAGCACAGCTTCTTTCCCAGCTCCACGTCGTAGTTGGCCGGGTCTACGCACGCGCTGCTCTCCGTCAGGATGAAGCCGTTGCGCAGCCGCACCGTCACCACCGTGCACTTGCCGAACTCCGTGCGTACCTGCACGTCCGCGCTGTTCAGCAGCAGGTCGATCTCCGCCTGTGTCACCTTGATGTCGCTCATGTTCATTTCCTCCTGTCATTTTGTTTGTATATCGTCCGCCCCCACTGGCAGCGTGGGCAGAGGTATCCGTCCTTTGGTATCGTTTGGCCTTTGGCGATGTTCCATCTTAGCCCGCAGCCACGGCAGGTCTCATACCGCACCCCCGGCACTTCCCGCAGCTGCTCTTCTCTCACTCTGCGTTCCATGCCTTCGGGTTATTGATGCCGTTTCGCACCAGTTTTGTGTTCAGCTCCCGCATCTGCTCCGCAGAGATGGCGCACATCTTTCGCGCCATTTTTGCCGCGCCGTATGCCTCGTACATCAGCTCCTTATTCTTCGATGCCACTGCGTAGTTCGCCTGCTTCTGCAGGTCTTCCCAAATCTCTTTAATCATGCAATCTCCTGTTTCTTTTTTCATGGCTATGTCCCCACAAGCCGACCCTGTTTCCATAGTTCAAACGCAGTCAGTCTATTTCCTTTGTTGTTGAAAATCTTCCTCATCCCGCAGCTGCACTGTGCGCCATCGTCTCCGAACACGCTTTGAATGACCTCCATCCGCTCCCCGCAGCGCGGGCATATAATGTCCTTCAGCTTGATCTGGAAGCTGCCCATCACGCAGTAGCACTCCTCGTTCTCCACATGCACGCATCTGCCGCATCTGTCAAACACGCAGTTGTCGCACGGAAAGTCGCTTCGCTGCTCCATCAGGTCAAATAGCGTCAGCTGTTCCATCTGCTCACTCCTCATACGGGCTTCTCAGGCTCCAGTCCCATGTCCGCCCGCCTTCCCACTCTGTCCGAAAGTGGTTGTGCTCTCCGTCGCCGGTGAAGAAAAGGTATTCCCTCGGCAGCACTCTTCCTACCTCCGTCTCTCCGTCCTTCTCGTCCAGCCATCGCTCAATTACATCCAGCGCCAGCTCCTCCAGCTCCGGCAGCAGCGGATGATCTGCTGCATATCCATGGAACTGGCGCGGCTTTGCCACTACGCGAATCACGCCCTCCGGCGTTGCGTCCTGCGCATCGTCCGCCCGGTTCAGGATGCACCATACCACCGCCGCCCGCTCCGTCGTTCCGCACACCATGGCCTCGCCGTATACGGTCTTGGCGATGTACGCCGCTGCCTCTGTCCACACGCTCATGTCTCGCTCAGGCTCTTCCTGTCGGATGACCGGCTCCGGCATGCGCGTCACATAGGTCTGCGCCAGCTTCTCGGTCACCGCCTCATCCTGCTCAATCGGCTGCGCCGTTGTGCTCATCATCAGCAGGTTGGCTACCACCGCCGCCAGCATCAGCAGCGCCGCTGCTGCCGCAAGTGTTCTCTTTCTCATTCCATCCACCCCGCCAGCCATGCGAACAGCGCCGCTGCGCACATGGATGCAGCCATCATCAGGAAGCCCGCGCCCAGCGCGATGGTGTCGCGTTCTACACCTCCGCCGATGCCCAGCACCAGCAGAAAACTCACCCATGCCAGCGTGCCCCATGCGCCCTTCAGCGTCCGGCGCTTGCGTCTCCTCACCGCGATGTATCTCATTTCCATATCTGTCCCTCCGTCAGAACGGCAGCTCGCCGTCATCTTCCGTTACCTCTTCGTATGGGTTTCCGCCCTGCGAATAGATGTCTGCTACCTGCTCCAGCTTCTTCGTGTCTCCGAAGTACAGGTTGGTGGCGTTCAGCTCCGTCTCCTTGCGCGTCTGATCGTGCTTGTCCTTCCATGTGCGCGTCTGCAGGCGGCCAGTCGCCACCACCATCCGCCCCTTGCCGAAGAACTTGCACAGGAACTCCGCCGTGCCCCGCCATGCCACGCAGTCGATGAAGTCCGTGGCTCGCTTGCCGTCTTCTCCCGGCTTGCCGTCCCGCTCCACCGCCAGCGTGAAGCTGCACACCGGTATGCCGGTGCTTGTCCGCCGCAGCTCCGGGTCAGCGGTCAGCCGCCCCATGATAGCTGTATCATTCAGCATCGCTTTCAACCTTTCTCTCGATGGATTTCATCAGCTTCAGAAAATCAGCTGCCTGCGGATATTCGCCCGTGTCGTCGCGGACAACCTCCGCCAGAAAGCTCCGAAGCTCTCGCCAGCAGGCGGTATAATAAATCTCGTTTCGATCACTCTGCATCTGTTTATCCCCACTCTTCCACGATGTGCTCCGCCGCTTCCTTCGCCAGCCCGATAAAATCTTCTTCTGTCGTTCCCATCAGAACGGCGTTTCCTACGATGACATCGTTATAGATGGCCGCCATATCCGTGGCCGTCTGGTTCACCGGCAGCCCCAGCAGCTTGCCCTCCTCGTTGATGATGAGCGTCAGCCCCACATCTTTTTCCTTGCTCCACTCCGAACTCAGCACAACCGGCACCGTTTCAATGTGCCCCTCCACGATCTCCTGCAGGTCTTCAGGTCTAAGCTGTCGCCGGGATAGCAGTGCAGCAGCACCGTCTCCTCGTTCGGGCTGATGATAATTGCGTATCTCTCCATGTTCTTTTCCTCCTTCACCAGTTCACGCACAGTTCCTCGTCCAGAAGCTGAAACGCCCCAGTCGGTTGTTCCTCTGCGGGCAGCAGGTCTTCCCCATCCAGATAGTTCCTGCCGAACTCCCGCATGAAGTCTTCCTTCGTCCAGCCCATCTGTTCCATGGCCAGCTTCTGTCCGTATCTGTGCAGCTCGTCCATGGTCTCTCTGCATCCGTGCACGGCCTTCGCGCCAAAGATGTGGCAGCTGCTGTGACACAGGTAGACCGTCAGGCCGTACTTCTCGCTCTTCTTGCGGTACGCTCCGCCGAAAATGTGATGCTTGTCCAGCGGCTCCGCCGTCCCGTTTCTTCCGCACAGCCAGCAGCTTCTTCCTGTGTACATCCGTTGTCCTCCTTCAGTTCTCCGCCGCGTGTCTCTTGCAGCGTCCGTCCACGCCTACGCCCTTGAACTTGCCCTTGTTCGCTCTCGCGCGGGCAGCGTCCATCCTCGCCTTGTTGATGTCGTACTCAAACCTGCCGTTCTCATCCAGCTTGTCGGTCATGCCTCGGTTCAGCTCTCTGTACACGGAAGTTTCGTGCAGTCCCACCGCATCCGCGATGTCGCCCACCTTCCAGCCGTCCTTGTACAGCCGTGCGATCTCCGCGCGTACCTCTTCATCCATGACCTTGTATTTCAATCCGGTGCTCAACTTTCTCACTCCTTCCGCCCGTCTGAGCATAAAAAAATATCGCAAGTCGAACCGTTTAGGTTCTTCTTGCGATATATTTTACAGGCTGCCGATGAAAAATGCAATACTTATCGCAAGAATTTTCAATTAAAAAATAGCCGAACTTTCATGCCGTTATTTGTGCAAGCTGTTCATTGAACACTCTGGCCGCAGTAGTCCTCCCCAGTATCTTTCGCGGATAATTGTTCATCCAGTCCGCCGCCGCGATGATCTCCTCGTCCGGCACCTCGTCAAAGTTCGTGTCCTTCGGGAACAGCCGCCGGAACATCTTATTCAGATTCTCGTTGCTGCCGCGCTCATAGCTGCTATACGGATGGCAGTAGTACATCTTCGTCCGCTGGCCGCCATAGATGGATGTCTCCATCCCCTCGCAGTCGGAGAACTCGCTGCCATTGTCTACCGTGATAGTTCGGAATATTCTGCTGAACAGCTTCCCGTACTTTCGCTCCAATCCGTTCAGTGCCTCCACCACGTTTTCCATGGTCGCTCCATACATAGGCAGCGTGATCTCATTGCGGCTCAGTCTCTCCGTCAGTACCAGTACGCACTTCTTCGTCTTCTGTTTTCCTTTTACCGTATCCATCTCCCAGTGAAACGGTTCCTCCCGCTGGTTGACCTCCTCTGGTCTGTGTTCGATGCTCTCGCCCTGCGGTGGACGCGATGCCGAGCGCACACGATTGTATCCGCGCTTGGTCTCTCCATGCAGCGGCAGGTCTTTGTTGGTGATGTTCAGAAATACGCCGTTCGTGATGTAGTTGTAGATGGTCTTCTCGCACACGCGCACGGAAAACTGTTTTCCCTCCAGTTCAATGTCCATCAGGACAGCAGCAGGGCTGCGCCCCTCGTCCGCGATCTTCCGCTCAATATAGTCCGCCAGCGCATAGTCATTCCCCAGCTTGATCGGTCTGCCCTTGGCGGTCTTTCCGTATTCATACTGTTGCTGCGCGATGTCGGCGGAGTATCGCTTGTCCGTGGTGTAGTCGCCGTTCAGGTGCTCATACATCACGCCCGGACGTTTCAGCTCCCGGTACACGGTGGTGTAGTTGACGCGCAGCGCATCCGCGATCTCCTGAATCCCGGCTCCGCCGTTGTGCATCTGCTCTATCTTCAGTCTGTCGGTGTAGGTCAGGTGATGGAACCGCTTGAACTTTCTCTCCATGCCGTGTTTCTCCTTTGCGCTTTCTTGCGCTTATTCTAAAGCTGATTACGGCATGTGTCAATATATGCAAAATCCCTCCGCCCGAAGGTGGAGGGATTATTCTTTTCCCAGCAGCCAGTCCGTGCTCACGCGCAGCACCTCGGCCAGTATCGGCAGCTCAAAGTCCGGCACCACGCGCTTTCCGGTTTCGATTCTGCTCACGGCCATCTGCCCCAGCTGAAGACCGGCCAGCTGCAGCTTTGCTGCCAGCTCTTCCTGAGACCATCCCGCGCGCGTTCTCGCCTCCCGCACTCGCTCACCGCATAGGTTGTATCGCTCACCCAGTGTGTACAGCCGCACTGCTCCGCCTCCTCATAATCATCTTTTGCATATTCTTGCTTGAACTTACCATGTCTTCGTGTTAATCTTATAAAAAAGATGATTAGACGGAAAATGTTTTTTGGAGGTATACTTATGAAATGGCTCGTGTATGGCTGCGGCCTTCTGATTTCCAGTACTGTGCTTGTTGCGCTCTCTATGTCTGGTGTGCTTCCTGCCCTCGGCGGTATCAGCTCCGGGCTGTTGACAGTCTGCGTCTACTTTCTCGGTGTATATCTCGCGCCGCGCCTCATCATTCATCGCCTTCAGCAGCGTGTTTCGAAAGAGAAGCCCGAAGATATTGTTACCATTGAGCCAAATCGTAAGCCCGTCCGCCGCGATGTCGTCGGCTATCAGCTGGCTATATTTATCCTTGTTTGTGCAACGGTTCTCCTTGCTCTCCGATGCGGCGGTGCGTCCGCCGAAGTCGATGGCTTACAGGCTCAGTTGGAAGAGCAATATCGCGACCGTTATGAAGAAGGCTATGCAGATGCCGAAAGTACCGCTTATGAAAGCGGCTATGATGCCGGGTGTAAAGATGGCTACAGCACCGGCTATGCCGACGGAGATGCTGCTGGTCGCAGTGCAATCCTGTCTGCTTATTACGATGAGCTGCGCTTCTTCCGCAATGGTGCCTGCATCGTCACGGAAGAAGGCTATCGTTATCACCACTATGGCTGCTATCACATTGCAGGGCGCGAGTATTGGATATACAACACCGAGTTGGCAGAATATAAAGGCTATTCTCCCTGCATTGATTGTTGGGAAGATGGGCTTTTGACAATTATACTGCCCTGACAATGCATCAGAACACCGCCGGGTTCCCCCGGCGGTGTTCTTGTCTTATCCCTTCGGCAGTACCAGCCCGCCGGTGTAGCTTGCGCCATCCGGCAGTACGATGCCACTCTCTGTCTCAGCGTTCAGCGCGTCGTAGACTTTCTGCCCCACGCTGGTGCTGTACGGGTTTTTCGCAGGCTTCCAGCTCTTGTTTGCCAGCTGCCATAGTGCAGCCTGCTGCGTCACCGTCAGGCTCTGCCCGCCGCCCGCTCCCGGCAGCACGATGCCGTTACCGCCGCCGCCCATAGAATCAATGGCCGCTTCCACCTCTTCCTGCTTGAATGTGCCGTTGCCGTCAAAGTCGAACTTCGGCAGCAGCTCCCGGAATGAGACATACGCTTCCGGTGTCACGCCGTAGCTGTATCCCGTCTGCAGCTTGCTGTACTCGCTCTCCTGCATCATCTCGCCCAGCACGCTCATCTGCTCTTCGGTGCTCAAGCCCGCATCCACCACTGCGCGGTAGCGCTGCAGGCCGCTCACGCTGTCCTTGCCGTCCTCCGGCTCCAGTGCGTTCAGGCTGTTTGCCAGCTCGTAGGCTGCGTCATCACTCAGTCCCGCCGAAACGAAGCTGTCGTACCGTGCTGCCTCCGCCGGAATCTGACTGTAATACTTGAAGCAGTCCCGCACGGTTTCCGCCTGCTCTGCGGCCAGATTCTGACTGTTCACCCAGCGAGAGAACTCCACCGCCTTCTCTGATGCGCCGCTGTACTTCTCGTTGACGGTGGTGTACTCGTTCTGCACCTTCAGGAACGTATCAAAGTCCATTCCCGCCTGCTCGAATGCCATAATGTCATCGTCTCGGCTCGTGGTGTAGCTGCCGTCTTCCTGCTTCTCGCCGAATAGGTATCTGTACACCTCCCGCTTCTCGTCGTCCGTCAGTGGGCTTTCCGCCAGTGCGGTGCGCTTTGCGTTGGATGCTTCTGCTCCTTTCAGGCTTCCCGCGTTTTTAACATCCAGCAGCACCTGCGTCACCGCGCCCATGTCCGCGTCGCTGTCGGCCAATGTGTCCATTAGCTCCCGTTCCTTGTCGGTTGCCATCAGCCCATAATAGGCCACGCTCTTTCCGTCGCCGGAGATGTCTGCAGCCTGCAGTACTCTTCGTTCCGCTTCGGCCTTGCTTTCCGTCTCCGTCTTCTTCGTCCCGCGCAGCTCCTTCAGCAGGTTGTACGCATCTTCTTCCGGCACGCCAGCCTCCGTCATTCCCTGATAGGCAGCAGTCTCCTTTGCGCCGAAGCTCTTGAATCCGCTCTCTACCCAGTCCCTTCCGGTCTTCAGTGAGGTTTTGCCGAACAGCATGGCTTGCCCCGCATTCAGCGCAGCCTGCCATGGGTCATCATTGTATACCGGGTACTGCAGCAGATCATTGCCTTCGGCATCCACCGAATAGCTTCCGCCTTTGATCGTGGCGCTCAGTCCTTGGTAAATCTTCTTCAGCTGTCCGCCGCCGAACGGAAGCGCCAGATAGGTCAGCGGGTTCATCAGTTCTTTGCCCGCCGTGGCCAGCTTCTTCTTGGTGCTCCATGTGTCGCTCGTCACAGTCTTCAGTAGGTTGTCCCAATCCGGCAGAGCGCTGCTGATCGGGACGCGCCCACCGCCCAGCACGCCGCCGATGAACGGTAGTTCCTCCGCCACATCGCCCAGCGTTTCGGTCACGGTGTCGTAGGCGTTTTTCTTCTCCGTCTCAAAAGACGGCATATCGCCTGTCACAGCGCCTACGCCCAGCTCCACAAGGTTCGGCAGCTCATATCCGGTGATGTTGCCCACAGTGTCATTCAGGATGCCCAGCGGGTCGAGCGCCGGTCTGCGTCCGATGAAATATTCGTAGACTTCATCATACAGCCATGCGCCGAGGAAGAACTTGAACAGCGCCATCGCCAGCGCCGCCAGCCCCTTCTCCTTGTATGCGTGCGGCATATCCTTGAAGAGATAGCTCAGCTGGTTGTTGACCTCCAGTTGGAACTGCGTGAAGACCTTCGTCAGCGGATTGCTCCGATTGAACAGTGTCGGCGTGGAGCCTTTGCTGCGGTCAGCCATCACGCCCGCCGTCCAGTTGTCCGCCTCCGTCATGGCGGCAGTCTCGCTCATCCCGTGCTTCAGGTTCTGATTGTACCGCGCACGCACCAGACTTCCGGCGGTAAACTGGTCGATATACTCCATCGGCGAAGACATGGTGGCCGATGCCTTCTGTGCCCATGTCCGCACCAGCGGGTCGCTGCCCTTACGGTTGGTCAGGAAGGCAGACGCATCCACAATGCCGTCGTTTTCTTTGAAGCTCTGCAGCGTCTGCCACATGCCGCGCAGCAGTTCCCCACGGTCAAGCATCGCGCCTCCCTGCGTCAGCGGGATGAAGTTGGTCAGCCACGATGCCGGGTTAATGGCCACCATGTTGGCAGCCACGCGGCTCTCCAGTCCCTTCACAAGGTTGTACATGTTTCTGCCCAGCGCCTGCTCCATGTTGCGGTCTGCGCGGCTCTTCTTGTTGGCCAGCAGGTTTGTGTACTCCTCCAGCTCCACCACGAAGTTCGACAGTGCAAACCGCCCGTCTTCGTAGATGCTGTCGATCTTGCTGCGTTTCTCTTCCTCTGTCAGCCGCGTGTCGGCGTACACCGTGTCCACCTGCTTGCGGATGCCCTCGTCGCCGGTGCGGTATCGTGCCTGTGTCGCCAGCGCCCGCAGCTTCTGGATGTTGTCCGTCTGATAGATGACATCCGCTACGCCTTCTATGTATCGGTCGAAGCCTTCCACCGCGTCATAGGCCGTGTCAAAGCCAAGGCGCTGCTGTGCGTTTCCAAACCACTGGATGCCCGGTCGGAAGGTGTGTGTCAGGCCGTTAATGGTGGTGGGCAGCGCCGTCACCTGTGTGTCGATACCCAGCGCCCTGCCGAACAGTCCCATGATGCCGTCGCCGTCACCCGGCTGGAAATGTGGGAAGTAGCCGCTGCGGTAGTTCACCGGCTCGTACCCGTTGCGTACTCTGGCCTCGTTCATCTGCTGGAACAGCTCGTCGTAGATGCTGCGGAACTCCTCCACCGCGTGCTCGATCTTTGCCTTGTCCAGCTGCGGGTTCTGCTCCCACATATTTTGCACGATGCCGCGCCAGTCGCTCAGCGTCTTGCCGTCCCGCTCCGCCATGCGCCCTCTGCTGTTCTCCAGCATCCGGATGTTGTCCATCGCTTCGCCCAGCAGCTGCGCGGCGTGCGCTTCAGAGATTTTCCCCTCCTTCTGCATGGCCTTCGTTTCTTTGGTGCTCAGGTTCAGCGCCCGTACCCGCTCGCGCATTTTGTTCTTCAGTCTCGTGGACTTTGCCTGCGCCTCGTGCACCGGTGTGAAATACTCTGCAATGATCTCCTGCGCCAGCTTCTTGTCCTTCACGATGTCAAGGATATTGCGCTCCATCGTTTCGCGGGAATAGAGAATACCAGCTTTCTTGTCCTTCCAGTCGTTTGCCGTCTCTAAGAACTTGTCCGCCTCTTCCCGCAGCTTCGCCCGCTGGCTCTGCTTGTACTCCGTCAGCAGCTTCACCAGCCGTTCATACTCCGTCGTAGCCTCGTATACAGCGGTGATGCCCTTCACATTGTCCGTCTTCGGGTCAAGGTGCTCCAGCTCGATCTCGCCCTTCAGCAGCCGTCCCAGCTGCACATTGTCGTGGTCGGTCAGCAGGTTCTTCGCTTTTGCTTTCTCCGATTCCCACCGCGCCTTCTTCAGCTGCTTGTAGGCTTCTGTGACCTGTTCCGTCGTCATCGGTGTCTCCGCCGCCGCGTTTGCCTTTGCCGCACGCTCGTCAGCATAGCGTTTCACAGTGCGTAGGTCTCCAATGGTGTCTCCGATGGCAGCATCAAAGTCATTCTTCGCCCAGCGCTTGAACTCCTCCGCATCCCGTCCATAGTATTCGCTCAGGGATTTCTCCGTTTTTTCGATGCTCTGCGCCACTTCAAACATGCGCACCAGCTGGTCAGCCGGATGCGCCAGATCATCCGGGAACAGCTCCGGTGCCATGTCCTGCAGCTCCTGATACGCCACATCCACCGGCAGCCCGCCCTCGTTGACGATGCGCAGCCGCCCGAAGGCGCTCTTTCTGAAGTCATTGAAGTCCGCAATGTCGTGCTTGTCTTCCTCCGATATGGTCACAGCCTGCGTGCGAAGGTGATCTTTGATGTCCTTATACTGCTGGTAGAACTCCTCATCCACCACAATGCCCTCGCTGTATGCCTGCTCAAACAGCTCCGCCGCCGTCTCTTCCGAAACGCGCCCGGTGGTCAGGTACTCCTCGCTGATCTGCTGCGCGATCTTCTGCAGGTATTCCCTCTGTGCAAAGCGCGGCACGCTCAGCGCGCGGCTTACGCGCCCAACAAGGGCGTTTTCAGCCCGCTTCAGGTAGTCCCTGTCTCTTATACACATCTCCGAGCC
>ENA-OZAI01001069-OZAI01001069.1-human-gut-metagenome-genome-assembly--contig:-NODE-1069-length-10860-cov-4.405831_pt1 | contig 10860 bp, 10 predicted proteins | sample MGYA00243299_ERZ653495 | MGnify/ENA primary metagenome ERZ653495 (study PRJEB26926, sample SAMN06164907) | human gut metagenome | biome: ENVO:00009003; feature: ENVO:2100002; material: ENVO:00002003... | reverse complement strand
CAGTTGCCTTTTGGACATTCCCGCGGCCAGCGACGGCGCGGTGGTTTACACCAGCGTAAAGGGCGCCAAGGAAGCCCTGGGCGCCAGTTCTGCCCATGCGGCGGCCCTGTGGCCCATGGTGGCCGTGGGCGAGAAGAAATATTATTTCTCCGCCATGTTCGCCGCCCTGACGGCCTACACGGACGCCAACAACGCAGACGTGCCCTACGAAAGCCCGTCCAATAAGGACCTGCGGATCACCGCCACGGTTCTGAAAGACGGCACCACGGTGGCGCTGGATCAGCAGCAGGCCAACGACGTGCTGAACGCCAACGGCGTCATTACCGCGATCAACGCCAACGGGTTCAAGTCCTGGGGCAACAACACCGCGGCCTATCCCTCCACCACGGATCCGAAAGATCGCTGGTGGGCCGTGCGCCGTTTCTTTGACTGGGACGGAAATAATTTCATTCAGACTTATTTCCAGAAAGTTGACAAGCCGGGCAATAAGCGCCTGATCCAGTCTATTGTGGACAGCCAGAACATTATCGGCAACGGCTACGTTGCCCGCGACTACTGCGCCGGTTACCGCGTGGAGTTCCGCAGCGACGAAAACCCCGTTACCAACCTGCTGGCCGGCCACCTGACCGTACACACCTACCTGGCCCCGTACATTCCCGCGGAATATATCGAAAATATCCGCGAGTATGACGTGGACGCCCTGGAAAGCGCAATCGGAGGTGAATAAAGATGAACACGATCCCCACTAAGATCAACCGTTACAACGTCTACAACAAGGGAAACCGCCTGCTGGGTGTCGGTGAGGAAATGACGCTGCCGGACTTTGAGCCGTCCAGCGAAACCGTGACCGGCGCCGGGATCCTGGGTGAGATCGACGACCCCACCGTGGGCTATTTCGGCAATCAGGAACTGGAAATCCCGTTCCGCCTACTGGACAAGGAAACCGCCGATATGATGGACATGACCAAGGCCGTGCAGCTGGAGATCCGCGGCGCCCAGCAGACCACCAACACCGAGGGCGATATTGAGTTCAGACCCATGCGCGTGGTGGTTCGTGGCCGCGGCGGCAAGCTGACCACCGGCAAGGTCAAGGCAGGCAGCCCCATGGACACCGCGATCACGCTGACCATTCTTTACATTCTCATTGAGGTGGACGGCAAGACCGTGGTGGAACTGGACAAGCTGAACGAGGTTTACAAGGTCAACGGCGTGGACGTTCTGGCCAAGATCAAGGAGATGTGCTGACATGAGCGACGAAAAGAGAATGGACACCGCCCTGCTGGCGGAGAACGACGAAAACACCGCGGCGGAGGAAAACGCCCTGGTTATGCAGCTGGACAAGCCTTTCACCTTTGAGGGGCAGACGTACACCGAGGTGGATCTGTCCGGCCTGGAGGACACCACGGCGGCAGACCTGCAGGCCGTGGGCCGTTTCGTAACGAAGAAGAACCCGGCGGCGAACCCCGCAACCGTGGAAATGACGCTGGAATACGCCCAGTTCATGGCGGCCCGCGTCGCCCACCTGCCGCTGGAGTTTTTCGAGCGCCTCCCCGCAAAGGAGGCCATCAAGCTGAAAGGCATTGTCGTGGGTTTTCTTTACGGCGGGGCTGGGGACAACTAACGCCCGCCGTCATAAATAGGGCCTGCGTCGGGTTGTCCATACAACTGCGGACAGGGCTGGATTATCTTCTGGCCCTGTCCGTTTCGGACTTGAACGAACTGGCGGACACGGTGACGCAGTACGCGGAGGAGGTGGCAAAACATGGCCGGCAAAAATAAAACCTATGAGTTAATGCTGAAAATCGGCGGCAAGGTGGACGGTTCCCTGAAAACCGCCTGCAGCACCGCAGACAAGAACCTGGCTGCGCTGGGGAAAACGGCAAAGACCGCGGGAAAGATCGCTGCCGGTGCCATGGTAGCAGCCGCCACCGCTGTGGCGACCCTGGGAACCGCTGCGGTGAAATCCGCGGCGGAGTATGAGGCCCAGCTGGCCAACGTTTCCACGCTGCTGACCGGCACGGAGGCAGAGGTGGCCGCACGAACGGCGGAAATCGGGGATCAGGTTCTGGAAATCTCCAACCGCACGGGCGTGGCCACGGCTGACCTGACGGACGGAATGTATCAGGTGGTTTCCGCTTTCGGTGACAGCGCAGACGCCGCGGCTATTCTGGAAACCGCGGCAAAATCCGCGGCGGCGGGAAACGCGACCACGACGGACAGTATCAACCTACTTTCTGCCGTAACCAAGGGTTACGGCGATACCTCCGCGGAGGCGGTGCAGCAGGCGGCGGATCTGGCATTTGCCACCGTAAGACTGGGCCAGACCTCTTTCCCGGAACTGGCCGCAGGCATGGGCAAGGTCATTCCCCTGGCCAGTACCCTGGGGCTGGAGCAAGAACAGCTATGGGGCGCCATGGCCACGCTGACCGGCGTTACAGGTTCCACGGCGGAAGTGGTTACGCAGATGAAAGCCACAATGCAGGCGTTCCTCTCCCCGTCCAAGAATATGCAGGCCGCCCTTAAAAATATGGGCTACGAAAGCGGCCAGGCGCTGCTTGAAAGTAAGGGCCTGCAGGGATCTCTGGACGCCCTAAAGGACGCTGTGGGAGGCAACGAACTGGCGTTTGCGGGCCTGTTCTCCTCTGTGGAGGCACAAACCGCGGTGCTGGCTATGGCAGGCAACCAGGCCGAAAACCTGACCAGCAAGACGGCGGAAATGTACGAAGCCACCGGCGCGGCAAATACCGCCTTTGAGCGGCAGACCAACACCCTGGCATACGACATTCAGATGATTAAAAACCTGGGCGCCAATTTCTTGACGCAGCTGGGCACCAACATTCTGCCGTATGTGCGGGAGTTCGCGGAGGCGGCCCTGCCGGTGGTTTCGGAGGCGCTGGAGAAGATCGGCGGCTACATGACCGGAACCATCATTCCGGCGGCGGAAACCGCGGTGAAATGGATTTCGGAACACCGCACCCTGATCCTGGCGCTGGCGGCGGGTATTGCCACCGCTGTGGCGGCCTACAAGGCGTATAAAGTGGCGATCACCGCCTACAACGCAGTTATGGCCGTGTATAAAGTGGTCACCGCAGCAAGCGCCACGGGCACCTTTACCCTGGCGGGCGCCATGACGGCGCTAAATCTTCCCGTGCTGGCAGTTGTGGCCGCCATCGGCCTGGCTGTGGCGGCGGGGATCCTGATTTATAAGAACTGGGACAAGATCAAGGCCAAGGCCGTGGAACTGGGCGCGAAGATCTCCGAGGTATGGGGAAATATCAAGACCGGCGTTTCCGAGGACGTGGCGAACCTGGTTTCTGCGTTCCAGTCTAATTTCCCCCTGCTGTCCGCTTATTTGAGCGGGTGGTGGGAAAGTGTTTCAGCGGCCTGGGAAAACGTCAAGGCCATTTTTGCCAATATCATTGACTTTGTGCAGAACGTATTTGCAGGCAACTGGAGCGCCGCCTGGGACAATATCGTGGCCATTTTCGGAAACGTGTTTGGCATGATCGTGAACCTGGCGAAAGCGCCCATAAACGGAGTTATTTCCGCAATCAACTGGGTGCTGGAGAAGATCAACAGCATTTCCGTGACGATACCGGACTGGGTTCCGGGCGTCGGCGGGAAAACCCTGGGCTTTAACATTCCGACGATCCCCGCCCTGGCTGCCGGTGGTATTGCCACGGCGCCCACGCTGGCGCAGATCGGTGAGGGCGGAGAGCCGGAGGCGGTGCTGCCGCTGTCCAAGCTGGCGGCCCTCCTGGACGAATGGACGAAGCCGAAGCCGACACCGGGCGGCGGAACGGGCGGAGGCGGTGAAACCGTCGTTTTCTCCCCGGTATTCAATTTCTACGGCGGGACGCCGAGCCGCGAGGAGGCCGAGGAGGCCGGGCGGATCAGTTTCGCGGAGTTCAAGAAACTGTATAGGCAGATGAAAGCCGAGGAGAAGCGCAAGCAATTCAGCCCGACATAAGAGGAGGACCACACCATGGAAAGCACCTACACCACCAAGCAGGGGGACGTATGGGACAAAATCGCCTATGAGGTGTACGGCGACGAAGAATACACCGGCTGGCTGATGGAAAACAATTTCCCGCTGCTGGACACGTTCGTGTTTGACGCCGGGGTGGTCCTCCAGACCCCGGCCCCGCCGGAGCAGACCGCGGCCAATGACCTGCCGATCTGGAGGAGCAAGGTATGAATACACGGCGGGCGTATGTAGACCTGATTTACAACGGAACCGCAGCCACGGCGGAAATTTCCGGTTTCGTGACGGATATTTCATACACGGATCCGGCCAGCGGAGAGGCGGACAGCCTGGACATTACGCTGCAAGACCGGGATCGCCGGTGGACGGGGGCGTGGATCCCCGTCGCCGGTGACACCCTGGCCGCGACGATCCGGGCGCTGAACTGCCAGTATTCCGGGGACAACCGGATCCTGCCGTGCGGTTTCTTTATCGTGGACAGTTTCAGTTTTTCCGGCTGGCCGGTTTCCGGGAGCATTTCCGCAATCTCCACGCCGCTGGACAGCAGTTTCACCACCACCCAGCGGACAAAGACCTGGGAAAACGTGACCATAAAAGAGATCGGAACCGAGATCGCAGGCCGCGCCGGGATCGCGCTGGCCTGGGACGTGGAGGGCGACCCGTTCACGATTAAAAGCGTGGAGCAATCGGAACAAACCGACTGTGAATTTTACATGAACCTGTGCAACACCTACGGGCTGGCCATGAAAGTCTACGCCCAAAAGATCGTGGTGTATGACCGGGAGGCATACAAGAAAAAGGGCGCGGCGGCGGTGCTGTCCCCGTCCAATATGAAATCCTGGTCATGGCAGCAGGATCAGGCCGGCACCTATACCGGCGGAGAGTTCACATACACCAGCCCGGCCACGGAAAAGGAAATCAAGGTGACCGTGGGCAAGGGCAGCCGGATCCTAAAGCAGAGCGGCAAGGCCGACAGCAAGGCCGACGCGGAACGGAAGATCAAGGCGGCGGTGGCCAAGGCAAACCACGGCAAGACAAAACTTTCCGCCACCATTGTGGGAAACGCCTCTCTGGTGGCCTCCCAATGCGTCCAGGTGGTGGGCCTGGGGAAGCTGTCCGGCAAGTATTACATTGACACCATTACCCACAACGTCAGCGGATCCGGCGGCTACACCATGGACCTGGAAATGTCGCTGGTGGAGGAATGACGCGAGGAGGAACGCATGGAAAACAATATCCGGCTGGGTAAGATTTCAGCCATTGATTACGCCGCGGGCACGGTCCGCGTGGTGTACCACGAAAAGGACGACGCCGTGACCGCCCCCATTCCCCTGATTTCATCGGAGTATTTCATGCCGGAGGTGGACGACATGGTTATGGTGCTTCACCTCTCCAACGGCACGGAGGCGGGCGTGGTCCTGGGCCGACCGTGGAGCGAGAAGAACAAGCCCCCGGAGGGTTCCAAAGGGCTTTACCGCAAAGACCTGACCCGTTCGCCGGGTGAGGCCATGATCCGCTATAAGGACGGCACCATGACCATCAAGGCCGCCAAGTTGGTGATTGACGGAACCGTGACCGTCAGCGGCGACGTGACCGCCGGCGGGGTTTCCCTGGACAACCACACCCACACGGACAGCATGGGCGGCGGAACCTCCGGGCCATCGTAAGGAGGCGATTTACACATGATCGGAACGCTGGGGCGCAAAATCATTTTTGAGGTGAGCGACAACAGGGTTTTGACCTTTGAGAGCATGAGCCGCGAGGTTTCCGGGCGCTGGACCGAACACGAAGTTTTAGGCGTGAAGCCGAAAGCGGAGTTTTTAGGGCCTGGCCTCCAGACCATAAGCCTGACCATTCACCTGTCCGCTGCCCTGGGCGTGAAGCCGCGGCGGATCCTGGACATGGTGGAGCGCATGGTGGAAAGAGGTTCGGCGGAGTACCTGGTGATCGGCGGTAGACTGGTGGGCCGCCGTCCGTTCCGCGTTACAGGATCGAGTGAAGCCTGGGACAAGGTTTACAGCCGCGGAGAATTGGCCAAGGCTACCCTGACCATTTCACTGGAGGAATACGCATGAACGAAAACGACCTTTTCAATTTCCAACTGGAATATACGTTCACGGCGGACTGGCTGGCAGAACTGGATCGGCAGCTGGCCCTCCTGCTGTCCACACGGGAGGGCACCATGCCGTTGGATCGGGCTTTCGGCCTGAACATGGATTTTGTGGATATGCCGCCAGAGGCCGCAAAGAGCCTTTACACGGCGGAGGTCACCGAAAAGGTGTCCAAATTCATACCGGAGGTGCGGGTGCAGGAAGTGACCTGGACCGGCGGCAACACCGGAAAACTTTTTCCCAAGGTGGTGATAACAAGTGCCTGATATTTCCGCAATTCAGAACACCCCGGACGTGTCTTTCATCGACAACAAGACCATTGACGACGTGCGCGGGGATATGGTGGCAGACTTTGAGGCGTTCATGCTCCAAGCGACGGGCAGCAAGGTGTCCCTGGGCCGCGCCTCTGTCCACCGCATGATCCTGTATTCGGCGGCGGCGCAGATTTACCAAGCCATGCAGTACGTTGACCGAGCGGGCAAGCAAAGCCTTTTGAAATACTCCTATTCGGAGTTCCTGGACAATCTGGCGCTGCTGAAAGGCGTTACCAGAGAACCGGCCAAGGCGGCCACGACCACGATCCGCTTTACCGCGTCGGCCACCAGGACGCTGGCCACACCGATCCCGGCGGGCACCAGGGTTTCCTCCAGCGGTTCCATTTATTTCAGCACGATGGAGTACGCAGAGATCCCGGCGGGCAGCCTGACGGTGGACGTGCTGGCGGAGTGTACCGCAACAGGCAACGCGGGCAACGGACTGGCGCCTGGCGAGGTGTCCACCATCGTGGATCCCGTTCCCTACATTACCAGCGCCGTGAACCAGAACACCACGGAGGGCGGCGCAGACGTGGAGAACGACGAAAGCCTGGCGGAGCGGGTTTACCTGGCCCCTGGCGCCTATTCTACGGCAGGCCCGGAGGACGGATACCTGTACCACGCCAAGAAGTACAACGCCGCCATTGGTGACGTGGTGGCCACCAGCGACCACGAAGCGGGCCAGGTGGATATTGTTTTCATCATGGCCGACGGTTCCAAGCCGGGCGCGGCCATGATCTCCGGCCTGCAGGCGTACCTCTCCGGCAAGACGATCCGCCCCATGACGGACAAGCTAACCGTGAAAGCCCCGGAGGAGGTCACATACAGCATTAACCTGACGTATTACATCAACCGCAGCGACAGCGCCAGAGCGGTGGCAATCCAGGCGGCGGTGGCCCAGGCCGTGGAGGAATATAAAACCTGGCAGCGCACCATAGGCCGCGACGTGAACCCGTCGCAACTGGCCGCCATGGTCATGGAGGCAGGCGCCAAGCGTGTCACCGTGACCGCGCCGACGTTCGCGGCGGTGGCCGCCACCAAGGTGGCAGCATTGACCGGATCGGCCACCGTGACGTATGGAGGGCTGGAAGATGATTAAACTTTCCGGCAGCCGCTTCACGGACATTATGCCGGAGAACCTGGCAGAGCAGCCGGAGATCCAGGCGCTTGCCTACGCCGTGGGCAGGCAGGTGGAGAAGCTGCTGGCCTATGCCGACGGCGCCCGCACCTATGCGGCGATCTATGCTGTGCCGGAAAAGGTGCTGGATCTGCTGGCCGTGGAACTGCGTACCCCGTCCTATGACGAAAACTTTTCCATTAAGGTCAAGCGAACCCTGATCGCGGAAAGCCTGCTGTTTTACGCGCAGATGGGCACCCCGGCAGCGGTGAACCGGATTATTGAAACCATTTTCCAGGCCGGTCATATCAGCGAGTGGTGGGAATACGGCGGGAAACCCTATCACTTCAAGGCATACACCACGAACCCGGCTATTACGTCGGACGACGTGGAGGAGTTCAAGCGGGTGCTGGGCACCGTAAAGCGCCTTTCTGCCTGGCTGGACGAAATCGTGTTGGATCTGTCCACACCTCCGGCGGAGGTATTCGTGGGCCATTGGATCCACACGGGCGATTTTATCACCCTGCAAAGGGCGACTATGTAACAGGAGGTTATCAGCCATGTTTCAGGCCCCGAAACTGACAGACGCCGGCAAAAACCTGTATTACAGGAATATGGCCGGTGAGGGGATCAAATTCACAACCATTCAGCTGGGCAACGGCACAATCAGCGGCCCGATCTCCGCTATGACGGCCCTTGTCAGCGCCGTGGTGACCATTGACGCCGCGGTGAAAAACAACGCGGAGCAGTACGCCGACGTGTCCGGCCATTTCTCCAACGCAGAACTGGAGGAGGGTTTTTACTGGCGCGAGATCGGCGTGTTTGCGGCGGATCCCGATTACCCCAATGACCGCAGCCACGACATTCTTTACTGCTACCAAAACGCCTATGACACGGCGGACTTTATCCCCGTGGCGTCGGTGGAAACGGTGGAAAAAAACATTACCGTGCCCATTATCGTGGGCGACGCCTCCACAGTGTCCTGCACCCTGTCCAGTTCGCAGGTGCTGGTGTCGGAGGCGGACCTGGAGGCGCACGACAAGGACGCGAACGCCCATAATGCCCTGTTTGAGAAGATCAACAAGGAACTGGAAAAGAAACAGGACACGATCACCGCCAAGGGCATTTTGAAAGGCGACCAGGACGCAAAGGGAAACCCCACCGTGACCAAGGCCACGCCGGGCGTGGACTACCAGCAGCCCACCCAAGTGCTGACGGAAAGCAACGCCATGGCCCTGACGGACACGGTTCCGTTTTTCTCCGGTGCTGACGGGCAAAATCGTAAGGTCACGCTGAAAAAGCTAAAGGAGGCCCTGGGCGTCCAGTCTGCCAGTATCAACGTGACGACCTGCGCCGGCGCGGCGGTGGTTTGCACGGACGGAGAAACCACCCTGAACGGCGTGGGTTCCACCAAGTTCTCCCTGCCGGAGAACACCGGCACCTGGGAGGTAACCGCCACCCTGAACGGCCACACGGCCAGCGCCGTGGTGGAGGTCACCGGCGCCATGCAGTACAACGTGGATCTGGTGATTACCTCCAGCGTGGCAGTCACCCACGCACCCACGAAAACCGCCTACAACGTGGGGGAAACATTCGACCCCACCGGCCTGGTGGTCACCGCCACCTATGCCGACGGCACCACGGAGGACGTAACGGACGGCTGCACGTTCAGCCCCACCGTTATGGCAGCCAGCACCACGGCGGTGACGATCAAATACCAGCGGGCGGGCGTGACGGTCACGACCACCCAGGCGGTCACGGTCCTGGAAATGTCCAGCATTTCCGTGAAAACCGCACCCAACAAAACCGCGTATTACATCGGTGAGAGTTTCGACGCCACCGGAATGGTGATTGAGGCCACCATGTCCAACGGCACCAAAAAGACCGTGACGGGCTGGACGTACACCCCCAGCGGCGCCCTTTCCAAGACGGACACGGCGGTGACGATCTCCTACACGGAAAACGGCGTCACAAAGACCTGCACCCAGGCGATCACGATCCGCACCCTGTCCAGCATTTCCGTGACGACAGCACCCGCGAAAACCGCCTACAAGTACGGGGAGAAGTTCAGCAGCGCCGGAATGGTGATTACCGCCAAATATTCGGACAACGCCACCCGCGTGGTGAGCGGCTGGACCTATTCGCCCACCGGCGCCCTGGGGCTGGCCAATACAACGATCACGATTACTTACGCAGAGGGCGGCGTGAGTAAGACCTGCACCCAGGCCATTACCGTGAGCAACTACCTTTCCAGTATCGCGGTGACCCACGCACCCACGAAAACCTCCTATTTCACCGGCGAAACGTTCAACAACGCGGGAATGGTGGTCACCGCTACCATGGCAGACGGCAGTAAAAAGACCGTCACCGGCTACACCTGCAGCCCCACCACCATGGCAGCCAACACCACGGCGGTCACTGTCAGCTATTCCGAGGGCGGCGTGACCAAGACGACCACCACCCCGGTGACGGTCACCAGCATTTCCAACACGCTGGCCTCCAACAGCTGGGCAACGATCCGCGCCGTGTCCGACGCCGGAAAGGGGTCCAATTACTGGAGCGTGGGCGACGCCAAGGGGATCACGATCAACGGCAAGGTGGGCGCCACGACGATCTCCAATCTGGCCATTTCCGTGTTTATCCTGGGTTTCAACCACAACGCCAGCCGCGAGGGCAGCAACCGGATCCATTTCCAGATCGGCAAGATCAACGGCACCCTGGTGGGCCTGGTAGACGGCAATTACGGAAACTACACAAGCACCACCGGCGCCTTTACCATGAACACGTCGAACACGAACAGCGGCGGGTGGAATAACAGTCACATGAGAAAGACCGTGCTGGGCAGCAACAGCGCCAGCGCCACCAGCCCAACGGCCAACACCCTGCTGGCAGCCCTGCCGGCGGATCTCCGGGCGGTTATGAAGCCGGCCACCAAGTACAGCGACAACACCGGCGGCGGAAGTGACACCGCCAGCTATGTCACCAGCACCACGGATCTGCTGCCGCTGCTTTCGGAGTTTGAATACCACGGGGCCAGGTACTACGCCAACAGCGCGGAGAAGAATTACCAGGCCCAGTATGACTATTACAAGGCTGGAAACAGCAAGGTGCATTATAAGCACAACGCCACCGGCGCGGCGGCCCACAGCGACGGGCGGTATTACGTCACACAGACCAGCGCGCTCCACTTCCTGCGCAACCAGGCCACAGGGACGGTGCGGGCCTCTGCTTGGGTCCGGCACCGTGGAAAGTCCACGGTGCTCACCGCTGTGGACATCACCGGAGCTGTCTCTTATACACATCTCCGAGCCCACGAGACTACGCTGCATCTCG
>ENA-OZAI01001032-OZAI01001032.1-human-gut-metagenome-genome-assembly--contig:-NODE-1032-length-11085-cov-5.802357_pt1 | contig 11085 bp, 7 predicted proteins | sample MGYA00243299_ERZ653495 | MGnify/ENA primary metagenome ERZ653495 (study PRJEB26926, sample SAMN06164907) | human gut metagenome | biome: ENVO:00009003; feature: ENVO:2100002; material: ENVO:00002003... | reverse complement strand
GCAGGGTCAAGGGACAGCGTCCCTTGTGGGGTTTGGGGCAACGCCCCAACTGTTACACCGTTAAATCTACTCCAAGAGAAAAGGGTAGTATGGCAACTGGGTCGCAGGCAGCGAAGCGTCCCTGCGCAGTAACTTTGCGCGTCCGCAGACGCGCCCCCAAGCTGCTTTTTCCACCAAGATTTCGTGAAGCCCCCAATAATTCCGCATTCCGAATTAAAAAACCGCCTGCCCACGCCAATCATCGCATGAGCAGGCTTTCCTTCATTCCAAATAGAGTGCGGATGCCGCCGCGACCCCCGCGTCGTGCGTAATCGTCAGCAGCAGATGTCCCGGATAGCGCAACGCCGCTTCGCCGGATAGCGCCGCCGTCGGCTGCCCCTGCGCCGTGTGCGAAATGGCAATCTCCGTCAGCGGGAAGGCAATGCCGCAGCCGAGCGCCTTGACGATGGCTTCCTTCGCCGCGTACAGCCCCGCCAGCGTGTCCGCCGCCGACGCGCCGCGGCTGCGCAGGTACGCGATTTCCTCTTTCGTCAGGATGCGCTGGAGGAAATGCGTGTTGTCAAGCTGCTGTGCCATCCGCGCAATGTCGCAGATATCCAGCCCGATGCCGCGCAGCTCAGACATAGCCCATGACCCCGCGCACGGATACGTCGCCGGACAGCACGCGCTGCAATACGCCGCTTTCGTCGCGCACCAGCAGCGCACCCGTCTCGTCAATGTCCTCCGCCGTGCCGATGAAGTCAATCTCTGTGCCGATGACGTGCACCCGGCTGCCCAGCGTGCAGCAGTGGCGGCGGTACGCTTCCTGTATGCCGGGGAAGCCGTGCTCCTCCAGCAGCGTCATGTTGTCCTCCAGCGCCTTCAGGTAGTGCACGACAATCTCCCGGCGCACGGGCGGATTGGCGAATTCCTCCAAGGCGGCGGCGCGGTCAGACAGCTCCGGCGGATATGCCCCGCGCAGCACGTTCAGCCCCGTGCCGACGACAACGTACTCAATCTGGTCGAGGTCGGCGCTGATTTCCAACAGAATGCCGCACAGCTTTTTGCCGGAGAACACAAGGTCGTTGGGCCACTTAATCTGCGCGTCAATGCCCGTCACTTCGCGGACGGCGTGCGCCATCGCCATCGCGGTCGCGAGGGTAATCAGCGGCGCGTTTTTCGGCGGGAGCTTCGGCCGCAGGAGGACGCTCATCAGGATCGCCTGCCCCGCGGGGGCTGACCATGTGCGCCCCAGCCGCCCTTTGCCTGCCGTCTGGCATTCGCACAGGCACAGGCTGCCGCTCGGCGCGCCCTGCACCGCCATCTGCTTCACCAGCGTGTTGGAGGATGTGATGGTGTGCTCGTAGTGGTTAATGGCACGTCCAAGCGTCTTGGTCGTCAGCTGATTCACCCAGAAAATGGGGTCAAGGCTGTCGCCGGGGATGAGGCGGTAGCCGCGGCGGCCGGCGGCTTCAATCTGCCAGCCCTCTTCGCGCAGCTGGGCAATGCGCTTCCACACGGCGGCGCGGCTGATGCCCAGTTCCTGACTGATTTTTTCGCCGGAGACATAATCGCCGCCGGAGAGGATTGCAAGAATATCATTCATTGGTTTCATCTCCTGAAAAGAGGTGCTTCTGTTGGAATATATGGTTTTGCCGGAGCAGGACGGAATGCGCCTGCGCGATGTACTGCGCCGCGTGATGGGCGTGAGCTACACGGCGATGAAGTCCGCCAAGTGGAACGGCGGCATCACGGTGGACGGCGTCGTGACCCCGGTGGATGCGTTTGTGTGCGCCGGGCAGGTGGTGGCAATCCGCTTCCGGGAGAACGCCCCGGTGTACGCGGTCAAGCCGTATGACCTGCCGCTGACCATTGCGCATGAGGATGACTGGCTGTTCGTGATTGACAAGCCCGCCCCGCTGGCGAGCCAGTCCAGTGCCCTGCACCCGGACGACACGCTGGAAAACGCGCTGTACGCCCATTTGCGCTGTCCGGCGGATTTCGTCTACCGTCCGGTGAATCGGCTGGATAAGGGCACAAGCGGGCTGATGATTGTCGCCAAGGACGCGCATATTCAGCACCGTTTGCAGGCGCTTCTGCATACGCCGGAGTTCATCCGGACGTATCAGGCGGTGGTGGAGGGCTGCCCGGATGACGACTGCGGCGTGATTGACGCGCCCATCGGCAAGGAGGACGCCGCCAGCATCCGCCGTATCGTGACCGCATCCGGCAAGCCGTCGGTGACGCACTATCGCGTGCTGAAACGCGGGAAAACGCGCGCGCTGGTGGAGCTGACGCTTGAAACTGGGCGCACGCACCAAATCCGCGTACACATGGCGTCTATCGGCTGTCCGGTCGTCGGGGATTTCCTCTACGGCACGGAAATTCCGCAATTGCCGGGGCGGTTCGCGCTGCACGCCAGCGCCTTGACGCTCCATCACCCGATGACGGGGGATTGGCTGTCGCTTACTTCGCCTTTGCCGGCGTCGCTTGCGACACTGCTTGACTGATGGCGGATTGCAGGAAGTCCAAACCCCGCTGCCGCTGGATGGCAAGCTGCTCGTCCACCACGGAAAAATCCGGATGTGTGGGGTCGGCGACTTGCAGCGTGCGCAGCAGCTGGTCAACGCGGCTGTTGCGGCTTTCGGGGTCGTCCTCGCGGTAGCGGCGGAGAATTGTGCAGGGCGTGTGCAGCAGGAGGGAAAACGCGGCGGCGTGGAAACTGTCCGTCAGCACCATGCTCGCGCCCGCAATCAGAGAAAGCCACTGCGCGGGGGTCACGCCCTTTGCCAGTGGATACGCGGACTGGAGGGCTGATTCCGTCCGCGGAATGACGCGCACGCCCAGACCTGTTTTCTGCCGAATCTGCTCCACCTGCGTCCAGTACGCGGGATTGTCCGCCAGGAAGAAGCACAGAATATCATTGCCCATCGGAATGTCGCCGCCGATGAGTTCCAGCCACTTTTCGCGCGGCAGGAGCATCACGGGGTCGGGCATGACGGCGGGCTTTTTGCCGATGAGCGCTTGCAGGAGCGCCGCGCCCTCTTCCTCCCGGACGGAGATGGCGGCGAACCCCCGTATCAATGCGGCGATTTTGCGCCCTTTCGCGCTGTCCGTCATCGTCGATACGCCCAGCGACGGCGCGTAGGCGACTTTCGGCTTCTTCGTGAAATTCAGGAAATACGCCGGATTGAGCCACGTCGGCGACCAAATCTGGTCTGACCCGCAAATCAGCGCGTCGTATATCAGCGCCTGATGCGCCAGCGCGCTCTGGTCGCGGCAGATGGGCGACAAAATCATCTGCGTCTGCCGGAACTCATCAAAGCCCTCGTTCAGCCCGCGCGCCGCGCTGCGCTTTTTCATGCCGTCCAAAATCAGGCGGGGCGAATTGCCGCTGCACAGCAGATTCTTCATCTTTTCCGTCTGCGAGGGAACATAGTCGATATGCTCCGCGTCGTACCCCAGGGAACGGACGGCGTTTTGCAGCGCCCACGCTTGAAGAATCGACCCGTAATTGTCGTTGTGCAGGAAGGTCATGATGCCGATTCGTGCCATGCGCTCACCTCTATCGCGAAAGTTCGCTATCATTATAGCATACTTCTTCGCTGGAAGCAAACAAAACCGCGAAATCCGCTGGACAAGCGGCGCGAATCGGCGTACAATGGGGTGGGGATTTACGACTGCACGCTTTCCAGCCACTTCTCCAGCGTGACCTCGTCATCGAACCCCAGCCCGGGACGAACCTCCTCCTGCACATCGTCCGGCAAGTCGCTCAGCGGCACGCCGAGTTCGCGCACCAGCGCCAGCGCGTCGCCGTAGCGGTTGCGGAAGATGCACAGCTGCCCGCTTTCGTCCGGCATCAGCACAACATGCTCCGGGCAGTAGAGGGCAAGCGCGCGCGCCATGCTCACCTGCGCGGGTGAAAACGACGTGATGACCCACTGGTCGTACTTCGCGGCGAGTTCGTCCTTCGTCATGCCGGCCAGTTCGGCTGGCAGGCGCTGGCGGCGCGTCATTTCGTGCCCGCAGGGGGAAAAGGTGACGCGCTGGAGCAGCTCGCACTCGGCGCTCAGGCGGGCGGAGGCGTCGGAGGCGGTCAGTGCGCCGTCCTCGGCGTCGGGCGCGGCGGCGCGGCTGGGCTTCAAGCCGAAGCAGAGCAGCAGGGCGAGCGCCGTCAGCATCAGCACCCCGCGCAGCAGGGCGGCACGGTCAACGGTTGCGCGAATGACGGAATCCTTGCGTTTTTTGTCCATGTTCATCGCTCCTTTCTGCCTTAGCATGGCAGCGCGGCGCGAAATCCATTCATCACATAAAGGAGATTTTTTTGATGATTCAGGCGGTTTTGTTTGATTTGGACGGTACGCTGACGAACACGATTGACGACATTGCCACGGCGATGAACCGTGCCTTGCGCCTGCACGGGCTGCCCGGCTGGGAGACGAAGGAATACTGCTACCTCGTCGGCAACGGCGCGAAGATTCTGGCGCAGCGGGCGGTTCGCGACCGGCAGGACTTGGCGGACGCGGTGCAGGCGGAGTATCAGGCGTACTACGAGAAGCATACGCAGGTGAAAACGCAGCCCTACGACGGCATTCCGGAGCTGCTGCACGCCTTGGCGGAGCGCGGTTTGAAGCTGGCGGTGCTCTCCAATAAGCCCGACGCGGATACGAAGAACGTCATCAGCCACTTCTTCCCGGATGTACCGTTCAGCGTCGTGCGCGGGCAGGTGGAGGGCGTGCCGGTGAAGCCGGACAAGGCGGGCGCGCTGCTGGTGGCGGAGCAGCTCGGCATTGCCCCGGCGGATTTCCTCTATCTGGGCGACACGAAGGTGGACATGACCTGTGCGTGCAGCGCGGGCATGAATCCAGTGGGCGTGCTGTGGGGCTTCCGCACGGCGCAGGAGCTGCTGGACAATGGCGCGAAGGTGCTGATCGCCCACCCGATGGAGCTGTTGGAGAAATTCAACTTGTAACAAATGCGTAATAGTTCTTTACAATTGCGTGATTTTCTGATACAATAGCCACAGTACCTGTGGGAATCTCTGATTCATTCGGCAGCCATCTGGCGAATGTCTTTTCCGCCATCTGACTACCTCATTTCATCAGAGCTTCCCGGATTATTTGGAGGGGAATGCTATGAAAAAGAGCATCGTGCGTGTGCTGGCGCTGGTGCTGATGCTGACGCTGGTCATCACAAGCAGCGCGGCAGCCTTGAAGCTGCAGAAGAACGACAAGAGCGACAATGTGCGCCGCTTGCAGCAGGCCTTGACGCAATTGGGCTACTACTCCGGCACGGTGGACGGCAGCTTCGGCAGCGGCACGAAGGCGGCGGTGAGCGCGTTCCAGCAGGCGAACAGCCTGACGGTGGACGGTATCGCCGGTTCCGCGACGATTGCTCTGCTGGAAAAGCAGACGGGCATTGACATTGACGGCAATTCGTCGTCCTCCTCTTCGACCGCGACGGGGCTGTTCAAGGGCGATTACAGCAAATTGCAGTACACCTCCAGCGGCTCGCGCGTGCGGGTGCTTCAGCAGGCGCTGAAGGACTTGGGCTTCACCATCTCCAAGGTGGACGGCGTGTTCGGGCAGTCCACGTTTGAGGCGGTCATGGCGTTCCAGAAGGCGACCGGGCTGACCGTGGACGGCAAGGCGGGCAGGAACACGCTCGTCAAGCTGGAAAGCTACTTCGACAGCAATGGCAACGTCACGCAGCCGATGATTACGCCCAAGCCCACCGCGGATTTGGACAACATCGCCTATGGCATCCCGACCCGCACGCTCCGCGAGGGCATGGGCGGGCAGGATGTGCTGTACACGCAGGACCGTCTGGCGGCGCTGGGCTACCTGACCGGCATCTCCGACGGGCAGTACGGCGCGGCGACGAAGGCGGCGGTTCTTGCCTTCCAGAAGAAGAACGGTTTGTCCGCTGACGGCGTTCTGGGCACAAACACCCGCAAGCGCCTGTTCTCCGAAGGCGCGATCGGCGCGAAGGAAACGTCGCAGCCTGACGGCGTGGGCGAGCGCAAGCTGACGCTGGGCATGAAGGGCGACGACGTGAAGAGCGTGCAGACGAAGCTGATTGCGCTGGGCTACCTGACGGGCAAGGCGGACGGTGTGTACGGCACGGCGACGGAAAGCGCGATTCGCCGCTTCCAGACGCGCAATGGGCTTACGTCCGACGGCATCTGCGGCGAGGACACGGTCAAGGCGCTGTACAGCAGCACCGCGATTGACGCGGGCAGCTCCGTCACGCCCTCTCCCAAACCGGTGGATGAAAGCGCACCCACGCGCATCCTGCGCCCCGGCATGTCCGGCGACGACGTGAAGAGCGTGCAGAGCCGCTTGGACAAGTTCGGCTACTACTCCGGCGCGCTGGATGGCATCTACGGCGCGGCGACGGTGGCGGCGGTTCAGGCGTTCCAAGCGCGCAACGGCTTGACGGCGGACGGCAAAGTCGGCGCGAACACGGTCAAAATCCTCTATTCGAACAATGCGATTGCGGCTGATCCGTCGGCTGCCACGCCCACGCCGACCCCCACGCAGTCCTTCGGCATCGTGCCCACACGCACCCTCCGCGAAGGCTCGTCCGGCGACGACGTGAAGAGCGTGCAGAGCCGCTTGAAGGCGCTGGGCTACTACACGGGCACGGTGGATGGCAACTACGGCACGGGCACGATGGCGGCGGTTGCGTCGTTCCAGCTGCGCAACAATTTGAGCGCGGACGGTGTGGCGGGCAAGCGCACCTACAAGAAGCTGTATTCTTCGGATGCGCTTGCTGCCATCAGCACGCCGACGTCCACCCCGACCACGGGCGTGACGCGTCCGACCCGCCTGCTCTATTCCGGCTGCACGGGCGACGACGTGAAGAGCGTCCAGCAGCGCTTGAAGGATTTGGGCTACCTGACGGACAAGGTGGACGGCAAGTACGGCGCGAACACCGTCGCCGCCATGCGTGCGTTCCAGCTGCGCAACGGCTTGACCGGCTCCGGCAACGGCGATACGGCGACGTACACCATCCTCTACTCCGTCAACGCGATTACGGCGGAGGGCAAGCAGGTTGATTCCAACACGCCGACGGTGTACACCAACCTGAAAGTCGGCGCGACGGGCGACGCGGTGCTGCGCCTCCAGCAGGCGCTGAGCAACCTGCGCTATACCGTGACCATCAACGGCACTTATGACGAGACGACCCGCGCGGCGGTGCTGGCATTCCAGAAGCGCAACGGGCTTGCCCCGGACGGCATCGCGGGCGTGAACACGCAGACGAAGCTGTACACGGGCGACTGCGTGACCGGCGATACCGCGCTCCCGGACGATAACAAGTCAGAACCGGGCAATAACGGCGGCTCCTTCGGCAATGGTCCGGCAAAGAGCCAGATTAAGCTGCAGATGTGGTACACGGAAATCAAGCCGACCATCAAGAGCGGGCAGACGGTGCTAGTCTATGAGCCGAGAAGCGGTTCCTCCTTCCGCCTGCGCTTCTACTCCTTGGGTCGTCACGCGGACTCTGAGCCGCTGACGGCGCAGGATACCGCGATTATGAAGGCGGCGTGGGGCGGCAAGTTCTCGTGGGACGAGAAGCCGGTGTATGTCCTGCTGCCCAGCGGCACATGGGTGCTGGCCTCCATGCACTGTATGCCCCACCTCTCCGGCAGCATCAAGGATAACGACTTCGACGGGCATTTGTGCGTCCATTTCCCGCGCACGATGGAGGAAACCGCGAAGCTCGACCCGAAGAACGGCGTGCGGCATCAGAAGGATATCCGCAAGGCGTGGAAGGCGCTGACGGGCGAGGATATCACTTGGTAAGCGGATTATCCGCAAAATAGGGCATCCTGCGGTCAGATGGCGAAAAAAGCTGTCTGACCGCGTTTTTTGGGGGGGCGTAAAAATCCCCCGAAAGGCTTGCCAATCGGACGGGAATATGGTAGAATGTACATGTCAAAATCGGCAAGTATCACTCGTTTTCGGATGGGCAGAAAGGAGAAGCGCGGTGGCTGCAACGCTGTCTGTGGTCGTTCCGGTGTATGGGACGAAACGGGATTTGCCCGCGTGTCTGGAGTCGCTGCGCACGCAGTCGCTGCGGGACGCGGAGTTCCTGCTGGTGGATGATGCCTCGCCGGATGGCGCGGGCGCGGTGCTGGCGGAGTATGCCCGGCGCGACAGCCGCTTTCGAGTGCTGACGCATTCGCAGAACCGCGGACTTTTCGCGGCGCGGATGACCGGCGCGGACGCGGCGACGGGCAAGTACCTCGCTTTTCTGGACAGCGATGATTTTGTGTCGGTGGATTTTTACCGTGCCGCCGTCGCGCTGGCGGAAGAAAACGACTTTGACCTCGTGATGGGCGACACGGTCTGGCAGCGCGAAAACGGCGACCGCTTCGTGCGCCCGGTTCATGCGGACTGTGTGCTGGAGGACGAGCTGCGCGGCAATGCGGTGCGGGATGCGTTTTTTCAGCAGGCGATGACGTGCTACAGCTTCCACACCATTTGGAACAAGGTGATTCGACGCGATTTGTGGCTGCGGTGCGCGCCCTACTACGCGCCGCTGGCGAAAAAGCACATTGTGATGACGGAGGACATTGCGTTTTCCGTCGTGCTGTATTTCTTTGCGCAGGGTTTCGGGCGGCACCGCGGCGACGGCGTGTTCTACTGTGAACATCCGTCGTCCTCGACGGGGGCGGCGGGGAATCCGGCAAAATTCCGCAAAAATTACGCCGATATTGCGCAGGTGTTTGCCTTTGCGGATGAATTTCTGCATCAGCAGGGGGCGAATCAAGCGCGTCAGCAGCTGCAAAAGGCGCGAAAGTGGTATGCGCGGATGTGGGCGGAGCAGGCGCGGAAGGCGGCGAATCAGCCGGAAATCAGCCGCTTGACGGCGGCTCTCTGCCCGGATTTTTCGCTGGATAAGGACGCGAATCTGCCGGAAATCTTCTGGTTCGACCAGCCGATGACCCCGTGGCGGGACGGGACGGAGCGCATCAAGCGCGCGATTCTGGGGCTGGACGGCATCGACTGCCCGGTGATTTCGCTGGATGTGTTCGATACGCTGATTCTGCGCCCCTTCCGCACACCGATTGACCTCTTCCACACGCTGGAAGGCAAATGGCAGCGGGCGGCGCGGCGGAACATGACCTCCTTCGCACAGGCGCGGACGGAGGCGGAAAGCTGCGCGCGCGCGTGGCTGCCCGAAACGCAAGCTGACGTGACGATGTGGAACATTTACAGCGCCATGATGCAGAATCTGGGCGTGTCGGACGACTGCGTGGGGCAAATGACCTACAACGAGCGGGAGGCGGAGGTGCATTTCTGCCGCCCGCGCAAAACCGGCGTGCAGCTGTTCAATCTGGCGAAAGCGGCGGGAAAACGCGTCGTGCTGACGTCGGACATGTACCTTGACGCGGACACGATTCGGCGGATGCTGGAAAAATGCGGCGTCCGCGGCTGGGACGGCTTCTTCCTCTCGAATGAGCAGAACGCGCTGAAATGGAACGGCGCGCTCTACCGGAAGATGGCGGCGCAACTGGGCGTGAAGCCGGATAACGTGCTGCACATCGGCGACAATGCGAAAATCGACGTGGAAGCCGCGAAAAAAGCGGGTTTGCGGGCGATGCTGCTGCCGCGCCCGGCGGATGTTTTCATGGATGCGGACTGCACGCAGATGGCGAATCTGGGACACGGGTGTCTGGCGGGCTTCACGACGGCGGACGCGATGCAGCCGCTGGCGCTCAGGTGCGCACAAGGGCTGGCGGCAAACCGCTTCTTTGACGACGGCTATGCCCCCGCGACGGCGGATTCCGCGTTTGCGGCGTATCCGTCCCGGCTGGGGTACTACGCCGTCGGCACACACCTGCTGGCGCTGGCGAAGTGGCTGCTGTGCCGCTGCCGGGCGGATGGCGTAAAGCGGCTTGTGTTCCTCGCGCGGGATGGCGCGCTGCTGCGGCAGGCAGTCGAGCTGCTGCGCACGGACGCGGATGTTGTCGAAACAGACTACATTCCCGCGTCGCGGCGGTGCTTGCTGCCCGCGCTGATGGCGAATCCGACCGACTGGGCGGCGCTGCCGGTGCGCTGGACGGTCTACACGCCCGAAAAGGCGCTGAAGCTGCTGTCCTTCTGCACGCTTGACGCGCCGGAAAGCGAACTGCGCCATCAGGCGGAGACGGCGGGTTTCCCGTGGCAATCGCCGTTTCAGCAGAAAACGCGCTGGGAATCGTTTCTGCGCTTCTTCCGCGACAAGCTCTACGACGGCTGCCGTCATCAGGCGGCATACAGCGCGGCGCGGGCGTATTATGAGGAAAAGCTGCCGGAAGGCTCAGCGTGCTTTGATATGGGGTACAGCGGGCGCTTGCAGGCGGCGATTTGCCAGCTGACGCAGCGCGCGGTTCCGGTCTACTACGTTCATGCGGACGGGCGGAACAGCGAGCGCTTGTCCGCTGCGTATGATTTTCCTGTGCACTGCTTCTATCCGATGCCGCCCGCCATGTCCGGCGCGTTCCGCGAGTTCCTGCTGTCCTCCGACGAAGCGCCCTGCATGGGCTTCGAGCGGCAGAATGCGCGTGTCGTCCCGGTGTACGCGCAGGAGGGGCGCAATGAAGCCGCGCATTTCCTGTCGACCTGCGTCCAGCATCATGCGCTGCGGTTCGTGCGCGACTTCCACGATACCTTCGCCGGAACGGGCGTGATGCAGTCACTTGACAATCCCGGCGTGCAGCTGGCAATGTCGCTGCCCTTCGAGGGGGCGCTGCGGCAGCTGCCCGAAGCGGACGCGGAGCTGCTGCGGAACATCCCGTTTGAGGACATGGTGTTCGCGGGGGAGAACGCGCTGGATTTGCGGACGCTGGTGCGCGACCAGTCGGCGGAGGCGGCGGTTGCGGCGCACGAGCTGGGCGCGGCGGACGCGCCGAGCCGCATGATTGGCTTCATCCCGGAGCAGACCGGGCTGGTGAAGCGGACGATTGGCTTCCTGCTGTTCGACCGCGAAACGTTTCGGAAGAAGCTGCGCAAGCGGATGCACCGTTCTCAAAAATAAACACGCGGGTAAATTATGCAGTTGTCACCAACTCAATCGCGAAAAAGGGAGTCCAGAGGGTCGAAGACCCTTTGGCGG
>ENA-OZAI01001023-OZAI01001023.1-human-gut-metagenome-genome-assembly--contig:-NODE-1023-length-11164-cov-3.824197_pt1 | contig 11164 bp, 9 predicted proteins | sample MGYA00243299_ERZ653495 | MGnify/ENA primary metagenome ERZ653495 (study PRJEB26926, sample SAMN06164907) | human gut metagenome | biome: ENVO:00009003; feature: ENVO:2100002; material: ENVO:00002003... | reverse complement strand
ATAAGAGACAGGGGTTATCGTGCAGATGACATTTTTGATGCAAAAATCATAAATTATAGTGAAGATAACAGAACTGCAACAGTGAAGATTAGCTATAAAACAGAAAACTGTGCCGAAGTGGCGGGATATAAGGTGTATGCAAAAGCAGTATATGATGATCCACAAGGGGATGAACATAGGGAAACAGATATAATGTCGTTTAATGTTGGCACAGTTGATCGGACAATCTCCAGTCTGGACATGGTAGTCACCCCACCGGTAGCCGGACAGCCCTTACCTAAAAAATGGCAGATTAATACGGAAGGAATTACTGATGTTACGAAGAACAGTATTTTGTGGTTGAAAGAGGGAAATGAGAATGAGGCGGCAATCGGCAATGCTGAACCGAACACAACGTATTATGCAATTCTGACCTTGGTTGCAGAACGTGGCTATAAATTCAATCATGACAGCATCTGGATTGTCACAAATCCACAAGTGGAGTATACGTCAATTGACTTAGCTGAGGGACGGTATCTGACATTGAAATATACCTTTACAACGGGAGAGATTACAAATACTACAGATAATACAGATACATCAGCTTCTGACAGTGGTACCGATGACAGTCCGGAAAATCCCTACAAGATCATAGAAGGCACCAGGAGCACCTGGAACGGCAGCACCACCGAAGGCCTGACCATCCGCGGCGATGGTGATTTTGCTAAATTCGCGGGTGTCCGTGTAGACGGCAACTGGATCCCCAGTGCCCACTACGAGGCAAAATCAGGCTCCACTATCGTGACCCTGAAGCCTTCCTATCTGGCGTCCCTGTCAGAAGGTGAGCATACCGTAGACATCATGTGGATCGATGATTCCGCCAGCACCACATTTACGGTAGCTGCAAACACCGCAGCTGCACAGCCGGAGCTGGACAGCGTGCCTAAGACCGGTGAAGGTGTGATGGGATGGATGCCCGAGATACTGCTGCTTGTAGCTGCAGGTCTGGTGACATTCGGCGGACTTCTCCGCAGACGTAGTAAAATTCAACTTTAAAGGGAAAAACCACATAAAGATTGTGTAAAAAGTAGATATATTTTTAAATTGACGAGCACATGGCTGTTGGATATACTATAACTGTATCGCGTTTTAAACGACGTGATACGGAAAGCAGGATCCGACAGCCATGAGCAGTTTACAAAAGAAAGAAACATTATTAATCGTTGATGATTCAAAATTTCAAAGAGTAGTGATCAGACAGTCTCTCGGGGAGCATTTTAACTTCGCAGAGGCTGTTTCCGGTGAAGAATGTCTTACGATCATGGAGAAGGAAAGCGATGCCATTGATCTGGTGCTGCTGGATCTGGTCATGCCGGGGATCGACGGCTTTGAAGTACTACGCCGCAGACAGAATATGGAGGGCTTCAAGGACACGCCGGTTATCGTTCTGACGAATACGGAATCGGTGTCTTCCCAGTCGGAAGCATTTGCACTGGGGGCGGATGAATTCATTATCAAACCGGTAGATACCCGGATAGCGCTTACCCGCATCAACAATACACTGGGGGTAAAACGCAGGTTGCAGAATAGCAGAGATGAGCAGAAGGCCTGGAAGACAAAGTCGCAGATCGACGAGATGACCAGTCTGTTCAACAAGATGACAGTAGAGAAGCTGATCACGAAGACTCTGACAGAGCATGAGAATGGCCTGCATGCTCTTATGGTGATAGATATCGATAATTTCAAATCCGTAAATGATGTATACGGTCATACTATGGGAGACCATGTGATCAGCGTCATTGCAGGAGTCATTTCTTCACAGTTCCGCAGCACAGATTATGTGGGACGTATGGGTGGAGATGAGTTCGCAGTATTGATGGGAGACATTCCGTCCAAAGAGATCGCACTGATCAAGGCAGAGAATCTGGTCAACCTCGTAAAATATAAAGAGAACTTATCCATACCGGAAAATATATCCATCAGTGTGGGAATAGCATTTTCCGATCCAGAGGATCATTGCTACTATGATCTTGCGGCAAAAGCAGATCAGGCATTGTATGTATCCAAGAAGTCGGGAAAAGGACGCTACAGCGTGTTCGGTGAGGAAAATCAGACCCCTGATCAGAAATTACAGGCTTTTGTGTGGTCATCCTCCCGTAATGTTACCAGCATGCTGGAGTTTGCACTGCCGGAGTTTGTTCATCTGAAGAAAGTAATCTCGGTGGAAGAGATCAGAGAGAACATGGGAGAGAAGACCGGCGAAGACATTCTGGGACTGTTCGTGGATGTATCAGAAGAAGAGGACGGAGGACAGGCACGCTGGCAGGAACTTGGAGAATTACAGAGAGAACATGCGCTTCCCATGATCGCCATCTGCAAGGAGGGGAATCTTGTACAGATGAAATGTGCGTTGGAGACGGAAGTAATCCAGGATCTTTTGCTGGCTCCGCTGGAAGCAAATGCATTGAAGCGGCGTGTGAAGATCTGGATGCAAAATTGCAAGCTGCGATAAACTTTGTTATAATTGACTGGAGCATATCTTAGAATATGCTTCAGTCTTTTGGTATCTTTGCAATAGAAACAGAGGATGTAATATTATGGATTTGTTTGAATACATGAGAAGCACCAATATGGAAAAGGAAGCTCCACTGGCGGCCAGAATGCGTCCAAGGACTCTGGATGAAGTCGTAGGGCAGGAGCACATTATCGGCAAGGACAAGCTTCTGTATCGTGCCATTAAGGCGGACAAGATCAGTTCCATTATTTTCTATGGACCGCCCGGCACCGGCAAAACGACACTGGCAAAGGTCATTGCCAATACCACCAGCGCTGAATTCCAGCAGATCAATGCCACGGTAGCGGGTAAAAAGGATATGGAAGAAGTGGTGGCGAAGGCGAAAGAACTGCAGGGAATGTATGGAAAACGTACGATCCTGTTCATCGACGAGATCCACCGTTTTAATAAGGGGCAGCAGGATTATCTGCTCCCGTATGTGGAGGACGGTACGATCATTCTCATCGGAGCAACCACGGAGAATCCCTATTTTGAGGTAAATGGAGCGTTGATTTCCCGCTCAGTGATCTTTGAATTAAAGCCGATTCCAAGGAAAGCCATTAAGGAGCTTTTGAAAAAGGCGGTCTATGACACGGACCGGGGCATGGGAGCCTACAACGGCACCGTAGACGAGGATGCGCTGGATTTTCTGGCGGATATCTCAGGTGGTGATGCCAGACATGCACTGAATGCCATCGAACTTGGCATCATGACCACGGAACCGGGACCGGACGGCAGAATCCATATTACTCTGGATGTGGCACAACAGTGCATCCAGAAGAGAGCGGCGAGATACGATAAAAACGGTGACAATCATTACGATACGATTTCCGCATTTATTAAAAGTATGCGGGGCTCTGACCCGGATGCAGCGGTATATTACCTGGCAAGAATGTTAAATGCCGGAGAGAGCGTGACTTTTATCGCAAGACGTATCATGATCTGTGCATCGGAGGATGTAGGCAATGCGGATCCTCAGGCGCTGGTGGTGGCGGTGAATGCTTCTCTGGCGGTGGAGCGGGTAGGTATGCCGGAGGCACAGATCATTCTGGCGCAGGCAGTCGCTTACATTGCTACTGCGCCCAAGAGCAACCGCAGCTGTGAAGCGGTATTTCAGGCGATGCAGGAAGTACAGGCCACCGGAGATCTGCCGATCCCCGCACATTTGCAGGATGCACATTATAAAGGAGCAGCAAAATTGGGACACGGAACAGGATATAAATATGCACATGATTACCCGAATGACTATGTGGAACAGCAGTATCTGCCCTATGAATTAAGTGGCAGGGAGTTCTATCAGCCCTCGGGTAACGGTTATGAGGTGAAGATCAGAGAGCATATGGCGAGAATCAAAAAAGAAGCCGCAGAGGCTTCTTCTGAAAACAAAGAATCATAAAATCAGGTACCTGATTGCGGGATTAGAACAACTCCGTAATCAGGTATTTGTATATTTCCTGATTTTTTTTCTGCCAGTTGTCGCAGATAGCAGCCGCAGTTTCTTCCACGGGAACGGATAATGTGATGTCCACCAGATTGATACCGCGGTCTTTTGCTACCAGATGAGCCTCGTATTCACCGGAGGTGGATTTATAATAATCCCCCAGCACAGAGACTTCGTTGCGCAGGGTGAACTCGTTTTCCTGAAAATAGCTGTCAATTTCCTGCTTGATGGTATCACCGATGCGGTTCTCGAAGAAATTCAGAGTTTCCTTGCCCTCGGCAGTGATGGACAGGTGGGTCCGGTTGCGGATCGACTGGGTGGCGATCATTCCGGCATCCGTCAGTTCATTGATGACCTGCTGCAGGGTCAGGAAGTTCGTGTATTCCTTTCCAAGGATAAAATCGCTGACCTGTGCGGCCGTGAGAGGGAAAGTCACACGGTTCAGCATGTAGAGAACGATAAGTTTATATAAAGTAAGCGGATCTTGTAACATAATGGGATAACAGCCTTTCTAATGTTTATCTTTATTTATTGCTTCATAAAGGTCACCCTGACGGATGCCCTGTTCTTTCATACGGTGGTGCAGTGAGTTCAGTACCTTTCGTTTGTCCAGACTCCATTTCGGAGCGATCAGCAGATCTTTTGGCCCATCACCGGTGACCCGGTGGATCACGATGTCCGGAGACAGGTGGGCGAGGCAGGAGACCAACAGATCCAGATAATGTTCCGGAGTCAGTGCCTCAAATATTCCCTTTTCATAATCCTCTGCCAGATCGGTATTTTTTAAAATATGCAGTAACTGGAGCTTGATGCCAAAGGGAGCAATATGGTTTAAGTATTTCATGGTTTCCAGTACCTGTCGGTCGGTCTCTCCGGGGAGTCCCAGAATCGTATGGACGATAAAAGGGATTTTGAGTGTCTTCAGATTGGTACAGGCTTTCTCAAAGCAGGACAGGGGATAGCCTCTGCGGATATAGTGGGCAGTCTCTTCGTGGATCGTCTGTAATCCCAGTTCGATCCAGAGGAATTTGTCCGGATATTCGCCTTTTAATTTTGCAAGCAGAGCCAGTACTTCCGGGCCCAGACAATCCGGCCTGGTGGCAATGGAGATGCCGCAGACTTTGGGATGGCTCAGGGCAGAACGATACACCTCTTCCAGATAGGGGAGAGGTGCATAAGTGTTGGTGTATGCCTGAAAATAGGCGATCAGGTCATGACCGGTCACTTTATCACCGAATTTTGCCATGCCTTCCGCAATCTGTTCCTCCATAGTCTTCCCGGCAATGTCCACAGCAAAGTCACCGCTGCCGCCGGAGCTACAGAAGATACAGCCCCGAGTGTCCAGAGTTCCGTCCCGATTGGGACAGGACATCCGGGCATTCAGGGCTATTTTATAGCATTTATGGTGAAACGTATTTTTACAATAGGAATCCAGAGAGTAGTAGGGCTTGCCGTGCCAGTCTCTTACAATGCTGTCCGAACACATTAGCGGATGTGGCTCTTTACAGCGTTTGCCACAACTTCGGCTACCTGGGGATCAAATGCTTCCGGCATGATATTGTCATCGGAGAGCTTGTCTGCGGGTACCAGACCGGCAATGGCTTCGGCAGCGGCCAGTTTCATCTCTTCGGTGATCTGGGTAGCACGACCTTCCAGAGCACCCTTGAAGATACCGGGGAAAGCGACCACATTGTTCACCTGATTGGGAAAATCACTGCGTCCGGTTCCTACGACACGGGCACCGGCAGCCTTGGCTACATCCGGCATGATCTCGGGAATGGGATTGGCCATGGCGAACAGGATGGAATCGCGGTTCATGGAAGCTACCATTTCCGGTGTGACAATGTTGGGAGCGGATACACCGATGAAAATATCAGCACCCTTCAGAGCATCGGCCAGAGATCCGGTCTCGTTGTTTAAATTGGTTACTTCTGTCATTTTTTTCTGCATCCAGTTCAGGCCTTCGGTATCTTTGGAGACAATACCTACCTTGTCACACATGATGATATTGGGGAAACCGTAGGTCAGAAGCAGTTTGGTGATAGCCACCCCGGCGCTTCCGGCACCGTTTACCACTACGCGGCAGTCTTCCTTTTTCTTACCGACTACCTTCAGGGCGTTGATGACACCGGCCAGAACGACGATGGCAGTACCGTGCTGGTCATCATGGAATACGGGGATGTCCAGAATCTCCTTCAGACGTTCCTCAATTTCGAAACAACGGGGAGCACTGATGTCTTCCAGATTGATGCCGCCGAAGCCGGGGGCCAGATAGGTCACAGCCTTGATGATCTCTTCGGTATCCTGGGTGTCCAGACAGATGGGGACAGCATTTACATTACCGAATTCTTTGAAGAGGACTGCCTTGCCTTCCATAACGGGCATGGCTGCGTAGGGACCGATGTTGCCAAGACCAAGAACCGCGCTTCCATCGGAGACAACGGCTACGGTGTTGGCCTTCATGGTGTATTTGTAAGCAGCTTCCTTGTCCTGGGCGATTACTTTGCAGGGCTCCGCAACACCGGGAGTATAAGCAATAGCCAGATCCTCACGGGTCTTGACGGGAGTCTTGGACACGGTCTCCAGTTTACCGTTCCATTTTTCATGCATCAGTAACGCTTTTTCATTGGTTGTCATGACAATACCTCTCTTATTTTTTGTTTGGTCATTACTTCATATAATCATGGATGATTTGCCGGATACGAAATCCGGACGCTATTCATAATGATATAATAGAATCGATATCTTCGCAAGGATTTAGCACCACTTTTACAAAAAATAAAATTTTTATTTTGGGACTTCCTATTTGGAAAGAAATGTATTATAATGGCTTCAGATGCAGTTTTAATATCTTTTTATTCAACTGACATGTCGAATGTAAATCGGATGTAATTCCCCTTAGTTAACAGTTTTATAGTAAATCTTATTTCCATAGGAGGGTATATGAGAGAAAAATATGAATCACTTGCATTAGTTCAGTTAAAGGAGCTGGCAAAAGTACGTGGCCTGAAGGGAACTTCCACAATGAAAAAAGCAGATCTGGTAGAAGCTATGCTTGCAGAAGATGAGCGCCTGAAAAAAGAGGAAGAAGCTAAGGCAGCGGAAGAAAAACAGGAGGCTGCTAAGAGCGAAGAGGCAGAGAAGCCGGAGAGAACAGAACGCCCTGTCAGACAGGAGAGGAATTACAGACAGGACAGATATGATAGACAGGATAGAAATGACAGAAACTATCGGACAGACCGTACCGAGCGTACGGATCGTGCAGAACGCACTGACCGTTCCGAAACCGGTACAGAGACAGTCGGCGTAAGAAGTGAAGCTTACACCAGAGAGCGTACCTTCAATCCGAATAACGTGGCATACGATGAGAGCCAGTATCCCAAGGAACTGGACAGCGGTATCGAAGCCAGTGGTATCTTAGAGGTTATGCCGGATGGTTACGGATTTATCCGTTGCGAGAATTATATGCCCGGTGAGAACGATGTGTATGTGGCTCCCAGCCAGATCCGCCGTTTCGGACTGAAGACCGGTGATATCCTGAAGGGCAACAAGAGAATCAAGACCCAGCAGGAGAAGTTCAGCGCACTGCTGTTCGTCAAGAGCATCAACGGTTATACAGTGGAAGAGTCAGCCAAGAGAATGGCATTCGAGGATATGACGCCGATCTTCCCGGATGAGCGCATCAAGATGGAGACTCCCGGCTGTAGCGTGGCTATGAGAGTCATGGATCTGGTAAGCCCTGTCGGTAAGGGACAGCGTGGTATGATCGTATCCCCGCCCAAGGCTGGTAAGACCACACTGTTGAAGGAAGTGGCAAAGTCTATTTTGAACGGTAACCCCAAGATGCACATGCTGATCCTACTGATCGATGAGCGTCCCGAGGAAGTTACCGATATTAAGGAAGCAATCCACGGAGACAATGTGGAAGTAATCTATTCCACCTTCGATGAGCTTCCCGAGCACCACAAGAGAGTATCAGAGATGGTGATCGAGCGTGCAAAGCGTCTCGTAGAACATAAGAAGGATGTCGTGATCCTGCTTGACAGTATCACCCGTCTGACCAGAGCGTACAACCTGGTGGTTCCCCCCAGCGGACGTACTCTGTCCGGTGGTCTCGATCCCGCCGCACTCCACATGCCCAAGAGATTCTTCGGTGCAGCCCGTAATATGCGTGAGGGAGGAAGCCTGACCATTCTGGCCACCGCACTGGTAGAGACCGGAAGCAAGATGGATGATGTGGTATACGAGGAATTCAAGGGAACCGGTAATATGGAAATGGTTCTGGACAGAAAGCTGTCCGAGAAACGTATTTTCCCGGCTATCGATCTGGCAAAATCCGGCACCAGAAGAGAGGATCTGCTGTTGACACCGGAAGAACTGGAAGCCATCAATATCATGCGTAAGGCCCTGAATGGCTTAAAGCCCGACGAAGCTACCGACCGCATCCTTGATATGTTCTCCCATACCCGCAATAATGTGGAATTTGTGAATATGGTGAAGAAGAACCGGTTTATCTAGGCAAGAGATAGAAAATGACAAAAATTGGAAATGATGGCAGAATATATACCTTTACGATGTGTCATAATTGTGCTACAATTATGACATAAAGGAGGTGCTATTATGCCATTGATCATGCCAATCAGAGATTTGAGAAAAACAAGTGAAATATCCGAATTAGCACATACAAAGCAGGAACCGATTTTTATTACTAAGAATGGCTACAGCGATCTGGTAGTGATGAGCGCAGAACTTTATGAGCGTTTTGCACGAATTCATAAAATCGACCAGGCCATCTGTGAGGCGGAAGAGGAAGTTGCTGCGGGTGCGGATACGATGGATATGGATGTCGCAATGGAAAGGCTAGACAAAAAATATTATGGTTAAATACCATATAAAGTTGTATCCGAGAGCATATCGTGATATGTAAGAAATCTACAGGTATATCGCCATAGAAAAACAGGTTCCGGAAAATGCAAAAGCACAAACAGACAGAATTTGGAGAGCGATAAAAAAACTGGAGACTTTTCCCGGTTCACATCAGGATAGATTAGAAGGCAAGTATGCCGGAAAAGGGTATAAGCAGCTTCTGGTCGATAATTATATGGCAATTTATAAGATTGATGAGACTGAAAAAACAGTTTATGTCATTACAGTGCAATATCAGGGGAGAAATATGTAAAAATAGGTCTTGCGTCGTGTAAACTCTTATGGTACAATAATACCGCTGTTTGTGGTTCCATAAGCAGTGAGGATGAGAACAAGAACTTATACACGACATTTTTATAGAGAGGTGAAAGAAATGAAAGAAATTCAGATCAGAAACCACAGCATCAAGCCCGGTGATAAGATCGCCGTTATCAACGAGCATTCCAAGGCCGACATTCTTGCGCGCGCCGAGGCTCTTGCAAACGACGACAGCTTCGCTGCGGTCGAGTGGAGGATCGACAACTACGATGACGTGTTCGAGATCCGCTTTGTTATCATGCCCGAGACTATCGCCGAGGTTCGCAAGGCTCTGGGCGACAAGGTGCTGATGTACACCTTCCGCGACAAGCGCATCGGCGGCGCACACCCGACGACCTGCATGTATCACAGCCGCCTGAACAATCTGGCGATCGATTCCGGCGCAGGCGATATCATAACGGTCGAGTGGTATGACGAGCTTGACGCGGCGATCTCCAACGTTGAAAATGCCCATAAGGGCGGCAAGGTCGTCGTCGCATCGTGGTGCACCGACGGTAAGCTCTGCGCAGAGTGCGTGCAGCACAAGCTTGAAGAGATGCTCGAAAGCCAGGCGGAAATGCTCGAGCTCGGCGCTGTCTGCGCGGACGAGGAAACAAAGGCATCCCTTGACGCAGGCATTGCCGCATTCAAGGCAAAGCATGCCGACGTGCTCGTTATCCGCTCGGTAATTACCGCCGACGGAAGCGAGGAAAAGACCGTTTTCTAAGCAGATTTATTTAATATCAATGCTGTACCGATAACCACGGGAGGGCATTCACTCCCATATCCTTGTACCCCGAATGCAAATAATTTGGAGGGAAATCGATATGAAGAAACTCACAAAATTCGACGTAATACTTAACATCTGGGTATCGCTTATAATCAACATCGCACTAAGCGCGGTCCTGCCGGCGCTGAACGGATTTTTGACCTGGGGAACGTTCTTTTCCGGCTTTGCAATAGCGTTTCCGGTGAGCACGATCCTCGTGTTCGTTCTGCCGGTCGTCTCATGGGGCGCAAAATTTGCGTCGCTGTTTAAGCTCAAGCCGAACACGCCCGTGTTCACGATCGTTTCGACAATAGTGCTTTCGTTTATCGTCGGAACGGTCATGACGCTGCTGATGACGGCGATAAACGCCGGCATCGGGCCTCATTTCCTTGCCGCGTGGTGGTCGTGCTATCTGCTGGCGCTGCTGACTGTCTATCTGTCCGCGCTGCTCGGCTTATTCACCGGCCTTCCGCTGACCAAAAAAATACTCGGCATTCCTGCCGAAGCATAAGCTTTATTTAACTTGGAGGTACGAACAATGACTGTTATATCTTCTGTTTGCGAAAACAACACTCTTACACTTACTTTGCGCATTGAGCGCGGCGAGTTTGCCAAGGCTCTTGACGAGGCATACATGAACGACACAGAGCATTATGCCGTTCCGGGCTTTGCGGCAGGACTTGCTCCGCGCGAGAAGATAGAGGAGCTTTACGGCCAGACCGCGCTTTTTGACGAGGCGCTGGATATCTGCGTGCCGAGGCTCTACAGTCGGTACCTCTCGGAAAACGGCATACGCACCGTGGGCCGCCCTCAGCTTACGGCCGTGACATGGCTCACGGGCGGCGGAGCGGATTTCACGGTCGTGTGCGGCGTATATCCCGAGGTGAAGCTCGGAGAATATAAGGAGCTTGAGGTCAACGCAAAGCGCGACGACGAGGAGGCGTTCACCGCAGCCGTTCTGACGGCAGCGTGCACCAATATGCAGGCCGAAGTGCCGGAGAGCATGGTAAAGCAGAAGCTCGAAGCGATCCTGGCCGGCGACAAAATGCGAGTTGCGCAGGATCCTATATACAATGTACTTGCAGATTTCACGGCCATTCTCGACGAGGCATACAAGCAGTCGGACGTAACTCGCTCGCGCGCTCAGGTCCTGTCTCTTATACACATCTCCGAGCCCACGAGACTACGCTGCATCTCG
>ENA-OZAI01001011-OZAI01001011.1-human-gut-metagenome-genome-assembly--contig:-NODE-1011-length-11246-cov-3.943615_pt1 | contig 11246 bp, 9 predicted proteins | sample MGYA00243299_ERZ653495 | MGnify/ENA primary metagenome ERZ653495 (study PRJEB26926, sample SAMN06164907) | human gut metagenome | biome: ENVO:00009003; feature: ENVO:2100002; material: ENVO:00002003... | reverse complement strand
AGAGACAGCCGTGGTCCATTTAACAACCTGCGTTCCAACCTTTCTCAGCATCCGGTCTCTCTGTAAGTGCACGAACTGTTTTTATCTCCACATCAATGGTTTCTTACCGCTGTATTTAATTTTTATTTATATTACTGCTTTAGTGTGGTAACGTCAAGTAGTGATTTTAATCTTTTTTCAAAAAAATCTTTGCGTATTTTATTTTTCTATCTTCCTACTTTGAGGAAAAGCTCACGAATTCCTTCATAGTAACCAATGGTCACCGTGGTACTGTCTTCCTCCTCCCCCGGGAAAGTATACTTGGCAAAATACGGCGTCGTCTCCAACAGCGGATTTTGATCCTCATATTTTTCAAGACCGGTCAGTTCCAGATATTCCGCATACCGGCCAATCATGGCATCCGTATTGATGTCTTCCCATTGCAGTCCGGTCCGGACATAGAATTCATAAATTTTGCCGGTATCCGCATCCAGATAAATATCCAGAAAACGGTTACTCTTATCCGCATTCCTTACGTCCGTAGACAGGCTGATTTTCCATACAGAGAGATTATTTCTCGGCTCCAAAACATCGATAGCAGAGCAGATCACCGCTTCGTAAGAGTCTTCCGAAACTTCCTTTACTTCGTCGGGAAGAATTCCCTGCTCCTTCAGGATCTGAATCTCTCTGTTACATGCCTCATATACCGCTTCCTCCTGAATCTGTCCCTCTCCCGGTTGCTGACGATTCTCTACAAACGCATAGGTACCCGTCATTTCTCCGTAGTTTCCTGCCTCACTGTCCACTCTGGTCAAAAAACGCAGTTCACTCTCCGGCAGGGTCTGACTGCTCAGACATCTCCCCAAAAGATATAGTTTCTGATTGCTGCTCATGCGGTAACGGTATCCTTCCGCACCTTCCACCGCCTCTGTGGTAATACTGTTTAAGAGTCTCTCATCACTTTTGGCCGCGATCCATTCCGGTCCCCACAGAGCCGCAAGAATGACCACAACTGATACCGCAAAGCCCAAAGAACAGCTCTTCCATCTATTCATCCGACTTCACCCCCTCATCCGGAATCAGAAAGCTCATGCAGCTTCCAAAGCCCTGTGTACTCTCGATCTTCAGGCTGCTGTGATGCAGTTCCAGAATAGCGGTGCACAGTGCAAGCCCCAGTCCCGCTCCGTTATGAGCCCTGGATCTGGATTTATCCACCATATAAAAAGCTTCCGTGATCTTATGAAGTTCTTCCTTGGGGATGCCAATTCCTTCATCCCGTACCTGAAAATAATAACCGTTCTCCATGTGCCTTCCTGTGATCTCCACGGTCTGCCCCTCCTCGGAGGCTTTGATGGCATTATCGGTCAGATTGATCAAAACAGTCTTCAACAGGTTCTCCTCGGCATAGAGTTCTCCCTTTTCCCAGCAGATGTCAACCTTCACCCTGCTGTCTTCTGGGTTCTTGGTCTCATCATAGATTTCCTGCAGATACGAGAAAATACCGGAGACATTTGTGGTCTTACGATCGATCTCCTTACGTCTGGTCACAATGATGTCCAGCAGTCTGAGTGCCATAGTCTCCAGGCGTTTTCCCTCTGTATAAATATAATTGGCACAGAGAAAATGCTTCTCCTCGTCCAGTTTGCGGGAACGCAGCATATCCGCGTAACCGATTATAGCTGTCAGCGGTGTCTTCAGTTCATGGGAAAATGCGGCAATAAAATCTTCTCTGGCTCTGACTTCATTTTCCAAATTCTGAATATTCTGCTCCAGTGCTTCTGCCATATGGTTGAAATCCGCAGTCAGCTGTCCCATTTCATCATTACTGATCTGCTCCGCGCGATAGCTGTATTCTCCCTCCGCCATTTTGCCGGTAGCCTGCGTCAGAAGCCGGATCGGTCGGGTCAGCCAGCAGGCGATCAGCGTCATCACAGCGCCACTGCATAACAATACGATCACCGTAACCTGACGATACATCCGAAATCCTTCCGTCCTCTCCGTATATACCGCAGTTACATTTTTCATGGTCTCTAACGTCAGCAGACGGTCGGACACATTGATCCTTGTCTGTGTCTGGATATAATAGGAATCCCCCGACTGCACTACCCGGTACACTCTCGTATTTTCTCCGCGTTCTTCCCACAGAGAAGTATCCCCGGTAAACCCTTCACTGACATACAGCACCTTACCGTTCTCATCGCTGATCCGCAACAATCTGTTGCCGTGCTGTCCACTGTTCTCCAGGTATACTCCGATCTGTTCCACCGTTCCGTCCGGAAGTACATCATATTTGGACGGAATATTTAAAGCTGCCGTCTCAAAAGCGAACCTCAAAATACTACTTTCATCCAGTGCCTGTCTGGTCTCACGCTCCATGGAGGTCTGAAACACATAATTTACAAAAAAATAACCGCTTGCTCCGCATGCCGCTGCCATGATCAGCATGGTGCACAGCAGAATTTTCCAGGAAAATTTCATTCTTTTCTCCTCTTGTCCACTTTCCTACAAGAATTCCTCGTTCTCAGGCAATCTCCAGCCGGTATCCTACCTTATATACCGCTACCAGCTGATTCTCCCATCCCATTTTTTTGCGCAGGCGCTGCACATGCAGCTCCAGAGTCCTGCTGTCCCCGTCATATTCTTCTCCCCATACCTTTTCGTACAGGCTTTCCTTGAATAAGGCAATATTTTTATTCTGAATAAATAACACCAGAAGTCCGTATTCCTTGTTGGTAAGTACCACAGGTACGCCCGCTTTCATCACCATTCTGGCTTCCATATCCACCACTACATCTCCTGCGGACAGCTGCGCTCCCCGTTTGTGGAATCTGCGCAGTACCACTTCTACCCTTGCCAGCAGTTCCACCACATCAAAAGGCTTCACCAGATAATCCTCCGCCCCCAGACGCAAGCCTTTTACCCGGTCCTTTACATCTCCCTTGGCGGTAATGAAGATCACCGGGATCTTTAAAGGTCTGATATATTCCATAATATCAAAACCGTCCACTCCCGGAAGCATAATATCCAGTAAGATCAGATCAAAGGTTTCCTTTTCAATCAGTTCAATGGCTTTCATGCCATCCTGTACACTTTTGCAATAATATCCTGCTGCCGACAGATTCAGGTCGATCAGGTCACAGATTGGCTTTTCATCATCCACGATCAATATTTTTATCATTATGTCTGCCACCCCCAATAGGCACGGATCTTCGTCACCAGTGCCTCCAGAGTATCCTCCTCCGTACATTCATAATTTTCTGTAAAATCAGTATCCTTCTCAAATCCGGCCGTCCGTTGGTAATAAATGGTGCACACGGTGTCCACCAGCAATTCCCCGTTTTCTCCTTCATAGCTGTATTTTGCAAACACCACCAGATCCTTCAGGCCGTCACCGTCCAGGTCCTTTCCCTGGATTCCCTTCAGCGCATAGAGATTGTCGTAATCCTCCATGGGTTGAAAACTCCACACAATATTTCCCTGTTCATCGATCAGATAGATCATGAACACGTCATATTCCGCCATCCGGTAGGTGCCCGGAACCACCTTTAATTTTCCCAGCTTTTCAAAATTACGGGTATAAGACTGTTCCTCGATGACATTGAAATTGTGGTTCAGAAGATCTGCCAGTGTCTCCGCCGTATAGAGGAATTCCGTAGAACGCCCGTCTCTTACAAAATTTAAAATACAGGCAGGGTTCTTGTTCATATCAAAGCGGTTGATCTTGTCTGAGATCCGATAATCACGGTAAAAGTTTCCATCGTCCTGGAACAGAACATCTCCTACTTTGTAGGATTCTTCCTGATAATCCCCCCTGTCATTATGGCACTGGACGATCAGGATGATATCCGTATCTCTGTCATTGTCTACATCCTGAAAAGAAACCGAAGCCAGTTTTTTCACCGGCTGCCGCATTTCTCCCGGATAGCAGTAATTTGCTTCCAGCTGGTCCGTCTTGTACAGAATCTGCCCGGAAGCATCTGCGATAAATACCGCCAGTCTGTGGTACCTTGTATCCAGTGCCGCATAGAACCAGACTTCATCCCCGGGTTCCTCTGTCGTATCTATGGCTTCCTCCGGAAGTTTTTGCAACGGCATCGCAAAGATCTGATCCTCCAGCAGGCGGAATCCCTGGTTCTCCAAATCTCCAATCTTTTCTATCCTGTCAAAGCGTTCCCGGTATCGTTCGTACTCCTCCGCCACCAGTTCTCCGTGTTCCCCGGCCGCAGTCACAGAAAAAGAAAAGGCGGAAAGCTGCGCAGATAAAACTACAAAAAGCACAATACTCACTATGCTGAGCATGATTCTTCTCTTCCTGTGTTTCGGCATCTTTCCACCTCCTTTGTATCGTTATTTGATTTGTTGTTTTATTCCATTTTCTTTTACAGATCGTCAATAATAATGTGTCTGGGCTGGCCTGTGATCATGATTGGAGTCAGTTCCGCCTGGATCAGAGGTTCGATATAATTTTTCATCTCTGCGGTCACATAATCTCCCTCTTCCGTGATCCAGGAACGGGGAACCTTTTTCTCCAGATTTGCCACCTTATGCACATCATAGAGATCCGTAGTGCAGATATAGGGATCCTGAGATACTCTCTTTAAGATCACCATCTGACCGGTCTTGCCTTCAAAAGCTGCCTTTACCGCAGTTCCACCTACCTGATAAGCCTCGGTGATATCCACGCGGGAGGTCAGATGTCCGGCACAGCGCTGCAGAGTAGACAGTTCAATAGCTCTGGATTTGCAGCCCAGCTTTTCAATGATCAGGTCAGACAAATATTTGCCCGTACCGGATAACTGTACATGGCCGAAAGAATCCGTCTTGTCGGAAGGTGCAGACAATTCGCAGACATATCTTCCGTCTGCCGTCTTGATTCCTTCGGACACTGCAATGACAATGGACTGTTTCTCACTGACCAGTTTTTTGACCTTTTTCAGAAAATCATCCACATCAAAGGCTACTTCCGGCAGGTAGATCAGATCCGGGCCTTCACAGTCTTCACTCTTGGCCAGTACTGCTGCTCCGGTGAGCCATCCCGCATTTCTTCCCATGATCTCGATGACCGTCACGCTCTGCATCTCATAGATCAGGCCGTCACGTACCAGTTCCTTGGTAACGGTAGCAATATATTTTGCCGCACTTCCGTAACCAGGCGTATGATCCGTACCCTCTAAGTCGTTATCAATGGTCTTGGGTACGCCGATAAAACGAATCGGGTTGCCCACTGTCTCTGCATAATCGGAAAGCTTTTTGATGGTATCCATGGAGTCATTGCCGCCGATATAGAAAAATGCCATGATCTCCAGTTCTTCCAGAATTGCAAATATTTTCTCGTAAATAGCTTTATCTTCACTGATCTCCGGCAGCTTATAGCGGCAGGATCCCAGAAAGGAAGCCGGTGTTCTCTTCAAAAGTTCCACATCCATGTCGTTGCGGATCTTTTCCCCCAGATCCACGATCTTTTTCTCCAACAAACCCTGAATGCCATAGCGCATACCGTATATGGTATCCGCTCCCATATCCTTTGCTGTCTTGTAGACACCTGCCAGACTGGCATTGATCACCGCTGTGGGGCCTCCGGACTGTCCTACGATCACATTTTTTTTCATAATTTTTCTCCCTCTGTTGATTCGTTACCATACATCGACGGGGATTTCTCATGCTCGATTTGCATACGTAAAACACCCACCAATCGGATCCTCCGGTTGATGGGTGTTCTCATTCTTAAGGTTCCGTCGAACCTATTTTACCAAACTTACAGTCTCTCTGGCAATAGCAAGTTCCTCATTCGTAGGAATTACCATAACAGTGGTCTTGCTGTCAGGAGTGGAAATAGCGATCTCCTCGCCACGCTTGTGGTTCGCCTCCTCATCGATGGATACTCCCAAGAAGCCCAAATGCTCGCATACCAGGGAACGAACTAAAGGTGCGTTCTCGCCGATACCTGCGGTAAAGCAGATCACATCTACACCGTTCATGGCTGCTACATAAGAGCCGATATATTTTGCCACACGGTAGCAGTAAGTGTTCATGGTACGGATGCAGTGTGCATCGCCGTTGTTGTAACCTGCTTCCAGATCACGGAAATCGGAAGACAGATTGTTGGACAGACCATATACACCGGACTTCTTGTTCAGAACGGTCATGATCTCGTCGATGTTCTTGCCCTCTTTGTGAGCGATGAACTCCATGATGGCAGGATCGATATCACCGGAACGGGTTCCCATGATCAGACCTTCCAGAGGTGTCAGACCCATGGAGGTGTCTACACACTTGCCGTTCTTAACAGCGGATACGCTGGCACCATTGCCCAGGTGGCAAACGATGATCTTCAGATCTTCGTACTTTTTGCCCAGAACCTCAGCAGCCTTCTTGGATACATAAGAGTGGCTGGTTCCGTGGAAGCCGTAACGTCTGATCTTGTATTTCTCATAATACTCGTAAGGCAGACCGTACATATAAGCTTCCTCAGGCATGGTCTGATGGAAAGCGGTGTCAAATACAGCTACCATGGGAGTGGTGGGCATCAGCTTCTTGCATGCATTGATACCGATCAGGTTAGCAGGGTTATGTAAAGGAGCCAGGTCGTTGCATTCCTCGATGGCTTTCATAACTTCATCGGTGATAATGGTGGATGCTGCGAACTTCTCGCCGCCGTGTACGATACGATGTCCTACGGCACCGATCTCATCCAGACTCTTTACCACACCTGTCTTTTCATTGGTCAGAGCTTCCAGTACCAGACGGATAGCTTCGGTATGATCCGGCATGGGAGTTACAGTCTGCTCTTTCTCACCGCCATCGGGGGTATAGGTGATCTGGCTTCCTTCGATACCGATTCTCTCACAAAGACCCTTTGCGATGCATTTCTCGGTCTCGGAATCAATGAGCTGGAACTTCAGGGAAGAGCTTCCGCAGTTAATAACTAAAATATTCATGGTGAATTCCTTTCTTTCAAATCTGTTACTCTATGGGGTCATGTTACCCGTGCGGGCAATACATGAATACGGTGCGGGACAGATATCCCGCACACGTTTATGTTCGTTACCAGTGATTATACTAACTGTGCCTGTACAGCGGTCAGTGCTACGACACCGACGATATCCTGCCAGGAACATCCTCTGGACAGATCGTTAACAGGCTTTGCGATACCCTGTAACATAGGGCCGTAAGCTTCTGCTCCACCCAGTCTCTGTACCAGCTTGTAACCGATGTTACCTGCATCCAGGTTCGGGAAGATCAAGACATTGGCATGTCCGTTTACAGGGCTTCCGGGAGCCTTGGACTTGGCAACGCTGGGAACCAGAGCTGCATCCAACTGCAGTTCGCCGTCCAGAGTCAGATGAGGATACTCCTCATGTGCGATACGGGTAGCTTCTACTACTTTGTCAACCAGTGCGTGCTTTGCACTTCCCTTGGTGGAGTGGCTCAGCATGGCGATCACGGGCTTAGGTCCGATCAGAGACTTGAAGCTTCTGGAAGAAGTATCTGCGATAGCAGCCAGTTCTTCGGGAGTAGGATCCTGGTTCAGACCACAGTCAGCGAACAGGAAGGTTCCGTTCTCACCCTGATCCTTGAATACGGTATCCATAACGAAGAATGCGGATACCAGTTTAACGCCGGGTGCAGTCTTCAGGATCTGCAGTGCAGGTCTTAAAGTATCTGCGGTAGAGTGGCATGCACCTGCTACCATACCGTCTGCATCATTAGCCTTAACCATTACGATACCGAAGGTCAGGTAATCATTCAGCAGGATCTCTCTTGCCTTCTCGGGGGTCATTCCCTTTGCTTTTCTGGTTTCATATAATAAATTCACATAGTCATCCAACTTGGGAGTTGTTTTAGGGTTAACTACCTTAACTTTGGACAGGTCAACTTCCAGCCAGCCTGCACCATCCATGATCTTCTCTTCATCACCGATCATAATGATGTCTGCGATGCCCTCTTCCACGATACGGGCAGCAGCCAGTAATGTTCTCTTATCATTAGATTCCGGTAATACAATAGTCTTTTTGTCGAGTCTTGCTCTCTCTTTAATCATGTCAATGTATGACATATCCATTCTCCTTTCCGGCGGGGGATACCCGCTTCCTCCCAAATAACTTCTGTAAAGTTTTGGTTTTATCTTAACAAACCGATGTATTTATATTATACTAAATACATCTGGAGTACACAAGGGCATAATGTTCGCAAAATTGTATATTTTCAGATACAACCACTATTTTTTCAGAATAAAATAAGCTGATAACCATGCATATGTAAACGCTTTCAGTGTATGTTATTTTTTTCACATTCCCTGTCAGGGTTTGTGTTCGCTATAACGTATATTTCTTTTCACGAAAGGAGCCACATTATGAAGGTCAATGGTATTGTCGCAGAGTATAATCCCTTCCATAATGGCCATGCTTACCAGTTACAGCATGCCAAAGAGGCCAATGATGCCGATTATACGATCATTGTCATGAGCGGTAATTTCATGCAGCGGGGTGCTCCTGCCCTCTTAGATAAGTTCACCCGTACAAAAATGGCTCTGGAGAACGGTGCAGATCTGGTGCTGGAACTGCCCACCCGCTATGCTGCCTCCAGTGCGGAATTTTTTGCCAAGGGCTCGGTTGCCTTGTTCGACAAACTGGGAGTGACCACAAATCTGTGCTTTGGCAGTGAGTGCGGCAACATTGAAGTCTTGTCACGGATCGCTGAGATTTTCTATACGGAACCGGAACCTTACGTGGAATCCTTGCGCTGCAATATGCGTAAGGGAATGTCCTTCCCCATCGCCAGGACCTGGGCGTTATTGCAATACGCGCCTTCCTTAAGCGATGATAAGGACGTTCTTTCCTCTCCTAATAATATATTGGGAATTGAATATCTCAAAGCTCTGATGTCCAGAAACAGCAAGATCTCACCGTTCACTACCACCAGAGTCGGTGCGGATTATCACGACAAACGTCTCGGCACCAATCAGTGTTCCGCCATTGCTATCCGCCAGTCGGTGGCCGCCGGGCATGATCTATCCTATCTGGCTGCCCAGATGCCGGAAAGTGCCTATGCATTGATGACGGATTCTCTGTCTCACAAAAAGCCTCTGTTTGCCGATGATTTTTCCGCAGCACTGCAATACAAGCTGCTGACGGAATACTCTGTGGGCTACGACAAGTATCAGGATATTTCTTCGGATCTGTCCGACCGGATCCGCAATACCCTGCCTTCCTTCGCAGGTTACACTTCTTTCTGTGATCTGCTCAAGAGTAAGGATATGACCTACACCCGCATCAGCAGATGTCTGCTTCATATTTTGCTGAATATGACCAAGGAAGAATTCGAGACCTGCAAGTCGGAAGACTATATCTCTTACGCCAGAGTGTTGGGTTTCCGCAAGAATGCGACGCCACTGCTTGCCGAGATCAAAAAGAACAGTTCCATTCCTCTCGTCACCAGCCTGGCTGACGCCAGACAGACGCTTTCTCCCGAATCTCTGCGGATGCTGGATCTGGATATCCTCCGCAATCAGATCTATCTGGGGAATCTGGCCTTAAAGAACCAGACGGAAATGGTGAATGAATATCGGACGCCGATTGTGATTGTATAAATAGAAAGTTAGTTTGGTGTAAATAGTCCAAAAACGATGAATTCCGTACAAAAAAGTTCCTAAATCAGGAATTTTTGTACGGAATTTCTTTATTTTGCTCATGCAGCGAAAATAGAGACTTTTTACATAGCAAAATCTTATGTTTTTGTATTTTTTTCGTAGAAATTGGCGTTTTGAATACAAACAGAACTCCCGAAGTGGCAGAAAGCCCTCTGGGAGTTCGTCCGGTCTAAGGCACCCTCCGCTACGAACCATTTAGCAGTCCACGCCGAGCTTACGCAGTTCCTCTTCCGCCTGCTCTTTGGTCAGGAAGTGGATGCCGTGGATACCCTGTTCTTCGGCCGCCTTCACATTCACCAGCGTATCATCCAGGAAAACGCTCTCATCTGCCTTTAATCCATAGCGTTTCAGAAGCAGCTGGTAGATCTCCGGTTCGGGCTTGATCAGCTGATCCTTGTAGGACAGGATGCCACCTTCCATCTCCGGCAGGAAATTCAACGCTTCCGCACATTCTGTCTCTGCCTTGTGTGAGAAGTTGGACAGATAATACACATGGTATCCCTTTGCTTTCAGTTCCTGTAACCAGGGAATAGCGTAAGCTCTGGGGGTTACCATGCCAGCGATATTCTCGAACGCCTGATGCAGTTCTTTCTCCAGTTCCGGTGCATCCTTTACAAATGCAGCCAGAACCTGCTCGTCCGTCCAGGTACCGCGGTCATACTCTGCCCACAGCGGATGCATAATAGATGCCTTTGCGATTTTTTTGATCATTTCCGCATCAAATCCCTTGTCCGCCAGAAATCCCTCCCAGCGATAGTCTGTCAACACATTGCCAATGTCAAAAATTATATTGCGTATCATAACTCTTCTCTCCTATTCGTTTTACTAGTCAAAGCAGTTCCGTTTCCGCCGGTATATCCTCTTTTTGCCGTCACTTTTATATCTTCGCTTCTTCCTGTCTGTCCAGCTCCATGATCTCCAACAGTTTCTCCGCAGCCGGAGCCATAGGCATCTTCGTGTTCCTAACGACACAGAATTGACGCTTCGGTATTATTTTATTGAATCTAAGTTCGAAAAGCAAGCCGGATTCCACATAATCTCTGGCAAAATCCCGCATCACACAGCCAACACCCAGATTTCGTCTCACAAACTGTACGATCATATCGCTGGTGGCCAGTTCGAACTCCGGCTGCACATATACCCCGTTTCCCGCCAGAAATTCATCCATGTAGCTGCGGCTGCTGGTATTTTTCTCCAGGAAAATAAGAGGCAGACTTTCCAGTTTCTGAAAATCCAGCGTCCGGTTCTTGTAGCTGAAAAATCTTCTTCCCGCCACGAAGACATCCTCAATCTCCCGCACCGGTATCATCTGAATATCAGGTCTCTCCGGAAACGGCGTACTGACAATTCCGAAGTCAATGTGTCCCTCTCTTAAATAATTCAATGTCTCCGGTGTCGGCGCATTGGTGACGATCACCTTGATCCCAGGGTACTGTTCATGGAACTTTTCCAGATAGGGAAGCAGATAAAACTGCAATGTCATATCGCTGGCACCGATGCGGACTTCTCCCAGTTCCATATTCTGCATCTGGTGAACCTTCTTCACACCCATTTCGATCTGTTCGTACCCTGTCTCTTATACACATCTCCGAGCCCACGAGACTACGCTGCATCTCGT
>ENA-OZAI01001003-OZAI01001003.1-human-gut-metagenome-genome-assembly--contig:-NODE-1003-length-11300-cov-15.669186_pt1 | contig 11300 bp, 8 predicted proteins | sample MGYA00243299_ERZ653495 | MGnify/ENA primary metagenome ERZ653495 (study PRJEB26926, sample SAMN06164907) | human gut metagenome | biome: ENVO:00009003; feature: ENVO:2100002; material: ENVO:00002003... | reverse complement strand
ACACAAGGCTATTCGTCGGCAGCGTCAGATGTGTATAAGAGACAGATATTTCTGATTTCTTCTAAAACTAAGTGAAAATACAGTGTTTTCGGGCATTTTGCTTTTATTAAATATTTTTAATATCTCCTAATCTATCCAAATTGCAATTCGTTTTTGTCGTAATATGAAACAAAAACCATAATATTTTACACAAAGGAGTTCGCAATGAATAAATCACAACCCATTAAAAACAAAGAAAAGCTTGATAGATTTAAAAATTTCTATATTGAAGAAGAATATAATCCCAGAAACTATATGTTTATATCATTAGGGCTAAATACTGCTCTTCGGGTGTCGGATTTGCTGAAATTCACATGGAATGATGTCTATAATTTTGATAACGGTTGTTTTCGTACTCATGTTAAATTGACCGAGCAAAAGACAACCAAGCAATCTGTTATTTTTCTGAATTCAAGGATAATCAATTCTCTGAGCTGGTACAAATCAGAGGAGATAATCAAATTTTCACCTGACACTTTTTTGTTCTCAAATGCTGATAATCAGCATATATCCCGCTCAACAGCATACCGAATTGTACATAATGCAGCTGTTTCCTGTGAAATCGAGGGTGTAATCAGTCCGCACTCCCTGCGCAAAACCTTTGGCTACTATGCATGGAAGCAAGGCACATCACCGGTTCTTTTGATGGTCATATATCAGCACTCGTCATTTGAAATCACAAAACGATATCTGGGAATTGAGCAGGATGAACGCGATTCTGTGTTTAGGGACGTTGTTATCTAATGGATGAAACACATTATCCATTGTGTTTCACCATACGTGGACATGTGAACCTAGGCACATGCACATGATAAAAATTTCATAACATGCCGGATAAAATGGATTTTACCCGGAAAACGTAAAATAATATAATACATGGAGGTACATATTATGGTAGTACAACACAACATGCAGGCAGCAAATGCCAACAGAATGCTCAACGTAACAACAAGCGCACAGTCAAAGAGCACAGAGAAGCTTTCATCAGGTTACAAAATCAACCGTGCAGCAGATGATGCAGCAGGACTTACAATTTCTGAGAAGATGAGAAAGCAGATCAAGGGTCTCGACAGAGCTTCAACAAATGCTCAGGACGGTGTATCAGCAGTACAGACAGCAGAAGGTGCCCTCACAGAGGTTCACTCAATGCTCCAGCGTATGAATGAGCTTGCAGTTCAGTCTGCTAACGGAACAAATTCTTCTACTGATAGAAAAGCTATTCAGGATGAGGTTGATCAGCTCGCAACAGAGATTGACCGTGTATCAGAGACAACAAAGTTCAACGAGACATATCTTCTTAAAGGAGATAGCAAAACATCAACGAAAGCTAACTTTATGAAATCAGATTATACTTTACCGGCCGAATTAGCAAGCGAGGGTTCAACTACTAAGGACATTACTACATCAGAACAGCTTAAGAAGGCATTAGAGGCAGGTAAAAAGGTTTATACTGATGTATATAGTGCTACACCTGCTGATAATAAACAGTCTGCAACTACTCTTGCTAAAAAAGGTAAGGATTACGCATATGTAACAAAACTATATGATGAAAAAGGTAATGTAGTTTCAGCTGATGAGATAGCTAATGGTAAAAAAGCTGATGGAACCGATTTATCAAAAGCAAAATTTTATACAAGTGATGCCGGAGTAAAAGGACAAGCTAATAATTCTAATATAGAGCTTGATTTAACTAAGGCACAGGGTTTTATAGATGGAAAAGATGTAAATGGTACATTATCATTTAATCTTCATGTAGGAGCTGATTCAGATACAAATAATAAGATTTCTGTTAACATTGACTCTATGAGCGCTACTGGAATTGGTGTTAAGGATCTTAAAGTAAATACAGAGGATGATGCAACAGCTGCTATTGATCGTATTTCAGAGGCAATCTCTAAAGTATCATCTCAGCGTTCATCACTCGGTGCTGTTCAGAACAGACTTGAGCACACAATCAACAACCTTGATAATGTATCTGAGAATACTACATCAGCTGAGTCTCGTATCCGTGATACAGATATGGCTAAAGAGATGGTTAACTACAGCAAGAACAACATTCTTGCTCAGGCAGGTCAGTCTATGTTAGCACAGGCTAATCAGTCTAATCAGGGTGTTCTCTCACTCTTACAGTAATCATCCACAATTACATGTTGTACAATATAAAAAGAGCTCGCAAGGGCAATGTCATCTTAACTTAATGACATTGCTCGCAAGAGCTCTTTTTTATTGCCTTATAACACTTCAATCACCGAATCACTCCATATCCCTTTTTCGCTTTCACAAAGCTCCTATCCTTCACCGCCAGTACGATCACAAAAATTACATCCAGTGTGAAAAAGAACTGGAATATGCCCGCAAAAACAGACAGCACCTTTCCTTGTACTCCCTCGCTGCATGCCCTTACAATATAGGCAATTGAAAAAGGTGCTGCTCCTAACAGCCCAAGCCAGCCAATAACTGATAGCACAATCGCAACGGTCGGGCCTACAAATATCATGATAACAACCGGTGTTAGCATTAAGAGAAGTGCTACTATGATGCAAAACCCACCTACTACATAAAACGGTATTAACGCATATTTTATAATCCTTGTGCAAATGAGAAGCTGTACTCTGCTTATTCTTTTTCCAAGGATAAGCACCACAGCCAGATTAATCAGTCCCAAAACAATCGGCATGACCATTATCCAGCCTGCATCAAAGCTGTCTGTTGATTCCTGCATATTGCATATTATCCAAAATAAAACCGGCATCATGTACATTCCAAGCACATATATCACAGGAACTACGTAAATAGCTCGTGATGCTTTACCTGATTCATTCATAATAAATATCCCCCTTTTATAAACATCCACATTCTAATCTTTTAGCTCCTACAGCTTCTCTCCCGCTACCTTACATCTCTTCCTGCAAAAAGCAATGCCGTAAGCTAAAATATCGCACCTGCCCTCATCTCGGAGAGTCTCATCATATCTCTTCTGCTTTATCTGAGCCATCGCAGCATCACAAGCTGCGTCAAGCCCCTTAAACTCCTTAGCATACTTTACCTCGATAACAATGCCTAAATCAGGATTCTCAGGCTTTATAAGTATGTCACTAAAGCCATCTCCCGACTCACGATTGGACTTGATGAGCCAGTCCGGATTGCTTCCTCTAAGCAAACCTAGGAGCAGACCATGATAAAAGTTTTCCTTCATATCATCAGGTGCCTTTGTATCGAGTATGCTTATCATGCGCCCCATCACGATATTGAGCTGCCTTGCAAGAATCGCCTCATCTTTATCTAAAATCGCCTTTGATAGAAGCTTCATAGTATCATTGTCATTTGCAACAACCGCCTTGAACCATTCCTGAATCTGAAGGACAAATACCTCACGTACTTCTTTGTTGGGTATAACAAGCATGTAGGCGTAGCTTTCGCTATCAGGAAGCTTTGCTTCCCCGATTTTGGTAAGGTAGCCTGTAGTAAAAAGCACACTCCATATATTGTCAATGCTGTTCTCAATCTCATCATAGGTCAGATCCTGACGAATCACTTTTTCAATCGCCTCACCTGCAATCAGGCGCTCAATCTCATCCTTTGTCGATGAATCAGCCCTGTTGATAAGACGCCTCACCAAACTGTTTCCACTGCTGTTTATCCAATATGTCTGAGGCTTTGCATCACTGTCGTCACGCAGATGATCCGCATGATTAATCACATCCCACGGACAGTAGACATCTGCCCTGCCGAAGTGATATCCGTCATACCATTCCTTCACCTCGTCAAAGTGCGAATCCATTCCATAATCAGACAAAAGCTTCTTTACCTCACTATCGGTAAATCCGAACTGCTCATCAAAACGCGAATCTGTAATCGACATTACCTTGAAATTGTTAAGTCCTGTAAATATGCTTTCCTTTGATATTCGAAGGCACCCTGTCAGCACCGCAAACTGCAAAAATTCATTAGTCTTTAGTGCCTGCCCGAAAAGACCTCTGATAAGCGAAACCATTTCCTTATAATAGCCATTCTGGAAGGCCTTATCCAGTGGAACATCATACTCGTCTATAAGGATAATAGTCTTCTTTCCATAGTGTGTACACAATAACTGTGACAGACTCTGAAGACTCGATACAAGAAGCTGCGCGTCCATCGTATATTTTCCATCGCACTGCGAAATGAAAGCCCTATACCTATCCTTATCGTTTTCAGAAAGTGCCTCACTACACTCCAAAAACCTGAATCTTTCTGCTTCCTTCCCAATAAGCTCAGTAATCATGTATCTTGCATCATCAAAGGAACTCCCTTCAACACCCTTCAATGACAGGAAAATAACCGGATACTTTCCCATATACTCATCACACAGTTCTTTATTACCTGAAATATATAAGCCATCAAATAAAGCTTTATCTGTGCCAATATCAAAAAAGCTCTTAAGCATGCTCATATTAAGAGTTTTTCCAAAGCGGCGCGGACGTGTAAAAAGTGTCACTTCACTCCAGTTTAATAAAAGCTGCTCAATAAGTCTTGTTTTATCCACATAATAAAAATGCGATTCCCGCAATTTTCTAAAATCATCAATTCCAACCGGTAACTTCAAAGTATTTGCCATAAAAGCCTCCACAAAAATAATCCACTATACTTAGCTATAGTATAGCGGATTAACATTCAAAATACAATCTAAGATTATGGCAGCTTATTCTGCCTTCTCAACAGATATTATCTTTCCCTCAAACGGATCCACCTCTGAAATAGTACCTGTATACTTAACAGTCACCTTGTCTCCACTTGCAACACCATCAAGTCCGTCAGGCTTCTCATCGAAGGTAAAGCTGTATGGTGTATCCTTGTCATCAGTCACTACAAACATGAAGTCCTTTATGTCATCAATCGTTCCTGTAAGCTCCTTCTCTTCCTGTGAGCCCTTATCACCTTCATCCTTGGTATCAGCCTGCTTTGCACTTTCGGTGCCTGCTGCCTTATCCTGCTTTGTATTGCTCTGTCCGCAGCCTGCAAACAATCCTGCGCAAAGCATAGCTCCTATTACAATTGTAATCAGTTTTTTCTTCATTATGATATACCTCTTTCTTTTATTTATAAGCACTACTATGAGTACGTTTTCTAAAGAGTACTCTTCTATCCACCTAAAGTAAATAGAATACATAAAATATTAAAAAAATCTTACGAATTACTGCTTTTTTGAGCCTCTTGCGAGCCTTGCAGGATACCATTTTTCAAACCATCCGGTAAATATGCCCATCAATACAGGCATCAGATTGTTTACGACAATAAGTGTAGCTCCAACACCTGCCTTTTTCAGCAAAAATGTCCACACTGCTGTCAACACGTATAATACTCCCCATGCCGCCGCAAGTATATAATTTGTCTTCATAAAGAGAGGATTTTTATGTGCGGCTTCACCGCCATAATTGTATTTCACATATGTTGCGCATAAAGGCTCCTTTGTCAGGCATGAAACCAGCCAGAACAGCCCAAACACCAGATATCCGATATCTGTTGATATGTCACCTGCTCCTGTCAGGCTTGCAATCGCAGAAAGTATAGCAACAGCAACAATTGAGAGCTGATCCCATATTACAAATTTATGTTTTCTCATAATAAAAGGTATAGCGGATGCCACCAAAAGAGCAATCACAGAACCCTTTTCAGTATTGACAGAAACTGCTATCCAAAACGTAATCCATGGTATGAGCATTGTCATCATGGATGGATTTTTCTGTACCTCCACACCTTGTGATGTTTTTTCTGCCTCTTTGACTGCCGATGTACTTCCAAAAAATTTATCCCAGTTTACCATCAAGGAAAAATCACCTGTCACCGTATACATCTGCTTTCCCAATGCCTCTGCGCCACCTATCTCGCCTCGGGAAATAGCCGACCATACCGTAAAAGGCGTATCTATGCGTGTGGTCGCGGCAAGGCTTTGGTCAGTAAACACCTCACTACCTTTATCATCAAGCTTTATTTGGTATGTATGCTTCAAATCGGTATAGCATATCTCAAGCACGCGTTCCTTTCCGTCATAGGTATCCTTATTGTATAATGCAGCCATCTGTCTGGTGAAAACAAGGTCATCCGCTTCCTTTTCTCCTGTTGTCCTGCTGATTCCCCAGCTGGCATCCGCCATACTTTCAAATACATCCTTTGGATATAAAAAAGTATGGAGCGCCGCTTCTGTTTTTTCAGATATTTTTCCTGTGATGGCATATTCTGCCCCGGCACTTTTTACCGTAGCCAGATATTCATCAGTCCTCTTTGACAGCTCTTTTACACGAAACAGCTCACCCTGACCACAAAATATGGTTGTATAATGCCATTTTCCAAGGAAATGGTCAAACATCCGAAGTACACTGTCATAATTTCCCTCTGCAGAATAAAAGCCACAGGTAGAGATTAGCACATGCCTTTTGCCTTCCATATCATATCTGCAATCATGGCTGCCGCTTCCGTATCCGTCATCCTTTGTACTCATAAACGGCAGGCTCATAGGAAGCTGCCTGTCAATCACGTTCTTTAGTATTCCCGGCACACTAAAATAGTACAGAGGAAACGACCACACAACAATATCCGCTTCAAGCATTTTCCCAATAACAGTCTGCATATCGTCATTTATGCAGCACACTCCCGGTGTCTTCTGCCAGCATGCAAAGCATCCCTTACACGCTCCTACATTCATTGAGGCTACATGCATTTCATCAATGGATACCGCTTCATTTTTGCTCTTATATCCTTCTTTGAATCCATCTATAAAGCTGTTTGCAAGCCTTAACGAATTGCTTCGTTTGCCTTTTGGACTTCCGTTAATCAGAAGTATGTTCATGCTTTATTCCCTCCTGTAAGTATATAGTTAATTTTAGTATAGCGGATTGACAGGCAAAAAACAATTAAAGTTTAGACTTAGAAACAATACCATAATTATACATTCAAAATACATTCAAATTCTTAAGTATGCCTTGTAATTATAGTACTATGATAGTAAAATAAAGCTATATTATTACGAATCAGGAGAATTCATATGGGTTACGATGAAAAAATTTTTAAAGCAAAGGCGAATATCAAGGCCCGCAGATTATGGCTTGTTTTTGCTATATTGCTGACCGCAAATTATGGTACCGACACAGCAAATGGCGCTTATTCTGTCAGTAATTATATCATTTTTGTTATTTTATGCTGGCTACCTTTCGTGTGTGGTGACATACTTCTAAAAAGGAAGGGGAAGGATAATGATCATTACAGGCTTACATTTGTCATCGGATATGGTATTTTTTACGTATTTCTTTTGTGTACGACAACCTCACCGATTGCATTCACCTACATTCTTCCGATAATCAGCCTTATTGTAATATTTAAAGATGAGAAATTCATGATTTACTGCGCTGTTGCAAATATGCTAAGCCTTATTGCAAGTATTGTATTTCACATATTAGTACTAGGTCAGAACACTGCTGTAGACCACAAAAACTTTCAGCTTCAGATAGCATGTCTTTTACTTTGCTACATAGGCTATATCATGTCGGTGCGTCACCTGACTGAGTCCGATGCTGCACTCACCGAAAGTATAAAGTCTGATTTGAATCGCGTTGTCACGACAGTTGAGCAGGTTAAAACTGCCAGCAACACTATAATGGACGGTATAACAGTGGTCCGTGAGCTTGCTTCTGAAAACAAGCACGGCTCAGATGTTGTCGTTGAAAGAATGAATGAGCTTACCGGAAATAATGAGCAGCTTCAGTCCCACACTGCTTCTTCCCAGGAAATGACTACCGATATAAGCTCACAGGTTGAAAATGTTGCAGCCATGATAAACGATATGGTTTCCCTGACAGCCGAATCAGGCAAGCATGCCAAGGTCAGCTCTGAGGACCTTGAAGGTCTTGCCCAGACAACAAAAACCATGTCAGAGCTTTCTACAGAGGTTGAAAACATCCTGACTACATTCAGAGATGAATTTGAGATGGTTAAAAATGAAACCGGAACAATTGATAATATTTCAAACCAGACAAACCTCCTCGCTCTTAACGCTTCTATCGAGGCTGCGCGTGCAGGCGAAGCCGGTAAGGGATTTGCTGTTGTCGCCGAACAAATCCGTACTTTAAGCACTGAGACGCGAAATTCATCCGGTCAGATCAGTGAGGCTCTCTCACGGCTTGACGAGATTTCCGGAAAGATGACCTCATCCATTGAAGAAACGCTCCGTCTCATCCAGCTCACTCTTGAGAAGGTAATGCAGACCGGTGAAAATGTAGAAAAGATTACAAAGGATTCCAATAAGCTCGGAAGCCATATCCGTGAAATCGATGCCGCAATGCAGGAGGTTGAAGCATCTAACCAGCAGCTTGTCGACAATATGGAAAAGGTATCTGACATCGTAGAAACCATGACCTCATGTATCGGTGCATCTGACGCGATAAGCCGCAAGATGCTCAGTAAATATGATGAAAGTGCAACAAATATCAATAATATCGAGACTGTTATCCAATCTCTCATGCACGAGCTCGGAGTTGGTGGATTTATGGGACTTGATGATATCCGCCCGGGTATGAAGGCCAAAGTGATCCTGACAGATGTACAGACCGGCAACGAATTCCATTGCGAAGTAAAGGCTGTTGACGAAAACGGTCTTAAGCTTGTATCAGGCGGCTTATCTGTAGACTCATCCAGACCTTGCAATCTTTATGTTACAGTTGGCAATGTAATGTACTGCTGGAAGGATCTCACAATCACAGATGACCTTGTGATAGCAGTCAATACACAGCCTGAAATCTTGAACCGTAGGAAATACCCTCGCATGGATTTATCAAACAATTGCACTATCAAGCTTAAAGGAACAGACACCACATTCAAAGGAACTCTTGACAATATAAGTGCAAACGGCTTTGCATTTTTGACAAAGGATCCTTATTTCGTGGATCATAAAGGAGCGAAGGTTACTATCTCGATAGAGGACTTTGCTCTTGCTGATCACTCAGTATTGGATGGATATGTAATCCGCTGCTCAAATAATGACGGAACATATATCGTCGGCTGCCAGATGCCTGAGGATAATTATTATATCCAGACATATGTCGATGAGCAGCTTCGTGCTCACTCATAAAAATAAAAGCTATGAAAGCCTTTAACCGGGCTCTCATAGCTTTTTTTATTGATAATCTTCTATATCCTATTATCTTCTATCTATTATCTTTATCTTCTATCTGCATGATGTTTTTCCTCTCTGGACTCTCATATATACATTGTAGCTGTGAATGCTGAATATTATGATACCTAGCAATGCACAGGTTATCACAATTTTACGGATGTTCTTCTTTTTTATAATCATAAATGTGTTCTCTCCATACCTTAGTACCTACATCGTATCTGTGCTTCGTTCTCTATTCATATCACATATACTTGTATTTCTAGTACTAATTATACAACATATAGTGCCTACAATCTATACTCTTGGCGCGAAATGTAGTTTTCAGGGTGTGAAATGCAGATTGGCAATAAAAAACAAGGGAAAGTACTAAATACTTTCCCTTGCAAAATCTTATATATAGACTTTTAAATTAGAACCTTTGTCTATTTTGCCTGCTCTGCAATAGCAGCCTGTGCTGCAGCAAGACGAGCGATTGGTACACGGAATGGTGAACATGAAACATAGTCAAGTCCAATCTTGTGGCAGAACTCAACTGATGAAGGATCTCCACCGTGCTCTCCACAGATACCAACGTGAAGGTTAGGATTAACTGGCTTTCCAAGCTTAATAGCTGTCTCCATTAATTTACCAACACCTGTCTGGTCAAGCTTAGCAAATGGATCGTTCTCGAAAATCTTGTTGTCATAGTAAGCGTTAAGGAACTTACCTGCATCATCACGAGAGAATCCGAATGTCATCTGTGTAAGGTCGTTTGTACCGAAGCAGAAGAAATCAGCCTCTGTAGCGATCTCATCAGCTGTAAGAGCAGCTCTTGGGATCTCGATCATTGTACCTACATGGTACTTGATGTCAGCATTTGCAGCAGCGATCTCAGCATCAGCTGTCTCAACTACAATCTTCTTAACGAACTTAAGCTCTTTGATCTCACATACTAATGGGATCATGATCTCAGGCTCGATATCCCAGTCTGGATGAGCTTTCTTTACATTGATAGCTGCACGGATAACAGCCTTTGTCTGCATCTTAGCAATCTCAGGATATGTAACTGCAAGACGGCATCCTCTATGACCCATCATTGGGTTGAACTCATGGAGTGACTCACAGATAGCTTTGATTTCCTCTACTGACTTATTCTTAGCCTTTGCAAGCTTCTCGATGTCAGCCTCCTCTGTAGGAACGAACTCATGAAGAGGTGGATCAAGGAAACGGATTGTTACTGGGCATCCCTCAAGAGCCTCGTATAATTTCTCGAAATCTCCCTGCTGATATGGAAGAATCTTGTTAAGAGCTGTCTCTCTCTCCTCTACTGTATCAGAGCAGATCATCTCACGGAATGCAGCGATTCTCTCTGGATCGAAGAACATATGCTCTGTACGGCAAAGTCCGATTCCCTCTGCACCAAGCTCACGAGCCTTCTTAGCATCTGCAGGAGTATCTGCATTTGTACGAACCTTAAGTCTTCTGAACTCATCAGCCCATGCCATAACACGTCCGAACTCACCAGCGATTGAAGCATCAACTGTTGGAATGATTCCAGCGTAGATGTTACCTGTTGTACCATCGATAGAAATCTCAGATCCCTCTGTGAATGTCTGTCCTGCAAGTGTGAACTTCTTGTTCTCCTCGTCCATATTGATATCACCACAACCAGATACACAGCATGTTCCCATACCACGTGCAACTACGGCTGCGTGAGATGTCATACCACCACGAACTGTAAGGATACCCTGAGCAGCCTTCATTCCAGTGATGTCCTCTGGAGATGTCTCAAGACGTACAAGTACGACTTTCTCTCCTCTTTCAGCCCATGCCTCAGCATCGTCAGCTGTGAATACAACCTTACCACAAGCAGCTCCCGGAGATGCTCCAAGACCCTTTCCAAGTGGAGTTGCAGCCTTAAGTGCAGCAGCATCGAACTGTGGATGTAATAATGTATCAAGGTTACGAGGGTCGATCATTGCAACAGCCTCAGCTGGTGTCTTATGTCCCTCATCTACTAAATCGCAAGCGATCTTAAGAGCAGCTGGAGCTGTTCTCTTACCATTACGGCACTGAAGCATATAGAGCTTCTTGTTCTCAACTGTGAACTCCATATCCTGCATATCATGGTAGTGATTCT
>ENA-OZAI01000993-OZAI01000993.1-human-gut-metagenome-genome-assembly--contig:-NODE-993-length-11383-cov-5.881621_pt1 | contig 11383 bp, 14 predicted proteins | sample MGYA00243299_ERZ653495 | MGnify/ENA primary metagenome ERZ653495 (study PRJEB26926, sample SAMN06164907) | human gut metagenome | biome: ENVO:00009003; feature: ENVO:2100002; material: ENVO:00002003... | reverse complement strand
GCTATTCGTCGGCAGCGTCAGATGTGTATAAGAGACAGATATAGAGAGAAAGAAGTGAAAAAATGAGCGTGTTAACTTTCAGGGGCGGTACGCACCCGTATGACGGCAAGGCATTGTCAAGAGACGCCGCCATAGAAGAAATTAAGCCGGGTGAGGAACTGGTATTTCCGCTATCACAGCATATCGGTGCACCGGCAGTGCCTATTGTTGAAATAGGAGAACGCGTCCTGGCAGGTCAGAAGATAGCTGCCAAGTCCGGATTTATATCAGCTAATATACATAGTTCGGTTTCCGGCACAGTTATCAAGATAGAACCCCGGACCATTGCGACAGGAGGCAAGGTTAATTCAATTATTATCCGGAATGATAACCTTTATGAACAGGCACCTCCGATTAATGATAAGAATCCCGATGATATGACAGATGATGAAATCAGAACTGTTATTGAAGAGGCTGGAATCGTAGGAATGGGCGGCGCCGGATTTCCGACGAATGTCAAACTTACGCCTAAGAATCCGGAAGTAATCGACACCATTATAGTAAACGGTGCGGAGTGTGAACCGTATCTCACATCGGATTACAGGAGAATGTTGGAATATACTGATGAACTTGTTAAAGGACTTAAGATTGTTTTGAGGCTTTTTCCGGGAGCAAGAGGTGTATTCGGTGTGGAAGATAATAAGCCTGAGGCGATTAAAGCATTAAAGAAAGCAACATCCGGTGAGAATAATATCGAAGTGGCAGTTCTTAAGACCAAATACCCTCAGGGTGGTGAGAGATGCATGATAAAGGCTGTTACCGGACGTGAAATTAATTCTAAAATGCTCCCGGCAGATGCGGGATGCATCGTACATAATATTGATACAATTGCATCCATATATCAGGCAGTATATGAGGGCCGTCCGCTTACAAGAAGAATTGTGACGGTTACAGGCGACGCGGTTAATTCAACTCATAATTATTATGTGTATCTTGGAACTAACATGAGAGTATTGATAGATGCCGCCGGTGGATTTAAGGCAGAACCTGCCAAGGTTATATCAGGCGGTCCGATGATGGGATTCGCAATGTATAATCTGGATGTTCCAATGGTAAAAGGTTCATCATCGGTTCTTGCATTATCCAAAGATGATGTTTCTGAGTCGTCAGAATCACCGTGTATAAGATGTGGCAGATGTGCATCTGTATGTCCGGAGCATCTGCTTCCGATGAAACTTGCGCAGGCAGCACGACATAATGACGCAGATGGATTTAAGAAACTTTACGGCATGGAATGTGTTGAGTGCGGCTGCTGTTCATATGTATGTCCGGCCAAGCGTCAGGTTACACAGTCGGTTAAGTCTATGAAAAGAATGATTATGGCACAGGCACGTAAGGAGGCGAAAAAATAATGAATATGTTAAATGTATCGTCATCACCGCATGTGCGTGACAATTCATCTACCAGGCGTATAATGCTTGATGTGTGTATAGCATTATTGCCGGCATGTATTTTCGGAATTGTTAATTTTGGAATGAGAGCACTTGCTGTGCTTGTGGTTTCTGTTATTACATGTGTTGTTTCGGAATACCTTTTTGAGCATTTCATGCACAGACCGATAACTGTCGGTGACCTGAGTGCGGTAGTTACCGGACTTTTGCTCGGTATGAATATGCCGCATACAATTCCTCTCTGGATAGTAATGTTAGGAAGCGTTTTTGCAATAATAGTCGTCAAACAGCTTTTTGGAGGCCTGGGACAGAATTTCATGAACCCGGCACTTGCGGCCAGATGTTTTCTGCTGATATCGTTTGCCGGAAGAATGACAAGCTTCACATATGATGGTGTGACCGGTGCAACACCTCTTGCATTGCTTAAGAGCGGTGAGAGTGTAAATGTTCTCAGTATGTTTCTCGGAACAACAGCCGGAGTTATCGGTGAGACATCGACGGTTGCGATACTTGTCGGAGCATTATATCTTATCATACGTAAAGTCATAACGCCATTAATACCGATGGTATATCTTGCGGTTTTCTCGGTATTTATATTGTTGTTTGGCGGACATGGATTTGACATGACATATCTTGCAGCTGAACTTTGTGGCGGCGGACTTATGCTCGGAGCCTTCTTTATGGCAACGGATTATGTCACATCTCCTGTCAATACGGTTGGAAGAATCGTTTATGGTATTATTCTCGGAATACTTACAGGACTTTTCAGAATATTCGGAAATTCGGCGGAAGGTGTATCGTATGCGATTATATTCAGTAATATACTTGTTCCACTGATCGAGAAATTAACGGTGCCGCGCGCATTCGGAGTTGTCCGTGAGAAAAAGTCCAAGGAGGTGTCATAATGAAGAAAATAATTAAAGACGCCATGGTGCTTTTTATAATAACACTTGTTGCCGGAGTTTTGCTTGGACTTGTATATATGATAACCAAGGATCCTATAGCAAAACAGAATGAGAAAACCAAAATAGCTGCTTATAACAGCGTATTTTCAGGGCTTGACAGATATGAAGAACTTGACAGCCTCGATGAGGCACAGAAAGCGGTAGATGCAGAAGAACTCGATGGAGTTACCGTTAATGAAATCGTTAAGGCATATGATTCTTCAGACAAAGAACTTGGATATATCATAACTGTCACAGATGCAAACGGATATGGCGGAGACATTAAAATGACGGTCGGTATTGACAGCACCGGAACAATTACAGGACTTGAAATACTGGATATAAGTGAAACCGCAGGACTTGGAATGAAGGCCAAAGAAGCATCTTTCAGGGAACAGTTTAAGGGTATTAAAGCAGATAAAATAACATATACCAAGAATGGTAAATCTGCCGATAATGAAATAGATGCCATAAGCAGTGCGACCATAACAACTAAAGCGGTAACAGGCGGTGTTAACGGTGCACTCGCTGTATATCATAAGCTGGGAGGTGCGGTCAGTGAATAAATGTGTAGAACGTTTGTATAACGGTATTGTTAAGGAAAATCCGACGCTTGTCCTTACGCTCGGAATGTGTCCGACACTAGCGGTTACAACTTCCGCAATTAACGGTGCCGGAATGGGACTTGCGTCAACGGTTGTATTGGCATTAAGCAACCTTATAATTTCAATGCTTCGTAATGTAATACCGGATCGGGTAAGAATGCCGGCATACATAGTGATAGTTGCATCATTTGTTACAATAGTTCAATTCCTTATGCAGGGTTTTGTACCAAGCCTGTATTCGTCGCTTGGCATATATATTCCGCTTATAGTAGTTAACTGTATAATACTCGGACGTGCCGAAAGTTATGCTTCAAAGAATAAGCCGCTTCCGTCACTGTTTGACGGAATAGGCATGGGCCTTGGTTTTACATGTTCGCTTACCGTGCTTGGAGCATTCAGGGAAATACTTGGAGCAGGAACTGTTTTCGGACACAGTTTTATACCGGCCAACAATCCTACAAGTTTTGAGCCTATAAGCATATTCGTAATGGCCCCGGGAGCATTTTTCGTTCTTGCAATGCTTGTTGCGGTTATGAACAGAATTAAGAGAAAGAAAGGCAGACCTATTATTGATATGTGTCGTGATGAAGGATGCATGGGATGCGCCAATCTTTCATGTGCAGGAAGAAGAACTGTGAAGGAGGGTGAAGAATAATGAAGACACTTTTGCTTATTGCGATAAGTTCGGCGCTTATTAATAACGTTGTGCTCAGTCAGTTTATGGGTCTTTGCCCATTCTTAGGCGTATCCAAGAAAATTAAGACAGCCTCCGGAATGGGAGCGGCGGTTATTTTTGTAATCACGATATCTTCACTGCTCGCGGCAGTGATATATCAATATGTGCTTGTCCCACTGAATCTTACATATCTTAATACGATAGTGTTTATACTTGTTATTGCAGCTCTTGTGCAGTTTGTTGAGATGGTCCTTAAAAAAGTAAGTCCTTCTTTATATAGAGCGCTTGGCGTATATCTTCCGTTAATAACAACCAACTGTGCGGTTCTTGGAGTTGCACTTACCAATGTATCCAAAGGATATAATATACTAACATCGGTTGTGAACGGATTTGCGACAGCGTTGGGATTTGCAATATCAATTATAATACTTGCGGGAATCCGCGAACGCAATGAATATAATGATGTACCTGAAAGTTTTAAAGGAATGCCTATTACACTTATTACCGCCGGTCTGATGGCAATAGCTTTTATAGGTTTTTCCGGAATTATATAATTATCGTTTGAAAGGCTGGTAATGAATATGGTGAATATGATTTTGGCCGCTTTTTCAGGCGGTATGGGAATTGTGATAGCTGCAGCTATAGTCAGTGGTGTAGGTGTGCTGATAGGATTATTTCTTGGAATAGCCGGTAAGAAATTAGAGATTCCGGTCGATGAGAAAGAGGTTGCCGTAAGGGCTGAGCTTCCGGGTAATAACTGCGGTGGCTGCGGTTATGCAGGATGTGACGGACTGGCTGCAGCAATAGCAGCTGGTAAAGCTCCGGTCGGAGGATGCCCGGTCGGCGGAGCTGCTGTGGCTTCTAAGATAGCAGCAATAATGGGCGTTGATGCAGATGCAGGCGCAAGGCTTGCGGCATATGTTAAATGTGCCGGAAATTGTGACAAAGCCAAGGATGAATATGTATATACTGGCATTGAAGACTGCAGGATGGCAGCTATGGTTCCGGATGGCGGAGCTAAGATGTGTTCATATGGATGTCTTGGGTTTGGCTCATGTGTCAGCGTATGTGATTTTGATGCTGTTCATGTTATTAACGGAGTAGCAGTTGTTGATACGGATTTATGTAAGGCCTGTGGCAAATGTGTTGCAGCATGCCCTAAGAATCTTATAGAACTGAGGCCGGTTACGGGTGTTGCCAATGTAACGTGCTCTTCACATGACAAAGGCAAGCCGGTAATGGATGCATGTCAGGCCGGATGCATAGGATGTACATTATGTGTCAAGCAGTGTGAAAACGGTGCAATTGAAATGGACAACAACATACCGGTAATAGATTACAATAAATGTACAGGATGTGGAAAATGTGCAGAAAAATGTCCTAAAAAAGTTATTCATATCGCATAAATTTGATTTTTTGCTGGGTGCAGTGCTGCTTATTGCGGCACTGTGCCTATTTGTGGTTTTTAAAACAACCCGCAAAAACGGCAGCTATGTGTGTATAAAACAGGGAAAGAACATAGTAGGCACATATGCACTTGGTGAAGATGCCGAATATGAAATAAAATCATTTTATGGAAGCAATACTTTGGTCATTAAAGACGGATATGCGTATATGAGTGAATCTTCGTGTAAAGACCATCTGTGTGAGAAAATGGGTAAAATATCCAATGTTGGTGAGACAATAATATGTCTGCCGAATGAAGTGTTTGTAGAAATAATCTCGTCGAAGGAGAAATATGATGCAGTCGTTCGATAATAAGAAATTCATGGAAAGCGACGTCGCATTATATGGAATGTTTATAAGCGTCGCACTTGTTATGAGTTATATAGAAGCCATAATACCAATCAAGCCTCCGGTTCCCGGAATGAAGCTTGGTCTTGCCAATATTATTGTGATATGGGTTATGTATGCTATGGGAATAAAGCCTGCCGTGATCATAAGCATATTGAGAGTTCTTCTGTCAGGCTTTCTTTTCGGAAGTATTTACAGTATGCTTTTTGGCCTTGCAGGAGCGGCACTCAGTATAACGGTTATGTATTTTGTACGCAAGATCAACAAATTCACTATGGTTGGGGTAAGCATTGCGGGCGGTGTTTCACATAATATAGGGCAAATCATAGTTGCTGTGTTTATACTTGGTAATGTGAGAATATCTTATTACCTTCCGTTTCTGATGATAAGCGGAATTGTGGCCGGGGTTGCAATAGGAATAATCGGAAGTATATTATACAGGAAAATAAAGATACTACCGCAGAATAAGAAAAAATGATATAATGATTCCAACCGTGTTTTATAAGGAGACAGTTTATATGATTACGTACATTAAAGGTGTATTAACAGAAATATATAACAATAATATAGTTGTGGAAGCATATGGTGTTGGATATGAGATAATGGTGCCGTCTTCGCTCATGGGAAGAATAGGTTCAACAGGATGTGAAATTAAAATATATACATATCAGTATGTTAAGGAAGACGCGCTTGATCTGTATGGGTTTTTGACAAGGGATGACCTTGAGATATTCAAGCTGCTTATAACGGTTAACGGAATAGGTCCTAAAGGTGCACTTAATATATTATCAGTTATCACACCAGACGAGCTTAGACTTGCAATATTGTCTGATGATGTAAAGAAAATACAGTCAGCTCCGGGAATCGGAGGCAAGACCGCACAGAAACTTATCATTGAACTTAAAGACAAATTGTCACTGGAAGATGTACTTACCGGAGGAATGGATAACTTTGATGCAGGCGATTACGGCGCACAGGCTTCGATTGACGAAGCAGTTGAGGCACTTGTTGCACTTGGATATGCACGTTCTGAAGCATTTAAAGCAGTCAGGGCGGTTGATATTTCCGACAATAACGACAGTGAATATATACTTAAGCAGGCACTTAAGAAGTTAGCATTTATGTAGAGGTTGGCATGGAAAGAAGAGTTATTAATACTGAATTTACAGCCGAGGATGCCGGGATAGAGAATAATCTCAGGCCGGCATCTTTGGATGAATATATCGGACAGGAGAAAATAAAACAAAATCTCCGCGTGTTTATAGAAGCCGCCAAATCCAGAGGAGAGGCTTTGGATCACTGCCTGTTTTACGGACCTCCGGGACTTGGAAAGACTACACTTGCGGGAATTATTGCATCTGAAATGGGTGTCAATATTAAGATTACATCTGGTCCCGCAATCGAGAAACCGGGAGATATGGCAGCGATTCTCAATAACCTTTCGGAAGGAGATGTGCTTTTTGTCGATGAAATTCACAGACTTAACAGACAGGTGGAAGAAGTGCTGTATCCGGCGATGGAAGATTATGCGATTGATATAATGATTGGCAAGGGCCAGACGGCCAGATCTATAAGACTGGATTTGCCGCATTTTACGCTCATAGGTGCTACGACCAGGGCAGGATTATTGACAGCACCGCTCAGAGACCGGTTCGGTGTGGTAAACAGACTGGAATATTATGATGTGAATGAGCTTGAGCATATAATCACACGTTCAGCATCAGTACTTGGGGCGGATATTGACCACGAAGGAGCACTGGAACTTGCCAGACGTTCAAGAGGAACGCCAAGACTTGCCAACAGAATGCTTAAGAGAGTAAGGGATTTTGCACAGGTCAAATTTAACGGTGCCATTACCAAAGAGGTTGCGGAATATGCATTGGACTTACTTGAGGTAGACAAAGAAGGACTTGATAAGAATGACAGAAACATTCTTAACACAATAATCGAGAAATATAACGGTGGACCGGTGGGACTTGAGACACTTGCGGCATCGCTTGGAGAAGATGCAGGAACACTTGAGGATGTATATGAACCATATCTTATATTTAATGGTTTTATTAACAGGACACCAAGAGGAAGAGTTGTTACGGAATATGGATACAGGCATTTCGGCCTGCCGCTTCCGGGTCAGGATTGATTATGAAATGTGCTGATTTCCAGAAAATGATACCGGATATAATTAACAATACGGTTCCGGATGAGAAACTTGATGAAGTAATAGAACATATTGATAATTGCAAAGACTGCCGTGAAGAACTTGAGATACATTATATTTTAAGATACGGACTTGGAGATGACGAGGACGAAGAAGCGACGGATTTTATCGGACAATTGGAGAATAATATATCCAGAATGAAAGCAAAACAGCATAAATTCACAATACAGCGCTCGGTATATGTGCTTATAATGCTGACTGCATATACTGCAATAATCGGTTCATGGATTTATGTATTATTTAAGTATTTTGTATAGGAGTTAAGTCATGAATAAGATTTTACTGATAGATGGTCATAGTATTTTAAACAGGGCATTTTACGGAGTACCGCCTTTGACGAATTTTGAGGGACTCCATACAAATGCAGTATATGGATTTATTAATATTATGCTCAAATCACTTGAGGATGAGCACGCGGATTATATTGCTGTAGCTTTTGATCTGAAAGCACCGACATTCAGACATGAGATGTTTGCTGAATACAAAGGAACCAGAAAACCGATGCCGCAGGAACTTCATGAGCAGGTACCGGTTATTAAGGAAGTCCTTGCTGCAATGACAATACCTGTAATTACACTTGAAGGGTATGAGGCGGATGACATCCTCGGAACACTGGCTAAAAGATGCCAGCGTGATGGTTTTGAAGTATCAATACTTTCCGGAGACCGCGATTTATTGCAGCTTGCCGATGAACATATCAAAATCCGTATGCCTAAGACTGTAAAGGGACAAACATCAATAGAGAATTATTATCCTTCGGATGTCATTGATAAATATCAGGTTACACCTGAAGAATTTATAGACCTTAAAGCTCTTATGGGTGATTCTTCCGATAATATTCCTGGGGTTCCGGGAATAGGTGAGAAAACGGCGACTGCTATTATAACCAAATATAAATCAATAGAAGCTGCATATGCGGATGTCGATAACATAACTCCGGCGAAAGCGCGCAATAATCTCTCTGAACATTACGATATGGCTGTTATGAGCAAGAAACTCGCAACGATTAACATAAATTCTCCGGTTGATTTTGACGTTGAAGATGCGCATATAGATAATCTGTTTACCGCTGCTGCTTATGAGATTTTTTCCAGACTTGAACTGAAATCCATTCTCAAACGCTTCAAGGATAATGAACCGATAAAAGAAGATGATTTGTCAGATAAATTCTGTTATATAAACGATTACGCCAGAGCGGATGAAATTATCCGTGAATGTATGAAGTCTGAGTACGCAGGCATAAGGCTTGCAGTCTGCGATGGCATCCTCTATGGGGCAGCGCTGGCATTTGAGGACAAATATTATTATATCGGCGTTGAAGGATTTATAACACAGGATTACCTTGCAGACAGTATTAAATCACTTTCGCAAAAGATACATTTATATACGATAAATTTAAAGTCGCAGGTGGATTATATCAACCGGGATATCAATGATGACACTGATGACCTGGCAATAATGCAGTATCTTATCAATCCTCTTAAGGATGCATATACTTATGCGGAACTTGCAAGAGAATATCTGAACAGAAACTTTGAATCGGAAGAAGATATTCTTGGTAAAAATACAATTGCACAGATATCTGAAAACGCACCGGATAAGTTAATGCAGATATGCTGTTATGATGCTTATACGGCATTGATGGCACATGATAAAATATATAACAAACTCTGTTCTATGGGAATGAAAGAAGTGTATCATAATATAGAACTTCCCATAATATACGTTCTGAGAAGTATGGAACATGAAGGCATAAGAGTTAACAGAGAGGCACTCAAATCATACGGCGACGTGCTTGCGGTCAAAATAGACGAGCTCAGGTCCGGAATATATGAACAGGCCGGAACGGAATTTAATATAAATTCACCTAAACAGCTTGGAGAAATTCTTTTCGACAGAATGGGGATAGAAGGCGGCAAGAAAACTAAGACAGGATATTCCACATCAGCGGAAGTTCTGGAAAAACTTGCACCTGATTTTCCTATAGTAAATGATATACTCGAATACAGAACTCTTGCCAAGTTAAAATCAACTTATGCTGATGGCCTTGCGGATTATATACGCGATGACGGAAGAATCCACGGTACTTTTAACCAGACGATAACTGCGACTGGAAGAATAAGCAGTACGGAGCCAAATCTCCAGAATATTCCGATCCGTATGGATATAGGCAGACAAATCCGTAAAGTGTTCATTCCAAAGGAAGGATATATATTTACCGATGCAGATTATTCGCAGATTGAATTAAGGCTTTTAGCACATATGTCCGGTGATGAGACACTTATCAATGCATATCGTGAAGATAAGGATATACACAAAATAACAGCTTCGAAGGTGTTTAAAACACCGTTGGATGAGGTTACTCCAAAACAAAGGAGCAATGCCAAGGCTGTTAATTTCGGAATTGTCTATGGAATCAGTTCTTTTGGCCTTAGTAAGGACCTGGGAATATCGAGGAAGGAAGCCAAAGAATATATAGATGAATATTTTAAAACCTACCCATCAATCAAGGATTATCTTAACGGACTTGTTGATAATGCAAAGAAAGACGGATATTCGATAACTCTGTATGGCAGAAGACGTCCGGTTCCCGAACTTACGTCATCTAATTTTATGCAAAGACAGTTCGGCGAGAGAATAGCAATGAATTCACCGCTTCAGGGAACGGCGGCGGATATTATTAAAATTGCTATGATCAATGTATACAAAAGACTTATACAAAGCAATCTTAAGTCGAGGCTTATATTGCAGATACATGACGAACTTCTGATTGAAACAGCTCCGGGGGAAGAAGATGAAGTGAAACGCATAATGAGTGAAGAAATGGAAGGTGCGGCACAGCTTAAAGTTCCTCTTGAAATTGACATCCACAGCGGAAATAACTGGTACGAGGCAAAATAATGAAAGTTATAGGCATTACCGGCGGAGTCGGTGCAGGCAAATCAACCGTGCTGCATATGTTAAAAGAATTATGCAGATGTGAAATAATTATGGCGGATGACGTGGCCAAAGAACTTATGAATTACGGACAGAGCCTGTGTGATATGGCAATAAGGCTTTTTGGTACTAAAGCATATGATGAAAATAAAGAACTTGACAGGGCATATATTGCATCGAAGATTTATGCTGATGAATCACTTAGGACGCAATGGACTGATGTAGTGCACCCTGCGGTCAACAAACATATACTTGATAAGATTTCGGAAGCCGGAATTTCAGAAAAATATGACTTTGTTTTTATTGAAGCGGCACTTCTTATAGAAAACGGATATGACAATATATGTGATGAATTATGGTATGTATATGCATCAGAGGATGTAAGACGGGACAGGCTTAAGAAAAGCAGAGGATATTCCGATGCCCGCATAACCGGAATTTTTGACAGCCAGATGAAGGATGAAGAATTCAGAAAATACTGTGATTTTATAATAGATACTGGAATTTCAATGGAAAATACTTACAATACAGTCAAAAATAAGCTGGAAGAATATCATATCGTGTGATATTATTAAATCTGAACATGTTTGGAGGATTGTTATGCCAGAGATAATCAGATGCCCGGAACAATTTGTATTCGGACTTGATATAGGTACAAGAAGCATAGTTGGTACAGTAGGATATATGGATAAAGCCGGTTTTCATGTAATTGCTATGGAAGTTAAGGAACCTGTCTCTTATACACATCTGACGCTGCCGACGAATAGCCTTGTGTAGAT
>ENA-OZAI01000970-OZAI01000970.1-human-gut-metagenome-genome-assembly--contig:-NODE-970-length-11628-cov-9.752787_pt1 | contig 11628 bp, 11 predicted proteins | sample MGYA00243299_ERZ653495 | MGnify/ENA primary metagenome ERZ653495 (study PRJEB26926, sample SAMN06164907) | human gut metagenome | biome: ENVO:00009003; feature: ENVO:2100002; material: ENVO:00002003... | reverse complement strand
AGCGTAGTCTCGTGGGCTCGGAGATGTGTATAAGAGACAGCTGTCGGTATTGGGGATAACCTTTTGCTGCAATATACGAGTAAAAGCCCACGCCATAGGCGTGAGCATCAACTTTTACTCTTTGCAGCATTCGTCCAATTCCCCAATTTTCAGAGTGCAAGAATAAAGCTAACGCTTCTTTATCTTTATGTCTTATTAGCTGTTAATATTACATAGGCATTTTTTTAAATTATGCTCCAAAATTACAAAAAACACTTGTAAAAACAATGAAAATGACATATTAAAATATACATCAAAGAGGTAGAAAATTCATTCATGCCCATATAAAAGCAATATTTCTGAATTTCCTACCTGTTAAAGATTAAAAGCTAAGACAGTCGTATGTATTCAAAAGTTCTTCCTGTCTTAGTCCAAGATAGCGTTTTGTAATGGCAACACTTGAATGATTGAAAAGCTCCATAAGTTTAATCAAAGCTAATTCTGCATTATCAGAGGATTCAAACACTTTTCTGCCAAAGGTCTTTCTTAATGAATGAGTGGAAAAATGGTCAATCTTTAAATTGTACCTGCTTTTTAATTCTTTAAGTACAATATTCACCCATTGGATAGAATAAACCTTGTTCTTTCCTCGGCCTGATAAAAAGCAAAACTCATTCAAGTTTTGAATATCTAAAGCCGTATGGCAGTCCTTAATGTGTTTCTGAAACTCCTTATTAATTCTCACTTCTCTTCGTTTGCCTGTTTTCTTTTCTGTAATGGAAAACTTAGCTTCTTTATTTAGAAGCATATCCCAAGTAAGTTGTAACAAGTCAGAAATACGTAAACCAAAGAATATGCCGCACCCAACAAGCAGGCTTATTCTATAATTCTTATCCCTGTATAACTTCCTCACTAAATTTGTAGCACTGTCCCATTGCAGGCAGTCGCTTGTTGTATAGCTATTTTTTAAGCTCATGTTATTTCAATTTTGTAGGTTTGGCTATAAAAGTGAAAGTAAAATTGAATTTCATCTCGTAACAGATTGATTATCAAATCACTTTCACTTCTATAAATTAGTGAATCAATAGATGCATAAGACTAGTATTGCTAAAAACCAAAATATGCCTATCGTTACAAAAGGGTTAATACTGCAAAGCAAAATAAATACAGCTGCAAATACGGTAAATCCACATCCTGCCTTTGTCATTGTGTTTTGATTCTCTTTTTTGTCCATAACTTAGAATTTTAGATGTTCATAAGAAATGAGAGATACCCATTTCTGAATATCTCTCATTGTGTAAAATCAGTCAATAAACCATTTGTAGTGTTCGTCACCATGCAAAGCCGCATTAATGCCCTGTGCTATCTCTGTTGCATTGTAGGCTCTATCCAAGAAAGAATCTATATAGCTTGACTTGTTTGCGCCTGTCAGTAGATTGTAGAATCTCCACATAGACAAGTCACCGCCAAAGCCACTAAAGTTCTCGTCTTGCATATAAGCCTTTGCCACGCTGTTAATTTGCGTATCTGTTATAAGTAAACGGGGTATGCTTTTCTGATAGCCTTGTGGCAAACATTGGTAAAGACGCATTTTCCCAAGGATCTGTGCAAACTGGTGTTCAGTCAGATAACTATTCCCAAGCATTTGCATCAAATGAATGTGTTTTGCAGGGTTATAGGCATGAAACATTTCCAATACAGAGCGATATAAATCACCTGTGCTTGAAACTTCCAAATTGCTTAAATATCCGTCTGTATAAACACATAAATTGCAGCAAACCATGTTCTTGAATCCAACAAAAACCTTGAATTTTTCAACAGTTTTCTTTGAATACAGATTCATCTGATTATAAGCACGTACACCACCAACTGAAAGAGTAAGTTCGTTTCCCTCTACCGTTTCATAAATAGTGGGAATCTCAAAGCAAAACATCATACGTTCAAAGTATTGTGTCTTGTCACTTTCTAAAAGTTGGTTTGCAGGTTTATGAATTGCTTCAGGGATTCTGCCTTTGACAATGTGAGAAACACGAATGTCCGGTTTATCAATCGTTTCACCTGTAAAGAATGAATTTGCAGCATCCCAAACCGTTTCAATAAAGGCATTGTGCGAAATTGTCAGTTCGTTGTCCTTACTGAATACAGGAACAATGCAGTCATTCTTTAAATGCTGTAAATCAATCTCCATAGTGTTAGCCTCTATAAAGTGATTTACCTTTTTCACTTTTGTAGTTTCTTCTGAAATAACTGTTGCATCCTCTGCATACTGATTGAAGTTACTACTTCTTTTCTGTGCCATAGCAGGCAATAAAACTAAATTTCCCATACTTGATTTTTTTAATGGTGAATGATTAAGTTTATTTTTTTGTTTTTATTCAAATATGGGTAGGGGGACTGAAAGGTGTAGTTCACTCGTTTGTATATGGCACTTTCCAATTTGAAAAATAGGATTATATAAGCTATAGAGGGGGATATTTTTAATATATAAGGGTATATCTGCTTGTGTGTCTATTTATAGTTTTCTTCATTTGGCTGTCTTGCAGAATATCTGTTTATAATCTCAATGGAATTATTTTTTGTGTTAAAATTGTGTTTTGCTATATAGCTTATATTAGATGGTAATTTTTTTTAAAGAAACTGATTTCTTATTTGTATGTACTTGATTTATAGAAATGAATAAAGATAGCCGAAGCTATCTTTATATTATTCACATCACAATCTTTAGCGGCTCTTTCTTAGGCGGTATTTTAAAGTCTTTGTTTGTCAACACTTTCACAAAATAGTTCAAACTATTTATTGGCTCATTAACATTGGGCAAGCGTTGGGCTAATTGATATTTGATAGAACATTTCTTTATAAGTTCTATGTCATTTATCTGTTTCAATTCCTGTCGTGTATATGGATATTTAACGGCAATTTGTCCTATAAGTTGGGCATTATAAGGAGGAGTTTCTATGCCTTTAGTCTGACAGAATAAATCTATTATATTATAAATCTCCTTATAAAGTGGCTGCGTTCCTTTTGGAAAGTAGCCTGTATTCCCTTTATCGAAGTGGTCAAACATGATTCTATAACAGCTTTTGTACGGTTGAATCAGTTTTAGTTCGATACACTTTTTCATGTACTTTTGAATTGTTCCATACGAGATTTTTAGAAGTTTAGCCATTTCCTTTAGACTGTAATAAGTCAAATTGCAATTATTCAGACAGATGCACTTTATAAGGAGGACAAAACCTTTTATGTCCGTTTCTTCCTTTAAAGGGAGATTCTCAAAATGCAGATTTATAAAGTCACGACTAACCATAATAAAATCTTTAGAGGGAATCACCACCTTATAAAAGTTTTTTGTTTTAGGTTCTCCGTTCTCTCCCTTGATATATTTTCGTGTAATATTAACATAGCCATGTTCTTTAGCCTTATGCAGGTAGCCGCTAATAGTTTCCGTATCATAACCGACCTCTTTAGAAAGAGTTTCCAATAATACGTTTGATTCGCCTGTATTGTAATCACTCTTAAAAAGAAGAGAAAGATAAGCGTATGCTTCTTTATGAGATAGGAGTTTGCCTAACTTTATAGGAAACAGCCTATAACTATTTTCATCAACTACTTTCATGCTGGTATGCGCTTTTTCGTTTTTTTGCCTATGAGGGCTGGAAGCCTGTTAGTTATGTTAATAGTATATATAGTTAATAGTATGACCTTACTTTTTGTATCATCCAATCCTTGAAAATTATATCATCTTGAAAGACAGATAAAAACAGTCTTTTTTAGTTGAATAATTTAAGTTGGAGGTATAGGGCTTGCTTATAAGACAAGCCCACATTCCTATCACTTGTCAAAATCTGCATATAAAGCTTTAAATGCTTCAACGTATGATTTAGCTTCCATAGACTGCCCCTGTTTAGGAGTAAAATGTTTATCCCATTGTTCTTTGTCTATTAGATTTATAGTGTCAATCACTTTTTGTTCATCTTGCTCAATGTCATTATAATATTGTTTTAGCCCTTGTGCGAATCGTCCGTTAAATCTGTCCTCTGACAAAAACTTATGTTCTCTCAAAACGTTTAGAATCTTATCACCTATTTCACGAGTGGACTTATTCAGTTGTAGTTTGCCATAATCTGTTGTATTCTTATAACCCAGTTGAATTGACTTTATTTGTTTAGAAGTCAGATTGGCAGTTCCAAAGGTGTAGAGAGCAAAGATAAATGCCGCTTTGTATTTCTTGCATAATGAGAGTATGTAATCCATTTCCTTATCGTTTGTTGAGATTCCAGAGTTGTAGAAGTCGCCATTGTTCCAAACCTTTCCATTGTTTCGTAAAGCTATATAACTGACTATATCCATATTTTCAGGAATATGTACTTCTGTATATGTAGGCTGCATTTCATTTAATGCAGGAAATTGGAGTGCTAAATCTCTGTGTTGCCCGTCCTCACAAACTCCGTCATAGTTGGGATAGTCTTCTTGCTTTACAACCTCTGACGTAATCTTGAAGTTGCTGATAGTGGCTTCTCCTTTTCCTGTATTTCGTTCAATAGCCATTTTGAACAATTTTCTGTCGCCAATTTTCTTGACAGCTTCATTCATTGGTATATATTCAATCGGCATGGATTCAATATAACCTAAGTTTTTGATTTTGTTATAACAAGCTTTTACATTCTCTTTGTCAATGTTTTGACGGTTGCCCTCTATAAAGAGCAAATTAAGTCGTTTATTCATACCTGTTTCGTTATCTTTATTTTTTATAATATTTAAAATTTCTTTTTTAATACTTTCCATGATTTATAAGTTTTAAATTGTTATGTTTTAAATTTCTTGCAATCAGTCAGCTTATGCGCACTTGGCTTTTGATTACGCTGCAAAGATATGGAGGCTGGAAAGAGTATCTAGGGTATGAAAAAGGTATGGTAATTCTATACCCCTTTAAAATGAAGTGGTATAAAAAGAAAAAGCCTCGTTTCTCAAGCATGAGAAATAAGGCTTATGATATATGCTATAAATTATATTATATCAAGGGGTTGGGTATATATTAGAGCTCCCTGTTATCTTTTTATTTTTATATTGCTTGAAGAAACTTTTAAGAGTATCGGTATCTTCTAAGAAGTTTGTATTTTTAGATAGTTGTGTATAATAGATTAATTTGGATATGAGTAGGTTTTTATTGAGTGATATAGTTTCTCCTTTTTTTCGCTTACCTTTAAATTGAGGTTCCAAGTCAAAAAAGTATTTTAACAGATGTGCAAAGTACCATATCAAAACAGAATCAGATTCATCATTTCTAGGAATGAATGGAGAATCTCCTCTGTTTACGTCTATCACGTTCATGTTTATTGAATTCTTATCATGCTCATAGCCACGTTTGATCCATCCTAATACGAGCGACAAAGCTTTGTTATTTTCTATTTCTATTTTTCCTTTACTAGTTTTCAAACTTAATTTTGCCTTAAAGCTGTTTTCTTCAGGCAATAAACTAATAAGGTTTTCAATGTCTTCTCCACGTGTAGGTCGTCTGATGAAACAGTCAAAGCACATACTACAAGCATAATCAAAACAGAACATTACCAGAAGCCAAAAGGCATCTGTATCAAGTCCCAACCCGTTTATAGTGTCTTGTAAATCCTTATTTTTTAAATAGTCTTCGTATTTATAGCGACATAATATTTGACCTGTATTATATCGTTCTGCAAATATATCCATTGCTTCAATTGGGTCAATCAGTTTTACTTCACTTGGAAATATCAATACTGTCTTCAATGGATCTTGAAATGGCTCTCCTTTTCCTCTTATTATAATACGGACATATTTAAATAATTCAATGTTATCAGGATCTATTGGATTTTTCATTTATCTTAAATTTTTTAGGCTATAAAGATAGAAAAAAAATCCCACTCACAATAATTGCAAGTGGGATAATCTTTCTAAAGTAGGTTCTTCATTGCATCATCTACCTGTTCATTGTAAAACAGCCAAGATAGATTTATGTAACTCTTTCAGAACTATTTGCCAAACACATATCGCACCACCTTTGCATTAGCCTTATTTTCATTCACAAAATCTCGCTCAATATAGATGTCGGTCACTTTCATGGAATCGTCTATATGATTTAAGGCAGCATGAACTATGTATTTATCTATTCCTACTTTATTCAATGCTATGGTTGCCCAACTATGACGAGCCGCATAATATTCTAAATCATCAATTCCTAAAATAGAGCCAATTTCTTTCAAGCCATAATTGATAGCCTTATTGAAGCCTTTTTCGTCACAGTAGTATTGGTAGAAATTAAACAACCGTTTGCCTGTCTTATCTTGGTACTTCTCTATTAAAGGCAGAACTATTTGAGGAACATCTACCACCATTTTTGCATTATCCAATCTGCGGTCTTTCGTTTTGGTTCTGTAATAGGTAATAGTATTACCATCCATTTTAGTAGCATTATAAAGGTCTGCTGAATTGATACCCATCAAACAAAATGAGAGAATGAAACAATCCTTTGCCAGATTATAGCGACAAGTGGCTTTATAGCCTTTTTTCATATCCTTATAAGGTAGTTTCCACACTTTCTTTATTATGTCTGCTGGAATAGCCCTTTTGTGTGTAGCTTCTTGCTTAGGAATCCTAAAATTATTAAAGGGTGAGTTAGGTATCAAAACAAAACCATTCTCATAGTCATTATATTTCTTTTGAACCTCTTTATAAAGATGTCGTAATCCTCCAAGATATAGTGATAACATTCTATTTGAGGGTATTCTTTTACCTTCAGCTTTCAATTTCTCAACCTTTTCCTCCCTCTGCTTGTTTAGAAAATTCATATACTTATAAAGGAATGGAACTGTAATTTCAGAAATATTCAGTGTTTCTCTGCCTATAAAAATTATAAGAGAATTAATGATGGTCTTGTAATTCTTCACCCCTTTAAGATTGGCATTTGCAGTCCATTGACGTGAAAACTGAATAAAATCAATGCTTTTTTCCTTATGTTCCTCAAAATTTAGTCGCTTAAATATTTGTTCAAGAGAATAGCAATTTAAGTCTATTTGCATTGAATCGCATTTGAGCTGATAAGCATTAACGAGCTTATCTATCTCTTTACTGATAAGCGTTCCTTTCTTAAAATTACCCGTTCTTGTAAGGTCTGTTGGCTTAACAAATAGGCTTGTGGACAACCTCTTTACCTTACGATTGAGTGTAAAGCGTAACTTGACATTATAAGTTCCGTCTGTTTTCTGCTCATTTTTCTTAATTTCCGCTTTGATAGTCAGCATCTTACGCTAATAATTAATTAGTCAACAATTAGTCAACAAATGCACATAAAGCATGATTCAAGCGCTAAAAAATGCAATATTATTAGCTCGTATAAAACCAAAAAATAAAGTGCTAATCACTTAAACAACAAGTAATTAGCACTTTCTTTTTCAGTGACCCGGGTGGGACTCAAACCCACGACCTTCAGAACCGGAATCTGACGCTCTATTCACTAAGCTACCAGGCCTCAATTGCGAGGCAAAAGTATAAAAAATATCAGCATTCTCCTAATATATGCCTGCTTTTTTCAAGATTATTTCGCAGAGCAAGACCTTCTCTTACACTATTAAAATGAAAACACAACACAAGAATATACAATCAAATTGATATTTTATTTAGCAAAACAGATACACCAAACAATATTTTATCTATATTTGCCAAACAAATTAGCAACATAACATTAAAAACTAGATCCTATGAGTTACTTGATAACACCCAAAGACTATAAACCCCTGTTAGACCTAAAGCAAACAGAGCTGGGTATCAAACAAATCAAGGAGTTCTTTCAGATGAACCTGTCATCAGAACTCCGTCTAAGACGTGTCACGGCTCCACTATTCGTGCTGAAAGGTATGGGGATCAATGACGACCTGAATGGTGTAGAGCGTCCTGTTTCCTTTCCGATCAAAGACTTGGGCGACGCACAGGCTGAAGTAGTACATTCACTGGCTAAATGGAAACGCTTGACTCTAGCCGAATACAACATAGAACCCGGTTACGGCATCTATACGGACATGAATGCCATCCGAGCCGACGAGGAACTGGGCAACCTGCACTCGCTCTATGTGGACCAATGGGACTGGGAACGTGTCATCACTGCCGAAGACCGTAACGTAGAGTTCCTTAAAGAAATTGTAACCCGCATCTATGCCGCCATGGTACGCACAGAGTACATGGTATACGAAATGTATCCCCAGATTAAACCCTGTCTACCGGAAAAATTACACTTCATCCACGCCGAAGAGCTACGCCAACTCTACCCCAATATGTCTCCCAAAGAACGCGAACATGCCATCACAAAAAAGCATAAAGCTGTATTTATTGTAGGTATTGGCTGTGAGTTAGGAGACGGGAAGAAACACGACGGACGTGCTCCTGACTATGATGATTTTACAACTCCGGGCCTGAACGGTCTGCCCGGACTGAACGGCGACCTATTACTTTGGGACGAACCTCTACAACGAAGCATCGAACTGTCTTCTATGGGTATCCGAGTAGACAAGGCAGCCTTAGTTAAACAACTAAAACTGGCAGGAGAAGAAAAACGCCTGGAACTCTATTTCCACAAACGCCTGATGGACGACACCCTGCCACTGTCCATCGGAGGTGGTATAGGCCAGTCACGCCTCTGTATGTTCTATTTGCGCAAGGCACATATCGGCGAAATACAAGCCAGCATTTGGCCTGAACAGATGCGTCAAGAGTGCCGCGAACACAACATTCATCTGATTTAAGGATATAGAACGCAGATTTTTGCAAACAAAGGAGAAGATTAGTTTTTCCATTTGCAGAAATCTGCGTTAATTTGTATCCCAAAAAATCAATTCATAATCCAACTGCCATGAATGTTCAAATAGAAGAGAACTGGAAAAAACGTCTACAACCCGAATTCGACAAAGATTACTTCAAAGCCCTGACCGATTTCGTACGAACCGAATATCAAAACGGAACCGTATATCCTCCGGGCAAACTCATATTCAATGCTTTCAACCTTTGCCCTTTCGATAAGGTAAAAGTAGTCATCATCGGCCAGGATCCCTATCATGGCCCAGGACAGGCACATGGCCTTTGCTTCTCTGTAAACGATGGAGTAGCTTTCCCACCATCTTTAGTCAATATCTTCAAAGAAATCAAAAGTGACATAGGCACCGACACACCGTCCACTGGCAACCTGACGCGCTGGGCAGAACAGGGTGTGCTTCTGTTGAACGCCACACTAACAGTACGTGCCCATCAGGCCGGTTCACACCAAAACCGCGGTTGGGAAACCTTTACAGATGCTGCTATCCGCCTGTTGGCTGAAGAGAAAGAACATTTGGTCTTCATCCTGTGGGGGGCATACGCCCAGCGCAAAGGAGCCTTCATTGACCGCAACCGTCATCTGGTGCTGACATCAGCCCACCCATCTCCACTCTCCGCCTACAACGGATTCTTTGGGAACAAACATTTCAGCCGCACAAACGAGTACCTGAAAGCACATGGAGAGACTCCGATCCAATGGTAAGTCAAGTGAAAAAAGCTTCCATGAAACAGGAAAAAGATACTGAAAGCCCCAGCCTATACCTCCAGCGGCAACAACTGTTGCTTCGCATGGAATATGAATACGAAAAGGAAGAATTCCGGCGCCAGACGGAAACCATGGGAGTGGCACGCAAAGTAAAACGTGGGCTTTGTTGGTTTCCGGCTACCGCCGGACGAAGTTACTATAACTCGCTCAATCAGTTGGTACTGGAAATAACCCGTACCGAAGATATTGATATCGAACACAATTTCGAATATGGACGTCCAGTCTGCTTCTTCCACCAAACAGCAGACGGGAGCCTCAGCTACTATAACTTCCAAGGCACCGTAAGCTATGCCGACGACACACGCATGGTGGTGGTTATGCCCGGAGCAGGATCTATCATGGACATACAGGGAGCTGATCGTTTAGGGGTACAGCTCTATTTCGACGAGACCAGTTATCGCACCATGTTCGAAGCTTTGACCGACGTGCTCCGCGCCAAAAGCAACCGGCTGGCCGAACTGCGCGACACGCTGCTGGGTACCCTGAAGCCCGGCTTCCGCGAACTCTACCCCGTCCGTTTCCCCTGGCTGAACCAAACACAGGAGTCGGCCGTCAACAAAGTATTATGTACCCGTGACGTTGCCATTGTCCACGGCCCTCCCGGCACAGGAAAAACTACCACGCTGGTCGAAGCCATCTACGAAACACTACACCGCGAACCGCAAGTGCTGGTGTGTGCACAAAGTAATACGGCAGTAGACTGGATCTCAGAAAAGCTTGTAGACCGAGGTGTCAGCGTACTGCGTATCGGCAATCCCACACGCGTCAATGACAAAATGCTGTCCTTCACCTACGAACGTCGCTTCGAAGCCCATCCGGCCTATACTGAACTGTGGAGCATCCGCAAAGAGCTACGTCAACTACATGGCAAAGCCCGCCGTGGCACTTACGAAGAACGTGAAGGAGTGCGCAGCCGTATATCCCGCCTACGCGACCGAGCCACAGCTCTGGAAGTTCAGATCAATGCCGACCTCTTCGACTCGGCTCACGTCATTGCCTCCACCTTAGTCAGCAGTAACCATCGTGTACTGTCGGGCCGACGTTTCGGCACCCTCTTTATCGATGAAGCGGCACAAGCCCTCGAAGCAGCCTGCTGGATAGCCATCCGTAAGGCTGATCGCGTAGTGCTGGCTGGTGACCACCAACAACTGCCTCCCACCATCAAGTGCTATGATGCAGCACGAGGTGGACTGGAACGTACACTAATGGAGACTGTCGTGGCCCACAAACCCGAGACCGTCTCACTGCTCACTACCCAATACCGCATGAACGAAGCCATCATGCGCTTCTCGTCCGACTGGTTCTACAGCGGGCAGTTGCAGGCCGCCCCCGAAGTGCGCCATCGCGGCATTCTGGATTGGGACACACCCATCTCGTGGATCGACACATCGGAAATGGATTTTAAGGAAGAGTTTGTGGGCGAAAGCTTCGGCCGTATCAATCGCCAAGAGGCAGATCTCTTACTCAGCGAGCTACGGAAATACATCGAACGCATCGGCGGCCAACGTATTTTGGACGAACGCATCGACTTTGGCCTTATCTCCCCCTACAAGGCACAGGTACAATACTTGCGTGGAAAACTGAAAAACGACGCTACCCTGCGTCCCTATCGCAGTCTGATGACTGTAAATACCGTCGATGGCTTTCAGGGACAAGAACGCGATGTCATTTTCATCAGTCTCGTCCGTGCCAACGACGAAGGGCAAATAGGTTTTCTCTCCGACTTACGTCGAATGAACGTAGCCATGACCCGAGCTCGCATGAAACTGGTCATCCTTGGTGAGGCTTCCACACTGAACCGTCACGCCTTCTACCGACGGTTGCTGGAACATATTCAAAAGGAATCGCAGAACTGGGAATAGGTGTTAGTTTAACGCCCATTCCCTCTACACATTCCCATCCTTTTTGCTGCAACAAACAATGTTTTTTGAAAAAAACGAGTCTATTGTTTGGAAATATCAAAATAAGTCGTACCTTTGCCACGCTTTTCCAAAGAAAAGGGCGTTTAGCTCAGCTGGTTCAGAGCATCTGCCTTACAAGCAGAGGGTCGGCGG
>ENA-OZAI01000967-OZAI01000967.1-human-gut-metagenome-genome-assembly--contig:-NODE-967-length-11638-cov-5.912803_pt1 | contig 11638 bp, 8 predicted proteins | sample MGYA00243299_ERZ653495 | MGnify/ENA primary metagenome ERZ653495 (study PRJEB26926, sample SAMN06164907) | human gut metagenome | biome: ENVO:00009003; feature: ENVO:2100002; material: ENVO:00002003... | reverse complement strand
ATCACACCGTATGCGGCAACTGCATTATTTCCGGATAACGCAAGCAGAATAAAATTAAACACAAGCGTTGTGATACTGTTTGCGATTTCACCGACAAATGCCACTACGCCAAGACCTGCTGCGGAAGCAAGCAGTTTGAAGCTCGGCAGATGCCATTTGAATACGATCGTATTTTTTCTTCGATAGATAATGGATCATGCAGATACCGATGCTGATAATCGGTGACACGCCGGTTGCAAGTGCCGCGCCACGCATTCCCATGTGCATCGGGAACATAAATACATAATCAAATACAATATTGAACAAACTGCTGAGTAACGTTGCCGCCATCGCGATATTCGGTGCATTATCATTTCTTACAAACGCAGTAAAGGTATAGTTTGCAATAAAAAATGGAGAAAAAAGCATCGCAATCTGCAGATATTCCGTTCCGATCGACAGGATATCCGCATCCGCTCCCATCAGCTTCAAAATCTCTGCCGGGAAGAAGTTTCCAAGCAGTGTAAATCCGATTCCGATCAGAACTGCAAACATCAAGGCATTCGAGAAATACAGCTTCGATGTCTCATTATCGGTCATCTTACAAAGCGAATACCGCGTTGCGGAACCAATCCCGATTAACGAACCAATGGCAAATAACAACCCATAAACCGGCAGTGTCAGATTCAATGCTGCAATACCAAGGGTTCCATTTGCCACGGAGATAAAAAATGTATCTGCGAGGATGTAGCACGACATGCCCATCATCGCAAATACATTTAAAAATATGAACTTTCTTAGTTTCTTTCCCACGTTCATCTGCTAGTTGCTATTTTCTGTGAAATAACCCTTTCTTCTCATAAGGCTGATGTTCGATGCCAAGCACCTTGTAGCCAAGCTTCTCAACTTCTTCTGTAAATTTTGCATCATCAAAGCCTTCTTCCGCTACGATCACAGTCTCCTTCTTCGCATGGGAAGAAGTGACTTTCTTCACCTTGAAATTATTTCTTACCATGTCATTCATATGCGACTCGCACATACCACACATCATACCATCGATTTTTGCAATAATCTGTTCCATTTTGTTTTCCTCCTTAAACTACATGAATTTATATAGAATGTCAACCTCTCCTATGCTGTCTCCCGCTGCTTCTTTCCGAATTTGAACAGATTCAGACGAAGTGCATTGGTCACAACACAAAAGCTTGACAGACTCATCGCTGCTGCACCGAACATCGGATTCAATGTCCAGCCAAATAAATGAACCCACGCACCTGCCGCAAGCGGGATTCCTATAATATTGTAAATAAATGCCCAGAAGAGGTTCTCGTGGATATTCCGCAAGGTTGCCCGGCTAAGCCGTATTGCTGCCGGTACATCGGATAACCGGCTCTTCATCAACACGACATCTGCCGCGTCGATGGCAATATCCGTTCCGGCTCCGATTGCGATACCCATATCTGCACGTGTCAGTGCCGGGGCATCGTTCACGCCATCACCGACCATCGCAACCTTTCCTTTCTTCTGCAGATTGGCGATCACAGCCTCCTTACCATCCGGAAGCACGCCTGCGATCACTTCATCGACACCTGCCTGCTTGCCGATTGCCTGAGCCGTCTGCTCGTTATCACCGGTCAGCATGACAACATGGATTCCCATATTTTTAAGCTCCGCGATTGCTTCCGGGCTGTCCTCCTTCATCACATCGGCAACTGCCACCATTCCAAGGATCTTGCCATCCTCCGCGAAGAATAATGGTGTCTTTCCTTCGGATGCATAGACCTCTGCCTGCTTTTGAAGCTCTGCTTCTTCCTCTTTTGCTATCCTGATCTGCCCGGAAATATAGTTCCAGTTTCCACCCTGCAAATGCTTTCCATCGCGGACGCCCATCAGACCATTTCCGGAAACTGCCTGAAACTCCCCGACACCTGCCTCCGTCTGGTTGTTCGCATCGCCCCATGCGATAATCGCCTTCGCAAGCGGATGCTCACTTTTTTGTTCCAGCGCATATGCGGCATGCATCAGATACGCTTCCTCACAGCCTACCGGAAAGATATCCGTTACACGCGGTTCACCCTTCGTGATCGTACCGGTCTTATCGAGTGCAACGATCTGTACCTTGCCTGTCTCCTCCAGCGAAACAGCCGTCTTAAACAGGATTCCATGCTTTGCACCCACACCATTTCCAACCATGATGGCAACCGGAGTTGCAAGTCCAAGTGCACACGGACAGCTGATAACCAGAACGGAAATCGCTCTTGCAAGCGAATATCCTACCGGTCTTCCTACGAGCATCCAGATCACAAATGTCACGATTGCAATGCTGATAACGATTGGTACAAATACGCCGGATACTTTATCTGCGACCTTCGCAATCGGTGCTTTCGTTGCCGCTGCATCACTTACCATATGAATGATCTGTGACAACGTCGTATCCTCGCCGACACGGGTTGCCTCACAGAGCAGATATCCGGACTGATTGAGTGTCGCAGCAGATACTGGATCGCCCGGATTCTTGTCAACCGGGATACTCTCTCCGGTCAGTGCGGATTCATTGACTGCACTGTTTCCTTCCTTGACGAATCCATCCACCGGAATATTCTCGCCCGGACGGACAGCAAATAAATCTCCGATATGAAGCTGTTCGATCGGTACCGTCTGCTCCACACCATCTTTTACTAAAACTGCGGTCTTCGGTGCAAGCTTCATCAAGCCCTTTAATGCATCGGTCGTCCTGCCCTTTGATTTTGCCTCAAGCATCTTACCCACGGTTATGAGTGTGAGAATCATCGCCGCAGATTCAAAGTAAAACTCATGCATGTAATGCATGACTTGTGTCTCCTGTCCCTTGACAACCGCATCGGTCATTGCAAACAGTGCATACACACTGTAGATAAACGATGCAGCAGAACCAAGTGCTACGAGCGTGTCCATGTTTGGTGCCCGGTGTATAAGTCCCTTGAATCCATTTACGAAGAACTTCTGGTTTACGACCATAATTGCAATCGTGAACAGAAGCTGTACAAGTCCCATCGCTACGTGATTGCTCTCGAAGAACGGCGGCAGCGGCCAGTTCCACATCATATGTCCCATCGACACATACATGAGCGGGATCAGCAAAACTACCGACGCGATCAGGCGTTTCCGCATCAACGGTGTCTCCGTGTCTTTGAGTGCATCGGCATCTTCCTCCGTGCTGCCGGACTGCTTTCCGGCTTTCATCTTCGATGCTTTATAGCCGGCTTTTTCGACCGCCCGGATGATTGTCGCTGCATCTGCCGTTCCTTCCACGCTCATCGAATTGGTAAGCAGGCTCACGGTACAATTTGTCACGCCATCCACCGCAGAAACTGCTTTCTCGACACGTGCGCTGCAGGCGGCGCAGCTCATACCCTTCACTTTATATTGTTCCATGTAATAATTTTTCTCCTTTCCAATGAGTTGTATGGAATTACCTAACATATATTTCCATCTTCACTTCATTAACTTTTGTAAAAGTGTTACTAACTCGTCAATCACTTCGTCGTTTCCTTGGCGGATGTTGTCAGCCACACAGGTTTTTACGTGGTTGGCAAGCAGTACCTTATTGAAGCTGTTGAGTGCGGATGTGACCGCAGAAACCTGTATCAATACATCCGTACAGTATGCATCCTTCTCCAGCATATTCTCGATGCCTCGCACCTGTCCTTCGATCCGCTTCAGCCGGTTCATCAGATCCTTTTTTTCTTTTTCCTGTCGTTCTTTATGTTTCCCAGAACAACAAGGACAATTCTTTTCTTCTTTATTTTCTTCCATACGTCAAATACCCCCTACAGGTATATAATATATACCGGTAGGGGGTATTTGTCAAGTTCACTATTTGATAAGATTTTTCAAGTGTCAACCGTTTGCGAATATACTATGCATATAGAATAATCACGCATACTATTTTTCTTTCACATAACCAGGGGTTGCATTTCTTCCAAGCTTTGCCAGCATTTCCTTGTCGCTTGCAATTGTTGCGCAGGCAACGGTCGTCAGCATATCACCTGTGATCGTTGCAGATGCACCGGACTGGAACGCGATCTCACCATCGTTTGTCAGAAGGGCGCGTCCGGCTGCCAGACGGATATTTGCCTCCGGGTTGATGTAACGGAAGAATGCGATCGTACGCAGGATATCATCCTCAGTCAGAGACTCACGATCTTCGAGTGGTGTTCCCTTGATCGGCATCAGTGCATTGATTGGGATAGACTCCACACCTGCTTCTGCCAGATCCACTGCCATGCTCAGACGATCTTCCCAAGTCTCGCCCATACCGATGATACCACCGGAGCAAGGACACATGCCCTCTGCCTTGACCGCCTTTAATGTCTCGATCTTCTGATCGTAAGTATGTGTGGTGCAGATATTCGGGAAGTTTCTTCTCGAAGTCTCGATATTATGATGATAGCTTGTCACACCTGCCTCATGCAGACGGTGCAGCTGTTCCGGTGTCAAAAATCCCATTGACGCACAAAGATCAATCTTACATTCCTTATGCATCCGCTCAAATGCATGGATTGCCTTCTCGAATTCTTCTCCGGTAAGTGCACGTCCGCTTGTCACGATTGAGAACCGATGTACCCCATGTTCCTCGTTAAAACGGCATGCCTCCATAATCTTCTCTTCGTCTAAGAAATCATACACCTCACAATTGGTATGATTGTGTGCCGATTGTGCACAGAACTTGCAATCTTCCGGACATCTTCCGCTCCGGCCATTGATGATCGAGCATAAGTCTACATCCTCGCCGATAAAATATTCCCGGATCTTGTCTGCACCTTCCCGCAACTCGTCCAGATCGCATGTTAAGAAAATAGAAAGGTCATCGTTCTTCGTGATTCGTCTACCACCTATAATCTCATTTGCAAGTTCTAGCATTGTTCCCATTTTCTCTCGTCTCCTTTTTCTCTTGTATTCTCTTCTCAATTGAAGAATAATTTCATATCGTTCCGCAACTGCTCATTATATGTTATCACTCTTTATCATAGTCATCCAAGAAATGATGCTTCACACCATTTTCTTTGTAGGCGATCACCGTACTTAAGTTCACATTTTCCACGCTCTTGAAGATGTTTCCTTCCACAAATGGATTCGTCTTCGCAAGCTCATGGATCAGCTTCTTTACTTCCAGACGTTTGGAATTGCTCTGTCCATCCTTATCACATGAAGAACAGGTATCTGTAAATTTGCACGCACACTGGATAAAATGCAGATGGTTCGCATCGCGCCACGCTTTGATATCATCCTCGCGCACGAGGTACAGCGGGCGAATCAGCTCCATGCCCTCGAAATTCGTGCTATGGAGCTTCGGCATCATCGTCTGCACCTGCGCGCCATATAACATTCCCATAAGGATTGTCTCAATCACGTCATCATAATGATGTCCTAAGGCAATCTTGTTACAACCAAGCGCCTTCGCTTGACTATACAGATGACCGCGCCGCATACGCGCGCACAGATAGCAAGGTGATTTCTCCACATGAAAGACCGACTCGAATATATCCGACTCGAATATCGTGATTGGAATGTTCAGATTCTTCGCATTGGTCTCAATCACCTGCCGGTTTTCGGGACTATACCCCGGATCCATCACCAGAAACTGCACACCAAACGGAAACTTATTATGTCGTTTCAACTCCTGAAAAAGTTTCGCCATCAACATCGAATCCTTCCCGCCGGAGATACATACCGCGATGTTATCACCCGGTTTCACGAGTTCATATTCATTGATTGCTTTCGTGAACCTGCACCAGATTTTCTTCCGGAACCGCTTCCGTATGCTCTCTTCCACATCCTTCGCAAAATCCGTATCTGGTTGATCTGCTGGTTCCTGCATGGCAAGCATCAGCCACGCCATATAGCCGCCGTCTAAGTTATAGGCTTCCACACCCTGTTCCCGTAACATCAGCACCGCATCCAGACTTGCCTCTCCACGTTTGCAGTAGATCAGTATCTTGCCTGCATCTTTCCACTCATCAATATACGTGGAAAGCTCTGCCTGTGGTACGGAAATCGCATCCGGCAGATGTCCATATGCATACGACATACTGTCCCGGATATCCACAATCGTATATGCCTTATAATCCTTTAATTCTTCTGGTGAAATATCGTACATGTCCTTATCCTCCGAGCTAAAATCCAGGTAACACGCTTCGAATCAAAACTGTTACCCCTTTTATGTCCGTACTTTTTCAGTTATCTGCATCCGCCACCCATAAACGTCAGAAATTCTACCACATCGCCGTCGTGCAATCTGGTATCTGCGAATTGTTCGCGTTCCACAAAATCATCATTCACTGCCACCTTCACATGCTCTGGCGTCTCTAACTGCTCCTGCGCAATCAGTTCTGCAACGGTGATTCCATCAGCAACTGTTTTATTTTTCCCAGATAATTCTATATTCATGCGGGGTTCCTCCCTATATAAAAATCATAACTGTTTCCTATTACTTTCTTGCAGGTATACATCGTAGCATCTGCCCGCTGGTATACCTTTTCAAATACATGCTCCCTATCTGGCGCACAAAGTACTGCACCCAGACTGACAGAGATAGCATCCCCTTCCATCTGAGGGATTGCAATATTCCGAATCCGTTCAAAAAATGCCTGTATCATCGTTTCCGCCTGCATTTGTTCCGTTATCTCCGGTGCATATACCGCAAACTCGTCTCCACCAAGCCGCATACAGACACCCGCCTGTTCGAAGGTCTGCTTTAATGCATCTGCAACCTGTATCAAAACCTCATCACCAATACTATGTCCATATGTATCATTGATATGCTTAAACTTATCGACATCAAACAACAGGAACATACCATTTTTCTTCGCCTTTAACAACTTTTCAATCTGTGCTTCTCCATATCCGCGATTACAGATCTTTGTCAAAGCATCCATCCGGGACTGTACAAGCAGACGTTGTTCAAACTTTTTATTCTCTGTAATATTCATGACGCTTGTCAGACTGACACGATCTCCATTTGCCAGCGTAATCAGCTTTGTATGACAGAGCACAAACACATGCTCATCGCCGCGCATGACTTCATATTCCCGCACATACGGCTCCACAAGTGTATCGCGTACTGCCAGATACTTTTCCATCGCCTTTTTATCCACAAAATGGGACAGAAAATCCTCATGTGTAAGCTGGTTTTTCTTTGTCTCATCAATTCCAAGCATATCCAACAACGCACGGTTAATCACAAGAATCCGGTTCGTCTTGATTTCGACGGCAATCACACCGCCACTTTGCATCTGAAGCAGTTCTCCATAAATCTCATTCTGATTTGCCAATGCATGTTCGAGGGCTGCCTGATATTCGAGCTCCTTCTTTTTCTCATCATCAATCAACTGCACACCATAAATTACATTATTCAGATCACCATTTTCCAGTCGGTCAACGACGATAAAATTCGCACGGCACCACTTGTCTGTGGAGCTGTAAAACTCATGGCTGATATAGTCACAGTGCTTCATCCGCTCATTTAACGTTGTAAGCTCGGAAAATGCAAGTGTGCCACCCCAATACTGCGCATCTGTCATATGCTCCATCGCGGTACGCATCTGTTCTGAAGCATGCTCCGTCTGCTTGACATATTTTCGCACATCACTGTTACTGTTAAATTCTTTCTGTGTATCCGCCGGAATATTCACCAGATACATGGAAATATATATACGTGCCAGCGCATTGATCACACGCTGTTCCAGTGTGATTCGCTTCTGAATATCGTTTACGATCAGCGAAGCAACAGACCGGAGCAATGACAGTGTATAAGTGTTTTCGTTCGGATTATCCACACCGATAAATCCGATCAGCTTCGTCTCTGAATAAAGCGGTGCCACCATCAGACTCTCTACGCCCTGCATTTTAAGCAGCCGGTACTCCTCAGAGTTTTCATCCAGTTCTCCATCTCTGGAATTTAAGTACACCTCTCCCTGCTCCTCAAATAAAACCAACCACCGGTCGATCGTGGATATCTCAAGGTTCTGCAGCATATCTTTCTCTGGTGTGATTCCAGCCTTACAATATTCATAGGTGTTATCCATATGAATTTCATCTTCTGCAAACTCGAAAATGTACGCACGATCTGCATCGTGAAATTCCGCAATGATTTCCAGCAGATTTTGAATTGCGTGATCCATATCACTTCCCGCACGAAGTGTATGGATACACTGCATCAAAGCCTCATCAAATTGTTCATGCTCCATTTTTTCATCCCCTTTTTATTTACAGTTTCAAATCCCGGTATGTGTTCACAAGCTCTGTGATCATATCGGCATTTTCTGATTCTGCCGCCTCAGAAAGTGCCTGTAAAAACTCCAGATTATCTCCATCATAGCCATAGCTTTTCAGGCGATCCAGATGTGTTCTTACCTGTTCAAAATCCCCTGTCTTGGCAAATTCCGTCATCTTATCAAGCACCGCGATTGAAATTACCGTCAGATCCTGTGGTATCTGCATAGCTTCGTCGGATTCTGCCTGGTCAGCATCTTCATCTTCCACGACGGCTTCCTTTTCACTTTGCTGTGCCATCTTTGCCGCATACTCTTCATCCGTCATACCGGATACCTCATCAACAAACCGCTCATAATCCTCCAAGATCAAAAGCAGATATACAAGCTCGTCAATGAATCCTCGCAGATTCTGCCGCAGCTGGTCACGCTTTCCGACATTGATTGACGTCTCCATTCTTGCTGCATATCTTGCAAGCTCATATGCGCCAATGCTATTCGATAACGTACGAATCGAATGAATCTTCGTCTTAAATGCCCGGATATCCCGCGTTGACTTCTCTGCCAGGGTGTTCGCTACATCTTTGTTCTGTGAATAAAATGCCTGTATCAGCTTATTATACACTTCGATACTTCCACCGATACGTTGAATTGCTTCTTCCACATCCAGCGATTCCTGTAGGCGAAGCAGTCCTTCCCGGAACCGTGAGCCCTCGATCAAAAGGCGGATATCATCCGAACGCTCCTGTAACTTATCCTCTGGCAGACAATCCTTTAATATGGCTGCCACCCGTCGTGGTTCGATCGGTTTTACCATACTGTCTGTAAATCCAGCCGATATATGACTGCCACGATTTCCCTCAATAGCATCTGGATCAAGCGCAATAATCGGTAACATCGCATACCTGATATCATCCAGTTCCCGAATTTCCTTCATTGCATCAATACCATTCATGATCGGCATTGACAAATCCATAAAGACAACATCATACTCATGATTCAATACCATATCAATTGCGCTAAGTCCCGATGTCGCAACATCCAGCTTCATATCAAAGGATGTAAGCACTTTGCGGCTAACCTCAATGCTGACCTCATCATCATCGACCAGCAGTGCGGATACCTCCGGCAGCCACAGCTTCTCCGCATCCTCCTTGGATACGGTATCCTCGATCTTCGATACAACCTGTCCACTGCTCAGCTTTACAGCCGGCTTCTGGTTCAATGACAAAACAAAGGTCGAACCAGCGCCATATACACTTTCCACAGATAACTCCGCATCCAGAATATCCGCGTAACCCTTCGCAATTGCAAGTCCAACGCCATGTCCCGGATGGGTACTGTTTTTCATGCTGTCTCCACTCTCATACAGATCAAATATATTATCCAGCCGCTCTTCCTGAATTCCAATACCAGTATCTGCAATCGTAAATACAATATTTAACATATCCTGATGTGCATGATCCGTATACCCATAGCTGTCCACAGACAGGGTAATACTTCCCTGCTTCGTATAGCGAATCGCATTGTCCAGCAGACGCACCAGAATATTTCGGATCTTATCAACATCGCCGATCAGATTGTCTGTTACATTTTCACCAAGCTCTACAAAGAACTTTACAGACTTATCCTTATCGGCAAGCTCCTGCAATGCAAGCTCCGACATATCCGCTACCAGATCCGAGATTGCGTAATTACTCTCCTCCAACTCAAAACGTCCAGATTCCAGTTTGGCAAGTAATATAATATCATCGACACTCGCCAAGATATCATTTCCGATATCATAGATACCGCGGATATCCTTTCGATATGGAGAATCCTTATCTACCATATGCAGAAGTTCATCTGCCTTCACCATCATCGCATGAATTGGTGTCTTGATCTCATTACTCATGTTTGCTAAGTAATCGTTCTTCGCGGTACTTGTCTTGACCGCTTCTTCATGCTCTCTCGACAACTGCTCCAACGCAGAGGTCTTGGATTTCAGCATCCGTCTGACACGGATCACCGTGAGGACCAGAAGTAAAAATACAATTACCAGACTGAATATCAGGATAATACGTGCCATCGGACTTTCAAAGACACTCTTCTCCTTTTCAATCACGAACGAAAGTGGCTCTGCACACGCAGTTCCGTCGCCATTATACGCGTTCACAGTAAATGTGTAAACACCACCGTCCAGATTCGTATAAACGGCCTGCAGCACATCGTCACCGTGCAGTTCGGTCGGATTGGACTCAAATCCTTCCAACCGGTACTCCACCTTGATATTCGACCGGTTTGTATAGGAAAATACCGCAAAATCAATTGTCACCTTCGATGCATCACTTTTGATCACAAGACCATCATTCAGATCATCAAATTCATAGGAAGTTCCATCAATATCAATCCGTGTAACCTTAATAATCGGCTGCACTTCGTTGTACCAGATATGTTCCGTATCTAAAACTGAAATGCCCTCATTACAGCAAATATACAGTTTTCCATTTGTATCAATACATGCATTTCCGGTCGTATTGATCGTCTTCGTCAGACCGTCTCCCGTCGCAAAATACCGCCCGGATATTCCGTTACTTCCAAGCAGCTCATCTTCCGAAGAGCGAAGCACGCCCATAGAACCAATCAGCCAGACAGACCCACGCGCGATCTCGATATCATACACACTGTTTGAATATTCTACATTACTGATCATACGAAACGCTTCGCTATAGAAGCACAAACCACTGTCTGTCCCAATCCAGACACCCTGATCGCCCTGTGCAAAACAGGATACAACATCCGAATTTAAACCATCCTCGGTGCTGTAATGCAGTAAGGTATCCTTTCCAGCTTCCAATTCATAGATTCCTTCACCGTCCGTTCCTGCCAGTATATCGCCCTCCCGTGTCTCAAACAGCGACAATATATTAACCTCGGCAAGTTCCTCCCCGCTATGATAAACCTGTTCCACTTTTCCAGTCTCATCCAGAATTGCAAGTCCTTCTGTCGTAGCAACCGCAAGCCTGCCATCAGACAATGGCAGCGTACAATTCACCGCCATACCCGGCAATCCATCCGATCTTCCGTACACCGTGATCGTTCCGTCTGCCTGATATTTCACAACGCCATATTTTCGATTGGTCGATATCCACAATGTACCAGAATCGTCTGCAGTGATATGCCGTACACTAACATTCTTCAGAAGTTCTGTCAGATCATTGACTTCCTGCTCTTCCTTTGCATTGTAGATATAAAGTCCATCATCCGTTGCAATGTATTTCTTCCCACGATATTCATATACAGCATTTACCATGCTCTCAGCCATGCCACTTGCCATATTGTAATCAGAGAATTTGCTTTTCGTCAAAAGCAGCAGTCCAAGACGAGAAGATGCCTGTCTCTTATACACATCTGACGCTGCCGACGAA
>ENA-OZAI01000940-OZAI01000940.1-human-gut-metagenome-genome-assembly--contig:-NODE-940-length-11824-cov-6.120996_pt1 | contig 11824 bp, 6 predicted proteins | sample MGYA00243299_ERZ653495 | MGnify/ENA primary metagenome ERZ653495 (study PRJEB26926, sample SAMN06164907) | human gut metagenome | biome: ENVO:00009003; feature: ENVO:2100002; material: ENVO:00002003... | reverse complement strand
CTTACCGTATGCGTTACGACATAGTCCGCCACAAACAGGCTGTGGGGATATTTTTCCCGCTGTGCATACTCCTCGGTGGTTGCCATCTCCGATGTGAGCTTGTAGGCGTCCACCGTCCCTGCGTAGGTAAAGGGAACATAATGCAGCGTGCTGTCCGGCAGATCGCCGTTTGCCGTTCCGGGAATCTTCATCGCCGAAAGGTCAAAATAATATCTGCCGCCGGGGGTGAGGGAAAACTGTTCTGATAAAGCAAACTGCGCCGTGAGCTTGGTAACGTCCGCCGGAACACTGGCACCGGGCGCGTAGAGCTTACCGTTGCTTCCGAGCCACATGAAGTAGCTGCCTGTATTTCCGTCCGGGCGGGTCAGACCGTCGGACGCAGGCGCGGTAAACTCGCTGCCGGTTTTCACGATGATTTGAATATCCTCGGAGCTATTACCCAGCGTGCCGCCGCCAAGGTCAAGGGTAACGACCTTCAGTCCGTCAGAACCCAGTGTTTCAGCGTTCAGGACTTCAAGGACGGGGCGGAAACCGAGGCTCGGGTTGGAGCCCGTAGCAGAGTTGCTGTACCAGTTGCGGGCCGAAGAGTACCCGCGGCGCGCCCGGTACGACGCGTCGACAGAAGAAACATCCTGTCCCCACAAATACATTTTATTCCAGTTTTGGATATATCCGCTGTTCTTGTTCAGCACCGCGTCCCATTCGTTGCTTTGGGACACGCCGCGTCGGGAATCGCCCAAACCTGTAGAGTTACTTCCCACAGACGGTGCGCGCAGGGTATAGTCCACGCCGCCGCTGGCATAATTTTTGCCGAAAATCAGACTTTTCGTATTTAAGTCATCCCAGCTTACCGTATGCGTTACATTGTAGTCCGCAATAAACAGGCTGTGGGCGTATTTGTTCTGCTGTGCATATTCCTCGGTGGTCGCCATCGCAGACGTGAGCTTGTAGGCTTCTATCGTTCCCGCATAGGTAAAGGGAACATAGTGCAGGGTGCTGTCCGGTAAATTGCCGTTCACCGTGCCGGGAATGTCCTCGCCGGAGAGGTCAAAGTAATATCTGCCGCCGGGTTTGAGGGAAAACTGTTCTGATAAAGCAAACTGCGCCGTGAGCTTGGTAACGTCCGCCGGAACACGGGCACCGGGTGCGTAGAGCTTGCCATCGCTGCCAAGCCACATAAAGTAGCTGCCTGTATTTCCGTCCGGGCGGTTCAAACCGTCGGACGCAGGCGCGGTAAACTCGCTGCCGGTTTTCACGATGATGTGAATAGCATCGGAGCTGCCGCCCAGCTTGCCGCCGCCAAGGGCAAGGGTAACGGCCTTCAGCCCGTCAGGACCCAGTGTGTTGGGGTTCCGAACTTCAAGGACGGGGCGGAAACCGTGGTTCGAGTAGGATCTCGCAGCATAGCTGTGGAGCCAGTGGCGGGCCGAATCGTACCCGCGAACCGCACGGCGCAACGCGTCGAAAGAAACAGTATCCTGTCCCCACGAAAACATTTCATTCCAGTTTTGGATATATCCGCTGTCCTTATTCAGCATCGTGTCCCATTCGTTGCTTTGGGGCACGCCGGGATCGGAATCGCCCAAACCTGTAGCGTCACTTCCCACAGACGGTGCGCGCAGGGTATAGTCCACGCCGCCGCTGGCATAATTTTTGCCGAAAATCAGACCTTCGTCATTCAGGCCATACCATCTTACCGCATGCGTTACGGCATAGTCCGCCACAAACAGGCTGTGGGCGTATTTATTCTGCTGTGCATATTCGTCGGTGGTCGCCATTGCTGATGTGAGCTTGTAGGCGTTCACCGTTCCTGCGTAGGTAAAGGGAACATAGTGCAGCGACGCATCCGGCAGGCTGCCGTTAGCCGTGCCGGGAATGTTCTCACCGGAGAGGTCAAAGTAATACGTGCCGCCGGGAGCGAGGGAAAACTGCTCTTGATACCCAACGGTGAGATCGATGTCTACAAAATCGCTTGCATAGTCGGTCTTTTTTTCGCCGTTGCACTGCTCGCTGAAGACCTTTAAGGTATAGCTGCCCGGTGCAAGGCCGGACGGGATTTTGATCTCAACCGTTCCGTTTTCGACAGTAGGCTGCGCTACTCTGCCATAATACTGTGCGCCGCTGTTATCCGCAAGGATGACAGAGATATATTCATTTATCCCTGCGGTCGCCCCGGTGTAATGCAGCGTAACGGTATCGCCGGGGTCGCCGCTGACGGTTGTTTCCGTTACGGCAAAATTGCGGTTGCTGTCCTTCAACGTCAGCTTCCATTCGTTTCCAGTGTATTCGGAAATCGGGGTCAAGCCTCCGTCAGGCTTTCCTCCCACAGCGGCGGATGTAAAGAGTACGGAGCTTGAATTTAAGTTAAAAGCGGGACGAGCACACCACCAACTGTTGATAGCGTTCCCAGAGTAGACGACAGAACCATCACCACGCACGGTGGCGGCATCGTGATTAGAGTAACCAGGGGAGCGCAGCCACCAATTGCTTGTCGCCCAAGTCGGATGCTCGGGATCCACGACACGCAAATCCTCTTTTACCGCATTTGCCTCTTTTGAGGAAAGCGGCCAGAATACAGCGTTATCCACCTGCCCTCCTGCTACACAGTCGGTATTTTCTCCGGTGTAGCCTCCACTTGTAAGCGTCCGTTTCTTTACGGCAACATTTTCTTCTGTCGTCAGCTTTTTTGCAAGCGCGTCTATTGCGGTTTTCAAATTACTCGGTGCATATTCGTTGCTTGCTCCGAAATCGGCAAATTGCAACCCTGAGCTCATATTGCCCGCCGCAAGCAGGGTCATATCCCCCTGTGCGCTTGCAACGCCGTTTCCGTTATAGCCGATCACACGCCATGCAGCGGGATTATTTTCATGGTCTTGCCCGAAATACACGGTCGATGCGGTCGCTGTGTTTACATTTTTACTTAGTGCATCTGTGCCAAGCTGTATCGCAGCAGAGCCCGTTGCTGTCTCGCCCTCGGCAAATACGCCTGTCGGAACAAGGCAGAGCAGCATACAAAGGGTGAGCAGGATACTGAGTATTCGTTTTTTCATTTTGCATTACCTCCGGGTCGATACGATTTTTTGCGTTTCACGGTAAGCGCCGTGCAAGCGCCGCCGCTGATAAAGAGCAGTGCGATCCACAGCATAAGATTGTTGTTGTCGCCGGTCTGGGGAGACTTCGGCAGCTTCGCCGTTACGGTGTCGGCTTTGGCGATTTCCTTGGTGCCGTCCTTGTCACTGTAATACTTTCCGCAGCCGCTGCAGTACCAATACTCGATATTGCCCTCGGAATCCTCGGTCACCGCCTTGGCCGGGAAATGCTTTAAGTCGGTGTGGTTGGAGATTATCTTTCCGCAGATATCACATTTGTGATTTTTATCCTCATCGGTACAATTATCCGTTTCGACGCCTTCCGTACAGCCGTCTGCCGTGCATTGGCGGGTGTGTGTGCCATCGCCGTTTGATGTCCAGTCACCGAAGGTGTGCCCGTCGTTGACCGTTACGGTCATCTCGGCGGTGTTGCCCGCCTTGTCGGTGACAACGATTTTCTGCCCGCCGTCTGCCGGAGAGAGGACAAAGCTGCCGTTTTCGTCAAGCGTGACCTTTGTGCCGTTTACGGTGACGGTATCCACATATTTCTCGGTGATCGTAACCGTCTGTGCCGCACAATAGATCTTGCCGTTTTCTATGCCCGTGATAACCGGGCTTGTTCCGTCAAGCACAATTCCGTCCGAGCAAATGTAGTCCATGTTGCCCGCCTTATCGGTCACTCTGACATAGATAATATATTCGTTATCAGGGTCAATGCAAAACAGTGCGGTGTACGCTGTGAAGGTCATGCCGTCAAGCTCAGCTTTTGTCAATTCCTTATCTGACAGCAGATATTCAACCGTTACCATCTCGCCGCTGTTGTCGGCTGCGGTGATTGTCACCTCCTGCGTGCCCTTAAAGAACAGACCGAAGGTGATATTGTTGAGGAACGCTTTCCAACTGTTCTCGCTGATTTTAATTCCACCCGTGGGCTTTTCGATGTCTTTCCATTTCGCCGTAATTGTGATGTTTTTCGCAGGCATGGTCGTGGGAATTTCCTTATCCCAGCCCATAAAGGTGTAACCCTCTCTTGTCGGGTCGGCAGGAGCGGTGATCTGTGTGCCGTAGTCCTGTGTAACGGGTGCGATTTCGCTGCCGCCTGCAGTGTCAAAGGTAATTGTGTATTGATTGATTTCCCACTGCGCCGTGACAGTCATATTATCGGCAGGCATGGTCGCGGGAATTTCCATGTCCCAGCCGATAAAGGTGTAGCCCTCTCTTGTCGGGTCGGCAGGTGCGGTGATCGCCGTGTCGTAATCCTGTGTAATCGGCGCAATTTCACTGCCGCCTGCAGTGTCAAAGGTTATTGTGTACCGGTTTATTACCCACTGCGCATACAGGGTGCAGTTTTCCGTCTTGTCATACCGGCTTGTGCCTTTGCCATCGCTATTACCGTAGCATTTGCCTTCAACCGGGGCATCATACCAGCCACGGAAAAAGTAACCGGTGCGCATTGGCACGGGCATATCGCCGAGCCGCTCGCCATAGGTGACGGCCATAGTTTTTTCTATCACCTCGCTGCCACCTGTGGAATCAAAGGTCACCGTGTAGTGGTGCCTCCTGTATATTCTGACTGTCGCCGTAGTTTCGTTTCCCGCGTTGTCAGTCGCGACCACGGTATATTCCGCTCCTGCGTCATTGTTGCCACCGTCTGGTGCGGGGAGAGAATAGGTGGGACCGTCTTGCGGCTCGCCGTTGATGGTCACCGACTTGATGCCGGAGGACGTCTCTCCCGATGCAGCCGGGTCGCTCACGGTGAAGGTGTACGCGCCGGGATTTCCATCTATGTTATCCTCGACGATGTAGCTTTCGCCGTCCGTCAGAGTTTCCATAACCGGGGCTTTCGTGTCCCTCTCAAGCACATGACCGCACACAGTGCAGAGCTGCTTCTGATTGCTCCAGTCGCCGGGAATGTGTTTGGCGTTTTGTTTGGACATTTCCGCGGCGGGGTCCCGCGCGCCGCATTTCTTACAGGCCCAGATGTGGCAGCCGTCCCTGTCTGTCCAGCCCAATTCATGGCTGCAGGTACTTTCCTCGCAGTGCAGCTTCATCCTGCCGATCACTCTGCCGTAATTGCAGGCATACGGCAGGCTCAGCCGCTGCAGGTCCACGCGCCCGTTTTCGTTGGGGATGAGAAGCTCCATCGTGGTGCCCCAGTCCCATTCATACTGTCCCTGGCTGAGACGCCACTGCCACCCGGTCGCGCTCAGCCGCACGGACTTCCCGTCCGAGGCTCCGATTTTGATGTTATATTCGCTAGTCAGACCAAACTCCGGATTGAACAGCGCCGTCGTCCAACCTGAACGGTTTGAGCCTCTTCCGACCGCGACTGCAGGGCTGAGGTTAATGGCTACGGCGTCATAATCGCGGTTCGGATAAAGCGGAACGGACTGCGCCGTCAGCGTTGCGTCTCTGATCAGAATGTTCCAGCCGTCTCCGTTCATTCCACCGCCGATGCCCGCGCCCCAGTAGCCTTGCGCCATCACTTCGCCGCCGATGATGGAAATGTCATGGCCTGAGCTGTATCTTCCGCCGCCGATGCCTGCGCCGGCATAATTACTCCACGCGATGACACTTCCGCCGGAAATCTCAATATCATGTGTATCCTCCGACGCGCCTGGCCCGGCGAAATCGCCGCTGCCGATTCCGGCTCCGGCTGACCGGCTGCCGGCCTCCACCGTGCCGCCCCTGATATAAATATGGCGTCCGGGGCCACCCTGACCTCCGCCGATCCCTGCGCCTTGCGAAACGGAGATCGCCGTCAGCTTGCCGGAATACACATAAATCTGCTCGCCGACGCCGCCGTTTGCACCGCCGCCGATACCCGCACCGCCTACGCCGCTGGTCGCAGAAATCTCACCGCCATAGATATTCGTCGCCAGAGAGCCGAAATGAAGGTTCATGCCGTGTCCCTGCGAGAAATTCTTGATTCCGACCTTTGAGCCTCCGATGCCAGCGCCATGATGGCCGCCCTGGCATGTGAGCTTCGTCCCCGTCTTCACCAGAACCCGGAGATAGCCATCGGTTTTGTTTTTCTGCAGCGCGGCGAAGTTCTCCGCGCCGATCAGCTCGCTGTCCCCGCCGATAAAGTACAGGCAGGCGGAGGCGCCGCCGTAAAGCTCGATGGCAGGGCCGTCCTCGGGGGCCTGAATGCGGACGCCGTCTAGAAAGATGTGCGGCGTATTGTTACTGCCATCGATTTTGATCCGGTACTGAAAATACCAGTTCGGATCTGCGGAGCCCTTGATCAGATAGGTCTTGCTGTCCTTGATTTTTAATTCTCCGTTCTGCTTCGTAAGGTCCACTGTCTTGTCAAACGTCGTTGGGACGGAAAGCTTGACATCCGGTAGCTCACCTGCGGCAAAAACCGTTATCGGCACAAGGCATAGCACCATACAAAGGGTAAGTAGGATACTGAGTATTCGTTTCTTCATTTCTTGCTACCTCCGTTTTCGTGTATGTCGGCTCAGTCAAGAGCGGTGATTGTAACAGAGCCTCTGAATGAAAGCAGATAGGTTTTGTAATCACCTTGCTCCAGCGAAAATTTGAGTTCAACATCGTTTCTCGCGCCGGTAAGGTCATATATTCTGTTGAAGCAGAGAGAATTTGATCCCCTGCCGTCTTGTTCTATCAGTGTAATATATCTGCAATAGTCATCATCGTAACCGTCAGTCATCCGAACGGAATAGTTTCCGCTATTATCATTTGTCATCGCATTAACCATGCCGCTTACACACACATTGTAGGTATATCCTTTTTTCAGCCTGAGAGTTGTTTCGGTGCACGATATAAGCCCGCCGCGGTTATGCATTTCCCGATAGTACAGGGGAACTGCACCGTCTGAAAGATGGGTTGACGGTACATACCCCGTGCCGTAAAAATACCCGGAGCTTCCGCCGTTCTGACCGGGGTCGCCCTTGTCGCCTTTGTCACCCTTATCTCCCTTGTCTCCCTTTTCGCCGGGGTCACCTTTGTCGCCCTTATCACCCTTTTCGCCGTCAACACCGTCAGCACCGTCAATGCCTGCGGCTTTTACGCCGGTGTCGATTTCTCCGATCCACCAGTTGCCGTTCTCACCGATAAACGGGGTGTTGCCGTCCGCACCGTCGGCGCCGTCTTGCCCGTTTATGCCGTTTGTTCCGTCCTTGCCGTCGGCTCCGTCTTTTCCGTTTATACCATCCTTGCCGTCAAGACCTTTCAAAACCGAAAGATCGTACAGGTTCAGCCATATTTCATCGCCGGTGTAGCGCCATTGCAATGTGTTTTCGTTCACGCGGAACTCCGGCGTTTTTCCGTTTGCTCCGTCCTTACCGTTCTGTCCGGTGGGGCCTGTGATGTCGGCTATCGCCACAAGGTTCTGCCACTCATCGCCCTCGTAACGCCACTGTATGTGGGTTTCGGCTCGTTGCACCTCTATGTTTTTGGCGTTAATGCCGTCTTTTCCGTTGATACCGTCTTTGCCGTCGGCTCCGTCTTTACCGTCAACGCCGTTAATGCCGTCTTTTCCGTTTATTCCGTTCTTACCGTCGGCACCGTTCTTGCCGTCTTTACCGTCAATGCCGTTCTTTCCATTTTCTCCGGCAGCGCCCCGCAGCTCGGTAAGCGCCACCAGGTCGCGCCAATCGGTTTCGTCGCTGTATTTCCACTGGATCGCCGTGCCGTTGTTCCGCACCTCCGGCAGTGCGGTGTTGGTTTTTGCCGCCTTGCTCCATCCTATGGCAAGCACGCTGCAAAGCACCAATAGAGCGACGCAAAGCGCCAAAAGTGTACCTGTGAGTAGTTTTTTCCCTGTTTTCATCTTCTTTCCTCCGTTCGGAATTGTTATTACGGCGGAGTTTTGCACCGCTGCCCGCGCCGTAAATGAGCGGCGGCTGACCGGCTTATGCTTGGTTTGCTTTGTACTTATCCACGAACAGGGCAACCCCCTGCTTTAAGACCTCCATTTGGGATTTCAGGTAGTATTCGTCCTCGACCTTTTCCATTAGTTCACGCTTCCGCTCATTGTGTTGTTGCTCTGTTGTTTTCATGTCGCTTCGCTCTTTTGCGTATACCGACCGTTCATTTATGATTATTATAGCATGGAATTGTGATAATTTCAAGAGCAGTCTGCAAAAAGCGTGATGAAAAGGGACAGTCTACATCTGTTGACTGTCCCATCCGTTATGTATTTTCTTTTGATACGGGCGAAGAGTGCCGACAAAACTTTGATGTCCTTCTGGCGTTTTGGAAGCCCCTCAGGCTCAAAGGAACTATGGCGATCCTGAGGTACATCCACTTTGAATTCTCCATATTTACTACGAACAGTTTTAGGCTTTGTTCCATTACGATAATTAGACTCACCAGATCTTTCATAACGATCATATCCAAGGTGATTGTCCATTTCTGTTTCATGCATATCTTGAATAGTTCCAGAAAGTAGATCTTTAAGTGCTTCCTGAATAATTTCCATCATCTGCTGAGTACATATTCTGTAAAGATGGATAAGCATCGAGCATAGACTGTCTTGCTTCCTTCAAAAATGTGTGCTGTTCCAAAAGGTCTTACCCTTGGCTGGTCACCTTCTACTGTTGCCAAATAATATGTCTCCAAACGACAAAACAATCTTAATTACCACATTCATATTATCAGGTACTGTTAACCCTAGTCACATTTCTAAGAATCTTATCCATTCCGGATTTTCAGTTCTTAACACTTCCGGTTTATGTTTCTTCGGGAAAGAATTTTCTCAATAAAAGGACGAAGCGATTCGCCTACATTAAATGATTTCATTTTATATTTCTCCTATCTCAATATTTAGATATTACTTTTTTATAAAAAAAAAGAGCATTGCCATTCATTGTAATGGATGCTCTTCATAGCTATCTATGTATAGCTGTCTACCTACATTTACATTAACATATAAAAGCAATAAATGCAAGATTTTTTTTGCAATTTTCCAAGATTTTTCAATCTTAAAAGGTGCCATAGTTTCCTATAGCACCTTAGTATTACTTTTTCTTATTGTCATTAACCAACGCACCATATCCTTTAAGCTTGGCGGTATATTCCTCAAGGCTTGCCATATTATATAAGTCAAGTGCCTGCTGCTCGGTCAGACCATTTTCTTCAAGTGCTACCGTAATCTTGGAATATAATGAATCCATCTGAGATGAGATTCCATATTCTTCTATAAGATCCTCCGACTTATTTTTACGTCCGACTGTCTTAATTAATGCATCGACCGCACTTCCCTTTTTATTCAGATCAACATAGTGCTGATATGACGTAAGTCCATGTTGTACCGAAGCTAATAATTTATTCTTGTTATATAAATCCTTAGCATCACCTTTAAGTGAAAGTCCGGATAACAATCCATTAGCCTCCTCGTAATTTCCGGCATCAAACGCATTCTCAGCATCCGCTATCGTGCTCTTCTTGTTGAAAATATTGGTTCCGACTATCAGCACTGCAGATATGACCGCAGCAATGAGGACTGCTTTGAATATTGCACCAAAATCAGGCTGTATACGTTCGGACTTATCAACCGACTTCTTTACTTTAGGTGCCTTAGGTTTCTTCTCCTTAGGCGGTTTCGGTTTCTTTTCTTTCTTAGGTTTCTTCGGTTTCTCTTCTTCGGCCGGTTCCTCGCTCTTCTCTTCTATATCTGCCAGGTCATCGTCACCCCCGGCATCCTGATACAACTCGTCCATCAATTGCTTATTGATGTCTGCATCGCTCAATGCAATATCATCAGTCTGTTCCGGCTCGTCACCATTGTCGTATTCTTCAACAAAGAAAGACTTAAGTCCCTTTTTCTTTTTCTTATCTTTCTTATCTTTCTTATCTTTCTTATTCTTTTTTTTCTTCCTGGACTTCTCAGGTGCGGCGTCGTCCGGATTATTATTCTCCGCCATTGCAATTCCGGAATCCGTGATATCATTATGTATGGAATCATTATTCATCGCAGGTTCAGACGGATAATCATTCATGCTCTGCATATTAAGATTATCATCCAATACCGGTACATCATCAAGAACAGGTTCTGATGTTTCACCATCATTGTAATCAAAATCAGCCGGATCTTCAGACTCAGTTTCAGAATCGTTATCAACGTCCGGATTGTAATCCGTTTCTTCATCCGATATTGTACTCTCGTTATTCAATGCTTCTATAGCATCTGATATGGATGCATCCTGCGCTGACTGATCAACTATGTCCTTCAGGTCATTGACAAACTTCATCTGCTCATCTGTTGACTTCTCATCATTAATGTCTACCGTATCATCATTATCATCGTCTGTCTGCATACCCTTGAACATTTCATCCAATGTCGCTGCTTCTTCCTTATTCTGGTCTGTGTCATCTTTAACAGCTGTATTGTTACCAAGTTCACTGTCATTTTTGATTGCACTATTTAATAGACTGTCAAGATATTCTTCTTCTTCATTTTTCTCAGCCATCATATCCTCCGACAAAATGGTTTATTTTAATAATAATTTATCTATTGCTTCTACAAGCTGTCCTATTTCAGGCTTGGACAACTGTGAATCCGCTCCGAGTGCCTCGCCCTTTCTTCTCATATCATCATTAATAAGTGATGAGAAAATAACAACGGGAATATTTTTAAGATATTGATTGGTCTTAATGAGCTTGGTCAATCTGTGTCCATCCATCATAGGCATCTCAATATCTGTTATAACACAGCTTACATGCTCCGTTACTTTATCTTTATACTGGCCGGCCAGTTTCTCAAGCTTATCCCAACATTCCTGTCCATTTGGTGAGATGTCAAGATTAGCATATCCTGCCTTCGACAATGAATCCGATATAAGCTTCATAAGAAGTGCCGAATCCTCTGCTATGAATATAGGAAGACTGTTTCTGTCACGTCCGGCATATTTCTCAACTTCAGACACTTTAAGTCCCGTTTCCGGTGCGATATCATTAACGATATGTTCAAAATCAAGTATTATTATAAGTCGTCCATCTATCTTAACAACGCCTGTGGTAATGCTGTCCTGACCTGAACTTATTGATGAATCAGGTGTAATAATCTGTGCCCATGACACCCTGTTAATTCCCAATACCTTATGTACATGAAATGCTATATCAAGCTTATTGAAGTTCGTCACAATAAGCATATCCGATGATGTATCCGGGTTCTCCTGTCCGTGTGTCGCCTTGGCAAGGTCTATAACCGTTATCATCGTATCTCTCGGCATAAAAATACCTTCGATATACGGATGTGAATTAGGTACAGGCGTAACCGGCATATATGGGAGTATCTCTCTTATCTTAGCAACATTAATGCCGTAATGGTTATCCCCTATAGTAAATTCAAGCAACTCCATCTCATTCGTTCCATTTTCCAATAATATATTTGTATCCATAAATAGCCTCCATACATTTATCCGTCTAAGTTATTATTAGCAGATTCAACTGTTTACATTGTATCACATTTTGAGGAAAAAAAAAAGAGGTAATGACACTAATCATTACCTTTCTTGTTCCTTCAAAACCACACACTAAAAACGATATTCATATCAAGATTTACTCTGTTAATAACTTTTCCTCTTCTACCTGACTTTGGTCAAGCGCTCGACCTATTAGTATCAGTCAACTCCACGTGTTACCACGCTTCCATCTCTGACCTATCTACCTCGTAGTCTTCAAGGGGTCTTACAGCTTACGCTCGGATATCTCATCTTGAGGGGGGCTTCACGCTTAGATGCCTTCAGCGTTTATCCCGTCCCGAC
>ENA-OZAI01000901-OZAI01000901.1-human-gut-metagenome-genome-assembly--contig:-NODE-901-length-12037-cov-5.111501_pt1 | contig 12037 bp, 10 predicted proteins | sample MGYA00243299_ERZ653495 | MGnify/ENA primary metagenome ERZ653495 (study PRJEB26926, sample SAMN06164907) | human gut metagenome | biome: ENVO:00009003; feature: ENVO:2100002; material: ENVO:00002003... | reverse complement strand
GATCTACACAAGGCTATTCGTCGGCAGCGTCAGATGTGTATAAGAGACAGGCAGAGTCTTCTTTCCAGCGTTTCTTTACAGTCTTTTCATCATATTCTGTAGGAGCTACGAAGAAGAACTTGCAAGTATCCCACAATTCCTTGATAAAGCTGACACGACCTTTCATCAGACCTACTACGGTTACAACTGTTTCCATAGGAGCTTCGATGCCATGCTCTTTCAAGATAGGCATAAACAAGCCTGCAATTTCCTCATCACTCTTCATCAGGATATATTCATGATTGAACCATTTACCCTTTTCATAATCGAACTTAGCTCCCGCTTTGCTACAACGATGCAAATCGAACAACTTAACCAGTTCGTCCAGTGACATGATTTCCTGATCATTTCCCGGATTCCATCCCAGCAAAGCCAGGAAGTTAATCACAGCTTCAGGCAAATATCCAGACTCACGGTATCCAGAAGAAACCTCACCAGTCTTCGGATCATGCCATTCCAATGGGAATACAGGGAATCCCAGACGGTCACCGTCACGCTTACTCAATTTACCGTTTCCATCCGGTTTCAACAACAATGGCAAGTGAGCAAATTCAGGCATTGTATCTTCCCAGCCGAATGCACGATACAACAAGACATGCAACGGAGCAGAAGGCAACCATTCTTCACCACGAATTACATGAGATACTTCCATCAAATGGTCATCAACAATGTTTGCCAAATGGTAAGTAGGCAATTCGTCGGCTGACTTATACAGTACTTTATCATCCAATATAGAAGAGTTGATTACAACTTCTCCACGAATGATATCGTGTACATGCACATCTTCATTCGGTTCTATTTTGAAACGTACTACATACTGTGTTCCTTCGGCAATCAGCTTATCAACTTCTTCCTTCGGCATCGTAAGCGAGTTACGCATAGAATTACGTGTAGAAGCATCGTACTGGAAATTCGGAACTTCCTTACGCTTAGCCTCCAGTTCTTCCGGTGTATCGAAAGCAATATAAGCTTTACCGTTATCAAGCAATACGTTTACATATTTCTTATAAATATCACGACGTTCAGACTGACGGTACGGACCGTAATTTCCGCCAAAGCTTACACCCTCATCGAACTTAATGCCTAACCATTTAAAAGATTCGATAATATATTCTTCTGCCCCCGGAACAAAACGGTTTGAGTCTGTATCCTCAATACGGAAAATCAAATCTCCGCCGTGCTGGCGTGCAAAGAGATAATTATACAAGGCAGTGCGCACACCACCGATATGCAATGCACCAGTCGGACTCGGTGCAAAACGAACTCTAACTTTTCTTTCTGCCATAGTGGTCTTTATCTAAAAATACGCTGCAAAATTAAGCTAAATTTCCCGTTTTTTTCTTATTTTGCACGCAAAATATCCTAACACATGAAAAGTTTCCAAGCAGAAAGACAGTTTTCATACAAGAAATTACTGTATCAATGCGCCATTTTCTTGGCAGCAGTTGCCGTCATTGTCTATTTCTTACCAAAGGAAGGTACATTCAACTATCAATTTGATATTAACAAGCCATGGAAATACGGTTTGTTACAGGCATCATTCGATTTTCCTATATACAAGGGAGATGAAGAGGTCCGCCGGGAACAAGACAGCATCATGACCAATTATCACCCCTACTTCCTTCTGTCGGAAAATACAGGTGAAAAAGCAATCAACCAGTTTAAAAGTGATTACAACCGGAGCTTACGCAAGATAATTCCTGACCCTACATATTCGCATCATATCGAACGAATACTGAAAAACGTATACGAGAAAGGAATTATTCCAGTAGAACAGCTGGGGAACTTGCGCAAAGACAGCATGCGCAGTATTCATATCATCAATAAAAATACTTCTATCCTACAAAGTGTAAGCGAACTGTATACCACTAAGAGGGCCTACGAGGAACTGATTTATTCTGATACATTACATTACAACAAGACGCTATTGCAGCGCTGTAACCTGAATAATTACCTAACTCCTAATCTCATGTATGATTCGGAAAAATCGGAAGCTGCAAAAAAAGATATCCTCTCCGGAGTATCTTGGGCCAAAGGGTTTGTAATGAACGGACAGAAAATAATCGACCGCGGCGAGATCATCGACCAGCGTACATTCGATATCTTGAGATCACTCCAAAAAGAATGGGACAAACGAGGCGAAACTATTACAGAAAAACGTCTGACTTTATTCGGACAGATTCTGTTTGTATCTATTCTTATAGGATGCTTCATGACCTATCTGGCACTGTTCCGCCGAGATTATTATCAAAAGAAAGGTAGTCTGGGGTTATTGTTCTTTCTTATTATATTCTTCCCCGTCATATCAGCTATCATGGTAGCTCATGCTTTCATGAGTGTATATATAGTGCCATTCACCATGCTTCCCATGATCATACGGATCTTCCTTGATTCACGTACGGCTTTCATGGCACATATTGTATCAATCCTGCTTTGCTCCATCTGCCTGCGAACCCCACATGAGTTTATCTTATTGCAGACAATAACCGGTATGGCCAGCATCTACAGCCTTCGCGAACTGTCTCAACGCTCACAATTGTTACGCAGCGCCCTGATTGTCGTAATAACATATACCATACTCTATTTTGCACTCGACCTGATACACGTGAACGATATTGCGCAGCTTAACACATATATGTATGTCAACTTTATCATAAACGGTATTTTGCTGCTATTTACTTATCCGTTATTGTTTATTTTGGAAAAGACTTTCGGATTTACTTCGAATGTAACCCTGGTGGAACTTTCCAACATCAACAACAAGCTGATGCGTGAGATGTCGGAAGTTGCTCCCGGAACATTCCAGCATTCTCTGCAACTTGCTAACCTGACTGCCGCCGCAGCCAACCGCATTGGTGCCAACAGCCAGCTGGTGCGTACCGGTGCCATGTATCATGACATCGGAAAGATGCTGAACCCCGCTTTCTTTACCGAGAACCAGACTGGAGTAAATCCACATGACCAGTTAAACTATAAACAAAGCGCACAAATCGTCATAAATCATGTAACAGACGGTATGAAGCTGGCTGAAAAAAATGACCTGCCTCAAGTGATCAAAGACTTTATCCGCACCCATCATGGTCAAGGACTTACAAAGTATTTCTATATATCCTATCAGAATGAGCATCCCGATGAAGAAGTGGATAAAGAAGCATTCAGATATCCGGGTCCCAATCCGTTTACCAAAGAACAGGCTATCCTGATGATGGCCGACTCGGTAGAAGCAGCTTCAAGAAGCTTGAAGGAATATACTGAAGAAAGTATTTCCGGACTTGTCGACAAGATCATAGACAGCCAGGTACAAGAAGGATACTTCAAGGAATGTCCGATAACATTTAAAGATATTGCTACAGTAAAAAGTGTCTTTAAAGAAAAGCTGAAAACTATGTACCATACCCGTATCAGCTATCCGGAACTGAAGAAATAAAAGGCATTGCACAAAAAAGACCAAGGAAAGAACAATTTTTATTATCTGTATAGGCACTTCTTTGATAATTTTGAGATGTAAAACCTAAACACATACAGATATGAAAAATACTTTCTTCAAAGCAAGCGGCAGAAATCTTCTGACGTGTGCTATTTGTGCACTAATGGCAATGCCGGCATCTTCCCAACAAGCACTTTCCCTCAAGGATTATGAATATACAACCAGAGAATGGAAACGAATTGTAAGAAACAGTCCGGACAGTTTTTTCACAACCGATGAAGCAAAGCGGATTGCCGATAATGTGCTGGCTTTTCAACGTACAACAGGAGGATGGCCTAAGAACATTCCAATTCACCGCCCGCTGGGTGGAGAACTTCCTATCGTATTAGGAGATAAAGACAGGCGCAATGACTCTACGACCGACAATGACGCCACCATTCTGGAATTGACTTATCTGGCAAGACTTTATCAACAATCTCCCGAAGAACGTTATAAAGAAGCCTTTCTTAAAGGAGTGGAGTTTATCCTTAGCGGACAGTATGACAACGGAGGATGGCCACAGTTCTGGCCTGAACATAGGGGATATCAAGTATATATTACATACAACGATGATGCCATGGTACAAACAATGGAAATCATCCGAAACCTTCGTGACGGAAAAGCTCCCTTCGATATACTGGTAAACGATGAAATGAAAGCACGTCTGTCCGCCGCTTTCGATAAAGGGATAGAATGTATTCTGAATACTCAAATCAGAGTAAATGGTAAACCGACCATATGGTGTCAGCAACACGACAACATAACCTTAAAACCAGCTCCGGCCCGAACATTCGAATTGCCTTCCTTCTGCACAGCAGAAAGCTGCTCACTGGTTCACCTGCTAATGGAGCTCCCCGATCCGGACGAACGGGTAAAGGCAGCAGTCAATGGTGCAATGGAGTGGCTTGATTTACATAAATTATATGGCATACGTGTTGAGCGGTTCATGACCCCTGAAGGCAAGCGTGACACACACGTAGTGAAAGACGAAAAGGCCGGACCTGTATGGGCACGTTTTTACGATCTGGAAAACGAAGAACCGCTATTCTGCGACCGTGATGGAGTTCCCCGTAAATCATTTTCCGAACTTGGATATGAGCGTCGAAATGGTTACAGCTGGTACAATCAGGCTCCCGAATCACTCAATGAAGAATATCAGCACTGGAAAGAAAAATATATGTAATTTACACATACAACCAGTTCTTTAAGTGCAGGTAAAAAGCAAGTCTAATCAGCTCCTCTCCTAACTCTATTATTTTTTGTACAAATTTTCAAAAAACATCGAGAAAAGTTCAGGAAAATATGCTGATATTTCCGACAAAATATGCTGATGTTTTTCTTATACGCCGATATACATTGGTTATCAATTATTTACAAGAAGCAGTATATCGGCGTAAAGAAAAATATAAACTGGAGATCTTACAATCATCAATCAGAGTTTTTGAGTCAAGCTATCGAGCAAACCTCCGCAAGCATCTTCCAGTATGTCAAGTACATTTTCAAATCCTTGAGCCCCGCCATAATAAGGATCAGGAACGTAGTCGACTACCTTCACCCGACAATAGTCGGTCATCCGGCCTATTTTCCGTTCCGTTTCCACATCAGGAGCTTTCTCCTTCAAGGCATCAATATTGCGGTCATCCATACCCAAAATCAAATCGAACTCATAAAAATCATCAGTACGGACAGGACGTGAACGGTGAGTAATGTTATACCCCCGGCGAATAGCATGTGCACGCATCCGGTCGTCGGCAAGTTCTCCTTGATGATAACTGCTGATTCCCGCTGAATCTACTTCTATCTCCTTTTCCAGTCCTGCACGCTTGATATACGTACGCATAATTTCTTCTGCCGACGATGAACGACATATATTGCCAAGACAAACAAACAAGATTCTTTTCATACTCCGATACCTAAATATTTTTTAAACTTGCTTACGCTAGTATTCATAATCAATTCTTCCGGAAACTCAGTTTCATTTACCAGCTCCAATGCATAATCGTAGGTGGCAATATCAAACGAGATATGTGCATCACTACCCAAAATCACCGGAACATCATAGCGACGGCATAACTTCAGTATTTCCAGATTATTGCTCCGGGCGTCAACTTTGCCCCGACAAGGTTTCAGTGATGAATTATTTATCTCAAGCAACGTATGATGCTCCTTTGCCGCAAGTACAATAGGCTCGAAGTTCAACTTTGCAGTCCCGTCACCCGGATGACTAATGATATGAATATATGGATTAGACACAACCTGAACCATACCATGTGTATTCTCTTCGGGTGTCCCCCACTTATAACAAAGTGAATGAATACCGGCAATACGCAAGTCAAGAATCTTCAAATAAAACTCATCCAGATCGAGATTGCCTTCGCTGTCGAGAATATTAATTTCTGCTCCCAACAAAAGTTCTATTCCATACATCTGGCGCGGAACCACATGCAGGTTACGGAAATAAATCGGATCGCATGTACCCGGTATACCCGGTGAATGTTCTGTAATCCCTAATAATTTCAATCCCTTACCAGCAGCAGCCTGTGCCATTTCCTGCAAGGAACTAAAAGCATGACCGCTTGCTACGGTATGCGTATGTACATCCAGTTCTATTTTCATACGAATATTTTTTACATCGGATCGACATCGTAATAAACCAACAGCGAACGGAAACGTTCATCCTCAACAATGGCACGTTGCACTTGATGAAGATATTCACGCACTTTCGACATCGAAGCCTGTTGTTCAATTTTCACTACTATCTTTTTAATAAATAAAGTCTGTATACGCGACACTGGAGGACGGTCGGGTCCCAGCACACGACTACCAAGTCCGTTTCTTAAGTACCCGGCCATCAAGTCGGCAGCCTGATCGAGTACTTCCTCTTTACGATGTTTCAAATACACATAAATCAACCGGTAAAAAGGCGGATACTTAAACAAATTACGTTCTTCAATTTGTGATTGAAACAACCCTCCATAGTCATTGCTTACTACCTGAGCGATCAAAGGAAGATCGGGAGATTTGGTTTGTAGCACTACCAACCCTTGTTTGTTCTTTCTTCCAGCACGCCCGGCAACCTGCGCCATCAACTGAAAAGCCCGTTCATACGAACGGAAATCCGGATAGTTCATCATCGAATCCGCATTCAAAATACCAACAACACTCACACGGTCGAAGTCAAGTCCTTTTGAAACCATCTGTGTACCAATCAGAATATCCGTCTTGCCATCCTCAAAATCGGCAATGATTCTTTCATATGCGGTACGGGTACGCGTGGTATCCAAGTCCATACGAGCCACACGGGCATCCGGAAATATCAGTTTAATATCATCTTCTATCTTCTCGGTTCCAAATCCTCGGTTTATCAGTTCTACCCCTCCACATGCCGGACAAGACTTTGGAACTTCATAAGTATAACCACAGTAATGACAGGTCAGCTGATTCAATCCTTTATGATACGTCAGACTGACATCACAATTCTTACACTTCGGTATCCATCCACACGTACGGCATTCTATCATCGGAGCAAATCCTCTGCGGTTCTGGAAAAGTATAACCTGCTCCTTCTGTTCAAGTGCCTCACGGATTTTCTGAAGCAAGAGTGGAGAAAACTGAGCCGTCATCCGTTTCTTTCGGGCAAGTTCCTTGATATCTACCACCTCAATATGAGGAAGCAAAACATTCTGATGTCGTTCGGTAAGCTGTACCCAGCCATATTTTCCATGAACAGCATTATAATAGGTTTCGATACAAGGTGTAGCCGTACCCAACAGTGTCTTTGCTCCGAACATCGATGCCAGTACGATAGCTGCATTGCGCGCATGATAACGTGGAGCCGGATCCTGCTGTTTATAGGTATTTTCATGTTCTTCATCCACGATAACCAGTCCCAAACGCCGGAAAGGCAGAAAAACCGAAGAACGTACTCCAAGTATTACATCATAATCGTCATCAGTAAGTTGTTTACGCCATATCTCTACACGTTCAGCATCCGGAAACTTGGAGTGATAAATTCCCAGCCGGTTACCAAATACCCTTTTCAAACGTTCGGTGATTTGTGTAGTCAGTGCTATCTCCGGCAACAAATACAACACCTGCTTTCCTGCCTGAATTGCCTGCTGAATAAGATGAATATAGATTTCAGTCTTTCCGCTTGCAGTAACACCATGAAGCAAGCAGACATTTTTCTGATGAAAGTGCGTCAGGATCTCGTTATACGCCTGCTGCTGGGCACTGCTTAAAGGGTTCAAAGGTGATACACTTACTTGCTCGGCAGACAAACGTCCGATTTCGAACGAGTAAATTTCGAAAACTCCTTTTCCAATTAATCCATTAAGCACTGCACTAGTAGCACCAGCCGAATCTAACAAAGCCTTACGGGAAACTTCCTTAAGTTCTTTCTTTTCTTCAGTCCAGCCGGACAGCTCTATATATTTCATGAGTAGAGCCAGTTGTTTGGGAGCACGTGCCAATGCATCAAACTGACGATGGACGGCCTCTTCTGTCTGCATAGCAGCAGACAATCGCACCCTACTCTCTACACGCGGTTTATAGCTGCGTTTCAGCTCTTCTTTTACCAGAATCGCCTCTTTTTCCAATAAAGCTTTGATTACCGGCAACAAATTCTTTATTCCACTGGACTTTTCCAGTTGTGTAATACATTGCTCCGAATCGTTACCCAACAGATCAAGAATACGCTGTTCCTTCTCGGAAAGAGGTTGCAGTGCCTCAAACTCCGGATTTAAGACAACTAATGTTTCACTTTCCAGCTTCATTCCAGAAGGTAAGGCAGCCTTGTATACATCTCCCAGCGTACAGAGATAATAATCTGCCAGCCATTGCCAGAAATCATATTGCCGTCTCAACAAAACAGGAGATTCATCGAGTACCTCCATAATGTCTTTTGTTTCATAGGCCTCAGACGCCGTTTGGTGTACTTTGGTTACAATAGCCGTATAATACTTCTTGCTCCCGAACGGAACGACGATCCGACAGCCTGCCTTTATCTTATCCGTCAACTCATCGGGAACGGAATAAGTATATTGTCCGGCTATGGGCAAAGGCACTATGACATCCACGTACTTCTTCATGGCTGCAAAGTTACAAAAAACAGTTCTATCCCATTTGGTACGTCAGGCAAACTTTTATAGCTTTGTAAAGAAACTCTTAAATCAACCAAAATGAAGATATATAAGATAGGTATTATAGGCTGTGGAGGTATCGCCCAAAAGATGGCGGCCACACTGGAAAAGATGAAAGGAGTAGAACGATATGCCGTAGCATCGCGCAATCAGGAGAAAGCAGAAGCATTTGCGAATAAATGGGGATTCACTAAGGCATATGGCTCCTACGAAGAACTGGCAAGTGATCCTGAAGTCGACTTAATCTATATCGCAACTCCACATGCCATGCACTACGACAATGCACATATGTGTATTGAGAAAGGTAAATCCGTATTATGCGAAAAAGCTTTTACCGCCAACGCCCGTCAGGCTGAAGATCTCCTTGCTTTCGCCAAAGAAAAAGGAGTATTCATTACCGAAGCTATATGGACTCGGTATATGCCCCTTTCACTTAAAATACAAGAACTGCTGAAAGAAGGAGTAATCGGAACACCGTATACCTTGTCGGCTAACCTCAGCTATCCGATAAGCAACAAAGAAAGAATTATCCGTCCGGAACTTGCAGGAGGAGCTCTGCTCGATATTGGAGTCTATACACTAAACTTTGCTGCAATGGCTTTCGGAAGCGATATTGCTGAAACTCATTCTGTCTGCCAAAAGACACAAACGGGAGTCGACGCGCAAGAAAGTATAACACTCTTTTATAAAGATGGCAGAATGGCAACCCTGCAATCGAGTATCTATGCAAAAAGTGACAGAATGGGAGTCATTTCGGGCGACAAAGGGCATCTGATTGTAGAAAATATCAACTGCCCTGAATCGGTACGGGTTGTCGATGAAAACTATAAAACCATAGCGGTATATCATGCACCGGAACAGATCAGCGGCTACGAGTATCAGGTATATGCCTCCATCGAAGCTATTGAAAAGGGATGGCTGGAATCGCCGTACATGCCTCATGCCGAAACATTACGCATCATGAAACAAATGGACAACCTCAGAAAAGAATGGGGAGTAATATATCCATGCGACTGACAAGCAGTAGTTTATAAACACATAAATAAAGGTGGAGAAATTCTGTTCATACAGAAACTTTCTCCACCTTTATTTATACAGATCCTGGTATATCAAAACATGTAAGCCAATGATATCTGCCAGGTATTTCGTTTCATCTCAATAGTCATCTGATCATCTACCGATCTAGCCATTTTGCTCAGTCCAAAGTTATAATTAACTCCAGCTTGCAAATGACCGAGTAATTTTACACCAGCTCCTACATTGAATGAAGTATTGCACGACTTCATGTCGAAACTTTCAGTAAAATGTCCGCTTCCTACATTAAATCCGAACTGAGGTCCTGCAGCAATATAAGCACCCAGTGTACTTCCTAATCCTAACGTCCACTTCAGGTTAACAGGAACCTCAATGCTTTTAAAAGTCTGGCTGACTTCCTCATTGCCACTTTGAGCCTTTGCACCCGACTGATTATACAAGGCAGCGACATCAACTCCCAAACCTACAATAGGAATTGTAAACTCAGCCATCGGACCAATAAAGAATCCGGTACGATTATCTCCTTTTACAATGTCTTCCGAAAAAGTCAATTTCGAAATGTTCAGTCCCCCTTTTAGACCAAACTGAAACTGAGCCTGTGCCGGCATTGCCATAAACAAGCAAGCTACAATCATTAAGGCCGATAAAATCTTCTTCATAAATATAAAATATTAAATGTTACAAGCGCAAAAATAAGGAATAAATGATAAGAATACAAATCAGGCACCAAATATAGAATGACATCCTGTCCACTTTTATGACCGATTGGCACTATGCTATGTTTATCAAAGTTTAATTCAACTGGCTTTCTTTCAACGAAGGTTAAAATATTCTATCATAATGTCAGGCATACCAGACGGGCATACAGTTTGCACAATATCGGGTGAATCGCGAAAGCGAAAGGAGGAGCGATTCTAAGAAACAAGATTAATAAAAGAACTTAAATAATAGGAGATTACAATTATGATGCCGATTAGAAGAAATTACAATCAGAACTGGTTACCAAGTATTTTCAATGATTTCTTTGATAACGATTGGATGGAAAAAGCCAATGCAACGGCTCCAGCTATTAACGTAGTTGAAAACGACAACAGCTATAAAATAGAAGTTGCAGCTCCGGGTATGACAAAAGAAGACTTCAACATTCATCTTACCGAAGATAATCAGTTGGTAATATCAATGGAGAAAAAGAACGAAACAAAAGACGAAAAAAAGAAATATTTACGCCGCGAGTTTTCTTATTCTAAATTCGAACAGTGCATGATTCTGCCTGAAGATGTTGAAAAAGAAAAAATCAGCGCCTCTGTCGATAACGGTGTTCTTAACATTGAATTGCCAAAGATGACACAGGAAGAAAAGAAAGAAGCCAATAGAGTGATTGAAATTAAATAAACGATTCTAACCACCAAATCCCTGTTCCAGAGAAAATCCGGGACAGGGATTTTTTTATTTCTACTATGAACAAGCCAGTTGTTATTATGAACTTTACGGGAGTATATGATTACGAACCCTTCTCCCACAATAAAAAATTTACATGGCTAGACTGTACACACTTGCAAGGTGTAGAATGCTACTGTGACAAAGAGGGCGCACATGCACTGAAAAGAGTAATAGCAAACTATCCAGCAGATGGGATTCATTTCATCGACTCTGGCAACTATCATTATCTGACTAAGTTTTGGACAGATAAAATACAGCAACCTTTTTCGTTAATAGTATTCGATCACCATCCAGACATGCAGCCCCCTCTTTTCGAAGAAATGATTTCGTGCGGAAGCTGGGTAGAAGATACTATAGAATCGAACCCTTATTTACGCAAAGTAATTATCATAGGAGCATCCGAAAACCTAATCAAGCATGTTTCTCCTAAATACCGGCAAACAGTGGAATTTTATAGCGAACAAAGTCTGCAACACGAAGCTTCGTGGAAACAGTTTTCTAACGAAACAATCGATACTCCGGTATATATTTCTGTAGATAAGGATGTACTTAACCCACAGTCTGCCGTTACCAATTGGGATCAAGGCTCCCTTACATTAAATGAACTGGAGCATTTGTTATCTATTATCCTGAAACATGAAAAAATAATAGGCATAGACATTTGTGGAGAATGTTCATCTACACTCAATATATTCGAAGCAGAAAAAGGAACGCAGTTAGATAATACCGCCAATCAGGAATTACTGAACCTCTTCCTCAATTGCCAGACAAGCAATCTGTGAGATACTATCAGAAGGATTATTCAAACGATCACTTTATAAAGTGACAACCATTATCAGGTCTTGCAACAACATAAACAATAAACGCTTCAAAAAACATTTGCACATACCACCAACTATAACCAACCAATATGTTC
>ENA-OZAI01000893-OZAI01000893.1-human-gut-metagenome-genome-assembly--contig:-NODE-893-length-12090-cov-3.778729_pt1 | contig 12090 bp, 9 predicted proteins | sample MGYA00243299_ERZ653495 | MGnify/ENA primary metagenome ERZ653495 (study PRJEB26926, sample SAMN06164907) | human gut metagenome | biome: ENVO:00009003; feature: ENVO:2100002; material: ENVO:00002003... | reverse complement strand
ATCATAGGCCATCCAAACCACGCCGCCTACTGCATTGGGTAACCAGTCACGTAACTGGATCACGGTAGAGTAGGAGCATTGTGGTACGGCAACCAAACGGTAGCTTTTTACGGCGTCCGGTTTTAACCCATTCAACATGTTCACCATATCCCGAGTCATCCAAGGATTGGCTACCGGACTGATAACCGTATCGGTCTCGTTACTATCTTTTTTCTTTACGGCTACTTTCAAGTTCTGGGTCATATCGTATTCCGTACCCTCGTACGTTTCGGAGAGGAGAGCCATCACATCCGTTACGGATACTTGCCGGTCCGGCTTTACGCTGATGGGAAGTTCTTCCGCGTCATACGATAAACGTAAGGAAGGCGCTAATTTATTCAATATAAAGAACTCACGGATACTGAATGATTTCAGTTCACCGGCATAGTTCCCACCGGCATATGCTTCCCAGAAACGGAACGGTTTCTTTCCGTCCCAGAAGCCCATGCGCTTGGCTACCTCGAATACGTTGGCGGAAGCCATGCAATTCTCCTTGTCGCTCGGATCTACCTTGGAGATACGGGGGATATTGGCCGATACGCCCACATGATCGTCGGCGATGCGGATCGCCGCCCATACGCCACCGATCTTATCCGGACCCTCGCCGAAGACCTCGAAATGCCATACCTCTTTCGGATCCGCTATCGTAAGGCACTCGCCCCAGTCGCCATATCCGTATTTCTCGATCAACTCGCCCATCACACGGATGGCATCACGGGCGGTCGTGCAACGTTGTAAGACGATTCGCTGAAGTTCCTCGATCATGAACATACCTTTCTTGTTGACAAGGGCTTTCCGGCCGGTGATTGTTGTTTCCCCGATGCCTAGTTGCTTCTCGTTCAGGCAAGGATAGGCCGTGTTGAGGAATTGATACGTAGACCGCGCTTCGGGCAGCGTTCCTTTCGCGATCATCCCCCGGGTTCCCTCGGCATATTCGGTATGCATACGTCCGGTATAGACCGTGGTTGTCGTATCGTGATCGTACGAGGCGGAAGGTACGATATCCATCCAAGTGCGGTAATTGCTATCGCAGGTGTGGCTAGTCATCACGGAGCCATCCGCCGAGGCTTTTTTGCCGACCATGATACTCGTACAACTCTCCGGGTTCAAGATCGGCTCCGGATACTGGATTTGCTGCGCCACCGAAACAGATAGGCTGGCGCAAAGCATAAGAACATAGGTAAAAAGTTTCTTCATATTTCTTGTGTTATTTAGATGTTTGTATCAATTAAATTTGTAGGCCGCTTTTCGTACGTCTTTTACGGATTTGAATGGCTTATTGGGTTTTAGATGCTTGGCGAGGAACTGGTAGATGCCGAGTCGTATCTCGGAAGCTTGTTTCGTGTCGGTCCGGTCGAAGCTATGGGCACCGGGAGCACGGTCGAATATTTTGTAGTCGAACTTCTTTCCTTCGGCCTTGAGAGCGCGTATCATATGCTCTACTTCCACTACGTTCACGTCATCATCGCTAGTATTGGTATGGATGAGCAGGGGATCTTGTAGTTTTTCCGCGTGCCAGACCGGTGAGCGGCGTTTGTATTCCGCCATATCCTCCCGGGGAGTCTTCCCGATATGGCCTTCGTCGGAGAAGATTTTCCGATAATCATCGGTGGAATATCCCATGCGCATGATCACGTCGCTTACCGGTACTCCGGCGAAACCGCATTTATATTTACCGGGGTAGGTGAAGAGGTTCATCAGTGTGATCATTCCCCCGTGGCTCCATCCCATGATACCGATACGATTGGCATCTACGATATCGAAATTCTCTACCATATAATTACGGCTGACGTAGACATCCTCGTTTTCCAATCCTCCGTAATCGATATTATCGTAAGTAGCCTTGCCATACCCCGTGCTACCCCGGTATTCGGCGGAGACCACGATGTATTCCTGGGCGATCAGTTCCCGGACGATATGGGCGTAATACGTGTTGAAATCCGCGTGTACGCCACTATGCGGGAGAACGATCAAAGGATATTTCTTGTCGGGATCCACACTTTTAGGGATGAAGATATAAGTCCAGAACTTCAGTTCGTTTCCGGCGCTCATCCCGGTAGGATTCGTTTCTTTCCAGCGGGCGGGGCCGCAAAGGTAGACTTTGTCGATATGGGCGATGTCGCCCACTTTCTCGTACCATAGGAGGTCATCTACCTTCTTTACGACTTGGTCAAAATCATGTTGGTAGTTTTGCGCTATGGCATAGTTTGTTCCGAATATAAAGAAGAGGCAAAAGCAGGAAAGATGTTTAAGCAGTGTCTTCATGTGACTTATCTTTGAATTTGTGATTGACTGTGATTTTCCGGCTGTAAATATACAATAAAAGAAGCGTGATCCGTAATAAACGAACCACGCTTCTTTGATAAATTATGTATAAGTTGTATGTTACTTACGTTTCTTCCTGCTACGAGGAGCGTCATCGTAGAATTTACGCTTCGGCTTGTCATCGCTACGGCTGGAACGTCTGCCGCCACGGTCGCTTTCCCGGCGGCTGTCTCTGCCTCCTCTACCGCTATCCCGTCGGTCTCTGAAACCGTTTCCGCTACGGCTACCTCCACGGCTACCACGACTGCCTTTTCCACCTTCGCCTTTCGCTTGCGCCGGTTCTACGGAGATACGTCGTCCGTCTACCTCGAAGCCGTTCATCGAGTCCATGACACGGTTGGCTTCTCCCTCTTCTACCTCGAAGAATGAGAAATTATCACGTAAGTCGATACGACCGATACGAACCTTACCCGGTACACACTTATTAACCAACTCTATAAGTTGAGGAGGCGTAAGCTCGTCTGTCTTTCCGAAGTTGATAAAGAAACGGGTGTAACCTTCTTCCGCTTCGCCTCTGCCACCCCGTTTACCTCTCTCTCGGGGAGCGTTCTCGTCTACAACCTCGATATCATCGTTATCTTTATAATAGTCGATCATCCGGTTGAACTCCAAGGATACGACACGCTTGATGATATCTTCCTTATCCAGCCATTCCAATTTACGGTAGATAGAAGGCATCAAACTGGCGATTTCCTCCTCGTTCACTTTCACTTTCTCGATCTGGTCCACCAAGTTGAACAATTGCTTCTCACAGATTTGCTCACCGGTAGGCATCTCGCCCCTGTCGAATTTCTTGTTGATGATCCGTTCGATCTCGCGAATCTTGCCTTTTTCCCTTACGTGGCAGATAGAGATAGCGATACCCGTTTTTCCCGCACGGCCCGTACGTCCGCGGCGGTGGGTATAAGATTCTACCTCATCCGGCAGACCGTAATTGATTACATGGGTTAAGTCATCCACGTCCAAACCACGTGCGGCTACGTCCGTAGCGACCAATAACTGGATATTCTTGATACGGAACTTCTGCATCACGTAATCACGTTGCGCTTGGCTCAGCTCGCCGTGCAAGGAATCGGCGTTATAGCCGTCTTGAATCAATTTATCGGCGATCTCCTGTGTCTCCTTACGGGTACGGCAGAAGATGATACCGTAGATGTTCGGGTAATAATCGGCTAGACGTTTCAAGGCGAGATATTTATCTTGCGCACGAACCATATAATAAATGTCGCGGATATTCTTGTTTCCCTCGTTCTTCCTGCCAATGACGATCTCTTTCGGGTCCTTCATGTATTTCTTGGTGATAGAGGCAATCTCTTTCGGCATGGTAGCGGAGAAGAGCAGCATATTGCGGTTTTCCGGTATAGCCGCCAAGATCTCGTTGATACTGTCGGTGAAACCCATGTTCAACATCTCGTCCGCCTCATCGAGAATGACGTTCTTTACGTTGCTTAAGTCAACCGTCTTGCGGTTCATCAAGTCGATCAAACGTCCCGGGGTAGCCACTACCACGTGTACGCCTCTCTTCAGTGTCTTGATCTGGCTCTCTATACTGGAACCTCCGTATACAGGGAGAACCTTCAGGTTATCGATGTATTTAGAATAATCGTTCAAATCGTCCGCTATCTGTAGGCAAAGCTCGCGTGTCGGACAAAGGATAAGCGCTTGAGGCTGATATTGAGAGACATTGATCTTTTGCAGGATCGGCAGGCCGTAAGCGGCTGTCTTGCCGGTTCCTGTTTGTGCCAATGCGATTACGTCGTTATCTTCTCCCAGTAAGAAAGGAATCACTTCTTCCTGTACGGGCATGGGCGATTCGTAGCCCATCTCTTGAATTGCCTTTAATATCGGTGCGGCAACTCCTAATTCTTCAAATGTTTTCAAAATGCGATTGTGTATATATGATAATATTCAGTGGCCGCAAAGGTACGTAAATAATTCGGATTCATATCAATAAAGTAATATATCTTTTAGCCTTTCACGTTTCTTATCAGTAAGACGTAATCCTTTCGACAAATATTTCTCGGTGGAACCGTACTCTTTCTTGATTTTATGGAAAGCTAGGTCCATGAGTCCCTCGTTGGCCGTAAGGAATACCGTAATGCTTTCTTGGGCGTCTGTGGAGAGATGTTTCACGATATCAGCTAAATGACTCGTATCGATATATTGATTGGAAGTCAAGTAGTCCTCCATGATGGCATCCCGGGGAATATCCAAGGCGGCGAGTAACATGGCGGTGAGAAACCCGGTACGATCCTTTCCGTAGGAACAACTGATGAGAATGGGGTAATTATCCTCGTTCTGGAACTGTTCCAGTACCTTGGCGAACTGATCGGTATTATCTGTCACGAATTGCAGGTACTCGTCTTCCATATATACCCCGGCGTCTCCTTTCCGCATTCGTCCCTCGATAACACGTTGGGGGGCATCGGCGATCTTGCCGACCGAGATAGGGATTTGCAGGATATTTGCTTTCGTATATTTGATAGGGGCGGTGAGGGTTTCTTGGTTCGTACGGAGGTCGATGATGGTCTTGATCCCTAGATTATCCAATCGGATGGAGTCCCATTCGCTCAAGCTGCTTAACTCGCCGGAGCGAAATACCTTGCCCCATTTCACCGTCTTCCCGTTTGTAGAGGTATAACCGCCTAGATCCCGGAAATTCTGTACGCTATCCATAACCGCCGAGCGTGCCCCGATGATCCGTGCGTATTTATCATTAAAAGAAAGGCGGAAATACTTACGTGATATATTATCGTTCGTGATGTAAGTAGCCACGCCATCCTTGATGTTGGCGTAAATGATCGAGGACTCGTTGGTGAAAAGATCCGGGTTGTCGGACACGGTCATCTTGACAATCCCCTCCATTACCGGATCGGTTTCCCATTTTATCACGTAATTTCCGATGTCATCACGTAGGCAAATCGCTCGTATGTCGGGCGCGTTAGAGGAACAACCCACTAACAGGATCACACTGGCGAATAGAGAGAGAATCTTTCCTAACATTGTCTTCTATGATAATAAGCTTTCCTTACAAAGATAGTAAAACAAGTTTTTCCCGCTTCTTCATTAATGATATTTAAGACTGACTAACATACTTCGCCGCGAACTCCTTGGATATATAATTATCATAGCTTTGGCAAACCTCGGAGGCGAGGTCCATTCCGCAGCGGATGATTTTTCCCCAAGTATCCTGATCCAGAGAGGGAAGGTCGGCATGGCGTACGTCATACTTTAGAAGTCCGTAGATAATACCCGCGTTAAAATTGTCGCCGGCGCCGATGGTACTAAGCGGCTGGATTTGCGGGGAATCGAAATGTCGTGTGAAATTACGGGTGTGGAGATTGACTCCGTTTGCCCCGTGAGTTGTTAAGAAACGATCACAATAAAACTGAATATGCTCTTTGTAAACCTCCTGCGCGTCGCTCTTGCCATAAAGGTTCTGGAAGTCCTCGTCCGAGCCCCGGACGATGTCGGCGAATTCCAGATTTTCCAGTACGGTAGGCATGAGGCGGATCGCCTCATGAGCGTGTGCCTTGCGGAAATTGGGATCGTAATAGATGATCGCTTTCCGTTCTTGGGCGTATTGCAGAAATTCTACCATACGAGTCCGCAAGACCGGGTTCAGGGAATAATAAGAGCCAAACACGAAAATATCGTCTTTCTCGATCTTAGGCAGGGGCACCTCCAGCCGTTGCGCCGGGTAATCCTTGTAGAAGATATAATTAGCGTTCTTATCGTCGTCCAGAAAAGCGAGTGATATAGGACTTTTCCCATCGGGGAAACGGTCTACGAACTCGGTCGTGATGTGGTTATCTTCCATGAAATCCCGAATCATGTCGCCAACCCGGTCGTTGCCCAGCTCGCTGATAAAGGATACGGGGACATTCAATCGACCTAATGATATCAATCCGTTGAAAACGGAACCACCGGGAACGGCCTTCTGTGGCTGGTCGTTCCTAAAAATGATATCGAGGATGGTTTCTCCTATACCAAAGACTTTTCTCATGATCTATATACTGGTTTGTTATTCGTTCTTGCTTAGCTCACGGCTCTTGGAGCCTAAGTAGCCCCCGTGATGGCGCTTGGCGTAATCCTTGTTGGTGAAATGGATACGCTTCATGGTTCCGACCACGAGGATATCGCCTATTACCGTCATGACGGTCGTGGAGGTAGTCGGCGTAAGGCCTAACGGGCAAACTTCCTTGGGAGCGCCGGTCAACAGGCATACGTTCGCCTCGGCGGCTAGAGGACTATCCGGGTTACTGGTGATAACGATAAATTTCATGTCTGGCACCAAACCCCTCGTGAGATCTACCAATTCCACCAGTTCACGTGTCTTTCCTGAGTTGGAGATCAATAACATGATATCGTTCTTGCATACGATTCCCAGATCTCCGTGTTGTGCCTCGCTGGGATGTAAGAAAAAAGCAGGTGTACCGGTCGAGCTAAAGGTGGTAGCGATATTCAAGGCGATTTGCCCGGCTTTACCCATTCCACTCATGATCAGTTTTCCACCTAGGTCGTGTACATGTTTCACTATAAGCGATACCGCTTCCTCATATCCGGGTGTAACGGGTATGTTGCGAACCGCTTCCGCTTCCTGCTCCAATAAAGAGGTGATATTTTCGTTTACCATATTGTTGATTGATTGTTTTACGGCATTCCTGCCTGAATAACGATCGCGAAAGTATTTATATTTACTGATATTGGCATCATCTATTTCAGACAATTTATCTTTTTAAGACGTTTGCGAATTCGGACTTCGGCTTCCATTTCGGGTATCCGGTATCTTGTGCCAGTTTATAACCGAGGTCGAAGAATAATTGTACTTCTTGTAACAGACCACTGTAATCATCCGTGTCGGGATGGGTCTGGTCGGTCGGTTTGTGGTAAGTTTCCGCCCAATAATGTGCGATATGCTCTTTGGCCCACTCCTTACCCTGTTTGCGGTTGTCGTTCCAACCTTTGGCGAACATGGCCGGGATGCCTTTTTGTACGAAAGGGAAATGGTCGGAGCGATAGAACATCCCGTTATAAGCGTCGGGGTCGGGCATGATGTAACGGTTGTATTTCTTCGCTAGCTCGGCTAGGGTATCATCCAGCTCGGAGTTGCCGTATCCGGTGATCGTGACATCGTTGTTCTCGCCCCATAGCGGGAAGACATCCAGATTGATTACGGCGGCTATCTTATCAATCGGGAACAACGGGTGCTCCACATAGTATTTCGTACCGAGGAATCCGGTCTCCTCGCAAGTAGGGGAGAGGAAGACGATATTCCGGCGGGGTTTCTCTTTCAAGGCATTGAAACAACGTGCCATCTCGAGCATCCATGCGATGGCTACGGCGTTATCGGTAGCGCCGTTGATGATACTGTCGCCGTTGATCGGTGCTCCATAGCCTAGATGGTCCCAATGGCCTAGATAAATAACACTCTCATCCGTGTTCCCGCTACCGGGAATATAACCGATTACGTTGGGGCTTTGCTGGCGGTCGAAGGTGTTCCTCATCGAGACGGTTACCGTAGATTTCAAGGAGATGGGCTTGAAGTCTGGCGATTTAGATTGCTCGATTAGTTGGTCAATGTCGTAGCCATTATCGGCCAGCAATTGCTTGGCGGCATTGAATTGGATCCAGCCGTTTAGCGGGCAATGATAGGCATCGCTATCGCTGTCCACATACATCTTAGATTGGGCGGAAGCTCGTACGACCGACCAAGGATAGCCCGCTCCCCGGTCTTCATGGATGATCAAAACTCCTTTTAATCCCTGTCGGGCGCCCTCCTCGAATTTATACATCCAACGACCGTAATAGGTCATGATATCACCGTTAAAATAATCCGTGTTGTCGCTTCCGAGTCCCGGGTCATTTACGATAACGACCGCTACTTTATCCTGCGGGTTCTCGATTCCCTCGAAATCATTTTTCCCATACTCGGGGGCTACGATCCCATAGCCGGCGAATACCAGTTCTGCGTTGTCTATATCGATCTCCGGCTCGATCCGTGCGGAGAAAGCGGTGTAACCTTCCAACCAATCTAAGGGGATTTTCCCTTTCGGGGTCTTTAGGACCATCGGGTCCGGGCATCGTGTGCGTGAGGATATGATATTAACCTGTTGGAAATAAGAATCGCCGTTGATGGGTTTCAGCCCAACCTCTTTCATTTGGTGAGCGATATAGTTCACCGCACGGTCGGCCCCTTCCGAGAATGGTTTACGGCCTTGGCAGGAGTCATGCGAGATGGCCTCGGTGTATCGCTTTAAATGTTCCGTGGTCGCTACGCTTTTCGCTTTCTCTATATCATTACTTCCTCCTCCACAAGCGGTAAAAACCAAGGAAGTGATTGTTAGTAAACAGGTTATTATTTTCATGTTTCTCATAGAATTACAATGTTTTTTCAATCAGCCATTCACCTAAGTTGCGAGTGGCTGCGTCGAAAGCGACCCCCACTTTGACTACTTCCCGTTCGTCGGCCGTATAAGGAATCAGATAGCCTCGATCGTCGATTTGCCGAATCGCCTCTTCCGCCGTACCTCTCAGCTTAAACTCGAATACGTAGATGTAGCGAGGAGTTTTTACAATGGCATCGGCACGTCCTTGGGCCGAACGTACCTCGGCCTCGGTGAATTGCCCTAGTAGCTTGAATACGATGTAGAAAACCACTTGGTAATGACGCTCGGTCCGGTCATTCAGCTCGTAGGGTATGTCGGCGAAGAAAGCCTTTAGGCGGGTGAGGAAAGCCTCGGTGTTTCCGCTTTCCAGCTCTTGAATGAACTTTCCGATATAAAAGGGAGTCTCGGTTTCCGGTAAATGCGCATACATGGAGGCTACAAAATTCAAAAATCCATATTTAACTTCCTCATTCGGGTATCCTAACGTATATAACCGAAAACGTTCATCGTAGCTTTTGATTGTCAAATATCCGCTTTGATAAATCATGGGCACGGGATTATTGATGTTCGCCCGATCGTCCGAAAGGGATACCTCGGATACCTCTATCCCGTCCAGCTCCCGTATATCGTAATTCGTTTTCCGTAACATCTCCGCCAAGAATGTCGGGGTACCGGAAGCAAACCAATAGTCGTAAAAGACCTGTTTACTCAACACGTTCAATACGCTAAACGGGTTATAAAGGGTGATACCGCTGCGGAAATCAAAATGGTAGCCGTCGTATCGGCGTGTAATTTTCTCGATGGTATCTTCGTATGAAAGCTTATTCGCCTCGGCCAAGGCATAAAGCTCCGGCTGGAAAGTCGCCTCGATCTCGGGCAATGTCATGCCACAAAGGGCCGCGTATTGCGGGGCTAGGCTGATGTCGTTCAAATGATTTAGGTTGCTGAAAATACCGACTTGCGCGAACTTGGTGACACCGGTTATGAATACGAAGCGCAGCCAAGGATCGGCATCTTTGAGGACCGTATAGAAAGCGGTCAATAATTCCCGGAACTCGTTCTGTAGCTCTTCGTTGTGCAGGTTCCTAAGTAATGGCTTATCGTACTCGTCGATCAGTACGACCACCTTCCTTCCGGTTATCTCCGCCGCCCTTCGTATGATGGTCATGAACCGTCCGGAATAGGTGATACCCTCTCCTCCGGTATCATATATTTTTTCCCATTCCCTCAACTGGCGTTCCAGCATATTCTCCAATGCCTTGCGGCTATCGTACAACTCGGCGTTGAGGCTGAAATGAAGTACCGGATGCTCTTTCCACTCGGTCTCTAGTTTCTCTATGGCTAATCCCCGGAACAATTCTTTCTTCCCCTCGAAATAAGCCTTGAATGTCGATAGCAGCAAGCTTTTCCCGAATCGCCGGGGGCGGCTTAGGAAATAAGGGACACCTTGGTATGCCATTTGATAAATGAACTCGGTCTTGTCAACATACAAATAGTTCTCTGTACGTAGTTTGTCAAAACTCTGTATGCCTATCGGTAATTTTCGGACGATATTTCCCATAGCCTTATCTGTTTAATTTACACAAATGTAGGTATTTTTTCCAAGGAGGCAAATAGATCGAAAAAAACACGTACGTCTTTTTCCGGAAACACGTACATGTTTTTTGAAAAAGACGTACATGTTTTTCCGGAAACACGTACATGTTTTTTGAAATTCATGTACGTGTTTTTTTCGAGTGGTTATATCCTATAAATCAAACAATTTACGGATAGTCATTATAATACTTCCACGTATTCTCCCGTTTCCTGTTTCTCTTCTTGTCACGGGCACTTTTCCAGAAAATAGTCTCTAGTAAATCCTCTGCGTCGAAATAGACTCTTATGGTAGCGAGTACCCCTCCCCTTCGCTGGCCATCCTTCACGACATCCGAGTATATATTAGTCAGTTTTACGTTGGCAGCCATAGGAACCTTACCTACCTTAAACTCTTTCCAATCCTGATTCTTAGGGAGCCTAATCGTGTGCGCTTGCTTCTGTATGGCCAATGAACGGGAAGGTGACTTAAAATTCAGCAGCATGAATAGGACTGGGGTAATCGAATCATAATTAGTCAACCTACGTAAAGTATCTAACTGTACATATTCCGAGAAGTCTTTCGTAATCGGCAACTCACTTGGTGAGGATAACATATGGGTTCCCGGTTGATCGGGTCGTAGAAAAGTCCCGCTTTCTATCGCCTTCTGAAACTCAGGATTCAAACGTATCTCCTCCTTGCCGGATAAAAATTCTTGCAGGCGCAAAGAATCCTGTTCCGTCCACTGCGCATGGGCCATCGTAGGTAGGATGAATACTATCAAAAGGAATATAGGTCGCATCTTCACGTCTCTCATCTTCATAATCCTCATTACATTTCTATCACCAAGACTCATTCCTCCATTAAAACCCTCATTCGAGTCGAGATACTTTAAGATTTATTGGGATGCTTATACCCTATTTGAATCTTAATATGGATTACCTTTATGCGATCAATCCAAATCCAATATAGATATGTTGATATTATTATCTCCGGCTAAGACAATGACCGGGACATCCAAGATAAAAGCGCCGCAAGGCACGACTCCACGTTTCCAGCAAGAGGCGAACGAGATCGCCCTGCATATGACCCAATTTCCCATTGACGAATTAAGTCGTATCCTCAAGCTCAGCCCGAAACTGGCGGCGGAATGTTACCGCAGATACCAAGATTTTCATGCGGAAAACAACCAGCCCTTGCAAGCGATACTCGCCTATACCGGTGTCGTATTCAAGAATATCAGCCCGAAAGACTTCACGGAGGAGGATTTTCTTTTCTCGCAAAAACATATGCGTTTCGTATCGGGATGCTACGGGTTACTTCGCCCATTAGACCTTATCAAGCCTTACCGGATGGAGTTCGACGTAAAAATCCCGGAACTAGGCGACGGGAATATGTACGCCTTCTGGAAGGACAGGCAAACAAATACATTAATCCATGACGTCCGACAGGGAGACGGAATCCTACTGAATCTAGCCAGCTTGGATATCCAACCCTCTTTCCAGTGGAAGGAGGTGGAGCGATCCGTCCGGATCATCACACCCGAGTTCAAGATCTGGAAGAACGGCAAAGCGGAGACGATCGTGATCTATGCCAAGATGTGCCGGGGACAAATGAGCCGCTATCTCATAAAGAACCGGATTTCTGACCCGGAGACATTAAAAGCATTCACATGGGAAGGCTTTTCCTATAAAGAATCCATGTCCGAGGGGGATAATTGGGTATTTCTACCTGTCTCTTATACACATCTGACGCTGCCGACGA
>ENA-OZAI01000852-OZAI01000852.1-human-gut-metagenome-genome-assembly--contig:-NODE-852-length-12416-cov-16.279104_pt1 | contig 12416 bp, 20 predicted proteins | sample MGYA00243299_ERZ653495 | MGnify/ENA primary metagenome ERZ653495 (study PRJEB26926, sample SAMN06164907) | human gut metagenome | biome: ENVO:00009003; feature: ENVO:2100002; material: ENVO:00002003... | reverse complement strand
CGTAGTCTCGTGGGCTCGGAGATGTGTATAAGAGACAGCTATATAATAGCATATTATTTTCATTTGTCAAGAGGTTTATATAAAAAATGGGGAGATAAGTTCTCCCCATAAATTTTATTCTGATAGCATTTTAAGAAAATCTTCCTCACTAATAATTGGAATATTTAATTCAACAGCCTTCTTGTTCTTTCCGCTTGTGCTTGTAGTATCATTATTAATAAGATAATCAGTCTTCTTGCTCACTCCAGACACATATTTCCCGCCATTGTCTTCAATGGCTTTAACAAGTGCATCCCTATTTGGATAATGAGTTAAATTTCCTGTAATGCAGAAGCTTTTACCATCAAGATTGGAACTAGAACCCACATCATTCTCAACGATAAAGTTCATCTCAACAGGAAGCAATTCAGACATTGGATCTTTGCTATCCCACCAGTCATGAAGTGACTTATTTGTAATCTCTCCGAAGTCATCAATCTGCGAAAAATCATATCCATTATCTAGTGCTTGTACAAAATCATAATGGTCTCCATTAAATTGCTTACTAATAGCTTTGGCCGCAGAAGAACCAATGTTAGGAATACCAAGCGCAGTAATAAATCTATCAAGTGTTACTGCCCTTGATTTTTCAATAGAATCTAACAGTTTATCTACAGATTTTTCACCTAAACCATCTATGAGTATAAGTTTATCTCTATGGTCTTTCAGGTGATAAATGTCCTTGTAATTATGCAAAAATCCATGTGAAATTAGCAGCTCAAGCGTCTTCTCTGATAGGCCTTGAATGTCCATCGCCTTTTTAGAAACAAAGTGCTCAAATTTAGCAAGATTTCTTGCGGGGCAATTGTCATTAGGGCAATATAAAACATTTGCATTTCCTGTATTTTTAATTTCAAGAGTGGCTCCACAAGATGGACATTTATCAATTAATGGCAATTTATAATTTTCTGGATTATAGTCAAGATTAACTTCAATTGCTGGGACTACCATATTGCGTTTGCTGCAACAAATTCTATCACCAATCCTTAACTTTAGTCCATCAATATAATTTAAATTATGTAGTGTCGCACGAGATACATTTGAATCCAATATTGAAATTTCGTCAAACAAACCAGTCGGAACAACGATTCCATTTCTAGATGTGTTCCATTCAATTCCACGAAATATGGTTTCAACAAGGTCGTCTTCTTCCTTTTTTGCAATACCGTATCTATAATGATGACCAGTTCTTCCAAGAGAAAGCCCATATGCATAATCATCATAACGAATTACAGCACCATCGCATGGAATTCCATGGTTGTCCGCATATTCATGAATGTTTTTTATAATGTCCGCAAACTCTTCTGCTCCCATTCCACCAATTCTTTGATGATAAATTACATCAAAACCTAAACTAGCAGCTAATTCAAACCTCTTATAAAGAGAATTGATGTCATCCATGCCTTTAATAACATCAAAAAGCATAAATCTCATATGACGTTTCGCGCACTCTCTGCTATCCAACAGAGAAAGAGATCCGCTTGCTAGATTTCTACAATTTGAATATTGTTCTGATTCTGGAAGTGTTGTATTAATTTTATCAAAATCTTCTTTGTAAATTACACTTTCACCAACAACAGTTAGGTCTTTGTGATATTTAATTTTAAGAGGGACATTTACAAATGTCTTAACATTATGAGTGACTAGACTACCTACCTCACCATTACCTCTAGTGGATGCTTCTACAAGTTCTGCATATTCTCCGTTAGATTTGTATACTAATTTTGTTGTTAGACCATCGCCTTTTATCATAACAAGGACATCTTTGTCTCCTGCAAATTTTACAACATCCTCAACAGATTTTGTTTTATCTAGACTTAAGAGTGGAATATCGTGAATCACTTTAGGCAATGAATCAACAACTTTATATCCCACAGATTGTGTGGGCGAATTTGAAAAATAACAATTAGTTTCTTGCTCTAGTCTACTTAACTCATCAAAATATCTATCATAGACATCATCTGGAACCAATGGCTGATGGTTATAATAGGCATCACGATATTTATTGCATAACGTAATTAATTTTTTAATTTTATTAATTTGATCCATTATCATACCTCCATATAAATCCGCCTGAAGTTTTCTGATACATGAAATTCATAATCCATACAATTTTTTCTCCATAAATTCTATTTTTTACTTGCCGTTATTATGGCAATCTTCACAAACCGCGTATCCTTTATATACATATTCGCCATCTACAATTTCATATCTGTCAAAAACCCTGCCATGAAATACATATCACCTTTTTTAACAGTTTTTCCACAACAGCTACATGTTGCAAATTCTTTATTGTCTGTCATAGCTTTACTCCTCATCGCCGCACAATACGTTCTTATATTCCATAAACAAATCATTGATTGCCTCTGCCATGATTCTGTGCTCGGTATGCGCTTCTTCTTTATAATAAAGATTACGATACCAATTAAGAATTTCTAAAGGCTTGGTCATATTACACTCTTCAACCGCTTTCACAAAATAATTTTCAAGATCCATGAGTTACTCCTTATTCGTCTAATTTGTTCTTACATTCTGGGCAATAATCCTTATTGCCATCTACATAATGAATCCATCCTGCTTTCTTCGCCTTGTCTAATGCTGCATCGTAGCTATCTGCATATTCACTATGCTTGCCGCATTTGTCGCAAATTCTATAATGTTTCTTTACAGTTTCAGTCTGGAGGAAACAAAGAAATAACATGGAGAAAAGACATATCCACCACTTGTTGAAAACAATCGCAAGAGTAGTCCAGCAAATTACACATACACTATTTCCGATTGCCCATGCCCACCATGCGCTCTTATTCATACAATTTCACTCCTTATATTAAAATGTAATTTTTATCATTCATCTATGTAAATATGACTCTCTTTAAGTTCCCATTCAAACTCTGAGAAGTCACCGTCATCTGTCACAAATCTACCACGCAACAGATCCAATTCAACAATTTCATGATACCCGCCATCACCATCTTTATAATAATATGTATAACCGCCTGACGGATAACCATGTAACAAGTCTTGCACTTCCATATTTAACATTTCTTCGAAAGTTATATTTTTCATATACCAACCCACCATACATTTAGCATATTTGCTCTACATCTTTTGTTGTTACGAAAATTTGATATTTTCCAAATTTATCCTCTACTTTTTTTTCGTCTACCAGTTGCCAATCAATCGACACAATATTTGCCAGCGGGTACATTACCCCATAATTATCTTCCAAGTAACCATCACTTTTAATATCAATCATCATATATTCTGAAACACTACACAGCAATTTTTCTACAATTCCATAATTATATTCAAAACCAGTATGCCTATGACCGTCTACAGTAGTAAAAACAGGTTTAAACTTTTGAAGAGTCACCATATTCTTTCTAAATTCTTTTTTTAACAATCCCATACATTCACCTTAAAAATATATTTTTATTTGTTGATTAACACCAATTTCCTACTCCATAATTGGTATCTTTATTAAATTTCTGCTGGTCTTCAACCCATTTAATTAATTCTTCTTTATTGTAACATGTAATATTACCTATAGTATGAGGAAAAATTAACATGTTTTCATACTTTGGCACAATTGGCTGCTCATAACAAGCAGTTAGACTACAATATCCAGAAGACGAATTTCTATATGGACAAGCATATTCGCAACATTGGATCATAATATTCCTCCTAAAATTTTGTTTTATTTCTACAGCAGATATAATACAATAATGGTCAATACAGAAGCAATAACATACTTTTATACTTCTAGTCCATGATTGGTGTAAAACGAGTACGTTCATATGTTCGATTTTTATAGTCTTCAAAGCTAATAAAGAATGGACAACTATTTGTGTTTTTACATCCACAACCTCCATAATTACAATGCCACCATTGATATTCTATATTGCCACTCAGTTCTGAATGTGGGCAATCCATTGGGTGCGATGGCATCTCATCTACTAGAATTTTCATGATTTATACCTCGTTACTTAGAAATAACCTGCTCATAATGGCGTAGTTCAACAATTGCTTCCCTGATTGCACACGCAGGAGTTCCATAATAAGTGCATCTAGAGCACGAATACTCAGGACACTTCTGTAGTCTAGAAATAAGTTCACTAATCATTTTTTTATCCCCCTACATTAATAAGTTTTTCAATATAATTTCTGTCCTGTGAGAAGATAGGAATTTCATTATCAATTACCCATTTGCTTCTTTTGGTATAACCACAAATATTTCCTATCTCATCATACTTGGTAAGACCATCATCGACCTTAATGCAGCAACTACCACGCTTTAAAGTTGTAGCATAATCGTTCCAATTAATGCCCTTCTGGGTCATAAGCATATCCTGAATGTTGTTACAAGACTGACCATGAAGCTCCTTCTGACTAAAGTTTGCTTGACCTACGGACTGGATGGAATTACGAGTGCTATCTTGCTGTCTCCAAATAAAGTAGTTGCAAACTTCTTCCTTGGGTATTGTGAAGACACGAGAATCAAACATTGCGCCTTTTTCAAGAGCTTTATAATAAGTGCCAGAATTTTCTTCATCTGCTGGCATATTGCCATAGAAAAATTTATTAAAAGCCATAGTAGCCATACTTGCAGACACACTACACATCTTTTGTAGATTGTTTCCAAACCAAGCGTCTGTGGTAAGCTCTGCATAGTCAACAAGTACTAGAGAAATCTCATCACTCTGAGTATAGCCAAGGACACAGCCTTGGATGTTCTCACAGAGATACTTCATTGTGTCTTGCATAGTCTTTACAAAAATATCATCAAAAGGTTTTTTCATGCTCTTAGTAAAAGTATGGCCAGCCTTCATATCCGTTCTAATAATAACCGGCATTCTTCTTGTTAAATAAAATCTATTAACATTCTCATAATTGTTTTTCATTCTATCACCAAGTATAGTTTTGTCCATAATTAGCTCCTTTTAAGAATTTCATCAAGTGTTTTGGGCCTATATTCCATGTATGGCATCATACATCCAACATTAAAAATATTACCACAACTATCGCTATTAGAGCTTTTACTGTCTCTTAGCTCCTTAGTCCACTTATCAACGAAAGCTTGCTCTCTTGTTGTGTGAGTATGTCCATGTAGCATATAGCAATTTGGATTATAAGAAGCCTTATAACACATAATAGGATAGTGGCACATAATTACGTGCCGTCCGTTGTCTGTGATTTCTTTGTAATCTATAGCCTCGACAATGTACTTCTTAATATCTGAACCAAACTCTTTTAAATCATGATTGCCCTTTATGATATGAATATTACCATTTAATAGCTTTAGATACTTAATCCAATCATCCTTCTTGCCCCAGCAAAAATCTCCAAGATGATACACATGATCTGCGTTGCTTACAACTGAATTCCAGTTGTCAATTAATGTTTTGTCCATTTCATCAACTGTTTTAAATGGGCGATTATCAAACCTAATAATGTTTTGATGCATTAGATGTAAATCTGAAATATAAAAAATTTTACTCATTTTATTTCTCCATATTAACAATCAAGAAATCATAAACGTCTCCCCAATCATCAATAATAACCGGTACATCGTTAACAATTACATCTCCAATTTTAAATCCATGCAACCAATCCTCTTCAAACACAAAGTAACCAATCCATTCTTCTTGGTCATGGAACACTTCTTCGAGCAAATTAATAACAATATCAAAAATATCTGTAATATAGAATCCACAAAAATCTTCACAAAGATCTTTTAGCGCACTATCAACTCTTGCCATTTTCGTGTCCAGATTTTCAAGATGCTTCATAGTATTAATAAAAGCTTCCTTAGAAATCATTTGTTGCCTCCTCAATTTTTCTTGGATTTATTAGTTCAATCTTTACATGGCTATATAGGCCACCAGTGCAGTATATAATTCCATTTGTTATCGCCATTTCCAGTGATACAAATTGTAGTTTATCATACTTAGATATTCCATCTCCAATTTTATATCTTGCCCCATTTTTATCAACAGACACTACAAACTCTCTGTATTTTAATACAGGATTATATTTAATCCATTCATTTTCTGTGTCGCATCTCGGACGTATTGTAAGAGGATAAGTTTCCATAAATTACTCCTTAATATTCAACTTATAACCAAGCTCCTTCTCAAGCTGTTTCTTTGACACTTCTCGTTCAACAACTTCAAATGTAGCCAATTTGTCATTTGACGCGCAAACATTAAATTTTGTAAGTATTTTTCTTGAGCCCAACTGATACTTCCACTCTTCATCTTTTTCTTGTGTTATATTAGTAAGTGTAAGACCAATTTTTGGAAAATGAACTTTAATTTTGTCACCATTACTCGCATAGCATATACCTGTATAATCAAGATAAGGAGTGCCATTTTCAACATAAATCTTTACGTCAGTTGGGGCAATATGGCTATCAATAATTACATTATTATTCATTACTTGTTCTCCTTTCATTCAACCAATCACAATACTTTTGACATTCTTCTTTTGATGTAAATCCAATATTTTTACCATATGTAAGTTGATCTCGCTTTTCAATAACATCATCACAGAACTTGTCATATACAAACTGGATCCCAAAATCTTTATAAGAATAATCATTCCATCTGCTGTCACCAATGCATTGATAACTTTTATCGAGACGATAATATCTTTCCGATGGATAATTTGCGTCATTGACCCTATATCTCAATGACTCAATCCATGTCTCTTCTGGCTCATACCAATAATCTGGCTGTGAACATGTGCAATTCTTGCTCGTGGTCGTCCCATCAGGCCAAGTCAAAACCCATTTCCTATTTTCGTCACATTTGTCGCACTTAGGCTTTTCATGCGGTTTATTATATGCAATCCAAAGCTGAGATTTTTCAAGCGCATCTTTAAAGATGTCGTCAATAGCAGTCTTATAAAATTCTTTTTCTACTTCTCTACGAAGATTCCGTGATTTATATTCCAGATCACTTTCTTTTCTTGATACTTCTAGTGATTTGTCCTCAAGCTCTTTGTTGCGCTTCTCAAGATACTCATTACGTCTTTTAAGCGATTCCATATCACTCTTCAAAGAGTCTTTAGCTGCACCAATAAGCTTTGATTTTATTTCATCAAATAATTCATCCGCTTCAGACGGCTCCCACATAGGTTCTTCATAATCCCAATAACTCATTTAATTATCCTTTCTTAATAGCCTTGAATACTTTTGTCATGGAATGGTTTAACTGGCGCGAATAATTCATAATTGTTTTTGTAATTGCAGTTTTTCTTAAACTGGCAATCAATCTCGCATCCATATACAAAGTAGCTATGCTCACAATAGTCACAAATATTTTTTCTTAGATTATATTTGATTAAATATTTTGCTCTAGATACATCGTCATTCTGATGCCCATATTCATGTGCAAGGCACTTGTCATAATCATTGAAAACTTCTCCACAATAATCACATTTATATTGTTCAACTTTTGTCATGTTTTGTCTGTCGCCTTCTTTCTACCACGTCTTTTTGTTGGCGCTTCTGACTTAATATCTGGTTTATCAGGGAGCCACATCCAATAAAGTACATTCATATAAGTGTTCCAAACTCCATTCTTAATGGATACGACCTTAAATTTATCTGAATCTGTATAGCCAAGAACATCTACCATGTCTGGAGGTAGTTTATCTTTTGTACTATTCCATCCCATTACGATTAATCCTTTCTAATCTCACATTCTTTAATTAATACTTGTGGAGAAACTTGCCCATTATATACGTTAATACCCAATGTTCCAATTACATCAATATATGTTTCTTCTCCTGCAAAGTTATTGTTCATCCAATCAAACACTTCATTTGATTCATCGCATCTAAACATAACGTATTTGATATTAGTATCCTCGTCATAAATTTGAATTGTGTCATCGTTCTTGCCGACAATTTTAGCATTGCAATTAGATATATATAAGTCTTTAATCAACCACAATGGCTCATCTACTCCATGCGCAAAAGTTGATTTATATTTATCAAGTTCTTGGCACCACGCAATTGATACATCTTCTGCATCAACAATGAAGTCTACTGTATATACCTTTTCAAAAGATACGTCCTTAAGATTTTCGTTAAACCATTCTCGTGCCTTATTAATGTCCTTTAATTCAACACCATATGCACTAGGGTGTCCTTGTGCAAATACTGTTTCAGGACATGATTCTGTCATCGCTCTAAAGTCTTCAATTGGGCAATAATCAAATGATCTACCACTACCAGCGAATCCATCATCCACTTTTCTCACAAGGAGTACAGGCTTATTAAGTGCTTCTGAGAGCTTGATCGCCACAAGTCCTGTATATGCAGAATCTAGCACTCCAGTCGCATCAATAATTGCTACTTTATCATCTGAATCGCTATTTTGACTCATAAATGTTTTATATGCTTTATCTCTAGCGCGATCTTGTTTGCCCTTGTAGGATTTCATAAGTCTCACACAATGCTGATATATATTTTCTTCAACAGGAAAATCTTCTCCACGTTTTATATATTCAAAAGTTTTTTCTTCACATTCACAAAAAGCATTAACCAGCAACTCCCGCTCCTCAAATGAAGCACTACGTAGAAACGCATTAATCAAAGGAGTAACGTAGAATGCAATTGTAAATGGAGATACGATACCTTTTGTAGAAAATTCCTGAGCATTAAGAATCTCTTTAAACATTTTATTGTTGATATTATCTATCCCATAGTTAACCATCGCACGAGTATTAAATGATTTCATTGACATTACATCTGAAATGTCTGCTAATGCTACTAGATCAGTAAAATACTCTTCACAAAAATCATTCCAATAATAATCATCTAATGCTTGCAGAAAATTATATGTAACATGAGCGCCACATGCTTCCTTATTTGGATACTCATTAGACGCTTGGTTGTTTACTACAATAGCAGGATTTAATTTGTCTGTGGACACATGATGGTGATCAAGGATAACTACTTCAATGCCATCGTTTATTAACTTTTTACATTCATCCGAATCATTACTTCCTGCATCTGGGATAATCAATAATTTTGTATTGTCTGGAATATCAAAGTCCCAAGATGATAGGCCATGTGACTTGTTCTTCTTATGCACAATAATTGATACTGGATAGTCTACATCCATTAATTTAATATATTGATACATAATTGTTGCACTTGTGATTCCATCAACATCAGTGTCAGATAAAATTGTCACTTTATGTTTATTACAAAAATGATAATCAAAACACTTTACTGCTTCATCTATAGAATTTAAATTACGCCAATCGTCTGAGCAATTGTCACATAACTCTAGGTATTTATTATAATCTTCAATCCCTCTATTATTTAATACTGTTTTTAAAATATTTGTAGTATCATTATTGCCTGTTAATCTATATTTCAAATGCATACACCCTTTCTTTGTGATACCACTATATCACAATAATTTTGTATTGTCAAGTAACAAAAAGGCTCCCAGTTGCCTAGGAGCCATATTTTTTTGATATACTATTGTGTTTTTCTATGAAATACATTATCGTTGATAGATTTTAAACAGCTCTGACATAGACATGCCATTCGCACGAGCAAGATCAACTGCCAGAGCACATACATTTCTTGGCTGTGACGCCCCAATTGCTTTATTCATATAGTCTAGAAGAGTATTATATTCATCGTTGCAATGACCATCGCCCTCCCAACAAATAATATCACGACCATTAATCTTAATAAAATTATAAGGAGTTCCCATGTTTGATCCTTTAGTAAAGCTCCACCAGCCCCAATCGTCAGGCCATTCTCCTTCATAATCTTCCATGCGTTTCATGTCTTTCTTATCAATTTCACATACTTTATATTGATCACCAGAATATTTTGTATTAAAATCTACATCAAGTTCTTTAAATGCTTTTTCAATATTGCCACCAGCAAGGATCTCAATCTTCATTTTTCTTTAAGCTCTCCTTCATTACTTTAATTTGATTTAGCACATCTTTTCGATAAATATTCTCTTCCATCCAATCCACGTAATCTGGATGCTTTTTATATACGTCTACAAGTTTTCTCCCAGAATACTTTCCAAAAGATAGGACATAATCTGGATCAAACTTTACTGGTTCATCAATAAAAATATCATTCAAATATTTAGGAATAGTCATATCAATATCCACACGACTACTTAGATAATCACATTCATGAATTACAACCTCCATGGCATTGCTTGGCTCTGGAAGAACTGTTTTACTCTTATTTGATGTTGTCCATTGCCCACTGTGCGCAGCACACATATCCGCAATAGCTTCTTTAGTTTTCTTACTAATATCATGTTCTACTTTTGCCGTTTTAACCCATTCTGCCGCAAGAATAGGATGCTCATGAACTGTATAAGCGCCACCATCCCAACCACACTTTAACGCATCATGAAAAATTGGAACGCATCTCATAGCATCTCTTTGCTCTGGAAACTTAAATTTTGCTTGATTGCACTTTAAACCAAGTCTATAATTAAGAATTGCTCCAAACATCATAATGTGATAAATTTGCCCATGAGGGAGACATTGCGTTTTATTATGATATTTCCCTGTCGTACTACTAGGCATTTCAAAGATGTAATCAGGAATTTGCTTAATCATATCTTCACAATATAAACGCATTTCATCTGTTTCAAATTCATCTAGTAGCTTTTTAAATACCGCAATCTTAATTTTGTCTGTCATCATTACCCTCCATACTATTTTTATAGGAGCATTCGCCTACCATTTTTATCCTCATTTTAAATACGAAAATGATTAATAATCTTCATCATTAATATAATCAACAATTGGCCCCTTTCGCCCACAGTTGTCACATGTCGCATTATAGTCTGTTAGTACAATATGCTTAATCTCTTTCTTGCTCGGCTTGGCGATCTTAATAAAACATTTTTTACAGAGATCCTCACTAACTTCAACACAATTTTTCTTATACACTTTTAACTCTCCTTAATCACAATTTCTTCGTCGGCGTATCCGCCATCAGTTGTATAATGTATTTTTTTAATACCAAGGTCTTTTAGATAATTCATGCATGCAGCGCATGGACGAGATGGAGAAAGCTCATGATTTAGATTCTCTCTATATGTCCATACTTCACATTTGCTAACATCAATGTCCATATATTTCAACTGCCCAAGTGCGGCCACTTCTGCATGTGTCAAATGAAGAGGCTCTGTATTGGTTGCAGAACAATCAAAATTTCTATATTTATTATATTTCTTTTGAATCGGTGAACTCTTTCTGCTATTGAAGCCTACACCTACAACTTTATTGCCACATGTAACAATTGCACCAATATGTACTCTTGGGAAACTGCTCATTTCAGAAGCGGCCTTTGCATGTTTAAAAAATTTTCTCTGTTTATTCGTCATTGTCCTCACGCAAACTATATATATTATTTTTAATTAGATATTTAAATTTTTCGGGATTGTCGCTAGGAGATTCTTTATTGTCAAGAATATGATCTTTATCAATAATTGCATATACTGGAATCCCATTTAGGAACATATTTGAAATATTTTTTAATTGTTCTTCATCAACATCTTCATCATAACAAAAAACAATTTTGGCATTTAATCTTGTTAGCATCTCAACTTGATTTTTTGAAATCTTTGTGCCACCAGTACTTACACCATAATACCCCATGTCATACAATTGCTGCACAAATTTTTCACTTTCACCAACCCATACTGTCCCTGTATGTTGAATTAATTTTATATTTTGAAATAGGCCATACAAGATTCTCGACTTTGCACATGGTTCAAGAAAAAAATATTTAGACATTCCACTGTCCGGATCATATTCCATTCTTCTTGCTTTAATCCCAACCAATGTCCCAATTTCATCTCTAATTGGAATCGCAATTGAGTTTGTCATTGGATCAAAAGATACTTCAAATAGCCTTTGAGTGCTTAGACTAATTCCATCTTGTTCAAACTGCTTATTACCGTAAGGGAGATAATAAGATAGAATTTTTTCTGGAATAGGCTTTAGCGGAGTGTCATCAAAGTCCTCTTCTTCTGTCGCCATTTGCTGTAACATTTTAAGGATTTGAAGAGATTCTGGAACTTCTTCTGGCTCTTGATAATAATCTAGCCCAAATAAATTGCAACAGAACTTAAGAGCTTCAGGAAAAGAATAGTCTTCGTTATAACAAATCAAATCAAAGATATCTGTTGTTCTTTTACTACTCGTCATTGTACGAGTATAATTTACAACAGTTAAATTTTCATTTAAATAAATAACAATTGCTGATTTATTATCTCCAGTTTTATTCCCGCATGTAATATATCCACCATGATCGTGAATACTGTGGCATCCAATCTCCTGAAGAATCTCTGGCAATTTTTCATTGTC
>ENA-OZAI01000839-OZAI01000839.1-human-gut-metagenome-genome-assembly--contig:-NODE-839-length-12494-cov-6.512501_pt1 | contig 12494 bp, 13 predicted proteins | sample MGYA00243299_ERZ653495 | MGnify/ENA primary metagenome ERZ653495 (study PRJEB26926, sample SAMN06164907) | human gut metagenome | biome: ENVO:00009003; feature: ENVO:2100002; material: ENVO:00002003... | reverse complement strand
CTATTCGTCGGCAGCGTCAGATGTGTATAAGAGACAGGATATAATGCTTATCAACTCACTTAGATTTTTCTCCTCCGGCAAAAGTTTGCGATAATCAAGATAGCTGAGCACTTCTTCAAGAGGATTTTCACCGTTTTTTATTTCCAGAATACAATCGCCGACAGTATCCCATGCATCTGACTCGCCTAATTTCATATTATTCACAAAGAAATCATACAGAGCCGTTGTATACTCATTTTCTTCTATAAAAGAATCATCAACATATCTGAGCAGCTTATTTTTCTCCGGAACAAATAGTGGCTTGCCTTTCTGAGAAGCGACCATCATTTTATAAAATATTTCGTCAATAAGCACCAACGATTCGTTTATGATTGTTCTTTCCATCGGCTTACTCTTTTTTCTGTTCTTGTCCAGATCTTCACTGCCGAGTATAAAATAGAAATGCTCCTCGTGTCTTGCTATCTCAGAAAAAGCAATAAAATCTTCATCTGTCAGCTTTAATTTATCATTTTGTTTTTTGATTATCTTATATGCGTCTTTCAAAGGTAACATCTCATAAAAATTTGAAAACGCATCAAAATAATCATATAACAGCATTACTGTTTCTGCATCAAGGTTAAGCTTCTCGTGCATCGCTTTAATTGAATTTGCTGTATACATCTTCGGTAATTTTATCATAGTAATCTCCTTAATCAGAGTTTTTCTGATTATACCACTTTTTGTCGGTAAATGCAAGTTATGTGCGCAATGAAAACGGGCTTTGAAGCAACACATACTCCAAAGCCCGTCAGTTATTGTTATATTCAATTGTCGAATCGGTTATCGGCTTACTGCCTCGCTTTATGCGTTCTTCGCATATTCTGCAGCCATCATCGTGGTATCATCCTACCAACTTCCTGTCTGCCGTTAAACTTAACCGACTTTTACATTATTTCGTAGTTCACACTACCCGTACGTTGTCAGTACATTGGACTATACCTCACTGTCTTTCTTCGTTAAGCACCTTTCTTAGACGCTTTATTATGCAGTCAGCGTATATTACCATTTGAAACACATCCTTAAGAGCTCAAATCAGCTTCTTTCAGCTTTATCAGCTGCTCTTTTTATCCTCTGTATCGACTTCTGCCGATGCAGGATATTAAGCTGTTATCAGTAGAACTGCCTCTTTGAATGTCTTGAACTGTACATCTCAATCACCTTACCTGTATTTACCTTGAAAGCTGTATATAATAAACGCTTTTGCGGAAATCTGCGATTTTTCAAATCGCTATAAGGTTTCTTGTTTTCTTTGTCCGGTAGCCGTTTTACTCGCAATTAAAGGTCAAAACCTTTTTATTATGTGTGTCGATGAGTACCGTATGAGTATTGTCATCGTACTATTCACTTCTTACTTAATGTTGCGAGCCTCAACAGACTGCTGTGACTCACTTTTTTCCTGACCCATTGGACTCGCCTCCTATCCGACTTTATTTATATACGGTTTCCGAATCGTATATATGTTGAATAAAACCCTCTTTATCGTGTTAAATAGTCAGCATGAAGATGTTTTATTCTGTCTGGGGAACTTTCCTTTTCCTTGTCTATATGATAACATATCAAAAGGCATAAGTCAACACTTTTCTGAATGAAAACTGTACAAATTGCACATCGTGGTTTTGTATATTAGTCACATAGTTACACAGTTTACACAATATCAGCATATTAAAGCTATGTTTATAACTTAAAAATACGTTGATTTGCTATTTTAAGGGAATTTGACCTCCCCAGGAATAGTATTGTGAGAAAATCATAAAATACCTCTTGACAACACCTTTGGTTTCGTGTAAAATTATATACAGAACAGAGGTCTTGAAACGGTCCTCGGAAAAGGAAGGAATAAACAATGTCAGAAATCGAAAACATCACAGACAACGACTTAGACACTGCCGAGTATATAGACCTCGAGGACGAAAACGGCGATACCGTTACATTTGAGCTTATCGGACGCATCGAGGTTGACGGTTGCACATACTGTGCCGTTATTCCCGAAGAAGAAGACGAGAACGCCGACAGCGACGTTTATGTTATCCTGAAGGAAGTAAACAAAAACGATGATGTTTACCTGTCAACAATAGATGACGATAAGGAATACGACCGTGTAGCCAAGGAATTCTTCAACGTGTTTGAGGAGCTTGACGAAGAGGAAGAATAAAAGTTAATACACTGCCTTGTTCGCTTCAGTATGATTTCATATGATCCGACACTCTTTAATAGGGATTTCTCTCCGTTTGCGGATTGCAGACCTCCCGCCATGCGGAAGAAGGGAGCGTGAAACAATCGGGGGAAAGTTACCCACCGTACTTTATGTGCGGGTTTCATCGTCATACCACGGCAAGGTGGTCTTAAAAATTACAGCCGTACTGCTTAAAAACAGTACGGCTTTGCTTATAAAACAAGCCTGTTTATATGAAAAACAGAGCAAATTCTCTATCCCTATAAGAACGCTTTGTGGGCTTTGCGTCCTGCAAAACTTTTGGTAAGCAACGCTAAACACTCATTTTCAAAAAATATATAGGTTTTTCGACAGACTGATTATTAAAGCTGTACCGTAAAACATATCGCCAACACTGCTTAAAACAGTTTCCATATCGACAGGGCATTAATAATTTCGTGAGCGCATCATTACAACTGCACTGACATTGACTCTTCAAAAAAAACGCCACTAACCTGAGATATATGTACTAACCTGCGGGCGTGTAGCGTTAAGCGTCCCTGCTTTGACAGGATATACAATGTTCGGGTGGTTTTTCGAGTTTATCCAACACCCCAGCGGGGTAAGGGTATGGGTAAGGAAAGAGGGATGCCAAGCTGAGCATTGCTTTAGCAATGCTCCCGCTCCTCACGTCGCTCAAGAGGAATAACTGATTTGGGAGAAAACCTAAGGGACAGGGATAGGGGCGGCAGTCCCTCTCCCTGATTCCTTTGGTTGTCTCCCTCTTTCATATTGACAGGTGCATTGATTCGAATAGCGAACCCGAGAAGTGCTGTCCGACAAAAAGAACTATCAGTAGTTTACTATCGTAGGCACAACTGAACAATATAACAGAAGTACATCAAGCAAAAGACTTTTTCTACAATCTGAACCGTACTGCTTAAAAACAGTACGGCTTTTCATTTTGCATAATCCGCTTTTTTCTGCGAAAGCTATCTCTATGAACAGTAAACGTAAACGAAAATCCTACCGCACAGGAAAGCACACACACCTGCTTTACGGCTCGATTTGCGGCTTTCTGAACGGTCTGTTCGGCTCCGGCGGCGGAACTGTCGCCGTACCTGCCTTTGAGAAAAACGGCACAGAGCCGAAAAAAGCCCACGCTTCCTCGGTCGCCCTGATATTCGTACTGAGCCTTGTCACCGCCGTTATATATTTAATGAACGGAAAACTGGATTTCGGCACAGCGTTGGAATATATACCCTACGGGCTTATCGGTGCGATACTCGGCTCTTTTCTTCTCGGAAAAATTTCCGACAGGCTGATAAGGATAATATTCGGTCTGCTTATGATTGCAAGCGGAGTGAGGATGATATTATGAATATTTTAGTGGGAATACTCACCGGAGCCACTGCGTCAATGGGGCTCGGCGGAGGCTTTATTCTGCTCGTGTATCTTTCGGTATTCACTGAAATACCGCAGGATATTGCGCAAGGGATAAACCTTCTTTTCTTTCTCCCCATTGCACTGCTCTCCCTTGTCATACACATAAAAAACAAGCTGACAGACTTAAAGCTTGTGGGAAAATATCTCATACTTGCACTTCCCTGTGCCGTTGCAGGAAGCTATGTCGCAGGAATTACTGATGTGGCTGTTCTGCGAAAGCTGTTCGGGATATTCGTTTTATATATCGGGATAAATCAGCTATACGTCAGCTTTACAAATAAACCGTGCAAAAAAAGATCCGACAGCAAGTATGATATGCACCCCAAAAGTTAGACACATTTGGAGGTGCATATTTTTATGGGCAAAACAGGAAGAAAAAACAAAACGTACTCGACAGAATTCAAAGTCAATGTTATAATGGATATGCGGGAACATCATATGGGATATAGAGAAACGGCAAGAAAGTATAGCCTTGTACGGCAGTCAGAAGCCTCAGCAGCCAGTATGGTCCAAAGATGGGAACGCATATTTTTGGAAGAAGGAGCCGAAGGTCTTATGAAAGAAAGACGAGGCAAGGCTTGTTCCGCTAGCGGAACAAGGAAAGGAAGACCGCCGAAGCTGGATAAAAAGGTCGAGGAAGATTTAATCGCCGAAAATCAACGTTTGAGAATGGAGATAGAATACTTAAAAAAACTGAGTGCCTTAGTTCTTGCGGACGAGCGAAAGAACGGGAAAAGGCGGAAATAATTTCTGAACTAAGGCAAAGATATCCGTTGAAAGACCTGTTGCAAATATCGGGAATGGCTCGTAGCACATTCTATTACTATCTGAGTCATCCAATCAAGGATAAATACGAATGTGAAAAGCAGGAGATAACAGCTATATTCAACGCCAACAAAGGCAGATATGGCTACCGTAGAGTACTGATGATAATGCGTAAAAAGGGGTATGTGATCAACCACAAAACCGTTTTTAAGCTGATGAAGTTGCTCGGTCTGAAAGGTAAACAACGCAAAAACGGAAAATACAATTCGTACAAAGGCGAGGTTGGCAAGATTGCAGAAAATCTTTTAAAGCGAGATTTCAAGGCAGAAAAACCATTTGAGAAGCTGACGACAGATGTAACTCAATTCAATGTTTGTGATACAAAGGTTTATCTGTCTCCTGTGATGGATCTATTCAACCGAGAGGTTATTTCCTACTCCATTTCATTAAGTCCTAATCTGGAACAAGTCAGAGAAATGCTCGATGGCTTGTTTGGCAAACTGCCTGATGGTGCAACTCCGTTGTTTCATTCAGATCAAGGGTGACAGTATCAGCACACAGAATACCAACGCCTATTAGCTGAACACAACATTAAGCAAAGTATGTCCAGAAAAGGAAACTGTATGGACAACGGTGCAATGGAAAACTTCTTCGGCAGGCTTAAGGTTGAGATGTTTTATGGCGAAAAATTTGAAAGCGTTAACGCTTTCATTGATGAATTGAAGAAATACATTCATTACTACAACAATGAAAAAATTTCTCTCAAACTAAAAGGAATGAGCCCGGTACAATTCCGAACTCATTCTCAAAATACTTAATACATTTTTGTCTAAACTTTGGGGTTCACTTCAAATCGAAGCTCATCGACTTATACTGCCTGAACAGGATCACAAGGAAAACGGACAGCGAAATTACAGCAATGTTATCGCATATTTGTGCAAAACCCGTGGACTGGAGTATAACATAGTAAATCAGCTGATCTATGACCGTAAGTTATATCAAGGTATCGGTTACAGCGGTCTTCAGCTTGTCGGATATGACAGTTCGAACACTCCGTTTTATCGTTTTAAAAACGATATACCCACAAACGCACCGGAATATGTTACCATAGAGCTTCAGGCACAGAAACAAAAAGGTGAGAAATATATTTGTGAAGGGTTTAGCGGTGAACATATACTGGAGCTTATCGAGCGTGGCATTACTAAAAAATATGTAAATATGATCGCCGTAAACGGCGACGGTATTATGTCACGCTATGCGTTTTGTCGTTCTGTATCTGATAGCTCTACATACCGTGTCGATTTGCCGGGAAGCGATAAAAAATATTCGTTTTCTTTACTTGGTACAAATAAGAATAAGCTGTATGTTTTCGAGTCTGTAATTGATATGCTGTCCTATGCGTCCTTTTACGCTATAAGAAACGGTCAGGATTCCTGGCAAGAGCTGACTATGCTATCGCTCGGCGGCAAATCAGATGTTGCTCTTGACGAGTTTTTAAAGAATAAGCCTATTGCCGAAATAACGTTCTGCCTTGACAATGATGATGCAGGTAAACACGCTACTGAGCAGCTTAGCGACAAGTATGCTCTGAAAGGATATGCTGTTTCAAAAGATATACCATTAAACAAGGACTTTAACGACGATTTAAAGGCGTTCAGAGCGTTGAATGAGAAAAATACTGTACAAGCAACAAAACCGCTTAAACGTTAAAATACAACAAAATACAAGGATGTGTGAAAATGAAAAGTTATTTTCTGCTGTCTAACTCGGTTATTACCTCAAACGAGCTGACGCATAACGAGTTTGCAGTTTATACATACCTGCTTTCTGTTTATTCAAATATCCGAAGCAAAGCAGGACACGAATATAAGCGTGTAAGACAGCAGACTATAGCTTCACACTGCGGTATAAAGTCTACGCAGACAGTATCCAAGATAACCGATAGCTTAATGAGAAAGGGCTACATTACACACATTTTAGCGGCTTACCGCAAGGATAATCGCAAGGGAACATATACATATGTTTTAAATCCCGAAAAGAATAAGGTGTCGGCTAACTATACGCGAATAGAACGAACTGTGTTCGGCAAAAGCTTAACAGCGATCGAATTGCGCTTATATATCCTTATTATTAAATCGCTTGACAGCAAGCTCGGTTACTGCTTTAAAAGCTTCAACGACCTTGCCGATGAGCTACGCATAAAGCGTGATACCGCTATGAAAATAATCAGCAATCTTGTCAATCTGCGTCTTATACGTAAACAGCGTAAAATGCGTTATGACAACAGCAAAGTTTATGCGGACAATTCATATAGTACAAAGGTTATCAGATTTATCAGGAAAAGAAATAAGCCCGGATCACACCCCGGGCTTATCTCATTTAAAAACATTCATAAGCACACTGATAATCCTACAATCACAGAATTAAACAGCCTGCGTAATTATAATAACGCTATCGGCAGCATTTGTCAAGTGGGTAAATGTGTTTACTTAATTGTTTTTTTGAAAAACAGGGGTAGCCCCCCGAATTTAAGGTCTATACAATACCCAGTTATACTACCTTCAGAAAGACAGAATATCTTTTATATACGAATATGATACTGCTATATTAAAGATATATGCGGGACTTTTTCGGATTTTGTTTGTCCTTCCGGATTAAGTTTTCTGAATTTTTCGGTATCGGACTTGCAGGAGTTATTGTTGTTATACCGCTTGTATAATGGATTTATAGCTTTTTTATTTCTGAAGGTTAATTTTAAGATATTTTTGACCATTTTAATTAAAGGAGTTTCGTCATGAATATTGATATATTCAAAACTTTAGAAAACAAACTTTCAGCTGCTTATAAAAACAATAATTTGCTTTTCATTGCAAATATTAATACAGCTGATGATTATGAACTCTTGACAAATTTACAAAAAGAGGATATGATTATTATAGCTGAAAAATATCAGTATGATATTTACAGAAAAATCGGCATAGGAATAATTTCACCTAAAGATATGTCATTTAACAGCTGTGCTTTGAAGTGCGGTTTTTCTGCCTGTTATCTTCATTTTGCTCATTTGTAGCTGCTGACTTTTTACTTTGTGTTTTGCTCAGCTCTACAATATCATATTAAAACCGTTTACCTATCTTCTCTACCGCTTTCTTTACGCCTTCACCTCCCGCAACCAATATCAAGCCTATGAAAATTATCACGGTGATAATGAGATTAGCAGGTGACGCGCTTCTCTCTGCGGTGCCTGAAAGGTACGGACATATCCATATCACGACAAAGCTTTCGCTGACAACGCAAAGCCCCAAGGGTAGAACAAATAACAGAATATTTACCGAAAAGGCGGTTATAAGATTAGCCGATAGCTTTGATACACACAGCATAAAAAAGCCGCAGGCGAGCATAGAGAAAAACCGTATCAGGTATACCCGAATTATGTATTGCAATATTGTTTCGTTTGTTTGCATACCGTAAAGTGCCGTAATACTCTGTAAGGGTGCGTCTAAGAATGAGAGCTTGTAATTGTTCATTACGAAAACAAATTCGGGTAGCCATACCGCTACAAATACTATTGCAGAGATAACAAGAGTTATTACGCCGTCTATGGCAAAGCGCTTGATTCTGCCCTTTTCTGTAGTACGTAGGAGCTTTGTCAGTCCTCTCTGATTATCAAATGCTATCATAGGCGATATACACAGCACAAGGGCTATAGTAGCGAGTATACACATAAGGAAGTCGTCCTTATAGCCGTTTACCGACAAAAGACGGTTAAACCCTTCTTCAAAAACGAGCTGTAGGTTGCTATTTTTATCAGACTTAATAACCGACACACGGTCACATATCTTATTAAATGCATTCTCATAGTCAAGCTTTTTTGTAATATCGTTCAATTCCTTATTGTAGCTTTCATAATCCGATTCAGCGGGTGTCTGCGTCAATAATTCTTCATAGCGTAGCTTTATATTTTCAAATTCCAGCTTTTCATTTTCCAAAAACAACAGAGTTTCATCCGTCACTTCCCCGCCTATCTGTGCTACATAGCTGTCGTAGCGTTTTTGCTCGGAATCGTAGCCTGCACTCATATTCTGATAATTGCAGAACCCAATAACAGCGACAACAACAAGAACAAGCAATGCTTTTCCCGCTATTGCCGTTTTATATACCTCGTTTACAACAAAATTTGCCGAGAGCTTGCGTTTTACTGTAATATATGAAAAGATTTCCGATATTTTACCTGAAGCCGATATAGCGCGTCTTGAGTAATAAACCGCAAAATAAATAAGCAAAGCCATGATAAGAATTATTACTGTTGTAATTACACAGACGGTAAGAGCCGATACGGGCTTTCCAAAAATGTTTAAATGATAATATCTGTAAAATAACTGATGTGGACTTATAAAACAGCAGAAATTTATGTATTTTAATATGTTGTATGCCGATATATCACTTATAGAAGTATAAAGCCATATCGAAACACCACTACAAACAGAGATAACAGCAAACGCCGCCGCAACATTTTTAAGGAAAGTACATATAATCATCATTACAACAACGACTATAAAAAAGGCTGATGTTTTGAATAAAAAGTGGATAACAAGATACTCTCCCACGGTCATATTTATATTGCATAGCATAAACTGCGGGATTGACTGAATACATCTTGATAAATCGCCAAGCCCGAAGCGAATAGTACCTGTAAGCAATACCATACCGTATAACAACACAGCCGAAGTAACGGTAAGCAAAAAGCAGGCTATCAGCTTTGCTCCTGCACTGTGAATACGCCCTTTGGGAGTTTGTCTTATAACCGCCGCCATGCCTGTCATTTTGTCGCGACAGCATACAATAACCGTCAGCATAAGAACAAAAACAAGCATCATTAAATCGGTATCTGCGCTGTTTATATAGCGTTCTGTTCCGTAGTCGGGATAAAAGGACGGTTTATTTTCAATTACATTGTTGTATGCTGTGAAAATATCCTTGAAGCTAAGCTGTGTAAAGCTGTTTTCCTTAGAAAAAACCGATGGTTTTGAACGCTGTTCGGCTTCGCTTTTGATATTCCTGATTGTGGTATTGTAGTTTTTTACCCGATTTAATTTATCCTCATATTTCTTGTCCGGAAATATATTCTGTAGCACATTGTCTTTTATATATTTGTTTGCAATACTCTCTGCGACAGACAGCTTTTCCTCTTCCGATGTAGATAAATATACCTTGTTAATTTCACGAATACATTCATCGGGTACGCCAAGGACAGGCGTATATGTTGCCGAAAGAGCTAAATTCAGCAAAAACAGTGCTACAAACAATATTAACAGCACTTTGCTTTTTAACGCTTTGTAAAGCTCATACAGAGCTATTTTCATCTATAGCACCTCCTGCCGTGTTTTTCTCGGGAAAGTGCAACATATATGCGTTTTCGAGTGTCCGGCGTTCGTGCGGGAGAACACTGACAAGCTGTTCAACAGTTCCGTTTGCGGCAATTCTGCCCTGCTTCATAATTATTATTTCATCTGCAATAGTTTCAACATCAGATACTATATGTGTGCTTACAAGGACAATTTTGTCCTTTGCTGTTTTATGTATCATATCCCGTATGATAACTCTTTGCTTTGGGTCAAGACCTGCCGTCGGCTCATCAAGCAGAACAAGCTCGGGGCTTCCGAGTAGGGACTGTGCAACTAAAACTCTTTGCTTCATGCCGCCCGAAAAGCCTCCGATAGCTTTATCCATTACGTCATGCAGTTCAACTTCACTTAACAGATACTCGGTTTGCTCTCTTGCTACTGCTGTAGAAATTCCTTTGAGAGCTGATATATACATCATAAACCGTCTTGCGGTAAAGTTGTCATAAAGCGCCTGCTGTTGCGGCATATATCCGACCTTACGGCGAAATTTACTGCCAAGCTTAGTTATGTCTGTGCCGTTCCAGCAAAGCTGCGAGCCTAAGTCTGGTGCAAGGTTATCTGAAATAATGTTCATAAGCGTTGATTTTCCTGCGCCGTTGGGGCCTAAAAGTCCGTAAACCCCGTTTTTAAAGGTCATCTCAAAATCAAAAAGAGCCTGTTTTTTACCGTAATGTTTATTAAGATTTTTAATTTGAAGCATTTTTTACACCTCTACTTTTTAGCCTGAACATTTTCCGCATTTTTTACCGTAAAGGAAAACCTGTCCAGACTATCGCTTTGCCATATAAGCTTTATATCGCTGACCGTTAATTTTGCTGTACCAAACGGTTTATTTCTGAAATCCTTTGTGAGCCACTCGCTGTTATCTGTGTTGCCTGCATAAAAATATACACAATCGCCATATAGCAATACACTTGTTTTAGAAGCATTGGAGGTAAGATAACTACTCTCTATATCACCGGAAAACCTCGGTGAAAAACCAAGTGCATTTTTTAAGCTTTCGGGATAAGGGAAAAACAATATGCTGTTTTCTTCTGATATGTACAGATCTTCATCAAGAACTACATACAATACGCCTTCAAGAGTAACCTCTCCGCTTAATGTGATTTCTGTGTATACTGTTTGCGATATTCCCGGCTCGGTAGAATTTGTTTCCCGATTGTATTCGAGTGTTTCTTTAACGGACGAAACTGCAGAGGTGACGGTAAGCCCACTTTCTGTAACATCACCCGATTTCAGCAATTTTATCATTTTTTTGCTGTCCTGCGGCACTTCACCTTTGTAATTCATATTATCATCGAATTTATCAGGAGAAGTAAAACTGTCACAGTAAAAAGTATCATTAATTTTACGCACAGCGGCAAATGGTGCGTTCCATAGCTTTTTATTCTCGTCATAGGCAGCACCTTCCTTGACTATTTGCAGACCGTTTTCGTCAAGAATAAAATATCCGTCGCCATGATATATTTCTCCGACAAGACTTGTAACACTTTTCTCTTTGTTACTACTTTGAGAGCTTTCTGTTACATCTGAACAACTTGAGATTAACATAACCACCGCAATGGTCGCCACTATTAAAGCTATTCTACTTAATCCTTTTGCCATATCTTACTCCCCCAGAATATCCGATTTTGCTACCTTTTCTTTTGTTACTGTTTGTTCTTCGGCGTTATAGACGCTGATAATATAGCTGTCCTCGTACTCGGACAATACCTGTGCATAAAGCCCTTCGCCATAGCTTATATCATGCCTTGCGGGAGCTTCATCCTTTAAATTATAATAATACCACTGTGTATTGTCGCATTGGAACAGATAATCGCCCAAAATGACAGTTTCGGACAATATCCTGTCGTTATGAATAACAATCGGTTCAGAGGTCTTCGGAGTTAACACTTCAATATTGCTGTCATTGTTATATGCATAGTAATCATCGCTAAGTCTGACAGCAGGCGGCTCGGACGGCATAGTGTTTTCACTATACTTTCCTGTCTTAATGTCGTACACCGAGCTGTTGAAATAAAATTTGTTGTCATAGACACCTAAAATCTTTGTTTTATTGTTTTCCGTTGCACCAAAATCGGTAAATTTTCCGGTTTCTATGTCAAGCACTCCGAAATGATTGGTATTATCGCCTGTAATCGCTCCTTTTTCGTCATAAGCAGACTGATAAGGGAAAAACAGCAGGGTGTTGTTTTTAAGTACGCTTGTGCTTATCCAGTCGCAGGAAAAGCCTTCTATTTTGCATACTTCCTTTTCGGAAGTACCAAGCGGGTCTGATGAGTGAAGTACCGCGGATTCTACTGCTTTTCCGTCTTTGGTTTCGTATCTATCCTCGAACCAGTAAAGCTTTTCGTTATACAAAAAAGGCAAGGTTTGTTTGCCGTAAGCAAGGCACGGAAGTCCGTCCTCTGTAACAGCATTTGAGTGGTCGCAGTTTGACTGACCGCATAGCGCAATTGTACTCATATCAGAATACTGTAAAAAGCTTAGTACTGCGTTTTCGGTAACTATCAACTCGCCGTCATTATATATTGTTCCGTATACTCGCATATATCTCGCCTGTTCATCTGTTTTTGTATCCGAGCAGGCGGAAAACGTGGACGCAAATGTAGCAATCAGTATTGCAGTGCCTATAAGCTTTAATTTCCTGTTCATAATCTGTCTCTTATACACATCTGACGCTGCCG
>ENA-OZAI01000824-OZAI01000824.1-human-gut-metagenome-genome-assembly--contig:-NODE-824-length-12610-cov-17.273676_pt1 | contig 12610 bp, 10 predicted proteins | sample MGYA00243299_ERZ653495 | MGnify/ENA primary metagenome ERZ653495 (study PRJEB26926, sample SAMN06164907) | human gut metagenome | biome: ENVO:00009003; feature: ENVO:2100002; material: ENVO:00002003... | reverse complement strand
GATGCAGCGTAGTCTCGTGGGCTCGGAGATGTGTATAAGAGACAGATATTATGGAATTTATTCATTTTTATTGTTATACTATATTATATGGATATATATCAGATTTGGGTCACGCACAATCCTGCTTGGACCCGGCGGGAAATCATATTTTTTGTGGTTGTATTTACTATTGTTACAATTATTGAAGCAGGACAGGTACACAGACACAGGGTAAAGGTGTATCAAGCAATTGCATCGTTACTTTTGTTGGCATTTATAGCAATTGTATATGCCTCAACCGTGTTTACACGTAATCCGATGCCATATGCCAGGTACAAGCTTGAATTGTTCTGGTCATACAAATATATTTTAAATGGAAATATGTATTACGCTAAGGAATGCTTCCTGAATTTTTTATTGTTGATGCCGGTTGGATTATTGCTTCCATATGTGTTTGATAGAAAAATAAGCTGGTGGAAGGGCTTATTATGTGGCATTATACTATCCGGGGGAGTAGAGGTTTTACAATTGATACTGAGAAGAGGACTGTTTGAATGGGATGACATATTTCATAATAGTATGGGATGTATGTTTACAACAATGATTAGTAGCTGCGTTTATGGTACTATATCAAAGTTTTTTAGTAAAAATAAATAAAATTGTGCAGGGTGTATACAAAACAGTGAAAAAACTAACAAAATTTTGTGGGGGGGGGTAGACAAGGAATAGTCTGTTATTGTAATATTACTAAGGTGTGTATTTAGATACATTTTACATTATATGATAAAGAGGATTATGAAAGATGAAACAAATGAAAAGCAAGGGGTTTATGGGGCTTGAACATTGGAAATTGATTGCGCTATATTTATTGATTTATGATATTGTCACAATTAATCTTTCTTATTTTATCGGATTATGGCTTCGTTTTGATTTGCAGTATTCAAAAATACCTTCAGAGTATCTTATGGCATTTATTAAATTTGCACCATTTTATACGGCATTTAGTATAATAGTATTCTATATGATGCATATGTATAATAGTTTATGGCGTTTTGCAAGTTTTAATGAGCTGACATCAATAATGATGGCAACTGTTGTTACAGGAACCGCTCATGTTGTGGGAATAACATTGTTTGTACGACGGATGCCGATTGCTTATTATGTTTTTGGAATTTGTGCGCAGTTTATTTTTACAACCGGTATTCGATTTGGATATCGTTTTGTAAATCTCGAAAGAGCAAAACGTGAAAAAAACGAGAAGTCAGCGCATATGAAGCATCATGTGATGGTTATAGGTGCAGGTGCTGCCGGTATGACAGTTCTTAGGGAATTGCATAATTCAAGAGAGCTTACTTCACGAGCTTGTTGTGTAATTGATGATAATCCTAATAAGTGGAATCGTTTTATAGAAGGCACACCTATAGTTGGTGGCAGAGATACAATTCTTGAGAATGCTGAAAAATATGATATAGATACAATTATGCTTACTATGCCTTCGGCATCAGCGAAAGATAAGCGTGATATCCTTAATATATGCAAAGAAACTCATTGCGAGCTCAAGAGCCTGCCGGGGATTTACCAGTTGGCAAATGGTGAGGTCCTTCTTTCAAAGATGAAAAGCGTTGCTATTGAGGATTTGCTGGGAAGAGACCAGATTAAGGTTGATATGGCTGAGATTTTTAATCAGCTCAAGGGTAAGACTATCCTTGTCACAGGAGGAGGCGGTTCCATTGGAAGTGAGCTTTGTCGTCAGATTGCAGCCCATGAGCCAAAGCAGCTTATTATCTTTGATGTATATGAGAACAATGCATACGAGATTGAGCAGGAACTCAGACGAAAGTATAAGGATAGATTGAATTTAGTCGTTTTGATAGGATCTGTCCGTGATACAAGACGAATTGACATGGTATTTGAAAAGTTCAGACCTGATATTGTATATCATGCGGCAGCGCACAAGCATGTACCATTAATGGAAACCAGTCCTAATGAAGCTATCAAGAATAATGTTGTGGGTACCTATAAGACAGCGTATGCTGCATTAAAATATGGTGCTCAGAAGTTTGTGTTAATTAGTACTGATAAGGCAGTTAATCCAACTAATATAATGGGTGCCAGCAAGAGGCTTTGTGAGATGGTTATTCAGAGCATGGATGTTATCAGCAGAACAGGCAAAAACAATCTTCTTCCGCTGTTACATGCTCATAGGGATGTAGATGATCCTATGGACAGAGCAGATGTTGGGGTTGGAAATGATGTACAGGAGGATACAGTTAGTAAAGCTACGAATCGTACACAGTTTGTTGCAGTTCGTTTTGGTAATGTGCTTGGAAGCAATGGCTCGGTAATCCCACTTTTTAAGAAACAGATTGAAGCAGGCGGACCTGTAACAGTTACACATCCTGATATAGTACGTTATTTCATGACAATTCCAGAGGCTGTCAGCCTTGTGCTTCAGGCCGGTACATATGCAGCCGGTGGAGAAATATTTGTATTAGATATGGGTGAACCGGTAAAGATAGACTCACTTGCACGAAATCTTATAAAGTTATCAGGATTTGAACCTGATGTAGATATAAAAATCAGTTATTCGGGACTTCGCCCTGGTGAGAAGCTTTACGAGGAGAAGCTTATGGCAGAGGAAGGTCTTAAGAAAACAGATAATGACCTGATTCATATCGGACAGCCGATACCATTTGATACTGAAAAATTCCTTGGACAGCTTGAAACATTGGCAGCAGAGAGCTATGAAAACAGTGATCATATAGTTGAACTTGTAGAAAGCATTGTGACTACTTTCCATCCGGTTGGGGCACATCCTACGGGGCATGAGGTGTAGTCTGATAATATATGTTAGTTTTGATTTTGGAATCGCAGTGCATGATGTACTGCGATTTTTTGAAAATACAATTATCTAAGTGATTATAAAGGAGTATAATATGTCAAATTGTTTCAATCCGGCAAATATTCTTTTGCCAAACGATGGTATAGATATGGAAAAATGGTCAGTTATTGCCTGTGACCAGTTTACAAGCCAGGCAGATTATTGGGATGCTGTGGAAAAGTATGTGGCTGATGCACCGTCAACGCTTAATGTGGTGTTTCCTGAGATATATCTGGGAACAATTACGAAACAGGAGAATGATTGCAATTCGTCAGGGGCTGGTGTCAAAAATGACAAAGAAACCAGCAGGAAAACAAAATATGCTTCAATGACGGATGATGAGAGAATCAAATATATTAATACCACTATGGATACATATCTCACAGATGGAACCTTAAAGCAGGCGGTGGCAGATGGCTACGTGCTTGTTGAGCGTACTACGGAGTCAGGGGTGAGTCTTGGAATAGTAGGACTTATTGATCTGGATGACTATGATTTCGACCCGAAAAAGAAGACTCTCATCAGAGCAACAGAGGGAACAGTAATCTCACGTATACCTCCGAGAGTGAAAATAAGAGAGAATGCAGCTATTGAGCTGCCACATGTTATGCTGCTTGTTGATGATCCTATAGACAGACAAAAGATTGATGGGTACCAGGGTGCTACACAGGAAGATGCAGTAAATATAGCAGCTGTAAAGCATGGAATAATCGAGTATGTGTATGCCATCAGGGATACTCTTCGTAAGCTTTACGATACAGAGCTCATGCAGGGAGGCGGACATATCCGCGGCTATGCTATCGAGGGTGAGGCAGCAAAGCAGGTGACAGAGGCATTTGCAGCAAAACAGAATAGCTGTGGAGGCTTTTTGTTTGCAGTAGGTGATGGAAACCATTCGCTTGCAACAGCGAAGACCTGTTGGGAAAATATCAAAAAATCAGGAAAATTCACAGAGGAGCAGTTGAAAACTCATCCTGCAAGGCATGCTCTTGTGGAAATCTGTAATCTGCACAGTGAGGCGCTTGAGTTTAAGCCTATTCACAGACTGCTTACAAACGTTGATGTAAAGGACATGCTGTCGTTTTTCGAAGCTGAAATCACAAAACAAGGACTTGCGAGCACTGAGGGCGATGAGATAGTATTTGAGTATGTTGAATCAGGCGCTACCGCAATAAAGAATTCCGGAATTAATATCACAAATAGAGGTGACCGCCTCCCGGTTGAGATACTCCAGGGTATTTTAGATAAGTATCTTGAGACACATGACAATGTGGAAATAGACTATATCCATGGTGATGAGGCTCTTCACGGACTGGTTAAGGAGACTAAGGGATGTGGAATATTTCTTCAGTCGATAGACAAGAGCACATTGTTTCCTGCAATCAATGCGGGCGGAGTACTTCCGAGAAAGACATTCTCAATCGGAGAAGCGAATGAGAAGAGATACTATATGGAGTGTCATAAGATATCTATGTAGCTTTGATTTATATACATATGTTAATTTTATCATATTTAGGGAAAATCTTCTTTTAGTATTATAATTATTTAACAAATAATGTTATTTTACTACACAAAGATATTTATTAAGTGTATAATAAAACAAAAATAAATTTCACAAGGGGACGACAATGGGAAAATACTTTGGAACAGACGGCTTCCGTGGAGAGGCTAATGTCAATTTAACAGCAGAGCACGCATATCAGATTGGTAGATTTTTAGGCTGGTATTATGGAGAGCTTAAGAAGCAGAAGCAGCTCGACGAGCCGGCGAAGATAGTAATAGGAAAGGATACAAGACGTTCAAGCTACATGTTTGAGTATTCACTTGTATCAGGACTTACAGCATCGGGAGCGGATGCATATCTATTACACGTTACCACAACTCCATCAGTGGCATATGTAGCCAGAACCGATGATTTTGACTGTGGTATCATGATTTCAGCAAGCCACAATCCATACTATGACAATGGAATCAAGCTTATCAACAGCAATGGAGAGAAGATGGATGAGGAGACAATTCTCCTTGTCGAGGACTATATAGATGGTAAACTCCGCCTGTTTGGTCAGGAGTGGAAGGAGTTGCCTTATGCACATAAGGATGCAATCGGATGTACAGTGGATTATGTGGCAGGCCGTAACCGTTACATGGGATACCTCATATCGCTTGGTGTCTACTCATTCAAGGGCATGAAGGTAGGTCTTGACTGTGCCAACGGAAGTTCATGGAACATGGCAAAGTCTATTTTTGAGGCACTCGGAGCAAAGTGTTATGTCATCAACAATGAGCCAAACGGTCTAAACATCAACAATAATGCAGGCTCTACACATATCGAGGGCTTACAGAAGTACGTGGTGGACAATGGTCTTGATGTAGGCTTCGCATACGATGGAGATGCAGACAGATGTCTCTGTGTAGATGAACTGGGCAATGTAATCACAGGAGACCATATTCTCTACATATATGGAAAGTACATGAAGGAGAGAGGAAAGCTTGATAACAATACTGTTGTCACAACTGTTATGTCAAACTTTGGACTCTACAAGGCCTTTGATGAGATAGGAATCGGCTATGCAAAGACTGCAGTAGGTGATAAATATGTATACGAGTACATGCAGCAGAACGGCTGCCGCATCGGCGGAGAGCAGTCAGGACATATCATCTTCTCTAAGTATGCATCAACAGGTGATGGTATCCTTACCAGCCTTAAGATGATGGAGGTCATGATGGCGAGAAAACAGAAGATGAGCCAGCTCTGTGAGGGGCTTAGCATCTACCCACAGGTGCTTCAGAATGTGCGCGTAGCTGACAAGGCGGAGGCACTTGCCAATCCTGATGTTCAGGCGGCTGTCGACCAGGTTACTGCAGAGCTCGGCGATACAGGTCGTATTCTGGTGCGTGAGTCTGGTACAGAGCCTGTTATCCGTGTTATGGTTGAAGCAGAGAGTGAGGAAATCTGTCAGAAATATGTGGATATGGTTGTTGCAAAGCTGAAATAGGAGAGACATTGAGACTAAGAGAGTATATAATTGAAGACATACATCAAACCTTACAGTATATGCCAAACGCTGCGCGTTTGGCATTGGCATGTATGGGAATTTATCTTATGATATATGTAATAGCCAGTATAATAATTTGGCTGTTGCATTGTATTTTTCATATGCATAAAGATACAAAAGATGAACGCAATAAAAAAATAATGTATAATATTTGGCATATGCTGTGTTGTGGAGCTTTTGTAGCTTATATGTATGTGCTTGCAATGATTGTATATTATTCAAGAGAATCAGGCAGTAGAATAGGTGCTATAGATACACAATTATGGAGTACATGGGGAATTACTTTACAGGAGCATGCTTATTTTATAGAAAATATAGTATTGTTTGTTCCATTTGGGTTTCTGTTTCCGTTAGTGTTTAAGCATTTGTTTAGATGGGCTACAATTCCTTTTGGATGCATGATAAGTATGGGCATAGAGTTCCTTCAGCTTGTGACCGGGCGTGGATATTGTCAGCTGGATGATATAGTGACCAATACAGCCGGTACGGCTATAGGTTTTTTTACTTTTTTAATTGGATATATATGGTGGTGGATTTGCCAAAGGCTGGCAGAAGATTAAGGCTTTCTTAATATTTCTTAATTCGATAGCACATGACATTTTTTTCGGATGTTATGTGCTATAATTTTTTTCGGCAACGTTTATTAATGCATGAAAGAGGACTAAGATGAAAAACGTACTGGAGTGGCTTGAGGCCACAGTAGAAAAATACCCTGACAAGCCTGCATTTTCGGATACTGAATGCAGCATTACATTTAGGCAGGTGTATGATATAGCAAGAAATACAGGAGCATATCTGATAGAACAGCTTGGAGTGGACAGAACCCCTGTTGCAGTATTTGCCGGAAGAAAAATGGTGACACCGGCATACTTCCTGGGAGTGGTATATGCAGGCAGACCGTATGCGCCGATTGATGCATCGCTTCCTGACAAGAGAATTGAAAAAATACTTGAAAATCTGTGTCCAAGGGCTATTGTTGCGGACAGGGAAAGTCGTGAGCATGTGGAGAGCATAGTGGATGAGCTGGCAAAGGCAGAAGGCTTCGATAGACCGCAGATATTTATTGCTGAGGATATATCGCACTTCGAGCAGGTGGCGTGCGCTGATAGTAATTGTAAAATCAGTGAATCATCAGGAGACGCTGTGACGGATAGTGAGAACGATACAGATGGTGGTGTTGTGGCAGGCTGTGCAGGAAAAACAGATGACAGCGCACTGGAGAAGCTCGCAACAGTCCGCCGACAGATGTCCATGACAGACCCGCTGTACATTATCTACACATCAGGCTCCACCGGCAATCCGAAGGGAGTCATGACATCACATCTGTCACTTATGACGTACATCAACGCATATTGTGATGTGATGCATATAGAGGAAAGTGATGTGTTGGGCAATCAGTCACCGCTTGACTATATCGCGGCAATCAGAGACATTTATCTGCCACTTAAGACTGGCTGCAGCACAGCTATTATCCCGAAAGAGTACTTTATGGAGCCGAATGCCCTGTTTGATTACATGAATGAGAAGAAGGTCAGCAGTGTCGGCTGGAGTGTTTCGGCATTTACCATCCTCACATCGCTTGGGGCATTTGAGGAAGTAGGGCTTAAGAGTCTTAGAAAAATCTGCTTCTCAGGCTCAGTGATGCCGTGCAGGGTGCTCAGAAAATGGCAGAAAAATCTGCCGGAAGCACATTTTGTGAACCAGTATGGACCGACAGAGGCCACAGCATCATGCACATACTATAGCGTGGATCATACAGTGGAAGATGACGAGGTGCTTCCGATAGGCCGCGCTTATGACAATTACAGAGTTTTCCTGATAGATGAGCATGGAAATGAGCCGGCTGTCGGAGAACAGGGCGAGATATGCGTATGTGGACAAATCCTGGCGCTGGGTTATTATAATGATCCGGAGAGGACAGCTGCGGCATTTACACTCAATCCACTCAATAAGGCTTATCCTGAGCGGATGTACCGCACAGGGGATTACGGAAGGCTCGATGAGGACGGCATACTTCATTTCTGTGGACGTATGGACCGCCAGATAAAGCACATGGGACACCGTGTGGAGCTTGATGAGGTGGAGCATGCCGCCAATGTGGTCGAGGGAGTTGCAGAAAGCTGCGTTATATATAATAAAGCAAAAGAGGTGTTGATACTTTTCTACACAGGTGACTGTGACAGGAGAAGCCTTGCGCTGGCACTGAGGGACGAGCTCCCTGGCTTTATGGTGCCAAGGAAAATCAAGAAGCTGGAGCAGCTTCCTAAGCTTCCAAACGGAAAATATGATATGAAAAAACTGGAGGAAATGTAAAATGAGAGACACAATTTTAGAGATTTTAGAGGAATTAAGACCGGATGTGGATTTTGAGAAGGAGACAAAGCTCATCGATGACAAAATTCTTGAGTCATTTGATATAGTTTCACTGGTATCGGAGCTGACTGATGAGTTTGACATCACAATCAGACCAAAGGATCTGGTTCCTGAGAATTTCAACTCAGTAGATGCAATAGAGAAGCTTGTGAAAGAGCTTGTGGAGGAATAAAGCATATGAGACAGACACCGTACTATGTATTTGATACGGATGAGTTTGCAAAAAGAGCAGCCATGATAAGGGCTGCTCTTGATTGTAAAGGAGGACGTAGGATACCGCTTTGCTTTTCGATAAAGGCAAACCCATTTCTGCTTCACAAGCTGCCGGAGGGCTTAGACCATGTGGAGGTGTGCAGCCCGGGAGAGCTTGAGATATGTATATCACTTGGCGTGAAGCCGGAGAGCATCATCTATTCAGGTGTGATGAAGGAAAAATGCGATATAGAGCGAGCAGTTTCATACGGCGCCGGCATACTGACATGTGAGAGCATAAGACATGCGACGCTTATATCAGAAGTGATGCTTGAAAGTATGCCTGAAGGTGCGCATGAAGCCGAATTTACTGAAACGAAAGCACAGGTCATACTGCGCCTGACAAGTGGCAACCAGTTTGGTATGTCGTTTGAGGATATTGAATACATCATTTCGCATCCGGATGAGTTTAAGGGCATTGCGGTAATGGGCATCCACTACTATTCCGGCACACAGAAGAGCCTGCGCAAAATAAATAAGGACTTGGAAAAAATAAAGTCTGCACTTACCATGTTAAAGGACAAATACAGCTTTGAGCCACAGCTTGTAGAGTATGGCCCGGGGCTTTGCGTGGAGTATTTTGAGGAAGACTGGCAGGAAAAGGAAAAACAATCACTTGATGAGGCAGCAGAGGTGCTTAGAGAATTTGCTGTGGAATATCCGCTTGGCATTGAGATGGGACGATTCCTCGCAGCCTCATGCGGTAAATATTACACACAGGTAAAGGACTTAAAATCGACAGGCGATGCCAACTATGCGATTCTGGATGGAGGAATCCACCACCTGAATTACTTCGGGCAGAGGATGGCAATGCAGGTGCCACCGATTAGTATATATAGAGCTGCCGGTGTGGAATTAACACAACTGCCGGACACAGACTATACACTCTGCGGAAGCCTCTGTACAGTGGCAGATGTGCTGGTACGCGAGGTGAAGCTTAAGAAGCTTGAACTTGGTGATGTTCTTGAGTTTGGGCACTGTGGTGCGTATTCTGTGACAGAAGCACCGGCACTCTTTTTGTCAAGACAGCTTCCGGCTATATATGCATATTCGAAGGAGTATGGATATGAGTGCCTGAGGGAGCATATTCCTGCGGCTGAGATAAATCTGGCCGGAAAAAAATTGTAAATAAAAGCGCCATGGTAAATTGCCATGGCGCTTTTGAATATGACATAAACAAAGCCTTTTGTGGGAAGCTAAATTATTAGCCAAGCTCCTTCTCACACATATCAAGTACAGAAGCAATGGTAGTATCCATATCATAGTACTTGTACTCGCCAAGACGGCCACCGAATATAACACCGGTCTCCTTATCGGCAAGCTCCTTGTACTTGGCGTAGAGCTGTCCGTTTTTCTCATCGTTTACAGGGTAGTAAGGCTCATCGCCTGCCTTCCACTCAGAAGAGTACTCGCGGCTGATGATAGTCTTTGGCAGATCATTGCCATCCTCGTCCTTGCCGAACTCGAACCACTTGTGCTCGATGATACGTGTCCATGGAGTCTCACGGTCAGTATAGTTGACAGCAGCATTACCCTGAAAGTTAGGAATATCAAGGGTTTCATTCTCAAAGCGCACTGAGCGGTATTCCAAAGTACCTAGCTTAAAGCCAAAGTATGCGTCAATCGGACCTGTGTATACAACCTTGTCAGCAAGAGCATCAAGCTCAGCCTTGTGCTCAAGGTAGTCAGTATTTAATCTGACCTCAATGCCGTCGAGCAGATTTTCAACCATCTTGGTGTATCCACCGATTGGAATACCCTGGTAAAGAGCGTTGAAATAATTGTTGTCAAAGGTAAGTCTCACAGGAAGACGCTTGATGATGAAAGCTGGAAGCTCCTTGCAGTCACGGCCCCACTGTTTCTCAGTGTAGCCCTTCACGAGCTTCTCATAGATATCACGGCCAACGAGTGAGATAGCCTGCTCCTCGAGATTTTTAGGCTCACCGGTGATTTCTTTTTTCTGCTCCTCAATTTTTGCAGCAGCCTCCTCCGGTGTCACAACACCCCACATCTTGTTGAAGGTGTACATATTGAAAGGCATTGAGTAAAGCTCACCCTTGTAGTTGGCTACAGGGCTGTTTGTGAAGCGGTTGAACTCAGCAAACTGTGTGATGTAGTTCCAGACCCTCTTGTCATTGGTGTGGAAAATGTGGGCTCCGTACATGTGTACATTGATGCCCTCCTGCTTTTCGGTGTAAACATTTCCTGCTATGTTAGGACGCTTGTCCACAACAAGCACTGATTTGCCCTTGGCCTTTGCCTCATGGGCGAAGATGGCTCCGTAGAGACCGGAACCTACTACTATATAATCGTATTTCATTGTTTTCTCCTTGTTGCATAGTGATATTATAATTATAAGTACATTTTCCGGAAAAACAAGCAGAAACAATGAAAATAAGTAAATATTAATAAATCTTATGTTAGAAAATTATGATATACTTAGATATAGGAAGTTCAAAAGTAAGAAAATAAGAGGAAAGGCAACGCAACGATGAAACTACCCGGCTACTACTCCTCAGGAGAATTTGCAAAAAAAGCGCATATTACAAAAAAGACCGTCAGGTATTATGACGAGCACAATATTTTAAAACCATCCTACGTAAACGAAAACGGAGCCAGATTCTATAATGATGACGACTTTGCGCGTCTGCAGCAGATACTGTTCCTCAAATATCTGGGCTTTTCCCTGGATGATATCAAGGAGATGACACTCAGAAATACGGACAGCAATGTCATGTCTGAGTCGCTTCACATGCAGCTTGGTCTCGTGGAGGAGAGGATAGAGCAGATGAAGCTTATGAAATCAGCACTGCAGGAGGCTTCCGAGGTAATAGACGAGGGGCGAAGCGTGGACTGGAGTCATATGCTGGAGCTGGTCAATATAAACGAGATGGAGCAAAAGCTAAAGCAGCAGTATAGGGATGCTTCAAATATATCAGCCAGAATTAATCTGCACAGGGATTTCTCGATGAATCCGGTGAGCTGGTTTAGCTGGGTATTTGATGAGTGTAGCTTTTTTGAGGGGGAAAAGGTGCTTGAGGTGGGCTGTGGTGATGCCTCTCTCTGGACACAGAACATAGACAGGATACCGGCAGATATGCAGATAACCCTGACTGATATATCGTATGGCATGGTAAGGGATGCGACGAGAAATGTAGGCGCAGATGACAAGCGCTTCACATATGAGGTGATGGATGCCCACAGGCTGTATAAGCCGGATGCATCGTATGACTGTGTGATAGCAGATCATGTACTGTTCTATTGTGACAATCTGGATATGGTGTGCAGTGAAATACTAAGGGTGCTAAAGCCCGGTGGCGTGTTTGTGTGCAGTACATACAGCTCACGGCATATGAAGGAAATAAACGACCTGGTGCAGCAGTTTGATGACCGTATAGAGCTGTCAGCGGAAAGGCTGTATGAGCAATTTGGTAAAGAAAATGGTGAGGCAATACTTGGAAAATACTTTGGTGAGGTAGGCTGGCATGGATACGAGGATGAGCTTGTGGTAGAAAAAGCAGAGCCTGTGATAGAGTATGTGCTTTCGTGCCACGGCAACCAGAACAGGTATATTGTGGACCGCTATAAGGAATTTGCGGCATTTGTCAGAAAGAAGACAGAGGGAGGGTTCCATATTACAAAGGATGCAGGTGTATTTATTGCACGAAAATGATTCAAAAACAGGATATTATAAGCATATATTTTGTGAAAAATGCTAAAAATATAAAAAAGTACTTGAAGGTGCCCTTGGGGCACCTTTTATAATGCAGGTAAATGATGAATCAGGTCAGTGAATCCTATAGACCGAAAGCATCAAGTGCAGCACGTAGTTTCAGTTTGAAGGAGAACAACATGAAAGGTATTATATTAGCGGGAGGTTCAGGCACACGTCTTTACCCACTCACAATGGTAACATCAAAGCAGTTACTTCCAATTTATGACAAGCCAATGATCTACTATCCTATGTCAGTGCTTATGAATGCAGGCATCAGAGATATTCTGATCATTTCAACACCACAGGATACACCAAGATTCAAGGAGCTCTTAGGAGACGGACATCAGTTTGGTG
>ENA-OZAI01000809-OZAI01000809.1-human-gut-metagenome-genome-assembly--contig:-NODE-809-length-12692-cov-8.354356_pt1 | contig 12692 bp, 15 predicted proteins | sample MGYA00243299_ERZ653495 | MGnify/ENA primary metagenome ERZ653495 (study PRJEB26926, sample SAMN06164907) | human gut metagenome | biome: ENVO:00009003; feature: ENVO:2100002; material: ENVO:00002003... | reverse complement strand
CGAGTCAGGTGCAGAATGCGGATACGAATCCGAGCTACTTCATCCGCGGCGAAACTTCGTACACGGACGACGGCAACTATGTTGCTGGGCAGAAGGATGCGCGCGGCAAGATTGTGCGCACGGAAATCGATCCGGAGCGCGGCACGACGACGAGTGTCACCGACGCAAAGGGGCAGACGGTGACGTATGAATATGATAATCTCCGTCGAATTGTAAAAACTTCTGCAAACGTGGGCGCAAAAGAAGGAACTCAGACAGTACATAACGAATATACCTACGACGAGCAGCGCGGGAATCTGGTCGAAATCCGTCACAATACGGACGGGAACTCCGCGAACGACGTGGTGTACAGCTTCGAGCAGGATGCGCTGGGTCGCCAGACGGCGGTCAAGGTCGGGAATCAGACCTTGTCGCAGAGTGCGTATCAGAGCGATCCGACGAAGCCGAATTTCGGCACGTTGACCGCGACGACTTACGGCAACGGGGCGAAAGTCAGCAGTCGGTACGATGACTTCAATCGCGTGACGGGGGTGGTGTACGGCGAGGAAACTGCGCCGCGATACGAGTATGACTACAACGCGAAGGGTCAAGTGGCACGAGTTCGCGACAATCTGCTGAATCGGACGACGCAGAGTGAGTACGATTTGGCGAATCGCCCGGTGCGCGTGAAAACGTCGGAGGACGCGAAGCACGTCTACACGGGGCAGGTCGCGTATGACAATGTGTACGGCAACTTGAGCGAATTTACGGAGAAAGTGGGTGAAAATCGACAAGAATTCGGGACGAAATTCGGCTATGATGACGAAAATCGTCCGACGTCGCTGACGTACAGCATTGGTGCAACCACCATTGGGCAGAGCACGACGACCATTGACAAGCTGAATCGGACGACGTTCTCGGCGGTCAAGCTGGGCAGCAAGACGTTCACGAGCGAATACCATTTCGCGGCGGGCGGCTACGGCACCGGGAGTGTGACGAACCTCGTTTCGTCGATTACCCAGCCCGGCTGCAACTGCGGCTACGGTTATGACGACAACGGGAACATTGCAAGTGCGACGCTGAACGGCAAATGGACGGGCTACACCTATGATGCGCTTGGTCAGCTGATTCAGGTCAACGACCGCAGCGACACGAGAGCAGGCGACAACGGTTCGACGTGGGTTTACGAGTACGACCGTGGCGGCAATATCCTGAGCAAGAAGCTGTATCCGTATGCAAATACGAGCGGCGAACCCTTGCAAACGATGCGTTTCAGCTACGGCAACGAGAATTGGAAAGACCAGTTGACGGCGGTAGATGGCATCGGCATTACCTACGACCAGATTGGCAACCCGTTAAGCGATGGCACATGGCAGTACACGTGGGAAAACGGGCGGCAGTTGGCGCGGATGCAAAGCGCCAACGTGGACGCACGGTTTGTCTACAACGAGAGTGGGCTTCGAGTGCAGAAAATTGTCAATGGTGTTGTGACGAAGTACACGCTGCACGGCAAGAATGTTGTGCACATGACGCGAGGAAGCGATGAACTGCACTTCTTCTACGATGCACAGAACAAGCCTGCTGTGGTGGTGTTCAATGGTACTGCCTACGCTTACCTCTACAACCAGCAGGATGACGTCATTGGCCTGCTTGACAGCAACGGCACCCACATGGTATCCTATACTTACGATGCATGGGGCAAGCCGATCAGCAAGACTGGTACACTCGCCAGCACGCTGGGTACGATCAATCCCTTCCGGTATCGCGGCTACGTCTATGACGAAGAGGCAGGATTCTATTATGCATCCAGCCGTTATTACGATCCTGAGATCAGTCGGTTTATAAATGCGGATGATACAGAGTATCTCGGTGCAGACGGCAGCGTCTTGAGCTACAATCTGTTCGCGTATTGCATGAATGATCCGGTCAATCGTTTTGACGTTGACGGAAACTGGTCTCTGCCGAACTGGGCGAAGATTGCAATTGGAGCAGCGGCTATTGCGGTTGGTGTTATTGCTACTGTTGCTACTGGAGGCGCTGCAGTGCCGGTGTTAGTAGCATCACTCAAAATTGCTGCTACAAGTGCCGCCATTGGCGCTGTTAGTGGTGCGGGAATTAGCGCGGTGAATCATCGCGTGTCTACAGGCAGCTGGGAAGGTGCAGGAAAAGCCGCTGTAACGGGTGCAATAGATGGTGCCTGCGATGGATTTATGTGGGGCGGAATAACTGCTGGAGCATCTTTCACTACAGTTGCTGCAAAAGGTATAAAGGTAAAAGAGATAGGCAAGCTTAAGCCCTCTAACAAACCAGGAGATGGTTATTCAGGTGTCAAATACCAAGCGCCAAAGGCAAATGGCAAGTATACAACTAAGTCGATAGAGTTGCATTCTCCGCATAAAAGTGGTCCTCACGATGTCTGGCATTGGCAGCAAAACACATGGAATCCATACAACAATAGCATTACAGGTAGTGCTAAGCATTGGACGATATGGGGGAAGCCACTATGAAGAAAATGGTATACACAAATAAAATAGATGATGAAATTATTTTCCATGAGAATAATATGCTTGCATTGTATCTTGAAAAAGCTAAGAAATACATGCCATTCTTTGAGGAAAGTGGATATTCTTTGAAGGTGGGGCTTATGTGGAAATACTTTCCGAGAGACACTATAATACTTCAAAGAGGGAGTTTCCAGAATGGTTACCAGTGCTATGTGTACTGCGTAGTTCAAAAAGATGGAAATGAGGTTCGTATTGGTAGTATTGATGGCGAAGCAGACTATTATCCTTTATCTACAGCATGGATGGTATCATCTATATTTAGAAAATTCTTCAAACTAAATGCTGAACTTTATGCAAATACAGATGATGCGGACGCGGACTTGAATGATTTCTTGTCACAACTAATAAAGTATTCAAGATAAATTCAAGAAATGTTGATGAACTATCCCAGTAAGCATCTTCTTTTGAGGAGAAAAGGCAAACTGTTGGAACATTCCAACTCTCTTAAAGGTTTCAGGAATATCCTGACAGCTGCCGTGGTATCACAACGGCGATGCTTGCCGGTAGAGTCATTGCAATTCTTGATGCGGATGGAAATGTTGTTGTTAGTTATATGTACGATGCGTGGGGCGCGCCGCTGTGGTGTACCGGTGAGCTGGAGGAGACGCTGGGCAAGGTGCAGCCGTTTAGGTATCGTGGGTATGTGTTTGATGAGGAAACTGGGCTGTACTATCTGCGGAGTAGGTATTATAATCCATGCGTACAGCGTTTTGTCAATGCGGACATTGCAATGCACAGAAGTTTGTTCACTTATTGTTGCAATACGCCTGTGAATTGTTTCGATAACGATGGATATGATGCCATTTGGATTACCGATACAGATGGTATTGGTCATTCATCTGTATTGATTCAAGATGCAACTGGCAATTGGCATTATTACTATTGGGAAGCTGCCCGTGGAGCAGGATCTTTGGGTTCGGCAAGCATGATTTCTAATTCTTCCTCTGGAATGCGTGGAAACGTAAGCGTAATCTATGAACCGATTACTTTGGATATTGGTGACGGTAGCGAGGCAAACATTCTACATTCTTTGAATGCACAGTTGAGTGCAGATGACCATAAGAATGCATTCCATTATAAGGGTGCATATGAGCGAGCCACCTACCTTGAAGGCGATTTTACAGTAGCTCACGAACAAGCGCTGTATAACAAGAAACATGCAGAAGAGCTTGTTTACGATGTTATTGACATGAACTGCGCACAGTCTGTAGCTCGATTGCTTATGTGCGCATATGAAGACAGTGGTCGCACGACGGATGTGTACTATAAGCGACTTACTCGTATGTGGAATGCATTTTGGCCTGTTCATATGCATGATATTCTTGATGGTATTGATTCCGGGGACGAGCCGGTAAATTAAAAAGAAAGGGCTTTAGTTAAAATGAAAAAAACGCTTGCTTTGTTGACTGTCTGTATTGTGCAATTGCTATTCTCTTCATGCATTGCAGAAACTGCAACGATGATGAGAATTTCAGGTTCAGGGAATCAGAAGCACTTTTCGATTATCGACAATCAGGTATATATCACACTTGAGAAGGAGGGATTGTTTTCAAATCGTTATTCGCTCTACTCAATAGTCCCCGGTGAAGAACCGTACCTCATTTCATCATTCCGTGGCTACTATTCGTTGCCTGTTGTGTATAGAGGACGCTGGCTTATCAATAAGCTTGACGTGACACCACTCAAATTATACATTAACTCATCCACATGGTGTACACTTGACCTTGATGGTTCAATCAAGCCATTCGACACAATGGCCACGAGCTCTTCTGAGCAAAATGATGTATTCGATGGTGTAACAAACTTTACGCTAATTAGAATGATCCGGCAAGACAACGTGTATCAAGTAATGTTTTGGGATGAAGAATTGAGTGAGTGGCAAGAAACAGGTGTTCAAGCAAGCGTTTTTCAGCCAACGGTATTCCCCTCTTTGGTGTTTTCTGCAGATTCTGGTGCTTCTGAATGCCAGGTGTTTGGTGCGGTTAGCTGTGATTTCTTTTGCATTCCACGAATCTATGATGGTTCAATATGGGCAGCCATCATGTGTGGAGATAAGCTGTTTTTGTTGGATAGTTCTTCCATTATATTATATGAAGTGACCACGGAAAAGTATCGTACGATCTATTCATATGACCGCCATCTCCATGAGAACAGAATTTACAACATCTTCTTGCAAGACGAAAGCATCTTCTTTAGTGATCCAAGTTCCAAGCAAATTATTCGATACGATCTATCTACAGAAGAAATAGTTCGTACAAAGGCGAGAACAAACGACTGTTCTGATTTTGTGGTCGTTGGTGATTGGGTTTATTCGGTTAGTGAGGATGAATCCAGCCGCATGCATCTTCTGATGTCTAATCTTCTTACGGGCGAAGAGTATTTACGTGTATTGCTCGTTAAGTAAGAATACCATCAGGATTCACGACGCTTTACTTTGAGAGTCCTTTGCCTCAGCGGAGCTTCGCCACTGAATCTGCAAGATCAAACGTCGGATTTCCGAATCTACCCCTACTACTATTATACCATCGTTGACTATGATCAAACGGATTACGAAATTAAACCATGGTAAATAGCTTTCAAATAAAGGCTGCCGCTTCTGCTGATTAGTGGTAACCTTTTGCATTCGTCTCTTCGATAAATTGAGTTGGCACTATTATTAGCTCATGTACGATTTTCGTAAGGAACATGCAATGACACTTTTGATAAGTTTCATTACCTTCAGCCCGTCGCGGCCTGTGCCCCTCGCACAGGCCGCGACGGGCTGGCTTTTATTCCCACTCTACCTACTACACAATTTCCTAACACACTACTAACAGGAGGCATTAACCATGAACGAACTTTTCCTTTCCGGCACGATTCTCAACCTTGTCAAGACGCCCACGACGGGCGACACTTCGCACGTTGTCTGCCAGCTTCGGCATTCGCACCGCAACCGTCAGCAGCAGGTGATTCACGAAACCTACACGGTTCATGCGTGGGATCGCCTTGCGGACTGGGCGGTGCAGACGCTGAAACCCGGTGCGCGGGTGTATGTCAAGGGGTATTTGACGCAGAAACTGCGCGGCGATGTTGTTATGACAGAGGTCACCGCCGCGCAGTTCTTTGTCCAGAACCCTGCTGGGATGGATGCGGAGAATCAGCTGGCAAGCTGAGAAAAATCATCAGTGCCTCGTAAAGGAGGTCTGCATATATAAACAGGAGGTCACATGCCAAACATTTCATCCTCTGAGCTGATTGCGCAGTTCCAAACGGCACTGCGTGATGGCTGGGGGTACATCTACGGCGCGTCGGGCGAAATCTGGACGCAGGCACAGCAGAACGCCGCGAGCCGTGAGCAGACAAAGAAATATGGTCAAAAGTGGGTCGGACACCGCGTGGCGGACTGCTCCGGCCTTTTTGCGTGGGCTTTTCGGCAGCTCGGCGGGTACTGCTACCACGGCAGCAACACCATGTTCCGACGTTACAGCAGCGCATCCGGCAGCCTGTCCGCCGGAAAACGAACCGATGGTGCGCCGCTCAAACCCGGCACTGCCGTCTACAAATTCAACGCCTCGGAGGGGTATCACCACGTCGGATTGTACATCGGCGAGGGCGGAGTCATCGAAGCCAAAGGCACGGCGTATGGCGTGGCCACGTCGAAAATCGGCAGTGGATGGACACATTGGGGCGAGCTGAAAGGCGTGGATTACGCCGAGAAAGGAGAACAAATTGCAATGAGTGAAACGAAGTTAGCGGTCGTGACGACGGCATCCGGCAGTTTGAACATGCGCAAAACGGCGAGCAAGTCCGCCGAAGTGATTACGAAAATCCCGCAGGGCGCAACCGTAACTGTTCTTATGGAAGCGGATGACTGGTGGCGCGTGCAGTACAAAAATAGCACCGGCTGGTGCGCGGCGGAGTTCCTCACGAAACAGGAAAACGCGGATAATCAGGCACGGATGAGCATCCGAATCGTCGATAGCGCCGGAAACGTGTTTGAACCTGCGGGTGATTTTACGGTGAAGGTGGCGAGCGCAGATGTGGGCGATTCTTGAACAGCTGCGCGACCACGCGACAACCATCGCTGGACTTGTGACGGCGCTGACGCTGATGTACAGCTGGTTTCGCAAGCCGATGAAGCAGCTGATTGCAAGGGAACAGCAGCAGGAGGAAGATCTTGCGATTCTGACGTGGGCGTTTTTGCAGAATGCGCATGACAATTATACGCGGCAGGGATGGTGTACTGCGGCAGAAAAAGAGCAGGTGCTGAACATGCACAAAAGTTACGCGGCGAAAGGACGAAATCACCTGTCCGCAAGCTACGAGCAGGACATTCTTGCTCTGCCGGAAACGCCGCCAGAAGGAAGACGAGGCAAATGACGAAGCAGAAAGCATACGTCCAGTTCAGCAAACGGATTGTTCTTTTGGTCACTATTGCAGTGACAGTGATTTCGCTGCTGGCGGTGGTGCTGTGCTTTTTCCGCAGCGACACCGAAGCGCTGATTAGTACGGTTCGGACGTACATCAACTACGCGACGATTGTTTTCGCAGCGTACAGCGGCAACTCGGTGTTCGAGAAGTGGCTGACGCAGGGGAAGAGCGGTGATACGCCTGGAGATACAGAGGAGAAGTAAGGTAATAGTGAGTTTCACAAGAAAGCAGCACATCGACGCTGCCCTGTCTAAAAACGCGGATGCAAACGCTATAAAAGTGTGTTAGAATCATATCGTCGAAAGATGCAGAGAGGCTCCCGCGCACGGCGCGAGGGGCTTTTTTCGTACCCTTCGATAGAAAAAAAACGTGCGCGAAAGGAGCGCACAGAAAAGAAAGGAACCATATGAGTAACCAAGAAACCAATCAGGAACAGATTCAGTTCCCGGCTCAGCAGGAACTGAAACACCTCCGCACCCGCTGCGGCAAGGTGTACGCGCTGGGCAACAACCGATTCCGGGCGGTGGTGCAGACCACGCCGGTTCATGAGTACGATGCGGCGACGCATCAGTGGGTGGAACTTTCCGCCGAGAAGCGCCAGCAGATGGCGGCGCAGGCACACAGCCCGATTGCGATGCTCGCGGATAATTCGGCGGATTCTGCCGTGGGCATCCTCGATACCTACGTTAAGGAAGGTTCGACGCAGAACTTTTCGCACGACGAGCGGTTGTGGATCAGCAACACGAATTACTACGGCAACCGTTTGACCTACTTGAAGGTTGTGGACTTGCCGCGTCTGGGCGCGAATCACTTCATCACGTCCGCGAAGCTGTGCGTTCGTAACGTCTACGCACCGACGGCAGACACCGCCATCATGTGCAAAGAAGTGCTGAAGGACTGGGATCCGGAGACCATCACCTATGACCACCAGCCGGATGTCAGCGGTGTGTATCAGGACTATTGCCGCGTGCTGAAAAATCAGTATTCGTGGAAGGAGTTCGATGTCACGAGCCTTGCGCGGAAGTGGTACTTGGGCGAAAATCACGGCGTTCAGCTGAGCGCGCCCAAAAGCGAAAGCAGCTTTTCGCAGCTGCATTCGAGCGAAACGGCGAATCAGCCGTACTTCGTGCTGGAATACGCGAGCCTTGCGGGCTTGGAGAGCTATCTGACTTACGACCATCAGTCTGCTGGGTTGGCGGGGACTGGCAGCGTCAGCCTCGTCAACGGCAACCTGATCTTCTCCCATGCGGATACCGCGATGAATGGCAATCGTCTGCCCGTCTCGATTACGCACTATTACAATTCTTGCGACAGCGACAAAGACGAGTTCGGCATGGGCTACGGCTGGCGGACTTCGCTGCATCAGACGCTGCATAAGGTGCTGTACAACGGCGAAGTGGAGTTCGTGTACACGGATGGCGACGGTACGGAACACTTCTTTAAGAAGAATAAAGATGACCAAAAGAAGTATTCTGACCAGTCCGGCTTGTCTCTGACGCTGGAAGTCGGGGATGAGAATATCACGATTACCGACAAGGGCGACAACGTGATGACGTTCCCGCTGGTGAGCGAGACGCCGACGGAGGATGCGCCGGCACAATCACGACAGTTACAAAAAAGCCCGTCAGTAGACTGCAACGTTTACAGTCGACTAACGGGCAAAGCTCATTTTACGCCATATGGGCATCCGCTCTTTTGCGGGGCGGATTGACCCTCTTGAATTTAACCGCTTGTTCCGGCGTGGTTGCAGGGCAATCCGCATCAAACGTAATTGGCATTTTTTTTGCGGCTTCCAACTCTGCCAGTTCCTCTTTGGTGAAGGCAAGCTCGCGCTTCATTTCGGCGGACAGTTCATTAGCTCTTACCATAATAAAGCCCCCTTTCAAATTCGGTCGCTAATCGGGCTGAAATTAACCTTGTTACGTCAGTTTCTTTTCCGTTCTCTTCAACTCTGACTCTTTCAGTATATACAACGAAGAGAATTTCATTCTTACCATCAGAGAATTGGTTTACATTTCCGATTGATATTTCTCCAACTTGTGTGATTCGTCCGGCTGAGGTATCGCCGATTGTATCATAGCGCACCTCACAGCCGTGTGATTGTCATCGAAAAATTCAATTCGGTCATAATCGAAAAAGATACGGGCTGCACTGCGAAAAGAAATCCCATGCTTCTTTATATTGATTCGATTCTTTTCTTCATCGTATTCAAAAGCCATTTCACCCAGCGAAAAGCTAACTGTTCGATTGCTGTCCATTGGCATCACCCCATTCTTTGACCACACAATAGACGTTTGCCTACTGCATCTTTATTTTATCACAGTATTCAGAGCTTCGCAAGAGAACAGTGAGTGATTATTTTTATCCTTCGGGCGGCAGGAAGCCGTCCTTCCGCATCTTGTTCGTAACAGATTTCCGCAAATAGTCCGCTTTGGAAACGCCATGACTCGTACATGCTTTGTCAAGAGCTTCCATGATTCCAGACTCCTTGCGGAATGTTACTTCAAACCGGATATTTCTTGCGTCGTAATTTTTGTGCCATTCTTTTCCTTTATCTGTCGAATTCCATTTCATGTGTTCTTTCTCCTTGGCAAAAATCCGTCTTCTCGAAGTTGCGTTTCTATTGCATCACGAACATATGATGCTTTTGATTTGCCGCTTGCTTCCACTGCTTTCTGAAACGGAATAGAATTTTTTTATCAAAAGAAAAAATAACAGCATCAACTTTATCTTTTTTGTATTTGGCAGTTGCTCTTTTCTGTGCTTCGCTAATCATTCTCATCCCTCCCAGATGATTCTACCATAGGGGAGGGGAGAAGTCAAGCAAGCACACGACCACACCAATTGTTTCACGCGCCAAAGCAGGAAATCCGCCAGTCCACATCGAATATACCTACGACGCACAGCGTGGGAATCTGGTAGAAATCCGTCACAATACGGACGGGAACGCCGCGAACGACGTGGTGTACAGCTTCGAGCAGGATGCGCTGGGTCGTCAGACGGCGGTCAAGGTCGGGAATCAGACCACGGGAACACTGATTCATTCGGCAACCATCTGCCGAATGCATTTTCCGCCATCTGCTGCTTACAAAAATCTCGATTTACCGCAAGTAAACCTTCGATTTTTGCAATTGCGTCTGACGAAAAATTCATCCGCCATCTGGTCACCTCATTTGTGTGGTGTTACCTTAATTGGTGAGGAAAATAAAATGCAATATGTAGGAGTCTTTAGTGCAGTAATGAATGATCAATGCCCTAAATACCGTGGTATCTATCGTAACAATGACCTGCTTGATTTTGATCAGAATGCGGATATTGGAGCAATAATTCAAGACTATTTTTGTAACTCACATGAAGGAATCTACAAGAAATTTTCATGGAAAACACTTGCGTCGGTAACGGAACTATATCATAGGTTAAGCAATTGTGGATGGAAGCCTGCAAATAAAAAGTCAAGCCCCAAATGGGACTTGCTGCAAGGAAATTTGGCAGAAGGTGGGGAGAAAGAAGTGCAGCACAAATAAGCCACCACAAAGTGCCGGCTTAAAAAGAGAAAAAAGGAAGTGATGTCAGAGGGTTGCTTTCAGGATGGTGGGAATGGGATCTACTGGCTGGAGAGTGTCCAGCGAGGCAAAAAAATCTCGCAGCTTAGCATAGTAGCGTCGTAGAAACTTGTTGGCTGCTGCAAGCATATAAACATAGAATGGCTTGCCTTCCGCCCGTTTCCGGTTAAGGAACTGAAACACCGGTTCATCTTGGGGAGCACATTGCAGGTAAGTTCTAATGACATTAAAAAGGGTTTTGCGGAGGTAGGGAGAGCCTCGTTTAGAAGATTTGTTACTTCTGACGTTTTTGTCTCCGGACTGGTTAGGCATGGGATCAATACCAGCAAAGGCAACGAGAGCCTGCTTCCGTTCAAAGCGGCGAACATCGCCGATTTCCGCCATAAGCTGCGGCCCGTAGGACTTTCCAACGCCGTACATCGCCATGACAACGGGGTATTCAGGCAGCATAGCAGCAAGCCGATCAATTTCCGCGCGATAGACTTCCACTGAGCGCGAAATACTGATGAGCTGATTTGCAGCTTCCTGCACAAGCACTTTCACGACCTTTGACTTTGGGGTCAGGACAACAGCGCGTTTCGCAAGGGCATATACTTCTTCAGCGTTGCTCAGCTTAAAGAGATAGGCGTGGCGCTTGCACCATTTTCGGTAACGCTCACAAAAGGCAGCGAAGGGCTGCTTGCGCACACAGTCTACATGCCAGAAAGAATGCGCAAAGTCAACCCATTTCTGCGTTCCATCACTGCGCACCGGGCTGTCAAAGCACTTTCGGATGCCGGGAAAGGATTGCTCCAGAAGTGCAATCAGATTATTAGCAGAGGCCGTCCGCTGCTTAGAGGCAAGCTGAAACTGGCGGTTGAGGGTTTTGAGATCGTAGCGAATTGCATCCATGGGGGTGAAATCGCGCAAATCAGCCCAATTATCAAGCGCGTAACGAGCAATTTTTACGGCATCAGCCTTATCAGTTTTTACGCGGCGCAGAGAATTAGCACCGTACTCCTTGATGAGAAGCGGATTAACAGCGCAGACAAAGAACCCTGCTTCGTGCAGCGCTTTTGCAACCGCTTCATAGTAACGCCCCGTATGTTCCATCACGACACGGGTTTCACCGTCAATAGCCTTCAACTTCTCAGCCAGTGAAGCAAGCCCCGCTATATCGTGAGTCACATCAAAAGGCAAGCAAACAACTTCTCCCAGAGGACGGAGCACCGCAACTGTGCTTTTCCTACTGGAGACATCAATACCTACTGCGTTCATAGAATCACTCCTGTACTGAACTTGTAATGGACAAAGGCCATCTTTCCTGTTGCCGGTTCTATCTGTTTGATGACACGAACGCAGCGGCTCTACCTGCACAAATCGAACACTGCGAACAGGAGGATGGCTGACTGACTTTCGGGCGGACGTAAAAGCCCTTGGAGGCGAAGGTCAGACCATTACCTCTCTATTCTAACAGTTTAGGCAACGAGATGTCCCATGCCTATGGCTGGCTGCCATAAATCAAGGGGCAAATATATAGTAACAGGAGAAATAAATGAGTCAAATATTTGTTTGCGTCATAAAGAGGGAAAAGCATACTATCCCTCCGGCATTTTTGGAACAAATTGCACAACTTGCAAGTAGGTCTGATATGTATGTCTTCTGCCCTCCGAAATATATAGAAGAGTTCATGAGAACCCCCAAATATGGAAATTTGCTAGTTTTCGATCTTGCAGATAACGACGAATATGATGACTGCGAAGAATTCTACTATACAGTAGATTGTGATTTGCAGAATAAAAGAATAGAGACAATGGTTCACATTGCAAATTACGTACTGTCTTGTGGTTATCCGCTTGAATTCTTTATGGGGCTTTCGGGGAAATGTTCTGAAACTGAATTTGCGCACTGCAAAGTAACCGTTGCCGAATTGGAACGTGAGCTGAAAACATATTTTTCAAGCAATGATGGAGATTCTCGTAATGGATTTTTTGATGCTGTTAGAATAACAATTACAAGATAAAAATTCCACAATGCATGGATGCATTGCAAAATAACGATGAAAAAACTCATTTAATTAAGAGAACTTCAACCGAGGCGAAGCTGATGGGCTTCGCCTCGGTTTTTATGTGCGCCCGGCAAGAGCAACAACTAAGTGGTGAGAGACCACAACGCGCTCGGCAGTAGGAAGCGTTAG
>ENA-OZAI01000803-OZAI01000803.1-human-gut-metagenome-genome-assembly--contig:-NODE-803-length-12733-cov-5.060183_pt1 | contig 12733 bp, 10 predicted proteins | sample MGYA00243299_ERZ653495 | MGnify/ENA primary metagenome ERZ653495 (study PRJEB26926, sample SAMN06164907) | human gut metagenome | biome: ENVO:00009003; feature: ENVO:2100002; material: ENVO:00002003... | reverse complement strand
GCTATTCGTCGGCAGCGTCAGATGTGTATAAGAGACAGCTCTTGCTTTGCCATAGCAGAAACGATGATTTCCATACGCTCATTGCAGGCTTGGTCGATCTCGGCAAGATGCTGGTGCAGCGTTCCGCTCGTAAGATAGTTTGCATAGAGAACAGGTCGATGAGCTTTCAGATAGCTACGGCGCATACGCCCATACTTGCCGATCTGGTAGTCCGGCTCATCTGGCAAATAGAGGTTTGGGATAAGGTAATCGCCCTCTTGCCGGTATGTGCCGCCCATTTGCTCAAACAGTGATTTCATAAAAATTAGCTCCTTTGCGTGTTGATTTCCAGCGGTTATAAGGTGTTTTTACTCCTTTCCTACAACTGCTGTTCCATTCACCACAAATGAGCCGCAGTCATATGTATTAGGTGGCAGAAACCACCCTTTACATATTAACTCTTGGTTCTGGATACTGTTGGAGTCGCCCTCCAGATTATCATCTCGGGACAGACGGCAATAGAGCGCCGTGATCTTTTGGTTTGGCTGTAACATATTGACCTCCTTCATAAAATGCCAAACCGATTGAGAGATTGCAACCATACAATACCCTCAATCGGTTTGTTTGTCTATGCGAACCTGTTTTTCAGGCGGAAATATTTTTTGCGTCCTGCTCCAGGTCGATGACCTGTTTCATAAGATCGACCGTAGATTGCGTTCCTCCGAAACTGAATTCCGCGAACACAATGTACTCTCTGCCGCATACATGCTGTCGGCGGCTTTTTATAATCTTGCCGTCCCTTTCTTCCACTGCGGTATCCCGCACTGCCTTGGCAGAGGGAATATCCTCATCTCCATGCTTTTCTTCACTGTAGGAGCGGGGACGCTCATTGTATTTGAATTTATACGCCATATCGTTCCTTTCCCCTGACGCTACAGTCAGGCAACAAAAATAGCAGACCGTTACATGGTCTGCTGCTGTGTTTGTTCTGCCTGCTGATCTTCGGTCCACTGCTGTTCTGTAGATGATTGCTCATCCTGTGTGAGCACCATGGCTACGCCGGCCACCAGTCCGATGACAGCGCCGATATTTTTGGCTTCCTGTTCTGCCTGGATACGGCGGTAATGTTCCTCGACATCTTCGTTACCATCATCCAGTAACGCTCCAGTTACCGCCAGACCATACAGTCCAGCGTGGAGCGGCTTCATAGAAACAGGTTGCGGATGTTGCTGACCACTGTCGCTGTGCCATACCCCATCCCCAGCAGTGCCGCCACGATGAGCAGTACCAGTACGATCCATTTGGCCACTACGATCAGGTCGAAGTCCGGAAGCCAGTCCAGCCATTTGCAGGAATGCTTTTCTTTCTTCTTCCCAGCCTGTTCCAGCAGAGTGGTCATCTCCGTCAACGATTTCTGGATCTTCGCCATGCTGTTCTGCACCGCTGTCAGGTCTGTGTGTGATCTCAGGTTCGGAAGATACTCCCGCATTCCACGCACTTCCCACCCGATGGATTCTGTCTTCTGTGTCAGCATCGTCAGAGCCTCCGGCAACGGACACTGGATGACAATGGGCGTGATCGGTGAACTCGACTCCTGCGCTGTCGGCTGCGGTGAAGGCTCGGGCCGGTTCAGGGCCATGAGCTCGTCCATAGATAATTTCTTCTCTGATCCTGAATTCATATTCCATGTTCTCCTTTAGATATTTGTCACCGAACAGCAAACGGTCCCGACACTGCCAGCCACTCGGCGTGGTATAGGTGATATTCTTTCGGGACTTTTCCCAGCGAACCTTGTAGCCCTCGCTCTCCATCAGCGCAATGAACTCCTCGCGGTTGGAAGCGTGGCGCATACAGTCATTGATGATATTCATGAGCTGCAGCTTCTTGCTCTGACCGCGGGCCGCCGTGTGATACTCTCCGATGGTCATAGTCTTTGTTTTCTGCTTTTGTTCCCTGGGTTGAAATACAGGAAGTGAAAACTCCTTGCAGACCATGTCGTTGCGTTGCCGCAGTTCCTGGAGCTGCTCCTTTGCGATATGCAGTTTCCGTCCGGTATCGAAATTGACCGAGTTGATGAGGAAGTGGGAATGGATGTGCTCACGGTCTGTGTGGGTGCAGACCAGAACTTCGTATCCCTCATAGTACTCGGCCAGCTTCAGCGCGGCCGCATGAGCGGTGACCGGGTCGACTGCTTCGCCTTTCGGGAAGCTCTGTACCATGTGATAGAACAGTACACCGTCCGTCTTGTGGTAGAGCCGCTTGGTGGTCATGAAATCCGCGTAGACAGATTCCGGCTGACAGTTGATACCTGTGACCAACTGCTGCCCCTCGAACTCGGTCTTTTTATCCTGCATGGTATACCGCATCACGGCGCTCATGCATCCGGTGGTCTGGCCCCGCTTGTAGTTTGTGAAGCTGATGATAGCCATAGCTTACCAGCGCTTTCGTTCAAGGATCATCCGAACGGCACCACAGAGTTCAGAGAACACCCGACATACGCTTTCCAGATCGATCACGGTCACTCGTCCCATGTGCGCCAGGGTGACGAGCTGGTTCAGATTTCTGCCGATGGACTTCAGCTCCTTCAGCACTTCTTTCAGGCCGTCGATGACCACCACCTGCTTTCCCAGGCAGCAGGCAGTGACGTAGTCGCTCATGGACATCCCGGACTGCTTCGCCAACTCCTTGATGGCCTCCCGGTCTGTGGACGCCATGCGGGTGCTGAATTTAACATCTTTTTTCATGTCGTTTCCTCCAAATCGTAGATAAAGTGGGCCCGGGCTTCTGCCCGGAATTCATGCGGAAGTCGGGCAGCGGCGTTGCCGCAGACCAGACAAACGCGATGCTGGCCACCTCCAAGGAGGTGATTTCCCTGCACCGAACACCCGCGCTCCGCTTTCGGCCACAAATGGCCACAAACGGCGTTTCTTTTTCCCTGCGGGTGTTTACTCGCCATGCCCGGCAATCTCCCGCAAATCGCCGCACAGCGCCCCAACAGGGTCAACAGGGGCGACCACAGGTACACCCTGGGCATCGTCACTTTCGGCACGGCGCAGCTCGATGAGCCGCTTCCCGTTGCTGCGGCGCACCATACCGAAAATTCCGATTTTGCTTAGCGCGTCAAGGCTTTGCAGGATCAGGCGGGACACTTTCTTAGGCGAGATACGCTCCATACCGACAGGGTCGATTTTTTCAGACAGCTCTGTGGGAGTGCCGATAAATTTCGTACGGTCGCGCATCAGTTCAGAGACCAGATAGGTGATCCGGTCGCCCAGTAGCTCCGGCTGCGTTCTGCTGTCTGCTACCATCTCCCACACGTTTTCAACGTTGCGTTCCAGAGACAGCTCCCGGTATTCAATGTCACGACCGATGCAGGAGAGCTTCGCCTTACCGCTGCCGCGCCGATCTTCCGCCAGAGTAAAACTGGAATCCACCGCCCCGCTGATGGCTGTCGTACCGGAGATACGGTTGAACACATCATCGGCAGTTTCCTTTCGCAGATGATGGATCAGCAGGATGGCGATGCCGTGCTTGTCCGCCAGCCGCTTCAGCACGGACAGGTCCCGGTAGTCATTGGCGTAGGTGGCATCGTGGACGGGGCGGACCATCTGCAGCGTATCGACGAGAACCAGAACAGTATCCGGGTGAGCTACGAGGAAGCCCTCCACCTGTTCCTCCAGCCCCTGGCCGATGGGAGCGCACTCCGTACAGAAATGGACGCTGTCCGGCGCGTCCTCTGTGATCTCGAAGAGGCGGTTCTGGATGCGAAGGACGGAGTCCTCCAGGCAGAGATAGAGGGTGGTGCCCTGCTTCACGCTCATTCCCCAGACCGGTTCTCCCTTGGCCACCGTCACCGCCAGCCACAGGGCCAGCCAGGACTTGCCCACCTTGGGTGAACCCGCCAGGATATGCAGACCCTGAGAGATCAGCGTGTCCACCACAAAATTGGGCGGCTCCAGCGGACGGTCCATCAGCGTCCTACCGTCCACCGTGACCAGAGGACGGTCCATTTTGTTGCTCATAGTCAGTACCTCCAATTCAAAATATCTGAATACAAAAATCTCCCACATCGAAAGAAGTGGGAGTAGTATTCTTTTAGAGGAGCAGTGCCCACAGGACTTTTGAGCATCCCCTTGCCCCTCTGCTTGTATTGTGGTGGAAAAGATGGTATCCTGATAAAAAGCATGGACAGATTAAAAATCAAGTAGGACAAATTATTGCAGAGGAGGGGGCCAGCGGAAATGGAGGGGAGCATCATATTCTATACCTACGGCAGCACCTTGGAGCTGAACGGGCAGCAGTTTGAGGCAGGCAGGCTGACCGAAGATCTGCTGAATCTATCACCGGATGACTACCACCCTCTGCACGAACGGATGGTGCGCATCCGTACCCTTATGGACATCTACGAGTATGTCCGCAAGAGTGAACTTTGGTGGAAACTGAATGATGAGATGGAGCAGCTCTGTCAGGAACTTCGCCGATATACTGTGTTCCGCTTGCTACCGGACGATTGCTATGACGCTTTCTTTTCGGTGATACGGGAGATCACAGGACAGTTCAGCTTGTTTCCTCCCGAGGAGCACAGCCTTTCAGAGGATGATCAGACAAAACTTCTCAGCGCCTCAGCGGAAGAATTCTTCCAGAGCGATGATGGGGACAGCGATCCTGAAATCTCCTTGGGACTGCTGGATCTGTTTCGTCGCAGAGAGGGCAGCGAGGAAAAGGGCGAGTTGTTTTATTACGAGATGTTTCGCCTCCTGGGAGCGTGCGAAGATACCTGGAGTGCCTACAAGAAATACATCGACCGCTACATGATGTATCTTCACGACATCCGTGCCTTTGTTCCTACCATCCGGAATTTCATCAAGTTTATCCTCTCCACACTCACGACCAATGGGCCGGAAAGTTATGCGGCAGCGCTCTATGGTTTCTATAACGATGATCGCACCGCAGAGAAGCTGATCGTCAACCCCATCACTTACCACGGGGACTGCTACAGGAGACACGATGAATATATGCTCTCCTATGTCCCGCGGGAGCTGCCGGACGGGCTCCATGGCCATCTGTCAGGAGCATGTGACGGACAGCTTACAGGCGCTGATGAAGGCAGACTATATGCTGGCCCCGAATAGCGGACACAACATCCGCCGCTGCATCATCTGCGGGAAATACTTCATGCTGAAGAGCGGCGTCCACGCTTTGTACTGCGAAGGGGCCTGTCCCCACGCTCCTGGCTACACCTGTCGGCAATTTGGCACGGTGGAAGTTCAAAAGGAACTGGCAAAGAACAACCCCAAGGTGAAGGCCAAGCTGACTGCCTTTTCCAGGATCACGAAGGATATGCAGCGGGGAGCTATCTCTCAGGAGGATGCCAGAAGAGCCAAGGATCATGTGCGAGACCGGCTCTACGATGCGCTGCGCAGCCCGGATATCTCTGTTGAGGAGTTTTCTGAACAAATATCTACTGCGCAAGTGTATGAATATTGCCGCATCACCAGAGTGAGCAAGCCCCGAGGGCGTCCACCGAAAGCAAAGGCGGGTGGGACCCATGACCAATGAGGAATTGGTCCGCCGATATTACGGCGGTGATGAGCGCGCGCTGGAGGAGTTGTACCGCAGGAATCTCGGGCTGATCCGGCGCATCGCCCGGGAGACTGCCAGAGAGTTCAACTGTCTGCATATGGACAGGGAAAGACCGGGAGAGTTGTCCGGCTATACGAAAACGATTCTGGAGAATCTTTGCGGCGAGGGTGCGTTGGAATTTCTGACACGGGTCCAGAGCAGAGAATACGATGAGAGCCGTGCTGTGCTTGCCACCTACCTGTACCCACATCTGAAAGGCAGGATGACCCGTTGGCTGGAGCAACATATCGGAAATCTTTCTCTGAGCAAGCACGAGATGGATGCTGTCCGGCAGGCACAAAGGCTATATCATTCAGGTCAGTTCAGCATCGAAGAGATCGCGGAGAAAATGGATGTCCTTCTGGAACAGGCTGTCAAGCACATCCGTTACAACACCCATTTTGTTGGTGTCAATGATCTTATCCCTGGGAGCTATGACGGTGATCCCTTTGAGCGGCTGATGCCTGGGAATCTCTCTGTTTCTGCGGAGCAGGTCGTGTATCGAAAAGTCTGCATTGAGCTGCTGCAGGAACTATTTGATGCTCTCCCGAAGAAGGACAGGGACATCCTCGGAAAATTCTACGGCGTATTCGGATTTGAAAAAACTTCGCTGAAGGAAATCGGCATGTACCACATGATGAAGGAGTCCGCCGTGGAAAAGGCAAAGGAGCGTGCTGTCACAAAGCTGAAAAAAGCCTATCCGGGTAGCAGGCTGCAGATCTGGAGGAATGTTCATCGTATGATACGCAGACCGATCCTGCCAGCGAAGGATGACAGAGCACTGCGGCGCAGCTTCACGACTTCGACCCTACGAAATCAGGAGTCTGGAAGATCGTAGTTTCGATACAGTCTGGTGAGAATTTTGCGCAGACAGGAGACCGCAACAGTCCCCTTTAGGACATGTTTAGGAAAAATCAAGAGTCATACTCGCTTTTTTATACGTTCCGTGCTATAATGCAGAAAAACACGAAAGGCCGGCAACTATGGCTACACATATTTTAGTCGTCGATGACGAGACTGCGATCGCAGATCTGGTGGAGGTCTATCTGAAAAACGAAGGCTTCACCATCCACAAATTCTATAATGCCTCCGACGCCCTGGCTTGTGTGCGGACGACACGCTTGAATCTGGCGGTGCTGGATGTGATGCTGCCGGACATGGACGGCTTTACCCTCTGCCAGCGCATCCGGGAGGACCACCTGTTCCCCATCATCATGCTCACCGCAAAGGTGGAGGATATGGACAAGATCATGGGGCTGACCTTGGGAGCGGACGACTACATCACCAAGCCCTTCAATCCTCTGGAACTGGTGGCCCGGGTCAAGACTCAGCTGCGCCGCTACACCCGGTACAACCCCAGGGAGGGGACAGTCCAGGAGGTCACCGAATACGACTTTCGAGGCCTTCAGATCTCCAAGGCCACTCACAAGTGCGTCCTGTTCGGCGAGGAACTGGCCCTGACGCCCTTGGAATTCTCCATTCTCTGGTATCTATGTGAGCACCGGGGGAATGTGGTGTCCAGCGAGGAACTGTTTGAACATGTTTGGGGCGAGGCGTTTATGGACAGCAACAACACCGTCATGAGTCACATCGCCCGGCTACGGGAAAAGATGCACGAGCCCAGCCGAAAGCCCAAATTCATCAAGACCGTTTGGGGGGTGGGGTACACCATTGAGTAAGAAAGGAAATACCCGCAGCCGCCGGAGATCTTTGCGCATCTGGGGCGGCTACCTGCTGGTCCTCATGGCTTGGGTGGTCGCAGTGATGGCCTTGGCATTCCTGGGCTTCATCATCTGCGCCAGCATCACCTGGCAGCCCTCGCCGCTCTACGACTTCCTGAATTGGGTTCGAGACTACATCGTTCTGGTCTGCATCGTCACAGTGCTGGCGGGCTGGGTGGTCATCAGCTTCTATTTTATCTCCAAGCCCATCAAGCAGCTGGACGTGGTGGCCAATGCGGCAGAGCAATTATCCCGCCCCAGTGAGGAGCCCATCCAGCTGCCGGATTCCCTGGAGGACATCTCCATCCAGCTGAATCTGGCCCGGGAGCAGGCTCTCCGGGACGCCCGGGCAGCCCGGGAGGCAGAACAGCGGAAAAACGACCTAATCGTCTATCTGGCCCACGACCTGAAAACGCCCCTGACCAGCGTCATCGGCTACCTGACCCTCCTGCGGGATGAGCCTCAGATCTCCCCGGAGATCCGGGCCAGGTACACCGGCATCGCCCTGGAGAAGGCGGAGCGGCTGGAGGACCTCATCAACGAGTTCTTCGACATCACCCGCTTCAACCTCTCTCGCCTGGAGCTGGAGCGGCAGAGCGTGGACCTGACGCGGATGCTGGAGCAGGTCGCCAGCGAATTCCGCCCCATTTTCGCAGAATCGGGGCTGTCATGCAGCCTGGATCTGCCGCCCAAGCTGCACTATTCCTGTGACCCGGATAAGCTGGCAAGGGTCTTTGATAATCTCCTGCGCAACGCGTCTTATTATAGCCTGCCGGACAGCACGGTGGAAATTGCCGGACGGATAGAGGCCGGGAAAATCGTACTCACCTTCTCCAATGCGGGAAAGAACATCCCCCAGGAGAAATTGGACCGGATCTTTGAACAGTTCTTCCGTCTGGACAGCTCCCGCGCCACCCGGACAGGTGGTGCGGGCCTTGGCTTAGCCATCGCCAAGGAGATCGTGGAGCTCCACGGCGGGACCATTCGGGCGGACAGCACCGAGGATCGGATCACCTTCACCATCTGTCTTCCGTCAGACCATTCAGAAGCGCCGTAAGAAAATCACAAGAATTTCGCAGAAAACTTGCAAGGCATCCGTTGGTAGATAGACAAGTATGAAACGCCTGGTTCTGGTACCATTTCAGTATCAGAACCAGGCGCTTTATTTTGATTAGGAGGTCTTATCCCATGAAAACCATTCTCGTTCTCTTCGGCGGATGCTCCACGGAGTACGAAGTTTCTCTCCATTCCGCCTATGCGGTGCTGTCCCACATGGACCCCGCCCGCTATACTCCTTTGGCTGTGGGCATCACACGGGAGGGGCAGTGGCTCTGCTATACCGGCGACCTCTCCCGGCTGGAGGACGGTACTTGGCAGCAGGCGGCAGACTGTATCCCCTGCACCCCGCTGGTGGAACGGGAGGCCCACGCTTTACTACTGCTGGACGGCTCCGGCCGCCGTCTCCTCTTTGACGCGGTATTCCCAGTCCTCCACGGCAAGAACGGCGAGGACGGTACGGTACAGGGACTCTTTGAACTGGCCGGGGTCCCGGTCATCGGCTGCGGGACATTGTCCAGCGCCTTGTGCATGGACAAGGACCGGGCCCACCAGCTGGCGGCCCTGGCCGGCATCCGGGTCCCCCGGAGCCACGTCTTTCATTCCAGCGATGATTTCAGCCGGATCGCCCAGGCAGCGGAGGAACTGGGATACCCGGTGTTTGTCAAGCCGGTCCGGGCCGGTTCCTCCTTCGGTATCACCAAAGTCTCCGGGCCGGAAGAGCTGCCCGCCGCCATGGAGGAGGCCTTCCGCCACGACAGCGCCGTGATCCTGGAGGAGACGATCCCCGGCTTTGAGGTGGGCTGCGCGGTCATGGGCAACGAGGAACTGACCGTGGGTCTGGTGGACGAGATTGCGCTGTCGGAGGGCTTTTTCAACTATGAGGAGAAGTACACCTTAAAGACCTCCGCCATCCACTGTCCCGCCCGCATCCCGCCGGAGAAGGCGGCAGAGATCCAGGCAGCGGCAAAAACCATTTACCGTGCCCTGGACTGCCGGGTATTCGCCCGGGTGGATCTGTTCCTCACCCCGGATGGGGAGATCGTCTTCAATGAGGTCAACACCATCCCCGGCTTCACCGCCCACAGCCGCTACCCCAGCATGATGCAGGGCATCGGCATTTCCTTTGGGGAGCTGGTGACCCGCCTGATCGAGTTGGGGGTGGTGGGATGAGAACCGTGTCGATTCCCCGGGAGCAGATTTTTCAGGGGCCGCTGGTCCTGGTCAACCGGGCGCATCCCCTGCATGAAAAAGAGCGATCTGCGCTGACCTCGGTGGACCCGCACCACCCCGACATTCTTCTTGAAAGCCGGGCACGGCAGCTACTGTCTGCCTGTATTCAAAAGGCGGGGGGACAGCGGGAGATCGTGCCGGTGTCCGGCTGGCGGAGCCAGCAGGAACAGCAGCGGATCTGGGACGACTCCATGGCGGAGCATGGGGAGGCATTTAGCCGCCAGTATGTGGCCCTTCCAGGATGCAGTGAGCATCAGACCGGCCTCGCCATCGACCTGGGAAAGGCTGCCGGATACATCGACTTCATCCGGCCTGCCTTTCCCTATGACGGCGTCTGCGGAAGATTTAGGCGTCTGGCGGCCCGGTACGGCTTTATCGAACGCTACCAGCGGGGCAAGGAGGAAGTCACCGGGATCTCGGCTGAGCCGTGGCACTTCCGCTATGTGGGGGCGCCCCACGCCCAGCTGATGGAAACCAACGGGCTGTGTCTGGAGGAGTACCGGGACTTTTTGCGGCAGGGTCCCCGGAGCGTCGCTCTGGAAAACGGCCGCATGGCCCAGGTGTTCTATGTGCCCGCCGCCGGAGCCGTCACAGAGGTGGAAGTGCCGGAGGGCTGCTGCCAGATATCCGGCGACAATGTGGAGGGATTTATCCTGACATGGTGGGGGGATACCCATGAGAACGGCTAAGAAAACCGTCCCGACTTTGGACCTCTTTCGTCTGGCGGCAGTCCTGCTGGTGGTGATGAACCACACCTCGCCCCTGGCGGATGTGTCTGCCATGGCTGATTTCTGGCTTACCCGGGTACTGGCCCGGGTGGCAGTCCCATTCTTTCTGATGACCACTGGGTACTTTCTGAGCCGGAATCACTGGGCTGGTGTGGGGCGGCAGCTGAAAAAGCTCTGCCTGCTCTACGGCGTCTGCATCCTTTTGTATCTGCCAGTGAATCTCTATGCCGGCAGCTTCACCGGTCCGGCGGATGTTTTGCGGAAACTGCTGGTGGACGGCACCTTCTACCACCTGTGGTATTTCCCGGCGACCATTCTGGGCATCGTCATCGCCCGGTGGCTCAGCCGGCTGGGCCTGCGGGTGGCTCTGCCTGTGGCGGCGCTACTCTATCTCATCGGTCTGGGCGGGGACAGTTACTATGGACTGGTTTCCCAGATCCCGCTGCTTCGGACCCTTTACGACGGCATTTTTACACTGTGCGGCTATACCCGCAATGGCCTGTTCTTCGCGCCACTGTTCCTTCTGCTTGGGGCCGCCGGAAGGCGGTGGAACCAAAAGCTGTCTCTGGCGGGCTTCTTCCTCTCTCTGGCAGCCATGAGCGCCGAGGGGCTGTGGCTCCATCGCATGGATGTCCAGCGCCACGACAGCATGTACCTCGCCCTCCCCCTGTGCATAGTATGCCTTTTTTCTCTGCTGCTGGGCGGAAACAAGGGCGAGTCCAGGAAAGTCCGGGAATTTTCCACAGCCATGTATGTGCTCCATCCCCTCTGCATCGTACTGGTCCGGGGAGCGGCAAAGCTACTGGGACTGGGAGAAATGCTCATTGAAAACAGTGTTCTCCATTTTATTGTGGTGCTGGCGCTCAGTGCGCTGCTCTCCGCCCCTTGCCTGCTGAGGCTTCAAAAGAAGCCCAGCCCCACCGCTCGGGCCTGGCGGGAGGTGGATCTGGCGGCCCTTGGGCACAACGCCCAGGTGCTGCGGAACACATTGGCCCCGGGGACAGAGCTGATGGCGGTGGTAAAGGCGGAGGCCTACGGTCACGGCGGGGCAGTGACCGCCAGCACCTTACAGCGAGCGGGCGTCCGGGCCTTTGCCGTGGCCTGCCTGGCCGAGGGGATTGCTCTGCGAAAGGCGGGCATCCGGGGGACGATCTTGATCTTAGGTTATACCTCCCCGGAGGAAGCTCCGCTCTTGACACGATGGCATCTGACCCAGACGGTGGCGGATATTGACCACGGGCGGGCCTTGGCAGCCAGAGGGCGGCGTGTCCATGTCCATCTGGCCCTGGACACGGGGATGCATCGGCTGGGCATCCTGGCGGAAAACCGGAAGGAGATCCTGGAGGCATTCCGGCTTCCAAACCTGGTAGTGGACGGTGTCTTTTCTCATCTATACGTCTCGGACAGCCTGGAAGCCGAAGATGTTGCCTACACCCAGGAGCAGCTGACCTTGTTCTATGATACGGTGGCCTGGCTCCGAACTGCCGGATATGATCCCGGCAAAGTTCATATCCAGTCCAGCTATGGACTTTGGAACCTCCCAGCTCAGCCCTGTGACTATGTCCGGGCTGGAATCGCACTCTATGGAGTTCGAAGCGATGATGCGCCTGTTCAGCGAAGCCTTGACCTGCGGCCGGTTCTGTCTCTCCGGGCCAGAGTGGCCAGTATCCGCACTGTGCAAGCCGGAGAGAGCGCCGGGTACGGGCGGGTCTTTCAGGCAGAGCAAGAAACCAAACTGGCGGTGGTCACCATCGGCTACGCGGACGGTCTGCCCCGGGATCTGCCTCAGCGGGGCGGCCAGGTGCTGATTCAGGGCCGGCGTTGTCCTATGGTGGGGCGGATGTGCATGGACCAGTTGCTGGTGGATGTCAGCGATCTTTCGGAGGTCGCTCCTGACGATACAGTGACTATTATCGGCCGGGATGGCGGTCAGGTGATTCGGGCAGAGGAACTGGCTGCATGCTGTGGGACGATTACCAACGAACTGCTCTCCCGGTTAGGCATGCGGTTACCCATTGTTTCTGGTTAAAGAGCGGTAGGGAATTTTACAAAGATTCCGGTTCGGATTTCAACATGAATATACCTTTAAACAGGAATAGCCACCAACCACGATGAAATGGTTGATGGCTATTCCCGTTTGGTCGACACCAAGAGATTCTCTCAATCGGTTTAATCTGGTGTTTTCAAGACGTCCTTATGAGGAGTCGCCCTTGTCCCTCCCTTTTTATGCAGGAAATATTTCTCCCACAGACCAAACCGGAAAAAGTTCTTCCCTTTTGCCGCCGGATGTGGTATACTCCCTGCGACAGGGGCCCTCCCTGTCCAAGCGCCGCCGCTGGCGGCGTTCGTTCGGTTCACGCCGTTCTCTAACTGTCTCTTATACACATCTCCGAG
>ENA-OZAI01000797-OZAI01000797.1-human-gut-metagenome-genome-assembly--contig:-NODE-797-length-12751-cov-5.109089_pt1 | contig 12751 bp, 10 predicted proteins | sample MGYA00243299_ERZ653495 | MGnify/ENA primary metagenome ERZ653495 (study PRJEB26926, sample SAMN06164907) | human gut metagenome | biome: ENVO:00009003; feature: ENVO:2100002; material: ENVO:00002003... | reverse complement strand
AATGCAAGTACTAACTTTTTCATAATCCGTTACTATTTAATTTTTAACTTTTAATTTTTGATTGATTTCTGGTATTTGATGATAGCACGACGGTTCATAATCATCAGGAACAATGTGCATAATACAAGGATACCGGAGCCTATCCATTTCAACGAGTAGGTCAGGTGGAAAATGACCCAAGCAAAGGGGCTGGATGCAAAATCCAGTGCGCCGCCTTCAAAGCCGGCGGGGATATTCACGGCAGCATCTTGTGTCTTCTCGTATACATCGTGGGCTGCTTGTGTGAAATAGGGGGCGAGGTCTGTTACGAAATAAAGACCGATGGTCAGTACAACGAGTCCGATGATGAACGTCTTTACTACATTTCCTTTCGTGATGGGCAGTACCAGTGGGAAGAGGTAGAACATTCCGGCCAGCGATGCCAGAGGCAGGAACTGGTTACCCGGCAGGATGACAGCCAGCAGTATGGTTACGGGAATCAGCAGCAGGGAAACCACCAGCGTTGCAGGATGGCCGATAACCAATGCGGGGCTCATACCGATGTTCAGGCCGACAGCACCTTTGAACTTCTTGGCAATCAGCTCGCGGGTAGCATCAGAAATAGGCTTCAAGCCTTCGATGAACAAAGCGGTGATACGCGGAATCAGCTCCATTACGGCGCCCATCTTGATACCCAAACCTAATATATAAGGTATCTTGTCTACCAGTTCCTGACCGTTCTTGCAAGACAAAGCACCGATACCGCAACCGACCAGAATACCCAGGAACAGAGGCTCACCCAGCAAACCGAATTTCTTCTTCATGCCTTCCGCATCAATGTTCAATTTGTCAAAACCGGGGATTTTGTCCAATGCTTTATTGATGACTACGGCAAATGGAACGAAACCTGCGCAGAAAGGCTGGGGAATGGAGATACCCTCCATCTTGTCGTAGAATCCCTGGAATTTGTCGGCGGTATAGTCGGCCATAATCAGGGTAATGATGTAGCAGATAATAGCGGCGAAGAAACCCCACCAGATATTGTCGCTGGCAAAATAAACGACTGCGCCGATAAATGCGAAATGCCAGTAGTTCCAAAGGTCGATATTGACCGTACGGGTCGTTTTCGTTAATAACATCAGAAGATTTACTCCCAAACATACCGGAATGATGAATGCACCCACCGATGTGTTATAGGCTACAGCCGCAGCTGCAGGCCATCCCATATCGAATACTTTCAACTGAAGACCGTAAATTTCAACGACTTGGCTCAGAGCAGGACCGAGGCTGCTGGTCAACAGCGCAGTGACAACTGACAGACCTACGAAACCGACACCTACCAGCAGACCACTCTTTAGCGCCTTACTGAATTTGATGCCGATGCATACTCCCAAAATTGTAAAGATTATAGGCATCATCACTGCTGCTCCTAAGCCGATGATATAGCCGAAAACTTGTTCCATTCTCTTGTGATTTAATTAGGTAATTGAGTTTGTTTTTGCAATAGTATGAATTAAAAACCGGGTCAAAAATAAGACCTTTTCTCAATTAATCAAACTCGAAAAGCATAATTATTTAGTAAATGGGACAATTTTGAACGAAATTGGTCGTTATCGTGCACAAAATTGCTCGTTTTCGTACACGAAAACCAAATAATACACTCTCTGCATTGAAAAGTATACATAGGAAAAACAACAATTTTGGGTGGAGTGAACTTTAATCCAGTTTACTGTGTTATTATAAGACATTGAAACAAACCGGACTATAATGATATATTTGATTTTTTTATTGGCAATAGGACTATTGGTCGGATGGAGCTTATGGAAAGCTCCATCCGATATTGATTTATGGGGAAAAGATTTAGAGGATTGATAGTTATATTGGTTATATTCTGAAAATTTAACTATATTAGCGCCCGAAAAGCATAAATATGGCGCTAAATCTGATAAAAAAGGATAAATCCCACTCTGTTGTAAGCATTAAGCTGGATGAGCAAGAGTTTCATAATATTTTTAAGGAATATTATGCGGCGCTTTGTTCTTTCGCGTTCCAATACATGGAGGATGCGGATATGTCAGCAGATATAGTACAAGACGTATTTGCCAAGTTGTGGCAGATAAGAGACGATTTCTTTTATCTTCATCAGGTGAAAGCTTTTCTTTATACGGCCGTACGTAACCATGCCTTGAACGAACTTGAGCATTCGAAGGTAGCTCATGAATACGAGCAAAAGATTATAGCCAAAAAAGCAGATGCTTTTTTTCGTGATGCGATTGTGGAAGAAGAGACTTTCCGGATTCTGTCAGAAGCTATAGAGAAACTTCCTACCCAAATGAGAGCCATCATGCAGTTGGCTCTGGAAGGTAAAAAGAATGCAGAAATAGCAGAGCGTCTCAATGTCTCTCCCGAAACGGTACATACTCTTAAAAAAGTGGCTTATAAAAAGCTTCGTGCATTCCTTACCGATTATTATTATTGCCTTCTGTTATTTATCTAAAAGCACATTTTTTTCTATTTTTTCAAAAAAAAGTCTTTATCGATTCACCATGTTTTCATTTTGGCTTGTATTATCATTAAAGATAGACTAAAACATGCCAAATTATGATAAAAGAGTACTTTCATATAGCTCATCTTATTTCCAGGCACCTATCCGGTGAAGTAACACCGGAAGAGAGCCGTTTTTTGGATAAATGGCGCAAAGAGAGCAAAAGCCATGAGCAGCTTTTCCAAAAGATTTGTAGTGATGAACATTATGCACAGCACGAAATTCGTAAAATGGAGTTTGATTCGCAGGCTGGATGGAAAGGTGTCGAAACACGTATCAAGAGGATGGAGCTCAGAAGGAGACATTTGAAACTGTTACGGTACGTTGCTCTTTTTATTGCACCGGTGCTGATATTGGTTTTTGCATTTCAGGATATTTCTGTACCCCATGTCATGGATGGCAATCAATTATTGGCTGCCCAGCAAATACTGCCGGGTGGAGCCAAAGCTATTCTTACATTGGATAATGGGGAAACGGTTTATCTGGATGAGAATGCCGATGGGCGGCAGTTGCAGTTGGCTGGTAAACAAATACAGATAGATTCGACGACCTTGAACTACAGCGCTGCAGACGGGCAGGTTGTGCTGTCAGCTTTGGCATATAATAAAGTTGAAGTGCCTCGAGGCGGTGAGTATACACTTGTTCTGAATGATGGTACAAAAGTACATCTGAATTCAATGAGCAGTCTACGTTTTCCGCTTGCTTTCGAAGCAGGGAAGCGGGAAGTGGAATTGGCGGGAGAAGCTTATTTTGAAGTAAATAAGACCGGTCATCCCTTCATTGTATCGACTCAAGGTATGCAGATTGAGGTGTTGGGAACAACTTTCAATATTTCGGCCTATCCGGGTGAAGAATATCAGGCGACTCTTGTCAGTGGTTCTGTTAAGGTGGACACCGGGGAGGGACAGAGTCTTGTCTTAAAACCTTCACAGCAGGCATCATTAATTCCCGGGAGCGGGAATATACAAGTGCGTACAGTAGATACTGCCTTCTATACATCATGGGTGAAGGGAAAAATCAATTTTAAAGATCAACGGCTGGAAGATATTATGAGAATCCTTTCAAGGTGGTATAATATTGAAGTGGACTATTCAGACGAAGCGTTAAAGAACCTGCGTTTCGGTTGCTATGTGAACCGTTATGAGGAAATAGCTCCTTTCCTTGAGCTACTGGAAGCGACGGAAAACATACATGTCAAAATCAACGGTAAAACTATTATATTCTATAAATAACCATTTAATAATTTAATTATGACTAAGGAACAGAGCTACACCAGGTTTTGGGAAGGTAGTAAACGTATGTGGATTACATTCCTGTTTTTCAGTTTTATTATGATTGGCTTTGTGCAGGCTGCCAATACGGCGTTTGCCCAGACAACAGTTACTGTAAATGTGCAGGACGCCACTTTAAGTGACGTGTTATGGGAAATTCAACGCCAGACGGATTTTACTTTCATTTATAGTACAAATGACGTAAAGAATGTCAAGGTACGTAATTTGAGGGTCACGAATGGAAAAATCGCAGCAGTGCTGGATGAATGTCTTAAGAATAGCGGATTGGCTTATGTCGTAAAAGACGGGGCCATTGCTATCCGTCCAGCCAATGAAGTGAATGCTGTGAAGGCAGTAGAACAAGCTAATGTTATTTCCGGAACAGTGGTGGATGAGACCGGTGAGCCCGTCATTGGAGCCAATGTTTTGGTCAAAGGTACTACAAACGGTCAGATTACCGATTTGAATGGAGGTTTCTCTATCAAGGTGGAGCATGCATCGGCTACCTTGCTTGTCTCTTATGTCGGCTATGTTCGTCAGGAAGTGAAAGCTACTTCGGGTAAGATATTGAAGATTGTATTGGTGCCGGATGCAAATATGATGGAAGAGGTGGTTGTAACTGGTTACGGTACATTCAAGAAATCTGCTTATGCGGGTTCGGCTGCCAGTGTGAAGAATGAAAAGATTGCCGATGTGCCTTCCGTTTCTTTCCAGGATTTGTTGCAGGGAAATGCTACGGGTGTACAGTTTACTTCTGCTTCCGGCCAGCCGGGTTCTTCAGCTTCTTTGAGTATTCGTGGTATGGGCTCTTTCAATGCCTCCAACTCTCCGCTGTATGTTATTGATGGAGTGCCCGTTACTTCCGGTTCGATAAACTCCATCAGTTCGGATGGTGGTCTGGATGCCATGTCAACCGTCAACACTTCGGATATTGAGAATATTACGATTATCAAGGATGCCGCTGCTGCATCACTCTACGGTTCGCGCGCTGCGAATGGTGTGGTTCTGATTACGACGAAGAAAGGTAAAACCGGTAAGGCTTCTATCAGTTTGAAAGCCGATTGGGGATTCAGTGACTTTGCTATGGATTATCGTCCTACTTTGAGCGGAGCAGAACGTCGCGAATACATATACAATGGTATGGTGCTTGGACAACAGCGCAGCGGCAAATCGGATGCGGATGCCATAGCTTATGCTGATAAGAATATCGACAAATATGCTCCGGTTCCCTGGTGCGGCTATACGGATTGGGGAGATTATCTGTTCAAGAAAGGAAGCCATTCCAGTTATGAGGCTTCCATATCCGGAGGAACTGACAAATTCAAATACTATTCTTCATTGTCCTATCTCAACCAAGAAGGTATTGTAAAAACATCGGGGCTGGAAAGAATTACCGGACGTTTGAATGTTGATTTTCAGGCTACGGATAAATTGAAATTCGGTGCCAACATCATGTTTACCAATCTGAATCAGGATGTATATAGTGAAGGAACCGGTTATACTGCTCCTTTCTACTCCAGCGTAAGCAAATTGACGCCTTCAGATCCGGTTTACAATGAAGATGGAAGCTATAACCAGGACTTGATTTCGTTGTCAAGAAGAAATCCCGTTCTTGCCCAGGAGTACAATTACCAGCGTGAGTATGTTACCCGTATGTTCAATACGATTAATGCCGAATATGAATTTATCAAGGACTTGAAGTTAAAGTCTATTTTGAGCTATGACTATAACATCAGTAAGGGTAAAGAATGGAAAGACTCCCGTACCTCCGACGGTGAGAAGAATAATGGTGGAGCCGAAAAGGCATATAGTGAATATAACAAGTTGGTGTGGTCAAACCAGTTGACTTACAAGACTACTATCCAAAAGGACCACAATTTGGATGCCCTTGTCGGATATGAAATCGATTCCAAGTACAATGATTTCTTGTCGGGATATGCTACTAACTTCCTGACTCCGATAAAGAATGACATTGCCAACGGGCAGACTTTAGAGAGCATAGATGGTTCTTCCAAGAGGTCAAGAATGGTTTCTTACATCACCCGTCTCAACTATGACTACAAGAACAAGTATTATCTGGGTGGGAGCTATCGTATGGATGGCAGTTCACGTTTGCACAGAGATAATCGCTGGGGAAGTTTCTGGTCTGTTTCAGGAGCATGGCGTATTATCGAAGAGGATTTCATGAAACCCACGTCCAAATGGCTGACCGATTTGAAACTCCGTGCATCCTACGGTGTGAATGGTACGTTGCCCTCCGACTTATACGGCTATATGGGCTTGACGAGCCTTAGTGGCGGCTATATGGAGAATCCTGCATTGATTCAGTCGCAGATTGAAAATAGGGATTTGGAATGGGAAACGAATTACAACTTGAATATCGGTCTGGACTTCGGCTTCTTCAACCGTTTGAACTTCACTTTGGAGTACTATACCCGTACTACTAAGAACCTTTTGATGGACTGTCCCGTATCTATGACTACCGGTTTCAGTTCCTATCTGATGAATATCGGTGAGGTGAAGAACCAGGGTGTGGAATTGGAAATCAATTCCAAGAACATTGTGTCCAAAGACTTTGACTGGTCTACCTCTTTCACCCTTTCGCACAACAAGAATAAGATTGTGAAACTGGACGGCGAACAGACCCAGATTATCAGCGGCTCGCAGATTCACATGATTGGCAAGTCCTACCGTACATTCTACATGATAGAATTTGCCGGAATCAACCCCGAGACCGGTGCACCTCAGTTCTATACCAACGACGTGGACGAGAATGGAAACTATATCAAGGAAATCACAGAGAATAACAAGGATGCCAAAGCCATTCCTCTGAAGAAACATGCCGAGCCCAATGTGACCGGTGGTCTCTCTAATACTTTGCGTTACAAGTGGTTCGATTTGAGCTTCATGTTCTCTTATCAGTTCGGTGCTTATGGATATGATAACTGGGCACAGAAAACAGAACATGGCGGCAAGGACTTTACTCTTAATATTCCGGCCTATTATCGTGACAATTGGAAGCAACCGGGAGATATCAGTAAATATGAAGTGTTTATAGAGAAGCCGGCGGTAGCCATGAATGGCGTTACCACTACCCGCCGCTTGCACAGCACGGACTTTATCCGTCTGAAAACGTTGACTTTCGGTGTGACCGTTCCTAAAACATGGACCCGGAAAATCGGCGTAAACAGCCTGCGCCTTTACGCATCTGCCAACAACTTGTGGACTTGGGCCGCTTACGATTTCTATGATCCGGAATCAGTCAGTGCAGGTACAGCCGGCTGGGGAACACCTCCTTTGAAAACAGTAACTTTCGGTCTTAATTTGAATTTCTAACCTCATAATAAAGAAACACAATGAAAGCATTAAAATATATGATGATGGGGATGTTGGTCAGCCTGACCGCCTCCTGTGGCAATGACTGGCTTGATGTTGAATCCAGTACAAAGATTCCGACTGAAACCGCCATACAGAATCTGGATGATGTGGAATATAGCTTGAACGGTATCTACGACGTGATGCGCAGTACCAACTATTACTCGGGCCGTATGATTTATTACGGAGACGTGACGGGTGACGATGCGCAGTCCATAAAGACCGGAAAGCGTACCACCAGCTACTATATGCTGGACTATACAAAGGATTCCGGTCCGTCTTCCCACTGGTCTTATGCCTATAAGATTATCCAGAATTGTAATATCATTTTGTCTCAAATAGACGGATTGGATGTCAGTGAGGATGATACGGAATACTTCAACGACCTGAAAGGCCAGACCTTGGCTCTCCGTGGATTTGCCTTGTTCGACCTGACCCGTTTCTTCGGCTATCCGTATGCCAAGGATGGAGGAGCTTCTTTGGGAGTGCCTATTGTGACCGAAGTATCCAATACGGAAAACAAGCCGTCGCGCAATACCGTTGCCCAGTGTTATGAGGCAATCATCAAGGATTTGAAGGAAGGTGCTGACCTGCTGGATGAAGAATTCAACAAGGGTAAGATTAATAAGTGGGCGGCAATGCTGTTGCTGAGTAGAGCCTATTTGTATATGGAAGATAATCAGAATGCCTTGATTACGGCTGAAGCTGCCATTGCGGGAGCGGAAAAGAATAAGTACCGTTTGTGGACCAATGATGAGTATGGCACGATATGGGGAACTGATTTTGCCTCTTCCGATCCGGGAGAAGTCTTGTTTGAGTTGGTGAATCTGACAGTGGACGGCGTTGGCAAAGAAAGTGTGGCTTACCTTTGTTGGCAGGCGGGTTATGATGATTATTGCCTGACCAGTTCTTTCTATGAACTGATGCAGGAAGATCCGGATGATGTCAGGAATCAGGCATATACGGTTGTTCCTAAGACAAAGAGAGCTTACATAGCCAAGTATCAGCCGCAGAGCGGCAAGGCTGTGGAAGATTCCAATATTCCAGTACTTCGTCTGTCCGAACTTTATCTGATTGCTGCCGAAGCGGCTGTAAAGCTCAATAACAATGACAAGGCTGTAAAGTATCTGGATGCTATTGTCAGCCGTGCCAATCCGGAAAAGACCGTGCAGGGTAAGACGGTGACGTTGGATGATGTTCTGTTGGAACGCCGTAAAGAGTTGTTCGGTGAAGGACACCGTTTCTTCGACGCCCTTCGTAATCATCAGACTATCGTGCGCAAGGAGTCGACCAAGGAATTCCCGGAAATAGCCGAGACTTCACATCTGAAGATGGTGGATGAGAGCGTATCTTTTGATTGGAACTATTATCGTGTAGTATTGCCCATTCCTAAGGCGGAGATGAATTCCAATCCGAATATGCAGCAGAATCCGACTTATGGTGATTAATTCCAAAAAAGCGAGAATATGAAGTATCAGACTACTATTGTAAAGTCTTTTTTTACTGTATTTATTCTAACTTTCATCAGTTCCGGCCTAAGTGCCGGAACTCTTGGTTTAGACGGTAAGAAGAAGGATAAGGAGAAGAAGGAGGAATTGTCGGCAGACGGACCTTATGTGATTTATGAACCGGACGGCAAGGTGTGCGTCATAAGTGTTACAGCCCAAGGGCAGATAGAAGATACGACTTATACGGTGCTTCCTCAGGATTTCACCCTTCATGTCACGGACCACAAAGGGCGTTATCCGTTTGATGTGAAGCTGCATCCGGTCAAACGTCCGGAATGGCAATACAGACAACCGGATAAAGTGTTTGTGATGTCTGACCCCCATGGCAAGTTGAATTGCGTGATGAGCTTGCTGCGAGGCAACAATGTCATTGATAAAGACTACCATTGGAGTTTTGGAACCAACCATCTGGTGGTTATCGGTGATATATTTGACCGTGGCAAAGATGTGCCGCAGATATTTTGGCTGTTCTATAAATTGGAGAAGGAGGCGGCAGATGCAGGTGGTCATGTTTCGTTTCTGTTGGGTAACCATGAACCACTTGTGACGGCAAATGATTTGCGTTATACCAAAGAAAAGTACAAGACATTGGCCCGAAAACTGGGTATGGATTATCCGGCATTGTTCGGTCCGGACACAGAACTTGGCAAATGGCTTGGTACCCGTAATACGATGCAGACCATCGGACCTAATCTGTATGTGCACGCAGGTTTGGGAAAGGAGTTTTATGACCGTGACTTGAATATTCCCACAGTGAATGAGGAAATGAGCCGTGCATTGTTCATGAGCAAGAAGGAACGTAAGGCCTTATCGCCTCTCACGGCTTTCCTATATGGTAATAGCGGACCTATCTGGTATCGTGGATTGGTACGGACGGATGCAAAATACCATCCATTGGCACAAGACTCCCTGCAACTGATGTTGAAACGTTATGACGTCGAACATATCATTGTGGGGCATACTATCTTTAAGGATATTTCCACTTTCTATGATGGACGGGTGATTGGAGTGAATGTGGATAACGAGGAAAACCGAAAGAAGAAACGTGGGCGCGCTTTACTGATTGACGGGAATACCTATCTTGTGGTGGGAGATAAAGGAGCGATGCGAAAATTGTTCTGAGGCTGTTCTCTTTCTGATTATTTTTTAGGCGTGGAAGTACGTGGATTTCACGGAGAGACAAAGAAAAACTCCGTGTTTTTCGCGTAATCCGCGCCTAAAAAATATCATAATGTAAATATGCACTCTCGGATAGCTGGGGGGGAGGGAGTGCCTTCTCAAAGAGCGGCGATAACGGCAATGTCCGTAGCATTGTCTACGATATGTGCCGGATGAAACTCTTCCAGTTCTGTGCGGGGACGGAATCCCCAGGTGACTCCGCAGGCAGTGACTCCGGCATTGGCGGCCGTCTGCATATCCACTCCGGAGTCTCCCACATATAGCACGTCTTCACGGGATATCCGGGTGATGTCCAGAATGTCATGCACCACTGTTGGGTCGGGCTTCACGTTGACCCCTTCCCGTTGTCCGAAGACGGCGGTAAAACGTATGTTGGGGAAATAATGTGAAATCAGTTTCACGGTAGCCGATTGATATTTGTTGGAAGCCACTGCCAATATCATCCCTTTCTCCTGCAACTGTTCCAGTAGTTCGGGGATGCCGGGGTAAGGGCGGCTTTTATCAGCATTGTGCACGTCATAATAAGGCACAAACTCCTTGCGGACGCGCAGGACGTTTTCTTCGCTCTTTTCCCCTTCCGGGAGGGCGCGCTCGAACAGTTTGTTGATTCCGTTGCCAACCATGAAGTTATAGGCCGATTCCGGGTGAGTGGGATAGCCAAGCGCTTGCAGGGCATGGTTTGTACTTTGTGCCAAATCGGCTATTGTATTCAGTAAAGTTCCGTCCAGGTCAAATATAATCAACTTCTTCATTGCCTTCTCTATTTTTTAGTTTGCTGCAAATATAGGGCTTTTTGCGCTCATGTTCAAATGCTGTCTCGGGTTTCATCAGGTATTTGCAGAATAGGAAGCCCTGGGCTGATAATCAGTGCGTTATTACTGCATTCCTGCTGCATGCGTTTTGCAGTAGTACTGCAGATGGAGTGCAGCGTTACTGCAAATATGTTTGCAGTGATACTGCAACTGTATTGCAGTGGTACTGCACAAGCGTTGCAGTAGTTTTGCAGTGGGTGATCGGTATATTTTTTGCCGTTCTTCCCTTTTCTTTGCACACTTTCGGGCTTTTTATGCAGAAAGTTCATATCTTTAAATAAGATAGGCGGCATTTCAGCAAAGCAAAAATAAGCAAGCTTATTTTGCTATGCGTTCAATTTGCGCTATCTTTGCAGCCTCAAAATAGTAAACGGGGTAAAAAGATGTAAGTTGATGAGGAGGTGAACAATAAGAGTAATTTCCTTGTTGACTTGTTTATTAGATACCCGTCAACTTTAATATTATAGGTATGAGTTACAATTTGTTGAAAGGAAAAAGAGGCATTATTTTCGGTGCTCTGAATGAGCAGTCCATTGCCTGGAAAGTAGCTGAAAAAGCAGTAGAAGAAGGTGCAACGATCACCTTGTCAAACACTCCGGTAGCAGTTCGCATGGGCGAAGTTTCTGCACTGGCAGATAAATTGAAATGTGAAGTTATCCCCGCTGACGCAACTAGCGTAGAAGATTTGGAAAATGTATTCAAACGCTCCATGGAAGTTTTGGGCGGGCCGATTGACTTTGTGCTTCACTCTATTGGTATGTCTCCGAATGTTCGCAAGAAACGTACATATGATGATTTGGATTATGATATGCTGGGCAAGACGCTCGATATTTCCGCTGTGTCTTTCCATAAGATGATACAGGCTGCAAAAAAGCTGGATGCAATTGCAGATTACGGTTCAATCCTTGCATTGAGTTATGTGGCTGCACAACGTACATTCTACGGCTACAATGATATGGCAGATGCAAAAGCTTTGCTGGAATCCATTGCACGCAGCTTCGGTTATATCTATGGCCGCGAACATAATGTACGTGTCAATACTATTTCGCAGTCTCCTACTATGACTACTGCCGGTTCCGGTGTGAAGGGTATGGATAAACTGTTCGATTTTGCCAACCGTATGTCTCCGCTGGGCAATGCTTCGGCCGACGAATGTGCTGATTATTGCATCGTAATGTTCTCCGACCTGACCCGTAAGGTAACCATGCAGAACTTATTCCATGACGGTGGTTTCTCCAGCGTGGGTATGAGCTTGCGTGCTATGGCTACTTATGAAAAAGGACTGGATGAATATATGGATGAGAATGGAAACATTATCTATGGGTAATATATAGTGATTAACGGTTAGTGATGAGTGATTAGTGGCTATGCGGTATAATGGCATATCAAGATAAATCGCTCATCACTAACTTTTTTCATTTATCACTTATCACTAATAACTTATCACTTATCAACGTGGAAACTGCTCTTTATCTTTTGCCCGTCACTTTGGGTGATACACCGATTGAAATGGTGTTGCCTTCTTATAATAAGGAGATCATACTTGGAATTAGTCATTTTATAGTAGAGGATGTGCGTTCTGCACGTCGCTTTTTGAAGAAGGTGGACCGGGAGATAGATATTGATACACTGACTTTTTATCCGCTGAACAAGCATACATCACCTGAAGATATTTCGGGATATCTGAAACCGTTGATGGCGGGACTGTCTATGGGAGTGATTTCCGAAGCCGGTTGTCCGGCAGTCGCTGACCCGGGAGCGGATGTAGTGGCGATTGCTCAACGGAAGAATCTGAAAGTAGTGCCCTTGGTGGGACCTTCTTCAATCATTCTTTCAGTCATGGGTTCAGGCTTCAATGGGCAAAGTTTTGCTTTCCACGGTTACCTTCCTATCGAACCGGGCGAGCGTGCCAAAAAAATAAAGACTCTGGAGCAGCGGGTTTATGCCGAACACCAGACTCAACTATTCATTGAAACGCCTTACCGCAATAATAAAATGGTGGAAGACATTTTGCAAAATTGTCGTCCGCAAACCCTGTCTCTTATACACATCTGACGCTGCCGACGAATAGCCTTGTGTAGA